>FWPV01004216.1_pt1 | contig 31067 bp, 25 predicted proteins | sample 2228371 | NCBI WGS metagenome assembly FWPV01 (sample SAMEA103939776, study PRJEB20133) | metagenome | reverse complement strand
TAATGATAAATTTCCCGCCCAGTTAAGCGGTGGAATGCGTAAAAGGGTGGGGCTTGCAAGAGCGCTTGTTTTGAATCCAAAAATTGTTTTCTTCGATGAACCGACAACAGGACTTGATGTTGCTTTAAGTAATGAGATGTATAGAGTTTTTTTTAGAACTCAAACAGCATTAAAATATACAGCACTTATTGTAAGTCATGATGTCCCGAAAATTTTTAAACTTGCTGACTATGTTGCTCTGATGCATAACGGGATTATACAGGATTCTTTGCCACCGGAAGATTTTCAAACTTCTGAGAACCCTGTGATCAGGGAATTCGTTGAAAAAACAATGGGACGCATATATGAAAGTGAAAAAGTGGAGGGTTAGAATATGAACAGAATAAATATCGAAACAGGTGTTGGGATATTCCTTTTAATTGGTTTCTTATGTCTTGCATATATTTCAGTTAAATTAGGACATATAGGCATATTTGAAACCAAGCAATACCCTGTTAAAGCATATTTTACCAGCATAACAGGACTTAAAGAGGGTGCTGAAGTTGAGATAGCCGGAGTCAAAGTGGGAAAAGTATCCAAAATATCTCTTGAAAATGATCGTGCTCTGGTTGAGATGCTCTTAAATCCCGGGGTTAAGCTTCAGGAAGATTCCATAGCAAGCATAAGAACAAAAGGTATTATAGGAGATAAATATATCAAGATTTCACCGGGTGGTGCTGATGAAATCATCAAACCAAACGGGCTACTTACAGAAACAGAATCATCAATTGAAATCGAAGAACTTGTAAGCAAATATATTTTCGAGAAGAAAGAAGCAGGGAAACAGGCAAATGAGTGATGAAATTGTAGAACAATTAAAGAATCTAAAAAATGAAATGATATTTGAATTTATTGATGAGCAGGATTTTGTTACAATCGCTCCTTTTTTTGAAATAAAAAAATGCCATTCAGGAAATATTATTTTCAGAGAGGGTGAACCTGGAGATTTTATAGGTTTTGTTCTCTCAGGCAAATTAGAAGTAAAAAAACAGACCGAGTTTAAAGGAAATCAGCTTATCATTGCAATCCTTGGGAAAGGTTCAATGGTTGGTGAACTTTCTATATTTGACAGACATAATCGCTCTGCAACTGTCGAAGCTGTTGAGGACACAGATCTTTTAATACTAAAAAATGATTCAATCAATTCTTTAATTGAGCGATTCCCATCTATCGGTGCTAAACTTTTAAAAGGACTCATAAGAATCCTCTCTCTCCGGCTCAGAAAAGCAACTGAGCGTCTTACAAATATTTTTTAATCAAAATTATAAACCTATTCTGCTTCCCATAATCTTGGATCAAGAGCATCTCTGATGCCTTCACCCAACAGGTTATATCCGAGAACCGTTATAAGAATAGCAAATCCCGGGAATACAGAAAGCCACCAGGCAATTTCAATATTGTCTTTACCGAGTGTAAGAATATTGCCCCAGGTTGGTGTTGGAGGTTGCACTCCAAGCCCGAGAAAACTGAGCCCTGATTCAAGAAGCACAGCGCCTGCTATTCCGAGAATTGCTGAAACAAAAACAGGTGCAAGGCTGTTTATTAATATATGTTTGAATATTACCCTTCTGTCACTTGCCCCTGTAGCTTTTGCAGCAAGAACAAATTCCCGTTCTTTTAAAGACAGAAATTCAGCTCTTACAAGTCTTGCTACACTCATCCATGAAGTGAATCCAATAACAATCATTATATTCCATATGCTTGGGCCCACAAAAGCAATTACTGCGAGTATTAAGAAAAATGTTGGTATCGTTAGCATTATGTCAATGAATCTCATTATGATTCTATCTGTCCATCCTCCATAATAGCCTGCGATTGAACCAAAGAAAATTCCAATAATTGTTGCTATTCCAACAGCTACAAAACCTACAAGTAAAGAAGTACGGGCACCATAAATCATCCTGCTGAAAACATCTCTTCCGAGATCATCGGTCCCAAAAGGATGTTTCAAAGAAGGTGGCTCAAGTATGTGGTTCCTGTCAATATCATTCTGCTTATAAGGTGAAAGTAAAGGTGCAAACAGGGCTATAATAAAAAGAAAAGAAACAATAATTGCACCTGTCACTGCAATTTTATTTCTTTTAAATCTTTTCCAGAAAATATCTTTTAACAAAGAAGTTTTCATAATTTAATGCCTTATTCTCGGGTCAGCGAGCATATAACCTATATCTGCAAGGAGATTTCCAAGAAGTGTTAAAAATCCAACTATGATTACTATTCCCATGATGACAGGATAATCACGGGTCATTACACTCATAAAAAGTAATTGCCCCATACCCGGAATTCCGAAAATGCTTTCCATTATTACACTACCGCCTATAAGTCCAGGAACTGAAAGCCCGATTAGTGTAATTAAAGGCAGAAGTGCATTTCTCAGAGCATGTCTGTAAATTACAATCCTTTCAGGAAGTCCTTTTGCTCTTGCAACTTTTATGTAATCCTGTCTTATCACTTCGAGCATACTGCTTCTCATATATCTTGAATCTCCGGCAAGTCCACCGAATGCATAGACAAATACCGGTAATATTAAATGATTTATCCTGTCAATTATCTTGCCTGCAAGGGACAAAGAATCATAATTCATTGATTTCAGACCCGAGATTGGAAGCCATCCAAGATATACTCCAAAAAACATCATAAGAAGTAAAGCTAACCAGAAAGACGGGGTAGCAAAGCCAATAAATACTGAAGTGGTTGTTATCCTGTCATAAAGAGTATTCTGGTGTGTAGCAGAGGTAATACCCAGAGGAATCGCTATAATTAAAATTACAATCATTGTTATAACATTCAACATAAATGTTATAAATAATCTTCTTTCAATTAATGGCTGCTTCCTATCCCAGATTTTATCAATAACAGGCCTTCTGTCTGATGAGAAAGATTCTCCAAAGTCAAGTTTCACTATTTTTTCGAGCCATAAAACATACTGGACTGTTACTGGTTTGTCGAGATTGTACATTTTCTCGAGCCTTTCTCTTGCCTCAGGTGTTATCTTTGGATTGAAATCAGCAAGGACATCAGTTGGCTTGCCAGGAGCAAGATGTAAAATCATAAATGAAATCAGGGTAATCCCTAACAATGTAGGAACCATCTCCAAAATCCTTTTAAGAATATATTTAATCATTTAAGGCTCCATCGCATGTTTTTGCAAAGGTTTTGGAACATACCATTTAGGAAGATTATAACTGATACCTATTGGAGAGGGTTTTATTCCTTTAAACCTTGAATGAACAATAGGGGTAGCATCAGGAACATAAAGAAAAATATAAGGAAGTTCTTCAGCAAGAATTTCCTGTATTCTGAAATATGCTTTTTTCCTCTCTTCTATACTGAAAGTTCTACGTCCCTTCTCAAGAAGTTCATCAACCTCAGGGTTACTATAACCTATAAAATTGAACTCTTTTTCTCCTGTTTTGCTTGAATGCCATATATCATACTGATCAGGATCAGGACTTATGCTCCATCCAAGTATTACTGCTTCAAATCTTCTTTTATCAATGAATTCATTAACAAAAGTTGACCATTCAAGAACCCTTATATTTACTTTTATCCCGATTTTTGCGAGTCTCCACTGGATAATAGTGGCTGTATTCTTTCTCAGATTATTTCCCATATTGGTTAGTATCGTAAACTCAAAAGGCCTGCCATCTTTATCGAGAATCCCGTCACCATTGGTATCTTTCCAGCCAGCTTCTGCAAGAAGTTTTTTTGCTTTTTCTGGATTGTATTCATATTTCATTACATCAGGATTATAGGGCCATGTATTTGGGACATATGGTCCTGTTGCAGGGCTACCAAGTCCAAACAGAACAACATCTATAATTTCTTTTTTGTCAATTGCATAAGCTATCGCCTGTCTAATACGCTTGTCTTTAAACCATGGATGTCTTAAGTTAAAAGCCATATGAGTATAGGAGAAAACTGGATAGCGGAATTTCTGGAAATTTTTCTTGAAAATTTCAGTATCAGTCTGTTTTGTATATTGAAGTGGGGTCAGTCCCATCATATCAAGCCCTCCAGCCTGAAGTTCAAGAAACATTGTTGCAGAATCAGGAATAATTCTATAGATATATCTGTCTATATAAGGTCTTCCTTCAAAATAATCCCTGTAAGATTCAAGAATAAGTTCCTGTCCTGGAACCCATTTTTTCAATTTATAAGGTCCCAACCCTACAGGCTCTCTTGTCATTGTGGTCTTAGTAATATCTTTTCCTTTAAGTAAATGTTCAGGTAAAACTACAAGATTTCCCCATGAACTCAAAGCAGGAGCAAATGGCTTTTTGTATGTAACTCTGAAAGTATATTTGTCAATCACCTCGGCTTTGCTTACCTGTAAAAAGTCTTCCTTATAGGCAGTTGGCGTCTTTTCATCAATAATCATATTAAACCCGAACAATACATCATTTGCTGTAAATTCAACTCCATCAGACCACTTAACACCTTTTCTCAGATGGAATGTAATTACAAGGCCATTATTAGATATTTCCCATGATTCTGCAAGGTCGCCAATTATGCTCAAATCAGTATCATACTTAACAAGACCGTTAAATATAAGACCTGCAATATCATGCGATGCACTGTCACCCGCAAGCATGGGTATTAATACAGAAGGCTCACCTATCGAGCCTGTAATAAGAGCATCACCATATGCAGGCTCGTAATCCTGTTCTTTATTAACTGATTGAACATAAGAACCAGGCTTTTCCTTGCATCCTGTCAATAATATAAGAATTATAGAAATGAACAGAAATTTTTTAATATCAAATATCATTATCTAAGTATACCCGAATATTACAGACAACGTATGTCCGCTGCAATCTTCTCTATGTTATTCTAATAAAATGAAGTATTATATTATAAGTCTTGGATGCGCGAAAAATCTCGTTGACAGCGAGAAAATATCAATAATTCTTTCAAAATCAGGCTATAAGATTACAGATAGAATTGATGAAGCAAACCTTATCCTGATAAACACCTGTGGATTTATCGAGAAAGCAAAGCAGGAATCTATTGATACTATACTTTCAGTGATTCAGGAAAAAACAGAAAATTCCAGAGTTATAGTATTTGGATGCCTTGTGCAAAGATATGAAAAAGAACTCAATGAATTAATTCCTGAGGTTGACCTTTTTCTTCCTGTACTTTCATATAAAGAACTTGCTTTAAAAATACAGGAAAATTTTTCTCCCTTAAAATTTAAGGAAGAAGATGCTTCACAAAAAATAATCTGCTTTACTCCTCCTTCATACACTTATATCAAAGTTGCTGATGGATGTAATAATCGCTGCTCATATTGCACTATACCTCTGATTAGAGGACCATTAAGGAGCATCCCGGTTGATGAAATTCTTAAAGACATCAGGAAAGCTCTAAATAATAATATTTATGAATTAAATTTAATAGCACAGGATTTGACATCCTATGGTCAGGATCTGTACGGGAAGCCTTCTCTTGACATCTTGCTCGAGGCAATTCTTTCGATTAAGAAAGACTTCTGGTTACGGTTGCTCTATCTTTATCCATCGGGTATAACACCTCGAATTGTCAACTTAATAAAGTCTGAGCAAAGAATAATAAAATATCTTGATATTCCTGTTCAGCATGTCAATGACAGGATTCTAAAGTTAATGAACAGAAGATATTCAAAGAAATTATTGCTGGAAAAAATTACCATGCTCAGAGAAGAGATACCGGATATTGTTCTGCGTTCAACTTTTATAGTAGGTTTTCCTTCAGAAAGCGAAGAAGAATTTGAAGAACTCGCTGATTTTATAGAGCAAATAAAGTTTGAGCATCTTGGTGTGTTTGAATATTCTGAAGAAGAAGACACAGAGGCTTTTGCTCTGAAAGAACGCATTCCCTACAGTATCAGGCGAGGAAGGAAAAAGACATTAATGCAAATACAACAGAAAATTGTAAAAGATAAAAATAAAGCTTTAATAGGCAAAGAATTTCCCTGCCTGATCGAGATGCCGGTTGATGAATATGGCGCTATCTGGAGTGGCAGAATATATTCTCAGGCACCTGAAGTTGATGGTTCTGTATTTGTAACAGGTTATCAGAAAGACATGGGCACATTAGTTAAAGTGTTAATAAAGAAATTCAAGCATTATGATTTTCTTGCCGAGTGTAAATATGCTCTTTAAGATACTTCCCTGTATATGATTCAGGACAATTTATTATCTCATCAGGTGTACCTTCGAATATAATTTCACCTCCCTTATCCCCCCCTTCAGGGCCAAGATCTATTATCCAGTCAGAATAATTAATAACATCAAGGTTATGTTCAATAATAATAAGTGTATTGCCTGAGTCAACGAGTCTCTGAAGAATATTTAACAAAGCCTTTATATCTCTAAAATGTAATCCTACTGTTGGTTCATCAAGAATATAAAGCACATCACCTGTATGTCTTGAATTTTCAGTAAATTCAGCACATATTTTCAATCTCTGTGCTTCACCGCCTGAAAGAGTCGTGGCAGGTTGGCCGAGTCTGAGATAACCCAGACCAATATCCTGCATTAATGACAGTTTATTTACAATTTTTCTTTCATCTCGAAACAATTCTATTGCTTCGTCAACTGTCATTCTTAAAACATCATCAATATTTTTTCCTCTGTAATAAACTTTTAAAGCCTCTGGCTTATATCTTTTTCCATTGCATGTTTCACACTTTATATATAAATCCTCAAAAAAGTACATCTCCATTTTTTGGTAACCTGCTCCTTTACAGGTTTCACATCTTCCTCCGGGAACATTGAAAGAAAAATATCCCGTACCATATCTCTGATTTCTTGACTCAGGTAGTGACGCAAAGAGATTTCTTATTAAATCAAATACCTTTAAATAAGTAACAGGGTTTGAACGTGGACTTTTTCCAATTGGAGATTGAGAAATAAGCTTCACTGATTTTAATGTTTTAGGGACATAGAGTTTATCAAAAGTTAGTGGCATCTCAACACTTTGCTTAAACTCACGCGCTAATGCTCTATACAAAGTCTCTACAATAAGAGAACTTTTACCCGAACCTGAAACTCCTGTTATAGTAGTAAATGTCTGTAACGGAATAGTGAGATTAATATCTTTTAGATTGTTTCCCTTTGCTCCTGTAAGCAATATCTTATTCTGAAAAGGAGGTTTAACAGCAAAACTCTTCTTCTTTAAAGGAGGGACAATATGATCGAGTCCTTTTATATATCTTGAAGTAGGAGTATCCGACATCAGAAACTTTTCCATACTCCCGGAAAAAATAACTTCCCCGCCTTTATAACCACCACCCGGACCGAGTTCAACAACAACATCAGATGAACTTATAATATTCTTATCGTGTTCAACAACAATAATAGTATTTCCGAGTTTGGAAAGCTCAGACATTATGCCTGCTATTATTTTTGTATCACGTGCATGCAAACCTATAGTTGGTTCATCGAGAACATAGAGAGTTCCTGTTAAAATTGATGCTATCTGGTTTGAGAGATTTATCCTCTGATATTCTCCACCGGATAATGTACGTGCATCTCGATTGAGATTCAGATAATCAAGACCAACACGTTTAAGAAAATCGAGTTTCAACTTTATCTGTCTGAGTATCTCTTTGGCAGTATCCCTCTGAAAAGGAGATATATCGAGTTGCTCAAAATAGCGTGCCACATCAATTACTGGCATTGAACATAAGTCGCCAATATCAAGTCCTGAAATTTTATATGAAAGAGCTTCTCTCTTGAGTCTTTTCCCTTTACATAAAGGACATGTTGCAGGACTTCTGTATCTACTTAGAAATACCCTTATATGAAGTTTATATTTTTTTGATTCGAGTTCTTGGAAAAAATCGTTTATACCATAAAAATGAGATGTACCATTAAAAAGAAGCTCCTTTTCACTGTCTGAAAATTCAGAGTAAGGTTTTGAAGTGCTTAATCCAGCTTTCTCTGCATTTTTAATTATCTGTTGTTTCCACCATTTATAAGCAGGTTTATTCCAGGGGTCAATTGCACCGTCTGAAAGAGAAAGACTTTTATCAGGTACAATAAGAGTTTCATCATAATGAAGTAGGTTTCCAAAACCATTACATTTTTGGCAGGCACCTAAGGGATGATTAAATGAAAACAATAAAGGATTTGGTAATGGCAATTCTATATTACATTTCTCGCAGGCATTTTTTGAGGAAAAGGCTAATATTTTTGATGGTTCGTCCATAATAATTATCTTAATCTTACCTTTTCCATGAGTCCATGCAAGTTCTATGGAATCTGATACTCTGGGATCATCTTTTATAATCAGGCGATCAACGACAATATCGAATCTGTCTTTAATATTATTCGAAGGTATCTGATTTATTGAATATTCAGCATCTTCAATGTCAATAACTTCGTTATTCAACCATATTCTATGAAATCCCTTTTTTAACAACTCATTTAAATCAGTCAGAGTCTCAAAAGCAATAATTGCTTTTTTATCTGAGTATTTCTCAATTAAATCAGAGACGACCATGGATGTGTCCCAGATGCGAATCTCTTTTGAACAATTAGGACAGAATGGCTGGGCTATTTTCGAATATAAAAGTCTGAAAAGATCATAAAGCTCGGTTAAAGTTCCAACGGTCGAGCGGGAACCTTTTACAGGGTTTTTCTGCTCGAGTGCTATTGCAGGACGAATATTATATATTGCATCAACATCAGGTCTGTCAAGTTTTTCAAGAAAAAGTCTTGCATATGTAGAAAGTGATTCTATAAATCTCCATTGTCCTTCAGCAAAAATTGTATCAAAAGCCAGCGAAGATTTTCCTGACCCGGAAACGCCGGTAATAGCAATTACTTTATTATGAGGCAGAGTAAGATTAATATTTTTTAAATTGTTCTGCCTTGCGCCCTCAATAACAAGTTCTTTTGCAGACATTAAAAACTAAATTTAAACAGGATCATAACCCCATTTTCTTTAATGCTTCGTCAGCAGAATCTCTTGATGCAGGAGCATCCTCAGGCAGATAAAGCATGACCCCGCCTCTAACCGGCCTTATAACTATCTTGCCTTCTGCAGCAAGTTTGTTTGTTACTTCAACAGGATTCTCACCCTCAAAATATTTTTTAAAAGCATTATTAAATCCCGAATAAACCGAATGAATACCTTTGAACCCTTCCTTCCTCAAACTGACAATAGCTTTTCTAATAAATTCCTCATGACTCAGTTTCTCTGGCATCTTCAACCCCTCCTTTAAAATGTTCTTTATTATGAAACTTTATTTTGATTGTCTTCAAGTATAAACAATTTCTTCGGGTTACGGTCTATCTGTTCAAGAACTGATATTTCAGAACTGCCTGAGATACCGAGTTCTCTAAATCGTCTCACAGTTGGTAATATCCTTGTCTCGAATGAACCAACTGCTCTGTTATAAGCTGTGATAGATTTCTCAAGGTTCGTTCCTATATTTTCAAAATGCTGAACAATGACACTGATTCTTTCGTATAACTGCTTCCCTAACTCGCTTATTTCCTGTGCATTCTTTGTCAATTGTTCCTGTCTCCATCCATAAGCTATTGCTCTTAATAATGCAATAAAAGTGGTTGGAGTTGCAATAATAATTCCTTTCTGTATTCCATCTTCAATCAGGGTTGAGTCCATATCAATAGCAGAACTTAGGAAAGATTCTCCCGGTATGAATAGCACAACAAATTCTGGAGAACGACTGAACTGGCTCCAGTATTCTTTTGAAGCAAGTTTATTCATATGAGAGCGAACCTGTTGAGCATGTTTTTCCAGCTTTATTTTCCGTTCTTCCTCGCTCGAGGCTGAAATTGCCTCTAGATATGCATCAAGAGGCACCTTGGCATCAATAACAATTTCTCTTTCCATCGGTAGATGAACAATCATATCAGGTCTTATTCTACCTTTTTCAGTATCAACTGAAACTTGTTCTGTGAAATCACAGTGCCTTGTCATTCCTGAAAGTTCGGCAACCCTTCTTAATTGCATTTCGCCCCATCTGCCTCTTACCTGTGGTTTTCTCAGAGCAGAGACAAGATTGCTTGTTTCCCTTTGAAGACTTTCGTTACTTGATGCGAGAGATCTTATCTGTTCGGTAAGAGTGCCGTATGCTCTATGTCTATTTTCTTCAATTAATCTTAAATTTTCTTCGTAACGTTGCAATGCCAGATGCAATGGTTTGATAACACTATCCAGCGCTGCCTGATGTTCGCCGAGTCGGCCTTTTGTTTCTGCCATAACTTTCCCGAGATGCTCTGACGCAAGTCTGAGAAAATCCTCGCTGCTGCTTTTCAAAGCTGCTGAAGAAAGAGCATTAAATGTGTCGGTCATCTCGGTCTTCAACATCTCAATCATTGCCTTTTGTTCTTCAAAACTTTTCTGAGCCATATCAAGCTTTGTCAGAGCTTCAATTTTACTCTGCTTTTCACTCACTAATTCTTCATGTAGTTTTGTTACTTCTGCATCCTTTTGATTTAGTTGTTGTCTCAACTCTTCAACTCGGGCTTCAGAATTAGCCATGGCTTTTTCGATTTCAAGGATCTTTTTTGAATGCTCGACCTGAATTTCTGAAATCTTTATTCCATAGATTTTCTGTTGCCTTATATATGTTATTAACCATGCAATAGCAACTCCTGTTATTAGTCCGAAAATAAAAAAAATAATTGACGCTGACATCATTCTACCTTTCGAAATATAGATATATTATACACTTTTATTTATATAAGAAGTTTTAGATAGCCTTAAAAATACATTCATCCGAATGATGCTGATATTGTTCAAAAATTTATTTATCCCGAAAAATGCAATTGGGATAATACAGATATTGCGAAAAAATTTATTTCTTTATACAACAACCCCCTTAATCCCCCTTTTCTAAGGGGGAATTCATTGAAGTTATCCCCTTTTCTAAAGTGGAATGGTTGAGGTTTCACTTTTTTAGGACATACTTTACCCCCCTTTTCTAAGAAGGAATTTATTTCTCTTCTCCCTTTGCAGGAGATAGTTAGAGCGAGAGGTTGTTACCATTCCTATTCCCCCTTTGTTATTATCAATCCTAATTCCCCCTTTGTTAAGGGGGTTAGGGGGTTGTCACCCCTTTGTTAAGGGGGTCAGGGGGTTGTCACCCTCCGCTCTATGCTATTTAAGTAGTTTATTTTTTATAAATAGAGCCTTAGATATTGTAGATAAGAAATAAGTCATTGAGTTAAATAAATTTTGAGCAATGTCTGCATTATTCGCGTTAACACGTTTATTTTAGACATTAAACCGAAGGTATCGAAAAAAAATTCTTCGGGTTTATCATTTGAACCACATAATGGAGTGCACTATTTATATAGATAAAAAGAACTTTTCAACTTCTGAAATGTCATTAGCTATTTTCAAATCAGGAAGTGAAGAGAGAATGATTTTACCATACGAACTTTTTAGAAGCCTCGAGTCAAGAATCGCTACCACACCATAATCCGAAGAGCTTCTGATAAGCCTTCCAAATCCCTGTCTGAGCATCAGAATTGCAGAAGGCAAAGCAAGATCGCTAAACCACCTATCACCCAACCTTTTGCATCGTTCATCATATACAGGGTCCCCGGGGGAACCGAATGGCATTTTTACAATAATCACGAGGCTTAAATCCTCTCCTTTAATATCAATTCCCTGCCAGAAAGTTGTTGTTGCAAGAAGCACAGAATTTGGAGTCTTTTTAAACCAGTCAATCATACGTGATGGCGGCATTTTCCCCTGAGATTTAAAAGGATAATCAATTGAAATATGTTCAGCAGCATAATCAAGGTGTTTATAAGATGTAAAAAGAACGAGCGCTCTTCCCTTTGATGCTCTAATTAGAGCCTCTATGACTTTAAGACTCTCTTTCATAAATAAATCATTATTTTCTTTATCAGGAGGTGGCAAATCCCTATCAATATAAAGCAAAGCCTGTTTATGATAATTGAATGGGGAGCCTATAATCATTTCTTTAAAATCCTTAATACCGAGTCTTTGTTTGAAAAAAAAGAATGAACCACCTGTTGCGAGCGTTGCAGATGTCATGACAAGGCTTTCAAACCCTTTTTCAAGAGCAAGAAAATGTTTACCTGATTCGATAAGATTGCTTTTCAATTCGATTTTACCTTTGTTCCCTGTCACAAAATAAACCTTATTTCTATCATCTTGCTCTATAAATTCATTAATTGTAAATTCAAGCGATTTAATATATTTCTTTGTAGTCTGAATTTTATCCGACAATTCATCATTGAGCTCTTCTTCATTATAGTTATCAAGCCTCTCAAGAACATTATTCAATGAAAGAACAGAATGAAGTTTAATCACTCCATCAATTATATCTTGAGGTATCGGATAAAAAGCATGCGGTGGAATATCCTTGCGCTTGAAAAAAGAATCAACTGACTCAAAAATATGTTCAACAGATATTTTCAAACTTCTTAAACGATAAAGTAACCATGTTATACGGGAATGATTCAATATACTTCCCATAACATGAGAAATAACATCCTCAATTTGATGTGCTTCATCTATTACAAGCTGTTCATGAAAGGGAAGGAGATTGAAATCTGACAATAAATCAAATACGAGCAAATGATGATTCACAACAAGAATGTCTTTTCTATAAAGACTTCTATAATGCCTGTAATAGTAGCAATCTTTATAATATGTGCATTTTACAACATTACAATCATCTGAATCTCCACAAACTTTAGACCAGAACTCGGGCAAATAAGAAAGTTCATCCTTATCCCCTGTTTTTGTTTCCATGGTCCATTTTCTGAAATTCATGAAATCGCTGCTTAATTCCGAGAATTCCCTTTCACGTTTCAGGCAAAGATAATTATTTTTGCCTTTAAGAATTGCATATGAAAATTTTTGTGGTAGAGCTTTCTGAAGGAAAAGAAGGTCCTTATTAACGAGCTGATCCTGAAGAGCTATAGATGCAGTTGATATAATAGTTTTTTTCTGCGTTAGTATCGCAGGTATAAGATACGCAAATGATTTACCAACACCAGTACCTGCTTCTACAATTAATCTATCTTTGTTTAAAAATGTGCTGTAAACTTCACCTGCCATTTTTATTTGTTGCGGTCTTACTTCATACCCGGGTAAAGTTTTTTCCAGCAATTTAAAAACTGATTCTATCTCTTCCAAAATCAAACCCAAAACGCAATTATAACAATGCAGATGTTGCGCAAAATTTATTTTCGATACTTTAATATATCAATGGCGCTTTTTTATAAAACAAAATTACAGGTCATGGCGATGAGGCTTAAGACATAAGAAGAAGCCTCGGGTTAACATGTTTTAATAACAATTTATTCCTAACATAAATTTGCAAAAGAAATTATACGTCTTCTAACTCGACTCTTACAAGGGCAAGAATTGCTGAATGAGGAACAATAAGATATTTTTTCCCTTCGAACTCAATTTCGACTGCTGAATCTTTAAGAAAAATTGCATAATCTCCAGCATTCGCCTGAAGAGGTATATATTTTATTTCCTTTTTTCTGTCTTTAGTCCATGGTTCATCAGACACATTCGGGTCATGAATTACATACCCGGGACCTGTTTTTACAACATAACCTGAAATAACTTTCTCTTTCTCTTTGACAGTCTGAGGCAAATACAAACCAGAACTCGTTTTATCAGCACCTTCTTCAGGCTCGATAAGAACTCTATCACCAACTATTATGAGATTTTTCTTTGCTTTCATAATTATTATTTTACATTATTATTCTGTATATTCCCAAAAATATATTCAGCCTCAGACAGATATTACCCGAATAATTGAGCCTTTACTTAAAAAATTATTTTTCGATACATAATTTCAGGTATGGCTCTATTTATAAAGCAGCATCAGAGGTTGAAATTGTTCAAATCTACAAAATATATTCCTCTCCTTTTAAAGGAATATTAACCTTAAATCCAAATTTTTCCCTTACAACTTCTCCAAATAAAATTGATGTTTCCTCCTCACCATGTACTATGAAAACTTCTGGAGAATTTTTGAAACATCCCAGCCATTGTAATAGTTCGGTCTGGTCAGCGTGCGCAGAAAAACCATTTATTGTATAGATTTTTGCATTGACCGCTATTTCTTCACCAAGAATATCTACCACTTTTAGACCATCAACAATTTTTCTTCCAAGAGTTCCCCTGCTCTGGAAACCAACGAAAACTATGCTACACTCACGCCTCCAGAGATTGTGTTTAAGATGATGCCTTATTCTTCCACCTTCGCACATTCCACTTCCTGCAATTACAATGACACCGGATTTTATTTTATTTAATGCCATAGATTCCTGAACAGTCTGAACAAAATGAAGTTTTACCGAAGAGTTAGGGTCATTGCTCTGAAAGAATTTTAATGCCTCTTCATCGAAACATTCAGGATGTGCAAGATAAACTTTTGTAGCTTCTTCAGCTAACGGACTATCAAGATACACATTCATTCTGAAGAGTCTTTTCTCCTTAACAAGATTATTGAGTATATAAAGCAGGTCCTGAGTTCTTCCAACAGCAAAAGCAGGAATATAAACATTTCCTCCTTTCTTGAAAGTGGCTTTTATAGCATTTACAAGTTCATCTATACTCTCATTTATTGGTTTATGGTTACGATTTCCATATGTAGATTCCATAACAATATAATCTGCTTCAATAGGTGCTGAAGGGTCACGAATTATAGGATTGGCTTTTTTGCCAATATCACCTGAAAATACAATCTTCTTTTCTTCTTCTTTATCCTGAAACCATATCTCAAGAGTGCCTGAACCGAGAATGTGTCCTGCATCAAGAAATTGATATTTAATACCATGCCCGAGATGGAATATTTTGTCATAGGGTACTACATCTATCAAAGGCATAACGTTTTTTACATCATTCGAAGTATAAAGTGGATAAACCGGCGGTCTTCCCGCCCTTTCAGCTTTTTTCGTCAACCATGCAGAATCGTGTTCCTGCACCTGTGCTGAATCATAAAGCATTATCTCAAGCAAATCTTTTGTTGCTGATGTAGTTATAATTCTTCCTCTAAACCCTTCTTTTACAATTCTTGGTAACATACCTGAATGGTCCATGTGAGAATGAGTTATAAATATATAATCGATTTCTTCTGGAGAAAATTCAAAGGCTGCTCTATTAATTTCTTCGGAATCTTCTCCCTGATATAACCCACAATCAACAAGAAACTTTAAGTCATTGCATTCAATTTTAAAACATGAACCTGTAACAGTTCTTGTGCCACCAAGAAATTTCAATCTCATGTATATAATAACCCTCCTACTTTTTCTGAACCTTATCTCCTGTACCCAAAAATTCTTTTAGCATTATTCGGATATGCTTTTTACAGGCTGTCACATGCATTTATAATTTCACCTTCATTTATTAAAATCTCAGGAGTTAACATCCATTGTAAAGACCAGTTTTTATCCGCATCTCTTTCAAGACAGACTATTCCAGCCATTTTAAAAGAGACTATAACACGGTTAGCATTCCCTGTAAGCAAAAGAGATGATAGACGAGCTAAATGAGGCAGGTGTCCTACGAGCATTATATTTTCGTCAATTTCTTCGAGTCGGGCACTCCAGATTTCAGGAGCATCCATTGGAGACAGACCGTTTGTTTCAGTTAAGCCTTTTATAGGTTTCAGGTAGTCAAAAAGTATTTGAGCTGTCTGTTTTGCTCTGAGTTTCGTACTGTGATAGATACCATCAATTTTGATATTCAAACGGGATGCATATTTAGCTATTCCTGTAATATCCTTTATACCCTGTTCTGATAAAGGTCTCTCTTTGTCTTCTTCCTCTCTTTTTGCTTCTGCATGCTGAACAAGATATAAAAACATCTTTTCCTCCTCTCAGTCTTTAAGGTTTATTATTTCTTTTTTATATCTTAAGTATTCTATCAGACCTATCAGCCCTGCAACTGCCATACTCATGAACCATAAAAGCGACAGAGATGTTGCTGTTTCAGGCCTAACCCCAATCAGTCCAAAAAAAAGCACAAATGCACCTTCTCTGACTCCAAGTCCTGATATAGAGACAGGAAGCATAGCAAAAAGTACTATCAAAGGAACAAATATGAAGAATGAAAGAAACGGAATATTTTCTCCGAGTCCATAAGCAAGAACACTAACAGAAGTTATCCCAAAAAATTGGATGATCACAGATAGAATTAAACCTGTAATAATTTTACCTTTCTGACTTCTATAAGTATGGAAATAGTTGTAGAATTCTGCAAGGAATTTTATTCTCTGTCCAAGACGCAACCCGAAAACTAAAAAGCTTGCAAAGAAAAAAGTAAAAATAGCAAGAGGCAATAACCATTCTGTTTTTGAACCATGAAAATAATTGAGACCAAAAGGAAAAGCAATGGAACATAAAATAAGTAAAGCAATGAATCCGAGATACCTATCCATGAAAATAGAGCCAAAACTTATATTTGCTCTGTTTGTTTCCCTATAAAGATAATATGCTTTTACAGCATCACCGCCAATAACTCCGGGCATGAAAGTATTAAAGAAAGAACCTATCATATAAAGCGAGAAAAGTTTTTTTGTTTTGAATCTTTCCGGAAGAAAGAGTTTCCATCTGATTGTAGAAATAATCTGGGTAAAAACATAAATACCAATAGAGGTAAAGAAAGCATAAATATTAACACTCTTCAATGTACTGACAACCTGCTTGATACCTGTCCTGTCAAGTACATAATAGAGTAAAGCAGAGCTGACAGAAATTTTCAGCGCAATTAAGATTAATTTATTTGATTTCCGGGCCAAGTATTTTCTTTATTACATAGATGGGTTTTCTCTGACTTTCATGATAAACCCTTACGAGCATTTCACCTAATAATCCCATTCCTATAAGTTGTATCCCAACAATCATCAATAAAGCTCCAAGAAGAAGAAGAGGTCTTCCACCTATATCCTTCCCGCGCAGAAGTTTTTCGAGGCTAAGGTAGAATAAAATCAAAAAACCTAATATATCGCATAAAACACCTATTGTTCCAAAAAATTGAATGGGTTTGGTAGAAAAGCTCTGTAAAAATTTAACTGTTATTAAATCAAGGACGACTTTTATTGTGCGAGATATTCCATATTTTGATTTTCCACGCAATCTCGGATGATGTACGGTTTCAACCTCAGCAACTCTTACACCGTACCAGCTCGCAACCGCGGGAATAAATCTGTGCATTTCGCCATATAATCTTAAATTCTTTATGACATCCCTTCTATATGCCTTCAAGGAACATCCATAATCATGCAATTTAACCCCGGTTACTTTGCTGATAAGCCAGTTAGCAACTATTGAAGGCAGCCTTCTTGAAAAAAAAGGATCCTTTCTTTTTTTTCTCCAGCCGCTAACAAGATCATTTTCCTTAATTAAATTTAAAAGTTTTGGTATATCCGCAGGATCATTTTGAAGATCCCCATCCATAGTTACAATGACTTCGCCACGCGCAAAATCAAACCCTGCTGCAAAAGCTGCTGTCTGGCCAAAATTACGACGTAAACTAAGTACTGTTATATGGCTATCTTTAGCCTGCAATTCTTCGAGTATCCGAAGGGTACCATCAGTACTTCCATCATCAACAAAAAGCAGTTCATATTCTTCAACTACAGGATCAATAGCTTCACGAAGTTTTTGATGAAGCAATCTTACATTTTCTTCCTCGTTGTATAATGGAATAACTACTGATAGTGTCATTAATAAGTCTCCGGTTTCTTTTCCTTCATTCCTTTGAAATCATAACAGATAAAAATTGAAAAATCTCTAATTCTGCCACGATTCTTAGTATAAATTGTAAAAAGCTTTTTCTCAACCTTGCTGAAAGCATTTCTGATATCATCAGGGATGGAAACATCCCCTGATCTGACAAAAATGGCATTATAATGAATAAAACTGTAAAAACCCGGCCACAGGTCATATTGATTCATTCTTCGGTCAATGTTAATACAGTAAGTAAAAGGGTTACCTTTAACATAAAAAGCAAGTTCGCTCGATATCTGGTATCTGTCAGAAAAAATAAAAACAGGTTCTGGCAATTCATTATATATTTCTGAAACCTTTTCTCCGAGAGCATTCCAGCCATAAAGTCTTAAAGAAGGGTCGAGTTTTGGTGGTAAATTCAGTAAGAAAGGATAATGGGCAATAATAGTGATCGAAAAAGAAATCAAGATTGACAGGATTATTATTTTAAACCATGTTTTTCTGCAGGACATTTGTTCAACTGAAAATGCTGAGAAAGAAATCAAGATTGACAGGATTATTATTTTAAACCATGTTTTTCTGCAGGACATTTGTTCAACTGAAAATGCTGAGAAAGCAATCAACCCAGTAATGTATCCGGGCATGGGCCAGTTTCCCTGAACTTTACCCTGAATGCTTTTCAATATGAAAAAAACAAGAACTGGTATCGAAAACCAGAAAAGAAAATTTCCTGTCTCTTTTTTTCTATATAAAAACAGAGAATAAATTATTATGATTAATAACAATGGAGTAATTACCCCGAACTGTGAACCTATAAATTCAATGAAATCTTTAATTTGAAATTGCAGCCCATCTGAAGTATGAGCCTGTCCTGCTGTATGTCTTAAAGTAACCCAGTTATTTTTTGCGTTCCAGATAATTACAGGTAAAAATAAAAGCATACTAATTAAGAAACTTACATAAGGATTCTTTGTAAAAAGTAGTTTTCTTTTTTCTTTGTGAAATATCATATACAGAAAAGCACATATATAAAAAAATGCCATTGAATATTTTGCGAGAAGGCCGAGACCAATTGATATTCCGAGCAATATCCAGAGTATAATATTCCCTGATTTATTTGAAGGTTTGCATAAATTTAGTGATTTTAAAAATAAAAATATAGAAAGTATCCAGAAAAATATAAAAGGCGAATCAATTGTAAAAAGAACTCCATAAATAGAAAACAGCGGTATAATCTGGTATGCAACACCTGCAACAACTCCTGTTTTTGTGTCATAAAGTTCCTTACCGGCAAGAAAAAGAAAAAAGCTGCTCAAAAAGGAAAATACTATAGCAAAAAACCTGACACCTAAAACTGTGTCTCCAAAAAAGTAAGTCCCGATATATATTAAATAGGCTATTAAAGGTCCCTTTGAATAATAGCTCAAATCGAGCCTGCGAGACCATTCCCAGTAATGAGCCTCATCAGGACTTAAATCAAAAGGGCTATTGAGAATATAAACCACACGGAAAATACTCAAAAAGGTCAGAAATATAAAAAGAACGTATATATAGGATTTTTCCTTATAACTTGAAAGGGTTGAATTTGTAAAAAATGTCATTATTATCTTTTTAAATATTATTCAAGTTAACCCAAATAATGCAGCCTTTTCTCAAAAATTATTTAACTCAACGATTTTATAATGTATCGAAAAATAATTTTTTCGCAGCCACTGTATTATTCGGGTTAATATCTGTAAAAGGTTAAGATGTCATTTCAGATTTTTTAGATTCCACCCATTTAATTATTTCTGCAACCATTGCATCAACTGTCGATTGCTCTGGCATTATATGAACAGGAAGTCCTGTTTTCTTAACTGCATTTGCAGTTATAGGTCCTATAACCGCAATTATCACTCCACGCAAGAGTTCCTCTGAATCAGGCCCCATTATTTCAACAAAATTATTGAATGTTGCAGCACTCGTAAAAGTTGCTATAGAAATTCTTCCTTCTTTCAAGAATCTTCTTAATCTTTTTCCATGATATTCAGGTTTAATTGTTCTATAAGTGACAGGAACATCGATTTCTCCGCCAAGTTCTCTTATTTTTTCAGGAAAAATTTCTCTCGCTTTTTCTGCGCGAGGAAGTAAGAATTTAATTCCTGTGAATGTTTTTAAGTTTTGATTAACAGTCCCTAAATTTTGATTTTTTTGCAGAGCCATAAAAGCTTCAATCAGTCCTTCAGCCCTGAAGTCTTCAGGCACCATATCTACTTTTAATCCATATTTTCTTATTTCAGAGGCTGTTTTTGTACCAATTGCGCATATTTTGACGCCTTTTAACTCTCTAATATCTTTATCTTTTTCAAAATATCTTTTAAAAAAATACTTAACTCCGTTTCTGCTTGTGAAAATCATCCATGAGTAAGTTTCAATCATATCAATACATTTATCTAAATCGTCATAATTAACAGGTGGTACAATAGTAATTGTTGGGAAATCAATTATTTCAGCTCCAAGTTCTTCTAAGGGTTCAAAACCTTCCATATGTTCTCTTGTTACAAGAATCCTCTGACCGAACATTGGCTTTTTTTCATACCACTTTAATTTATCCCTTAGCTTTACAACTTCTCCCACTATCATAACAGCAGGGGGTTTAATTTCCTTTTCTTTTATAACTTCCGCAATATTCTGAAGGGTTCCTATCAATGTTTTCTGATCTGGCCTTGTTCCCCACCTTATGACAGCAACAGGTGTATCAGGTGTACGGCCATTCTCGATCAGTTTCTGAGTAATCTGGTCAATATTCTTAACAGCCATAAGAAAAACAAGTGTTCCAACTCCAGTCGCAAGTTTTCCCCAATCTATTGCGCTCTCTTTTTTTGTTACATCTTCATATCCTGGAACTACTGCAAAAGAAGAAGAATATAGTCTGTGAGTTAATGGTATCCCGGCATATGCAGGAGCAGCTACAGAAGAACTTACCCCTGGGACTATCTCGAATTCTATACCTGCGTTTGCAAGAACTTCTGCTTCCTCTCCACCACGACCAAAGATAAAAGGATCTCCTCCTTTAAGTCTGCATACTGTTTTTCCTTCTTTTGCTTTCTGTAAAAGAACATCGTTAATTTCATCCTGTGTCATTGTATGATGTCCACCTCGTTTCCCTGCATAGATAAACTCTGCTTTCTGATTAATATAATTCAATATCTGGGCATTAAGATGAAAATCATAAACAACAACATCAGCTTTTTGGAGACAGCGCAATCCTTTAATGGTTAATAGTCCTATATCTCCTGGACCGGCTCCGACTAAAAAAACTCTTCCTTTCATTTTCCCTTCTTTCAAATTAAGAATTTAAATATTTTATTATAGTTTATTAAACCAGGATATTGCAGAAATAGTTATTATCAAATAACACATAACAAGCAAATCTCAAACTGTCAGTTTGCTATCTTCTTATGCACTATGCTCTATGTTTTGTTTTCCCCCTCTATCAAGAGGGGTGAAGGTGTGTTTTGCTGTTACTCTTTGTTCTTCCTCGATAGTTAGTTAGCTTCTTTATTTCATTCTGGTTTAATTTACCTTCAATGAAACTGTCAGTGAAATAATTTATGTACCTGATTATAATATATTACTACCATGTCTTGTGTAATGATAATAGCAGGCGAAAGCTCCGGCGAACTCTATGGCTCTCTCCTTGCAAAAGAAATAAGAAAAAGAGAAAAGAATGTTAAATTAATTGGGATAGGCGGAGAGCGCATGAAAGAAGCTGGAGTTGAATTGATTTCAAGAATATCCGATGCATTTGGATTGATTGAAGCAGTAAAAGCTTTGGGCAGTCTAAAGAAAGCTTTCAGAAATGCATTGAATTCTATAAAAAAACTCAAACCAGATGTACTGGTTCTGATTGATTATCCTGATTTTAATTTAAAGCTTGCCAGGAAAGCGAAAAAATACGGAATAAAAATACTTTATTATGTAAGTCCGCAGGTATGGGCATGGAGAAAAGGTAGAATAAAGAAAATAGCAGAACTCGTTGATATAATGGCTGTGCTCCTTCCGTTTGAAGAAAAAATATATAAAGAGGCCGGCGTCATATGTGAATTCGTTGGACATCCGGTAATGGAAGAGATCGAGGAAGTAAGTAATTTATATTTTAAAGAAAATGAATCAATAAGACCATTGATAGATACGGATTTCAGGAATTTTTTCAAGAAATCAATAGGCATTCAGACAGATTCAAAATTAATAGCACTTCTTCCGGGCAGCAGACCCCATGAATTAGAAAGACTACTGCCCTTGATGGCTGATATAGTCAAGAAATTCAAATCAGACAATAAAATTTTTTCAAAAGGCAAATTTCAGTTCTGTATGCCACTTGCTCCAAATACTGATGAAAACAGATATTCAATACTACTTGAGGATTTAAAGAATGAAGGAGTCTTAATCAGTAAAGGAAACTCAGTAAAAGTTCTTGCAGCATCTGATATTGCTGTAGTTGCATCAGGAACTGCTACTCTTCAGACAGCTTTACTTGAAGTTCCGATGGTAGTTGTTTACAAATTATCGCCTCTCACCTTCTTTCTCGGAAAAAAGATCATAAAAGTTTCTCATATTTCACTTGTCAATATTCTTTCAGGAAGCAAAGATGTTGTAAAAGAACTATTGCAGGACAATGCAAATCCAGATGAAGTCCTGAAAGAACTCAAGCATATAATTTATGACACAACTTATAAAAACGAAATGTTAAACAACATCCGGAAGATTAAGAGGCTATTTGCCGGAAAAAAACCTTCAGAAAGGGTTGCAGAAATCGTCCTTGAACTTTCAGGTAAGAACACCGGAAAAATACAATTAGAATGACATGTTTTTAAACTAATTTAAAACAATGTATTTCATATATAGTATTTTATATATAATTATACTCTTATTTATATTACCTTTTGAATATTTCAAAAGACCTGCCAATCTGAGAAATATCTGGATAAAAGAAAAACTCGGAATTTATGCACCGGAGTTCATAAAAAGTATCGGAAAATGTATCTGGGTTCATGCTGTTTCTGTTGGAGAAGTAATGGCAGCTCAACCATTACTGAAAATTTTTTCCGAACAATATCCTTCAAAGACAATAATTTTTTCGACCATAACCGATACAGGAAGAAAAGTAGCATTAGAAAATGCAAAAGAGAATATAAATGTTGTTTACATGCCTTTTGATCTTTCTTTTTTGATAAATAAAATTATGAGAAAAATAAAACCCGAACTTCTTATTATTATCGAGACAGAGATATGGCCTAATTTTATAAAATCATTTCAAAAATACAATATACCCGTTGTTCTTCTAAATGGAAGGATATCCGAAAAATCATTCAATGGTTATAAAAAAATCAAATTCTTCATGAAAAGAATCCTCGAGAATATTGATTTATTTGGAATGCAGAATGAAGAATATTCATCAAGAATAATTGAATTAGGAGCTAAAAAAGATAGAGTAGTAATATCCGGGAATTTTAAATTCGATGTACCAAAACCTGATAAGATTCCTGAGTGGGCATTGAATATAAAGGGAAGAGTTATAGTTGCTGGAAGCACACATGATGGTGAAGAAGAAATGATTACAGATACTTTTCTCATGCTCAGAAAAGAATTTTCTGACCTGAATCTAATAATAGCTCCAAGACATCCCGGGAGATTTACTTCAGTTGCCGAAATATTAACAGAAAAAAAATTGTCTTTTCTAAGAAGATCTCAAATAATCAAAAACCAAGTATTCCAGAATAACATTATTCTACTTGATACTATAGGGGAACTTGCTAAGGTTTATGGAATAGCAAATATTGTAATTATCGGGAAAAGTTTCAAATCTCACGGAGGTCAGAACCCATTGGAGCCTGCGCTCTGGGGAAAAGCAATTGTTTGTGGTCCATACATGGAGAATTTTCCAGTAATTCAGGATTTCCTCAAAGAAAAAGCTGCTATTCAGGTAACAGAATCAGAATTATACAAGACATTAAGAGAACTTTTAACTAACCCTGAAAAAGCAAAAATTCTTGGTTCAAAAGCAAGAGAATTATGCGAGAAAAATTCGGGTTCTGTGCTTAACGCATTCCAAATACTCAAACAATTCATTAACCCGAATAATACAGATATTGTTTAAAAAATTTATTTAACCCTATTATTTTATTTTTGATATCTGAAATTAAATCTATCCGAATTTGACATAAGTCAAGGACAATCCTTCTCAAGACAGGTAAAGTGTAATCATAAGAATGCTTAGAATCTGCTGAGAAAAGCACTATTACTTTCTAAAAGGAGGAATCCAAAATGTTTTGTTATCAATGTGAACAGACAGCAAAAGGTGAAGGCTGCACAAATATCGGGGTATGTGGTAAACAGCCTGATGTGGCAGCGCTGCAGGATCTTCTGGTCCATGCTTTACAAGGTCTTTCCCTGTATGCAAATGAGGGAAGAAAGGTTGGGGTAAATAATCCTGAGGTAAACGTATTTACTGTCGAGGCTCTTTTCTCGACTCTTACTAACGTCGATTTTGATGCACAGCGTTTCAGAGATCTTATTATCAAATGTATTGAACTGAGAGACTGGCTTAAGGAAAATGTGAAAGCCGCTGGAGGAAAGGTAGAATTCACAGAGTTAGCAGCCAATTTCAGGCCGGAATCAACACTCGAAGGGTTAATCAGTCAGGGCAAAAGCACAGGATTGAAGTCCGACCCGCTGGAAAATCCTGATATTCTTTCCCTGAAGCATATTGTCCTCTTCGGGGTAAAAGGCATCGCGGCCTACGCAGACCATGCGCAGATCCTTGGTCAGGAAGATGATGCAGTATATGCATTCTGTCATGAGGCTCTTGCATCAATCTTGAGAAAAGACATCAGCTTCAACGACTGGCTTAAGTTAGTCATGAAATGCGGCGAGATGAATCTAAGGGCAATGGAATTGCTGGATGCAGGGAATACCAGAACTTATGGGCATCCTGTACCCACAAAAGTTCCACTCGGAGCAAGAAAAGGCAAAGCAATCCTTGTTTCAGGTCATGATCTCAGAGATCTCGAAAACATACTTAAACAGACTCAGGGTAAAGACATTTTCATCTATACTCACGGAGAAATGCTTCCTGCCCATGGCTATCCAGAACTGAAAAAATATCCGCACTTCTACGGTCATTACGGAACAGCCTGGCAGAACCAGCAGAAAGAGTTTGACAAATTCCCTGGTGCAATAGTGATGACCACAAACTGTATTCAGCGACCACGTGATACTTACAAAGGCAACATTTTCACCACTGGACTCGTGGGTTGGCCGGGAGTAAATCATATAGCGGATAAAAACTTCGGTGCGGTCATAGATAAGGCTCTCTCTCTTCCAGGGTTTTCTGAAGATACTGCAGGGAAATCAGTCATGGTCGGTTTCGCACGGAATACTGTCCTGGGAATCGCAGATAAGGTAATAGAAGCAGTAAAAAATAAACAGATACGGCATTTCTTTCTCGTAGCCGGTTGTGACGGGGCAAAGCCCGGCAGAAATTATTATACGGAATTCGTAGAGAAGGTTCCGAAGGATTGCATAGTCCTTACCCTTGCATGCGGGAAATTCAGATTTTTTGACAAGGAACTTGGAGACATCGGCGGCATTCCCCGTCTGCTGGATGTAGGGCAGTGTAACGATGCCTATTCTGCGATTCAGATCGCTGTTGCACTTTCAAAAGCATTCGGCGCAGGGGTAAACGATCTACCTCTTTCCATGGTCCTCTCATGGTACGAACAAAAAGCTGTAGCGATCCTGACAACCCTGCTCTATCTCGGGATCAAGAACATAAGGCTCGGGCCATCTCTTCCCGCATTTATTTCTCAAAATGTGCTTGAGGTACTTGTGAAAAACTTCAACATCAAACCGATAACAACGCCGGATGAAGACCTGAAGGCAATTCTGGGATAATATAACAGAGGTGGGTTACCAACCCACCTCCTTCTTTTTAAATGAAGAGCCTCAATCTTTACTGTGATGCAAAGCTATCGTGTTTCATAACTCTTCATGCTTTTAAATCAAGAGTTGGATCAGAACAAATGACAGGAAATCATTCTTTCTTGAATCTCTTTAAGTTCTGGCGGAATAGTGTTACAGATTTCAATTTTCTTTAGACAGCGTGAGGAATAAGTACAACCTGAAGGTGTATTGAAAATATCCTGAACTTCATATCTGTCTTTCAACTTTTCATTGTATTTCTGAAAATTTCTGTCCTTAGATTTTTCTATTACAGGAATCGAAGAAAGAAGTTCTACTGTATAAGGATGCAGGGGGTTATTAAAAATATCTTCGGTTTTTGCCTTCTCGACAATTTTTCCAAGATACATTACTGCCACCTCATCACTGAAATACTGAACAACCCTTAAATCATGGCTTATGAATACAAATGAGATGCCCGAATTTTTTTGAAGTTCCTGAAGTATATTTAGTATCTGAGCCTGTATCGAAACATCTAAAGCTGACAAAGGTTCATCGGCTACTATAATTTCCGGTGAGACAGCAAGAGCTCTTGCGATGCATATCCTCTGTCTTTGTCCTCCGCTGAATTCATGGGGGTATCTATTCAAAATATCTGCCTGAAGCCCGACTTTATTCAATATTTCAATAACTTTATTTCTAATTTCTGACTTGTGTACTATTTTATGAATTTTTAATGGTTCTGAAATTGAATCATAAACTGTCATGCGAGGATTCAAAGAAGCAAAAGGGTCTTGAAAGATTATTTGTATAGATCTTCTAAATTCCTTTAAAGAAGCGCCTTTGAATGACTGAATATCCTTACCTTTAAAAAGAATCCTGCCTGATGTCGGTGTTATGAGTTTCAGCAAAAGCCTTGCGACAGTTGATTTTCCAGAACCGCTTTCTCCTACAATAGCAAAAACACTTCCTTTTTTTACAGAAAAACTAATATCATCAACTGCCTTAAGCCATCTTTGAACTCCCCAAAAGCTTTGCTTACATGCAAAATATTTCTTAAGATTAATTACCTGAATTATATCCATTGAATGTTACCTGTTCTTATGCAGCGGCATAAATGTTCTTTTGAGATTTCCTTTAATTCAGGCTCCTGTAAGTTACATTCAGTTTTTGCATAGAAACACCTGTCAGAAAATTTACAGCCAGGAGGAAGCATATCAGGTCTCGGAACAAAACCGGGGATGGGTTTTAAAGAAACGCCTTTTGTCTTTGGCAGAGAATCAAGAAGTCCCTTTGTATAAGGATGCAAAGGATTCTCGATTAATTCATGAACATTTGCTAATTCAACAATTCTTCCAGCATACATTATTGCGGCTATAGATGCATTTTCAGCAATTACTCCTAAATCATGCGTTATTAAAAGTACAGACATTTTTCTTTGAAGCCTTAATTCCATTAGAAGAGCAAGTATTTGTGCCTGAATGGTAACATCAAGCGCTGTGGTTGGCTCATCAGCAATGAGCAAAGAAGGATTGCATGCAATAGCCATTGCAATCATAACTCTCTGTCTCATACCCCCTGACATTTGATGGGGATATTCTTTAATTCTTTTTTCAGGAGAGGGAATTCTCACTGCTTTAAGTAGTTCAATGCTTTTGCTTAAAGCATCTTTTTTCGAAAGACCCTCATGTGTAATAAGAACTTCTGAAACCTGATAACCAATGCTGAGGACAGGATTTAGTGAAGTCATTGGTTCCTGGAATATCATCGAGAGTTCTCTGCCCCTCAGTTTTCTCATTGATTCATTATTCAGGCCCAGAAGATTTTTATTATGGAAAATTATATTTCCTTCAGCAAAAGCATTATGAGGTAGCAATCCCATTATTGAGAGAGCAGTAAGACTTTTGCCACAACCACTTTCTCCAACCAAACCAAAAACTTCTGCTTCACGTATTTCAAAGTTTACGCCGTAAACAATTTTTAAGGAATGTTTTTCACGTTTGAAAGAAATATTTAAGTCCCTGATACTGAGAAGGGACACAGTTTCTTATTTCTCTCCTTTTTTGAATAAACTAAGGTAGGTTTCTGCTTCTTTAAGTTTAGGGTTAATCTTGAGAGCTTTCTCCCAGTGCTCAAAAGCGAGTCTCGTAAGTCCTTTCATATAATAACTCAACCCGAGTTGAACCCATGCCTGACCGTAATTTGGATTCAATTCCTTTGCTTTATTAAAATGCTGTATAGCCTCTTCTATATTTCCTTTATTGCGGAGAGCTACCCCGAGTTTTGTATGTACATCCGGAAGTCTATAGAATAATTTAATAGCTTTACGGTATTCTTCAATAGCTTCATCATTCATACCAAAGTCAAGATATATGTTACCGAGCTTGAAATGCTCATTTGCAATTTTGCCTGCAACAAACGGATCCAATGCTTTGGATGTCGGGTGTGCTCTCTGTGCTGCCATGGCAAAAACGTCCTTGGCTTTTTCAAATTCTCCCATATTGTTATAAGTAACAACCAGATTTAATGAAGCTTCGGTGTAATTAGGATTTAGCTCGAGAGCTTTTTTGAAATAATCTACAGCCTGTCTGTAATTTCCTTTCAGATGGCAAATCATGCCAAGCTTATTATGTATATCAGCGAAGTTAGGATTAGAACTTATAATCTCCTTCAGAAGAGGTTCTGCTTCAATATAGTTCCCTTCCTGAAAAAGTTGCTCCGCTTTATTGTATAATTCCTCGATATTTATCTGCATATCTTCAAAGTATATGGATTAAAACAAAAGTTTGTCAAGAAAATTAAATTTATATTGTTACATAAAAAATTTGACATTTCTTTACAAATGCAATATAAATTATTTATAAGTTATTCCTAATTATCACCCACGGGAAAAAATATACTAAACTAAAATACATTTAAAATTTTTTTTTAATTAAGGAGGGGCAAGATGAAAGGTCTAAGAGTTTCAATTTGTATTTTTGTTTTATTTCTAATATCAGGTATCATGCGGGCAAGTACATCTTTTGCTGAATCCTGTGACAACTGTCACCGTAGCATAACTCCAGGTCTTGTTAAGGACTGGGAGTCGAGTAAACACAGTCAAAAGGATGTAAAATGCTCAACATGTCATGGAGACAAACACACCGGCAAACATAATGTTGATCTTGTAATTCTTCCTGACGAATCAGTTTGTGCTCAATGTCATAAAAGACAATTTGATGAATTTGCAAAAGGGAAACATAATTTTGGCTGGACTTCAATGAATGCTTTGCCAATTACCCATGTTGAACCTGATGAACTTATGGAAGGCGGAAAAGGTTGCGGTGGCTGTCATAATATGGGTATTAAAACAGAAGCCCAGAAGAAAGAACAGAAAGACAAAGGTTACAGATACCAGAATAATTCATGTGATGAATGTCACACAAGGCACAGTTTTTCAAAAAAAGAAGCACTTGATCCCAAAGCATGTCAGCAATGTCATATGGGATATGATCATCCGCAATGGGAAATGTGGGAAAGTTCAAAACATGGTACACGCTGGTTCACAAAAAATTCCGGCAATCTTCCAGAAAATGCCAATGCTCCTTCCTGTCAGGATTGTCATCTTCCAAATGGCACACACGAAAATCGTACAGCATGGGGGTTCCTGGGTGTAAGATTACCATTACCTGATGACCCTCAATGGAAAGCAGACCGCATTACTATATTGAAAGCGCTCGGAGTACTTAATCCTGAAACCGGTCAACCAACTGCAAGACTCGAAGCAGTTAAATCTGTTGATATGGTCAGACTCACCGAAGAAGCCTGGAAAGAAGAAAGGGAAAAGATGTTAAAGAGATGTAATTCCTGTCATTCACCTAATTATGCACGCAAGCAGCTTGAAATGGCTGATTCAATGATGCAGAAATCTGACCGTCTTCTTGCAGAAGCCATTCAAATAGTAGCTGATTTATATAAAGATGGAATTATTAAGAAGCCTGATAACTATCCATTTGCTTATCCTGATTTTCTTTACTTTATGCAGACCGGAGGTGGTGATTTAAATAAACTTTCATATATAGATCAGGTATTATTTCAGATGTATATGAAACATAGGATGAGAACATATCAAGGACTTTTCCATATGAATCCTGATTATGCTTACTGGTATGGTTGGGCAATGATGGTAAAAGACCTTGGAAATATTAAAGAACTTGCTGAAACTTTAAGAACAACTCATAAGAAATAAAATATATCTTAGAGGTAAAAAATGAAAAAACAGCTCTTTTATCTAATTAGCATTATGCTGATTCTCTTTTCATGTCAGACTGTTCCTATAACAGGGCGACAGCAATTGAGTTTAATTCCTTCTGAAAGTATTTTGAGCATGAGTTACCAGTCATATAGCGATTATTTATCAAAAAACAAAGTTATTAATGATACTGAAGAAGCTCTAATGGTTAAAAGGGTCGGGCAGAGAATTCAGAAGGCTGTTGAAAAATATTTCAAAGACCACAATATGCAAAAGCAACTTGAAGGTTATAGCTGGGAATTTAATCTTATTGATGATAAAACAATAAACGCATGGTGTATGCCTGGCGGCAAGGTCGCAGTCTATAAGGGTATTCTGCCTGTTGCTCAGAATGAAGCAGGATTAGCCGTTGTTATGGGGCATGAAATCTCCCATGCTGTTGCAAAACATGGAGATGAACGCATGAGTCAGGGATTAATAACCCAGATGGGCGGAATGCTCTTATCAGAAGCTTTAGCTTCTAAACCAAAAGAAACATCAAACCTATTCCTGACAGCATATGGTTTGGGAACTCAAGTTGGCTTTTTGCTTCCTTATAGTAGAGTTCACGAAACTGAAGCGGATCGGCTCGGACTTATTTTTATGGCAATGGCAGGATATGATCCTCATGAGGCTGTTGATTTCTGGAAAAGAATGTCCAAAGTCAAACAGGGTGAATCACCTCCTGAGTTTTTAAGCACACATCCTGCTGATACAACAAGAATAAAAAATATAGAAAAAATGATACCAGAAGCAATGACATATTACAGAAAACAATGATTATGTTTTCCATATTGTTTAAATTTACCCTAATCGAATAATGCAGATGCTGTGAAAAAATTTATTTTTTGATACCTCAGTGTACGCTTGAAGATGATTTACCATGTACTTTTATATTTATAACTAATAATATTGTTTTTAAATAAAATCATCGAGTTAAATAAATTTTTGAGCAATGTCTGCATTATTCTATTCCCATTTTTGGGTTAATCCTGATAATTTTAGGTGTTGTGAAGATTTTATTTTAAATACTACAACCCCCTTAATCCCCCTTTTCTAAGGGGGAATTTATTAAAGTTAGCCCCCCTTTGTTAAAGAGGAATTTTTATGGTATGCCTTTTGTT
>FWPV01004209.1_pt1 | contig 31085 bp, 27 predicted proteins | sample 2228371 | NCBI WGS metagenome assembly FWPV01 (sample SAMEA103939776, study PRJEB20133) | metagenome | reverse complement strand
GATGATTTAATTTTATATGCGGAGCATATACATAAGAAAACAAGCTGTCCAGCTTGTTAATTTTTTACCTGAATACTTGTTTTCCTGCAAATTTACTTATGAAGGTTTACCTTATCAACCTATAGAAGAGTAGTAATATTTCTTTCCTGATAAGGTTTACTTAAGATTAAGAGATGTAAATGTTCATAATAATATTAAGTTTTTAAACAAAAAGGAGATAGGCTTTTAAGCCTGGTTATTTATATGGAAAAATTAAACAAGATGATATTGTGGTATCGTAAGCCTGCTAAGGAATGGATCGAAGCTTTGCCAGTTGGTAACGGTCGCCTGAGCGGGATGGTCTTCGGAAGAGTTGATGAAGAGCGCATTCAGGTTAATGAAGAAACATTATGGGACGGCTATGAAATGGATAGAAACAACCTGGAAGCTCTTGATGCCTTATACAAGGTCAGACAATTGATATTTGATGGCAAAAATGCGGAAGCAACCGAACTTGCAAGTAAAAAAATGATGGGCGTTCCTGATAGAATAAAATCCTATCAACCGGTTGGTGATGTATATATAAAATTTCCTTTCTCTGATGTTGAGAAATATTATAGAGAGCTTGATCTCGAAACTGGAATAGCATTTACTGAATATTCATCAAACGGATTACATTTTACACGTAAAGTTTTTGTTTCTGCTGTAGATCAGGTAATTGTAATCAGGATCGAATGTGACAAACCCGGTAATGTTTCATTTGATGCAACCATGGTTAGAGAACAGAATGGGGCAACGAAAAAGGTATCAGATAATTGTCTTATGCTTCATGGTCAATGTTGTGATAAAGGATTAAGGTTTGCATCATATCTTAAGATAATACCTGAAAATGGTAATATTAATACAGATAATGAAAAAATCAGTGTTAAAGACGCAGATGCTGTTACAATGTTAATATGTGCTGCAACAAGTTATAAGAATTATAAAGATACAAGTGCAAATCCTTATGAGCTTTGTAATGAATATATTGCCAGAGTGGCAGTAAAATCATATCAAGAACTACTTGATACGCATATTTCCGAACACCAGAGCATATTTAGAAGAGTTGATCTGAATTTAGGCGTAACTGATGCAATAAACATGCCGACAGATGAACGACTTGAGGCTTTTAAAAATGGTGCTGATGATCCTCAGCTTATCGCATTATACTTCCAATATGGAAGATACCTTTTAATGGGAAGCTCACGTCCTGGTTGTTTACCAGCAAACCTGCAAGGCATCTGGAATGAACATCTTAATGCCCCATGGAATAGTGACTATCATACAAATATTAATTTGCAGATGAATTATTGGCATGCGGAGGTTTGTAACCTTGCAGAATGCCATTTACCTTTATTTAACTATATGCAAAGCTTGTTTGAGCCAGGGAGTAGAACAGCAAGGATACATTATGGAGCAAGGGGCTGGGTTCTTCATCATCTTTCAGATATATGGGGCTTTGCTGTGCCAGCTGATGGAATCTGGGGAATATGGCCCATGGGTGCTGCCTGGCTTTGTCAGCATCTATATGAACATTATTTGTTCGGTGGAGATATCAAATTTTTAAAGGAAAGAGCATATCCGTTAATGAAAGAATCGGCAAAGTTTATATTGGATTTTCTTGTGGAGGCACCGGAAGGTTCTCCTGTCGCTGGAAAACTGGTAACAAATCCATCTCATTCTCCCGAAAATAGTTTCCGTAAAGATGATGGCACGGTCTCAATGTTCACTTATGCGGCGACAATGGACCTTGAAATAATTTACGATTTATTTACAAATTGCATTTCTGCTATTGATATATTAAGCGAAAATGAACCTTATGATCCTGAATTCAAAAAAGAGCTTGTTTCCGCATTGGAAAAGCTTGCACCTCTACAGATCAGTAAAAAAACTGGTCGTCTTCAGGAGTGGATAGAAGATTACGATGAGCCAGAACCCGGACATCGTCACATGTCGCATTTATTTGCTTTGCATCCAGGGAAACAAATTACACTACGCGGAACCCCCGAATTAGCCGAAGCGGCAAGGAAATCTATTGAATATCGTTTGTCACACGGAGGAGGACATACAGGATGGAGCAGGGCATGGCTGGTAAATTTCTTCGCGCGTTTTGAAGATGGTGAATCTGCTTACAAAAATCTCAGGCTATTATTAGAAAAATGCACATTAAATAATCTCTTTGATAATCATCCTCCATTCCAGATTGATGGAAATTTTGGAGGGACAGCAGGTATAGCTGAAATGCTCTTGCAAAGTCATTCTGGTGAAATTAATCTCCTGCCCGCACTTCCAAAAGCCTGGAAAGAAGGATACGTTAAAGGTCTTCGTGCTAGAGGTGGTTATGAAGTCGATATCGAATGGAAAAATGCGAAATTAACAAATTCCAGGATAAAAGCATCTTTTGATGGGAAATGCCTCGTTAGAACAGGTTTGCAAGTTTCCGTTACTGAAAACGGCAATGAAATTGATGTTAAGTTTAATGAAGGTGTCGCGGAATTTTACGTTCACAAAGGTAAAAGCTATGATCTTACTGTGTTATAGATGAAAGAATATCGCAAATATATAATATCCAAAGAAGAGTCTGATATAAGAGTTGATGTCTTTCTTGCTAATAAAGAAGGCGATTTTTCCAGATCATTCATTCAACGAGCTATATCTGAGGGACATATTACTGTTAATGGTCTGATAGTAAAACCTAATTATAAGGTTCGTGCAGGTGATCTGATTGAGATAAGTTTACCTGAATTAAAAAAAGACGAAATACCAGAGGCTGAAAATATACCACTTGATATAGTTTTCGAAGATGATGAAATAATAGTGGTTAATAAGCCTGCTGGTATGGTCGTCCATCCTGCAGCAGGGATTGATTCAGGGACTCTTGTAAATGCAATATTATCGCGCTTGTATTCCGATGAAGATATATCAGATAGTGAAGTTAACGACTTAACATCAATAAGCCCTCAACGTCCAGGTATTGTTCATCGTATTGATAAGGGGACATCCGGACTATTAGTAATTGCAAAGACTAAAAATGCTTATTATAACCTTTCTGCTCAGTTTAACGAACATAGTATTAATCGTAAGTATATAGCTGTAGTGTGTGGAACTCCCAAACAGGAGACAGGGACTATAATTGCACCCATAGGTAGAAGTCGACACAATAGAAAAAAGATGGCAGTAACACATATAAATAGTCGGGAAGCGATTACCCACTTTACTGTATTAGAATATTATGAAAAATTTTCTCTTGTTGAAATCAAGCTTGAGACCGGTCGCACTCATCAAATTCGAGTGCATTTTTCTTATATTGGACATCCTATAGTTGGTGACCCTGATTATGGAGGGCAAAAAAGAGCATTAAAAACCCAAACAGCACCTATTGTCGAAACAGCTATAAGTAAATTAAAAAGACAGGCATTACATGCTCAAACACTTGGTTTCATACATCCCTCAACTGGAGAATACATGGAATTTTCTTCTCCAATACCTGAAGATATTCAGTATTTGATAGATGCTCTCAGATCTGCAACATAAATGGAGGTAATAATAACTTTGTCAGTAGGAGTTTTATATTGTGATGGTGATAGGTTTAGAAAAGCATTAGTTGCTGGTGCAAGCTGGCTTTCTGAGAACAGCGAAACGTTAAATCGCCTTAATGTATTCCCTGTGCCTGATGGTGATACAGGATCAAATATGTCCCTTACGCTTATATCAGCAGTAAATGAACTGAAGGGCATGGAAGGAGCATCTTTAGATGATGTATTAGAGGCTTCTGCACGTGGTGCATTGATGGGAGCAAGGGGATGTTCAGGCGTCATACTATCGCAACTTATTGCGGGATTTGCAGAAGTCGGACATGGTAAGACAAAGTTCTATGCCAGCGATATAATTAATGGTCTGCAACAAGGAACAAAAAGAGCTTATAAAGCTGTAACAGAACCCAAAGAAGGCACAATGCTCACAGTTATAAGAGAGGCATCAAATGAAGCTTCCCGACTGCTAAATACAAACAATGATATTGTAATACTTCTCGAACTGACACTTAAAAAGGCAAAAGAATCTCTTGAAAATACACCTAATCTCCTGCCGATTTTAGCTCAAGCAGGAGTTGTAGATGCAGGTGGACAGGGTTTTGTTTACATACTTGAAGGCATACTGAAGCTTCTGCGCGGTGAACCGCTAGATTTATCTCAAAAGCAATCACTTCCTGAAGCAGCACAATCAAAAGTATTACAATCGTGGGATAACCCATATTGCACAGAATTTATATTGTCTGTTAAGGAAGTTGATACATCTATAATAAGGGATGATTTTGAAAAATTAGGTAGTGATTTAGTAGTTGTTGGATGGAAAAATTTGTTGAGAATACATATTCACACGGACGACCCTGAGAAAGTATTATCCCATGCTCATTATTATGGTAAGCCCAGTAATGTTAAAATAGACGATATGAAGAAACAACACACTCATATATTACAATCTCCTGTTATAGCAGATCAGACAGACGAAACACATGAAGTTTCCATAATAGCTGTTGTCCCTGGAGATGGTATCGGAGCGATATTTAAAAGCTTAGGGACTGACTTCGTTATTATGAGCGATAAACAAAATCCAAGTGTTTCAGAAATGCTACAAGCAATGAATTCAACGTATTCTAATGAAGTTATCTTTTTACCAAATGATGATAACATTATTCCAGCAGCAATACAGGCAGCTAATATGAGCAGTAAGAATGTAGTTATTGTTCAATCTGAAAACATTTCTCAAGGATTATCAGCGATTGTTTCTTTTCAACCAAATGCTAACATTGATAAAAACGTTACAAAGATGTTAGAGACGATAAAAGATGTAAAACATGGGGAAGTTGCTAGAGCGATTCGTAATGCGCGATATAATGATTTGCAAATTAATGAAGGCGACTTTATCGGAAGGTTTAATGGGAAATTGGTTACATCAGCAAAAACTTTAGATTCCGTTGTTTTTGAACTTATAAAATTTATGTTGGAACCTGAGGATGAAGTGGTTTCAATCTTTTATGGCTCTGATATTAAGAGGAGTGAAGCAGAAAAAATAGTAGAAGAAATTAAAGCATCCTACCCGGAACAAGAAATAGAGCTTCATTATGGCGGTCAGGTGTATTGTAATTATATAATATCTGTTGAATAATTTTAGGATTTATAAGCTTTTCAATTATGTAAATATGAGGGTGATTATATGAAAATTGTTACAGATAGTACAGCAGACCTTCCACGCGATATAGTTGAAAAACATAACATTGAAATAGTTCCATTATATGTTCGTTTAGGAGAGAAAATATTTCGTGATTACTATGATGTATCTCCCGTTGAGTTTTACCAAATGCTTAGAGAAACAGATGATTTTCCAAGAACTTCTCAACCATCTGTAGATGATTTTATTCGTGCTTATGAAAAAATAGGTAAAAATGAAGATATAATATCTATACATATCTCCACGGAAATGAGCGCAACAGCACAATCAGCCACTATTGCAAAACAGCAATTGCCAGATTGGAAAATAACAATTGTGGATTCTAGATTAGTATCAATTGGCTTAGGTATAATGGTATTAGAAACTGCCAAAGCAGTTGAAAATGGCGCATCTGCAAAGGAAGTTATAGACCTTGTAGAAAGATTAAAGACAAAGATTAAAGTTTATTTTTCAGTTGATAGCCTGGATTTCCTTCAAAAAGGTGGAAGAATAGGCAGAGCGAGAGCTTTTCTTGGAGCAATGTTGAAGATCAAACCTCTGTTAGACCTATCAGATGGCATAGTAAGCCCTGTTGAAAAAATACGTAGCACTCAAAAACTAATAAGCAGGATGGTTGAAATCGTTAAAGAGGATGCAGATAAAAAAGGCAAAGTTAATGCAGGATTCATTAGTGGAGAAAGTGATGAAAATCTTAATAATTTGATTGGGCAGCTCAGGAGTTCAATTGATTTTACGGAGTTATATAGAAGCCATGTAGGAACAGTTATAACTTCGCATGCTGGTCCTACTGCTTTTGCGATAGGCTATTTCTGCGGTGACTAATACCAATTTTAAACCTAAACTTCGTCCAATGAAACCGCAATTCCATATGGTTCTAAAAGTATTCTAAATGCAGTTACGATGCGTTTTATCATAGGGTATAAAGGGTTAAGGATAACTTTACATATCCTTTGATTCCTTATCACCAATTTACCACTGATAGAAAGAATTTGATGAACAAATCTCTTCATACCATGCTCTTTCAATGTCTTTACTATCAGTGAACTATCCGTGGCTTTCTTTGTGACAACCTCTGGAAAAGAACTCAATGAATCCTGAACTATAACAGGCTCTGACTTCTGAACTGACAAAGGTTCTTCTACCATTTCTTTCAATTGAATGTGCAAATGATAGTTCATAATATTTTTGTAAACATATAACCGGGTTTTTATAAAAACACGGAGACACAGAGGCACGGAGAAAAAATTAATCACAAAGAACACGAATAAAAAAATCACGAATTAGACAAATAAAGTATCACGAAGGACACGAACAGGACGAACTAAAACGAATGGCACGAAAATTTTTAATTCGTAAATATTACGAACTAAATATTATGAACTATCATTTTCGTGTTATTCGTTCTATTCGTGACATTCGTGATTAAAAATATAATTAAATATCTCCGTATATCTGTGCTTCCGTGTTTCGTCTTTATTATGTTCTGTTTGAAAATGACAGTTCATAATATTTCTACATGCATAATCCATATCCAGATACTATGCTATATTTTTGCACAAACAGCTTATAGAAATGTTATTAACAGTGATTTACTGAGTTTTGACCTTTCCTTGTGCGAAATTATAAGCCTGTTTTCATCTATTGCAGGGAGGCTATAATAAATGGATTTATATTACTCTTGATAGCTTTTGCCACCATTTATATTGTTTGATGGGATAGGAAGATAAGGAGGGAACTTGTTTTAACAAATCTTTTAGACTACCTTGAAAGCTTGTATGGAGAACTCTATAACAGGTAGGCGAAGGTATGACATGAATGCCTGCATTCTTTAATTCATCGATCACATTGCTGACATATTTATCAACATATAGCTTAATCCCATAAAGTGCCTGCTCAGATTCTTTTTCCATAACAAAATCACCATGGCACTGTATATCCGTATTTAATCATCATAAGTTTTGCCTGCTTTTTCCATTCCTCTATTAAAATATTCATCATATCTTTGCATTTCTCGGGAGGGTGAGAGATAGCCTGTGATACAGCAGTATATACTCTATATGGAAAATCATCAGCTTTTAGAGGTTTCCAACCATATTTCAGTTTTAAGTCCAGAGATTGCGCCCAAAAATTCTCTGCGAACCTTATTAGCTCATCCCGTGAAGTTTCTATGCCATAAAAACGTAAAATATCAATTAAAAGATTATCATTGCTTATCTCTACGCCATTGCCATCCTTTGTAAATATAACAAAACCAAAAGCACAGCATGAAAGAGAATTGCAAAGTATACTGAAGTATTCACGCTGGAACATTTCCTGTATAACTTTATTAAATAACTTGCTTAAATCATTGGATTCTGAAGGAATATTTCCGGAAATTTTATATATCTGACCAGAATAATGACCAAAGAATCTTGAAAAAGGCATAAGAAAAGTCCATAGTTTATTGCTATGTCCGGCGTTCCCTAATGTCTTTTCTCCACAAGTAAATACAATATCTTGCATTCCAGGATATGTTTTCGCTAAAGCCTGTGGTCCGTCACCAAGACAACGTATTGCTGGATATCCATTGCCCTGTGACTCCATGATTTTTAATATCTCATAAGTCTTTTCGATACTTCCAAAGTTCTTTTCTTTGTCATGTAAAAAACCAGGGACATCGGATAAAGGTATCAAGCCTTTTGAAATGCCTTCATAAAGTGCCGAAATCGCTGTTCCTGCATCTATAACATCCAGACCGAGCTGTTCAATATTAATAAAGATTTTCTTATCAACTTCCCTTATTAAATTTATTTTCGATTCTTTTGAGTCATCATGAGATAAAATCCCAAGCATAGCAAAGATTGAATAAGCTGGCTCAAAATCATCAAGGAAAATATCCTTACCATCTGGTGAGTAATCAACTTCTAAAGTGTGATAGTGTCGGCAACTAACAGGGCACCAATGGCAACCAGTTTTTCCTTCGCGAGTCGCGAGAAGAATTTCAGAACCACCAATATCTGCCATAGGATAACCGAGTTTCTGAGCATTCCATGCAGGTAGAGTATTTTTACCAGCAGGATCCTTGCCTGTAGAAAGCAATTTTATTATGGTTCCAGCATCTCTGCAAGAAAGACGTGAGCCATACTTTTTAAGAAGTTTGAATACCTGAGATGGTAGTTTTTCCGGATCGTAAGAAATCCTATTATGTGAAACAAGAACCAATGCGCGTGTGAATTTCTTCATTACAGCTCCGGCTCCACCTCGACCAGCATGAAATATTGCATCAACTGCAATATTGGAAGAAAGGTAACCATTATAGCTTCCATAACCTAAAGTAAATATGCTTCCTCTGGTGCGATCATTTCCAAGCTCTTTTGATACCAAATAGTAATATGCAGAGCGTTGACCCTTATGCAGTGAATCATCAGAAACAAATCTAACCTGTAAATTCGGAACATGTCCAGATATTGCTATATAATGGTCTGCAATGTTGTCAAATGGTTCTGTAAACACTATTGCATCAAGACCAAGATACCACAATTCTCTGAAGCTCTTTCCTCCAACGAAGCTATAGTGCGGAACACCGGTCAATGGGGATATATATCCGATCGTTGATTTATTTATCGGGAATCGCACCAGAGGTCCTCGTGTTATGATAAGCGATTGGGGATATCGCTTTAGCAGATATTGTGCTAACGATTCACCCCAAAACAGGGTATAGTTTTCCTGCGGTTCCTTATCGAAGTGATCTGGATCAAGCTCAATAATTGTAAATGTTTTACTTTTAGCGTTTATCTTTAATATAAATTTCTTAGACATTTTTTACCATTCAGATTCTTTAGTCTCTTTAAGCGGTTCAACATGCCCAATACTTTGAGGACTTGGCTTTTCCATCTTTGAAAATTCTGATGCGTAGTTTATACCGCCGTGAGAGGTTTTGCCAGGGATTTGTGCAGTAACAAGTATTGCAGCTTTAGGTTTAACTGGACATTTATTCTCGCAAATTCCACAACCAATGCATTTATCTTTCAATACAATCGGGAATTTAATACGCCTTACATCTCCAGTAAATGTTATAATATCTTTAACTTCAAATTTAATAGCCTTTGTTGGAACAGGACATTGCTCTTCGCATACCAGGCAATCTTCGTATTCACTCCAGGGAATACAACGTGTAGTATCAATTCTAGCAGTGCCAATCTTAACTTTCTTCTTTTCTTCTTCTGTCAGTTCAGTTATGGCATTTGTTGGACACACTCTTGTGCATGATACGCATGTATATTCGCAATATCCAACCCTTGGCACAAGTACTGGTGTTCCCATACCTTCTAATCCGGCTTCTAAAAGAGTCGGTTGGAGACCATTTGTCGGACATACTTTCATACACATACCACAACGTATGCATCTATCAAGAAATTCTTCTTCTGGTAGTGAACCTGGAGGTCTTATTACAGTTTCATCCATATTTTGTTTAGCATAATTAAGCTTAAGTATAGGAACTGTTGCTATACCTGCAATCATAGATTTAACGAATGATCTCCTTGAAAGGTCTAAACCTTTGGGAGGACTGGCTGGCTTATCGGAAAAAGGTTGTTTTAATCGGAAACTGATAGCATTAACGGGACATGCACTGACACATGACATACATTCAGTGCATTCCTGAGGCCAGTAATACCAGGGAGCTTCTGGAATAGCAGATAATCCGCAGGCACGCCTGCATTCACCACATTCTATGCAATTCTTATTCACTCTGCGTCTCCAGAAGCTGGAATATTTTGATAGTAGACCAAGCAATGCTCCTAGTGGACAAAGATTTCTGCACCAGAACCTGCGTTGTAATATACTTAAAAGTAATATTGCAACAAAAATGCCAAAAAATATAAGATGGAAACGTGATGCAGGCTGTTGAAGAGGCAGAAGGTAATGACGTAATACTCCATATAGAGGCTCAGAAATTTTATTGATACCTTCAACGCGATATAATGTATCAAAGGTTGACCGGGTTATATAATTGAAATATGGATATAATACTATTCCATAGCTTCTTGTAACTATGCTCAGAGGATCAGCAAGCCAGATAAGTTGAAGGCTGAATATTGCACCTAAAATGAAAAGAATGAGAACATAATATTTTATATTCCTTAATTTTGGATTAGTACCGATCTTTGGTCTTTGAAGTCTTCTGAGAAAAATGCGATCGAAAATATCAATCGTTGTCCCTAATGGACATAACCAGCCACAGAAAAATCTACCGAGAAAAACCGTTAAAACAACTAATATTATGGAATATGCAAATTTTGATATTAAAGAACGAGAAGCAAATATCGTTGCTATACCTGCAAGAGGATTAATCCGCAGAATAAGGTCTACAGGCACAATAAAATTAGCAGGAAAAACTGTTTTTATTAGCAAAAACAAGAAAAAAAGCAGAAATAATATCTGTGTAATTCGTCTAATATGCAAAAGCATTTGATACAAATCCTAATGGTTAAGAAACATTTATTTTTTGAATTTTTACTTTCTTCAGATCGATCTGCCCAAGTCCCATTTCGCTAGCAGATTTTATATAACCGACTTCTTCACCTTTTAGTCCAAAAAGAGTTGCAGTATAAGAGTCAACAGCGACAGGGTCTGTTCCAGCAATGACCTGACCAACTAGCTTAACATCTTTTGGAGTTCCACCATTTGGACCATTTGCTGTGAGCGTTCGATAAGCATCCATTATGGTCAATGTAGGTTTTATTATAGTTGCTAAATCTGCAAGCTTTTGATCAATTCGTGTATGAATATCTTCTCTATTGAGTATTAAGCCCATATTATTCTTTAATCCTAACGATAATTTTGTAAGCGAATGATGTTTTGCAATCGGAACATTTATAAATACATCCGTCTCTAGTATATCAGTATATATAGGCCATGATTTAAGAAGTTGTCCTTGTGGAATTGACTTATCCTTGAACTTGCGTTCATCAATAAATTCTATAGAACCTTTTGTGCGGTCAACTGCTGCCTTTATTCCGCTTCTTTCGTAGGTTATTCTAGCCGGGTTTATTGTATAATCCAGAACCTTAACTTTCTTAGCCCCTGCAGAAAGGCACATTTCTACAATAGCTTCCACAACATAAGGATTAGTATTAGCCGCTTGTTCAGGTGTCCTATTCCAGGCTATATTTGGCTTTATTATTACATTTGATTTGTTTGTAACAAATTTGCCCATGCCTCCGATTGCTTCAACCGCTTTCATCGTTGTGCGCTTTATCAGTTCAGGATCTGCACCCTTACTTATCGCCCCCTGAGCAACAGCGAGTTGAGCGTCAGAACCTGTCTGAGCAGATGCAAGTTTGTCCAGTAAGCTCATTCCATATATTCCTGTAGCAGTTACTGCCAGACCTTTTAAAAAATCTCTACGGGTAATTTCATCTGACATTTAACCTACCTCCATCTTTTATATAATTTAAAAAATCTTCAGATATTTTCTCCGTTTTAATATTTATTACCAATACTAAGAACTCTTGATTTAGCTTTATTATAGTATATTTGTCATCTTTTTTAAATAATATTATGTTGTCGTTTTTATTGATGATTTCACTATCTTTTTCGAAATAAACAGAACAATTGTTAAAAGCTAAATCAGCTGATTCTTTTGTCGGATACTTTACTATTAACATTTGAAAATCGGTATCATATAGTTTATACTCAGCAAAAATGCCTTTTGTATTCCCATCTAAATTAAGTATATTATCTTCTGAAATAAAACTAACATTATCCAATCCGAGTTTTCTACAGAAGAACTTTTCGGTCTTTAGCATCAAACCTTCCGATGGTAAAATTTTTATAATCTCAGGTTCTTTTCCAGAGTCTTGAATTCTGGATGAAAGTTTATCACCAAATTCAATAACTATATTCTTATATTTTTCAGAAGTATCAAAAGAATATATTTTACAGTAATATTTACCTTTCCAGAAATCTAATGAGGTATCAACAAGTATACCCTCATTTCCTATATTTACATAATTTGCACCTTCATATCGGTTCAGACTATAAATTCCAAAGGCGCCTTCAGGATCGCTCATATCATAGACATCAATAATTATTGACGTAATGCCATCTGTATATTCTGTCGTTGCAACTTTGCTAAAACCATAAGCAAAATACAATTCTGCAGCGCCATCAATATAATCAAAGATTGTCTCTTTATCATAAATACTTATTGGTGAAGCAGATTTCCATCCAGGTATCTCATTATCATTAAAGGATATAACAGAAGTTAGATCATCCACATTAGAAGATATTTTTCTCTGGGTATGATCTATTACCCTTTTGATAAGTTCTTTTGTATCGACATCATTTGATACGGACGTCACCATTATTATAAGATTATCGATATAAGCTACCATAATGCGCTTATAATATTTATCGTTTGCAATAAATGCTGTTGTAGTGAAGTCTTCGAGGTTTGTAACACTTCCGGTCTCTTCTTCATATTTCAAGAACTTTAAATATTTTTCTTTTGCAGAATTAGAATTTTCGTATTCCATTATAAATAGAGCTTTTTCATCATCACCCAATCTATAGTTAGCAGAAACGCAGTTTTCCAGAAAATCATATCCTAGGACATTTTTTAATATATATCTTTCAGATCCATCAATTTTACCTTCAGTTGGCAATAGTTCAAGAAGTTTTGGGGGTTCTGCTTTATAGGGTATTTTTTCAGAAATATACTTAGCAAACTGAATATTTTTTTCAATGAGATCACTGCTTTCTGCTGTAATCTTTATGTAATATGGTCCCTGCCAAAAGTTTAATAACGGTGGTTCAATGTAGCCATTTGTTCCGACATCGATCATCTTCAGACCTGGATATGTCTCGCTTACATACATACCAAAAGCTTGAATATCGTTATCCATATCATAGATATCAACTTTGATGTATTTGTCATTTCCTGAAATTGGGACATATTCCAGAGTGCCACATAGTTTGAAACCATAAGCAAAGAATGCTTCTGCTGCACCGTCAATATATTCAAAGAGGTTACTCTCAACATAAAATGTTACATCACCACTTTTACGCCATCCTTTTATGATATTATCATCAGGAAATAATGCTTTCATTTGTTCACGCATTTCTTCCAATGAACGGCTTTTATTTGCTATTCCTTTTTGTTCTTCCATTTCTTGATTCTGTTGATAACTATAAGAGTTATTTAGGATGATACAACAGAGCAAAGAAATAAAAATTAACATCAATCTCGATTTTGCCATTGTGAGCCCCTTATCGTAAAAGAATGGTTCCCCAGGCGGAAAATGTATAGAAATTACAATCCCGCCTGGAAAAAATATCAAGCTAATAATTCATGAGCTTGTCTTAACTTCCTTACAACATCTAGATTATAAGGACAGGCAGAATTACAAGAACCACAGTTATTACAATTTAACACTGTTTGTTTAATAGAAAGATTTCGGTAAAGCTCCTTTGCTAAATCATGATCTCCATAATTTTTATAATAAAATGCATAACGAATTATATCATTGGTTGCAACACCTTGTGGACATGCGGATGAACAATTTCCACACATACGACAGTATTCTTTATCTAGTATCATCGCATATTCCTGTAATTTTTGCATGTCTAAATACGAAAGTTTGGTCTCTACTACAGAAATATCCTGCTCAACTTCCTCAACGTTACGCATAGTTGGAATTATGTTGGTAATATTCTTGTTAGCTAACACCCACCTAAGACATGATTTATAAATATCAGCGGAATTTTCAGCATATTTTGCAAGCTGAGTCGCAGGTCCAAAGGTTTTCATTATAACTACACCTATGTTTGCATTTTTAGCTGATTCAATAGCTTTGGAAAGGTCCCTGGGAGACATAAAATTATAGACAGTAAGTATTACATCATAGACTCCCAATTTTACAGCCTGGTTTATAACTGCGACTTCGTTAGAATGCGTAGTTACACCAAGGAATCTTACTTTACCAGCCTTTTTCAACTCATCGAATGCTTCCATGATTACTTCTGCTTCCAGTTGTTCTGGTCTATTCATACCATGCAATTGTATAACATCTATGGTCTCAATATTCATCCTTGCCAGGCTTTCCTCACAAGTCTTTATAAGATCTTCTTTTGTAGTTGTAATATGTGGTTCTTTTTCTGTGTCGTAGCCTAAATGACCACTCCATTTAGTAGCAACATAGACCTCGTTTCTGTGTTCTTTTAGGAATTCACTAAGCAGTCTTTCACTATTACCTCCACCATATCCTGAGGCAGTATCAATATAATTAACACCGAGTTCAAAAGCCCTATATAATGGCGCTAGACCTGTATTATGAATTTGAATAGCTCCAAAGCTTATTTCCGAAACTTCCAGACCTGTTCTTCCCAGTGTTCGATATTTCATTGCAGGAGATTTTGGTGTAGATTCTTGCGCGCTGGAAACATTGCTTATAATGCCTATTGATAGTGCTGCCGCAGAAACACCTTTAATAAACTGCCTTCGATCCATATAAAAGTTGTCCCATAGCGAATCGAAACTTTTATCTTTAGACATCTTACTATCCTTTCAAAAAGATCATTTATAAAATTTACTTAGTTTATAATTGAATATTTGATTCCAGATTAGTTTCTTGTGCCATACAGAAGACTGAGCTACATATTTTGCACAACCAGGATATACAATTTAGCTATTTGGTTTTCTTTTATAACCTCCTTTGTTTTATTATTAAAGTTTTAAATATATTTGCGAGTTAAACGTTAAGATAGAAGTTTTGGATTACATTGATACATTTTTTAGACTAATTCGAAGATACTTGAGTAGTCTATATTTGTGCTAGCATAAGGACAAACGTATTCGCACATTTGCATCAACTTTTGCTTAGATGAACAAACCATGTAAAAACTATCTATCTGCGATCAAGCTAACATTATTACCTCCTTGTTCGATTTTATCACTTTTTGAAGATATTATAGCAGATGTTTTTTTATTGCTCAATAATTTTGGACAGATACCATTTGATTATAAATATTGCAAAATGGAAACTCTAATGATATATTATATTAGCTTTATATTCTTACTCGCCAAAAATATTTTAATAAAATACAAGGAGAACAAGCTATGGAAAATAAAACAAAAAAAATCCCTATAGGACTTCAGTTATTTTCTGTCCGCGGTGAATGTAGCAAAGATCTCCCTGCGGCTATAAAAGCTGTATCAGATATAGGTTATGTTGGAGTTGAGCCCTGGGGTTATGGTGGTGATAAACTTGAGTGGATGGGCTGGAGTGTGAAAGATATTCGTAAAATGCTTGATGATAATGGTCTTAAATGCTGTGGAATACATCTTAGCACTGGCGCCCTTTTGGGTGACAATCTATCAAGGACTATTGAATTTAATCAAGAGCTAGGCAATCGCTTTCTCATAATAGCTGCCGATAGCCAGAGGATGAGCGCTCTTGCTACTATAATGGAATTAGCAGATATTTTGAATGGTGTAGCAGAAAAGCTAAAGCCTTTAGGAATGTTTACAGGTTATCATGCACATGGATTTGACTTTGCAAAAATTGAAGGGAAGTTTGCGTGGGATATATTATTTAGCAATACGAAGCCAGAAGTGATAATGCAGATGGATATTGGAAACTGTGCAGGCGGTGGTGGTGACCCAATTGCTGAACTAAAGCAGTTTCCTGGACGTGCAAAGTCTGTTCATTTGAAGGATTATGGTGGTCCTCCTGATTCCGTTATTGGTGAAGGTGTAGCCGATTGGGACGAAATTTTCCGCCTATGTGAAACTGTCCATAACACAGAATGGTATGTAGTGGAAGAAGGAAGTCAAGATGGTTTGGGCTTTGAAATCCCAGCAAGAAGTCTAAAGGCATTGAGAAAAATGGGAAAGTAATATATTAACTAAATATTGTCCTTTTCTAACTCTTCACGTGAACGGGAGAGGACATTTCCCTCCGTTCACGGAGTTAGAGGGGGAGGTTTTTTTATCAAGATTATGCAGGAAGTTAAAATTTGGTAAGCTAGAATCTACACCTTTCTACCTTTGAAAAAGCTGACAAGGGTAGGTTTTTAAAGGTGAATCTGCAAGGAAGCAAGTATCCATGTAGTTTTGTATGTGATTGCGGATGCAAGTAGGGGCGAACGGCTGTTCGCCCTATGTATTAACTTAGGCATTTTAACTCTGAATTTAGCGTTGTGCTTGTGGTAAAAATTGCATATAAAAGTTCATAAGCCAGGAGCGATATGTAAAATTTTTTACATTACATTAGTTTTTTAACATTTCGCTCCTACGGAGCTTGGATTATTGATATGACTAAATTTCTACAAACATGTCACCCCTAACGGGGTTAAGTAGTAGGATGGATAAATGCTTTTTTATTTTATAGGTTTCTTGTTTATTGCAAATTGCTTGCGATTATATAATTTTTCCGAACTCATGTCCGAAGTTCAGGTTCCAAGCATAAATTTTTCGTCTACGAGCTTTAAATGACAACTTACACAGAACATAATGAAGTTAAAACACGGAGGCACAGAGGCACGGAGATATTTAATTATGTTTTTAATTACGAATTATACGAAAAGCAGAATATGCTTGTTTGTAGTAGCTCAATTTATTGAGCGTATTAATAAACCCCCGATGAATTGTGAGGTTACGAGCCTGATATAACATTTGTTTTATTCTTGTTCTTCGTGATTAATTTTCTCCACGAATCTTTGTATTTTTTCTAAAAAGATGTGGGTAAAAAGTTTATGCTTGGGTTCAGGTTTTTTATGTTGACTTAATTTTTATAAAGAGTTAGAATATAAAAAGATTAATTTTAATGTAATAAATCTTGAAAATATTAACGAATCTGAAAAGGCAATAATGATGGGGAAAGTATATTATTGTATTTCTACTCTTATCATTTTCAATCTTGCCTGTTCTTACTTATGGTCCTCAAAAGCTAGTTGTAGTGATCTAACTAATACTACTCTAAAACAAACCAAAGAAGCAAAAAATAATACCCTACTGCTTGAGACGATAAAAACACTTTATTAATGAAAAGATTATTACCCGGCAGTGGTATTTTCAAAAAAGGGAGGTGATAAATAGAGATAATATGTTTTTGGGATATGCTTTATGCTTTCAGATTTTAAAATTTTAATATGGAGGTAAGCAAAATGAAAAAAATATGTTACTTCATCATGATGCTTTTTATTTTCCAGATTGCTGTTATTAGTGCATGGGCATCGAAAGCTGACTGTGGATCAGCTCCAAACGTTCCACCAAAACCTGCTGTAAAAGTTGCTAAAGATGACCCGGCAGTTCAGAATGATTATGTAGATGTCGTAAAGGAAGACCCAAAAGCTATATATCTTGTGCTGGTGAATGGAGCTCAACCAAAAGCTAATGCATGTGGTCTAAAACCAAGCAACCCGGATACTGAATGGTTAGGATGGGGTGGACCGTTTGACGGTGATAATGTAACAATAGGTGAAGGACCTGCAACGCGTAATGATATAGTAATTGGTGGTGTCCTATTTGAAAGAGGTATTGGAACACATGGCACAGCCAAGTTTGTATATCCACTAACAGGTGATAAATACACTAAATTTTCAGGTTATGTCGGTATGTCTGATGAGAAAGATCCGGAAGAGTGTGGTCATGGCGGAAGCTCAACATTTACTTTCAGTGTTGACGGCACTGTAATGTTCAAATCGGATGTTCTAAAGGGAACTGATGGAGGAGTAAATGTAGCTCCTGTTAAAGTGGAATTCAATATACCTTCAGGTGCAAAGGAACTTGTCATAGAGATCGGCGATGGTGGAGACGGTATAAGCTGTGACCATTCATGCATCGGAGATCCCAAGCTATATACTGTTGATCTCGGGGGTATAACTCCTGTCAGACCAGAAGGCAGTATAAGCACAACATGGGGCGACATAAAGGTTAAATATTGATAAAGACTCTAAAATTAGCGACATAATTTAATTATGTCGCTAATTTTGTATAAAGCATTATTTTGCTAATAGGAGGATAAAATGAAGTTTATATTTATTGTATTTAGTTTAATCTTATCTTTTTGTGTCACTTTATATTCAGATGCTTCAGTAGTTGGTGCATGGCTCTTTGATGAAGGGCAGGGAGAAATTGCAAAAGATAGCTCCGGAAATAAAAGCGATGGCAAGATTAATAAAGCAAAATGGGTAAATGGAAAATATGGTAAGGCACTTGAGTTTAACGGAGTAGATGCTAATGTAGAAATACAAAACACCGGAAAGCTTTCAGTTGATCAATTTACACTTATGGCTTGGATAAATGTGCCTGGGTTTACTGGAAACTGGCAGACTATTGCAACTTTGAATACCGACGGACCAATTAGAAACTATGGTTTATTTATAAATAATGGTAGTGGTTTAATACACTATTCATTTACATCAAATAAGCAGTGGCAGTCATTTAACGCAAAATCTAATGTCGTTGATGGTAAATGGCATCATATCGCTGCTACTTATGATAGAAAAGTGTTTAAGTGCTATGTAGATGGAAAAGTTGATGGTGAAACAGCAATAAATAATCTTAAACCGGATACAGCTGAAAAACCTTTTACAATTGGTTCTTGGGTTGGTGGTGGTTGGATAAAGGGTATGATCGATGAAGTCGCATTATATGATAATGCACTAACAGAAGCTCAAATTCAAGATGTGATGAACCGATCACTGATTACAACCCCAGTTGAAAAAGGTGGTAAACTTGCAACTTGCTGGGGACATTTCAAGAATTAAATTGTAATAAACAAAAAGAGTGGCAATATTTATTAAATACAATGAATATAAAATTGCCACTTTACAAACTCAATACTAATAAGCCCAGTTAGAAGTTATAACGTTTTAAAAATTGTTTATACAATCTTCTAAAACCCTTTGGAAACTTATCATTACCCATAAGTCTGTAACTCAGCAAATAATAAAAAGTCGGTTGTATTGAGTAAGGGTGGGCAATGCCCCATAAGCTAAGAAATTTTGACAATGAACCATTAGCAATAATTAATAAGTAAGTTAACCCCTTTAGGGGTGATATGTTTGTAGAAATTTAGTCATATCAACAACCTAGCTCCATTTGGAACTAGAGGGATTCTATAATAAATGATAATGATAATGATAATTATAATGATCATAAATAAGTTGGAGGATAATATGAAGTTTTTATTTATCTTTGTTATTGTCTTTTTTCTTTTTGCTGAAGTTGCATTGAAAGCAGAATTAGTTGGTGCATGGCTTTTTAATGAGGGTAAGGGAGATGTGGCAGAGGATGCTTCTGGTAATAAGAATAACGGTAAGATCAATTTTGCAAAATACGTAGAAGGAAAGTATGGTAAAGCATTGGAATTTAATGGCTTAAATGCTAATGTTGAAATTAAGCATGCACCGATACTTTCTGTTGAAAAATTTACCCTTATGGCATGGATAAAAGTTTCTGATTTTACTGGAACATGGCAGACTATAGTTACTCAAAATACAGATGGTCCCATCCGTAATTATGGTTTATTTATTAATCAAGGTAGTGGGTTAATACATTATTCGTTTACTTCAGGTAAACAATGGCAATCTTTCAATGCAAGAACAAATGTTGTTGATGGTAATTGGCGTCATATAGCCGCTGCTTATGACAAAAAGATCTTTAAATGTTATGTCGATGGAGAAGTAGACGGAGAAACTCCAAATAGCCTGAAGCCGGATACTGCTGAAACTATTATAACGATAGGTTCATGGGTAGGTGGCGGTTGGCTTAAAGGGTTAATAGATGAAGTTGCTTTATTTAACGATGCATTATCGCAAGAACAAATAAAACAAGCTATGAATGGAATTAAATCAGCTCCTGTTGATAAAGCAGGCAAACTGACTACTTGTTGGGGGAAAATAAAAGAACCATAATAAATATAATTAATAAATCCACATATTTTTCTTGACAATATACTTAGTTTGAATTATAATAACCTATAGACTAAAGGTTTAATATTTTATTGTGTTTAGTATCTTATTAAAGTGGGTTTTTACCCGCTTTTTTATTTTGTAATGTTTTAACATAATCGATTATTTTTGGATTGAGACTAAGATGAGTGAAGACCTATTGGGAATCATAGAACAAATAAGCAGACAAAGAGAACTGGATCCAGATATTTTAATATCTGCCATTGAGAAAGCTTTGCTTCAGGCTGCAAAGAAACGGTATGGTTCTCATAAGCAGATATCAGTAAGTATTGATAGGAATACCGGTGAAATCAAAGTATTTGCACCCAAAAGAGTGGTGGAAATAATGACAGATTTTTCTACTCAGATCCCAATAGAAGAGGCATTAAAAATAGATCCAGATGCAAAAATAGGTCAAATTATTGAAGTAGGAACAATGCCAAAAGATTTTGGCAGAATAGCTGCTCAAACTGCAAAACAGATTGTAACTCAAAAATTAAGGGAAGCTGAACGCGAGAATATATACGAAGAATACAAAGACAGTGAAGGTCAAATTGTAAGTGGAACGGTTCAGCGATATGAACAACATGATATAATTGTAGAACTTGATAAGACTGAAGCCTTGCTCCCACAACGCGAGCAGATAAAACATGAAGAATATCGCCGGGGAGATAGATTAAGAGCGCTTATAATAGAAGTAAGACTTGATTCTAAAAGTCCTCAGATAATACTCTCAAGGACTCACCCTGATCTTCTTAGAAGACTCTTTGAGCTTGAAGTTCCAGAAATCTATGATGGATTAATAGAAATCAAATCGATAGCGCGTGAACCCGGTGATCGCTCAAAAATAGCGGTAGCTTCAAAAGTTGATAATATTGATGCAGTTGGGACGTGTGTCGGTATGCGCGGCTCAAGGGTGCAGATGGTTGTAAATGAGCTAAATGGTGAAAGAATAGACATTTTAGAATGGAGTCCAAATCCCGAAAAGTTTATTGCTGAAGCACTTAGTCCCGCTAAGATATCAAGTGTGACAATTAACGAAGCCCTAAAATCAGCAAGGGTTGTAGTGCCAAACGATCAGCTATCTTTAGCTATCGGAAAGAAAGGGCAAAATGTGCGTCTTGCAGCCAAGCTTACTAATTGGAATATAGACATAAAAAGCCAATCTGAAGCTGATGCAGAAACAAAGGAAAAGATAGCAAAAACAATATTTAAATCATCAACAAACGAGCAAGAAAACATCACTTCTAAAACAGCAGAAAAATCTCTTGAAACCAGATTTGAGTCAGAAATAGTTGATACTAAGTAGAATAGTCAACTAATATTTAAAAAATTAATTTAAAAAATCTTTTCTATTACTAATAAAAACTTAAAAAATGTATTAATAATGGCTTTAACACAGCGAACATGCATAGGTTGTAACCAGGTTAAATCGAAAAAGGAACTTTTGAGGATCGTGAGATGTCCTGATGGTAAATCTGTGATGTTTGATCTGTCAGGAAACAAAAATGGTCGCGGTGCTTATGTGTGTCCAAATATTAATTGTATAAATCAAGCAATAAATATAGGGAGAATAAAAAGGGCTCTCAGAATTGCTAATAATATAGATAATATAATTGATCTGGAATTTATACATAAGTTAATTAAAGAAAACAATAAAAAACTTTAGATATTATTTTTAAATCTTATAAAGTTTGGAGGCATTTGAACTTGAACCAACAAATTCAAAAAATTAAAGGAACAAGAATTTATGAATTAGCTAAAAAGCTTCAAATGTCCAATAGGGAACTTATAAAGCTGTTGAACCAATATGGTGTTGAAGTCAAGAGTCACATGAGTTCTATTGATGATGAAACTCTTGAGCTGATTTTGGCAGAAATTGGAGAATCAAAAAAAGAAGAGGAGCAAAAACCTGAGGTTATTAAAGTTGAAGAAGATATAACAGTAGGGGCGTTATCAAATCTCATTAATGTCAAGAAAGCCGACATAATAAAGCATTTAATGAAATCAGGTATAATGGCAGGGGTAAATCATAGGTTAAATTATGAAACTTTAGAATTATTATCAAAAAAGTTTAATTTTGAACCTGTAAAGAAGCTATCTTTAGAAGAAAAACTTCTCATTGAAGAACCAAGCTCTCCAGAAGAACTGAAACCAAGACCGCCTGTTGTTACCATAATGGGACATGTCAACCATGGAAAAACATCCCTGTTGGACGCCATACGCGAGACCAACGTTATGGCTACAGAAGCTGGAGGAATTACTCAACATATAGGAGCTTATCGTGTTAGCCTTGATAATGGAGATATAGTTTTTCTTGATACTCCTGGTCATGAAGCTTTTACCAAGATGCGTGCTCGCGGAGCACAGGTTACTGATATTGTCATTCTTGTTGTCGCTGCAGATGATGGTGTAATGCCTCAAACTATTGAGGCAATTAATCATGCTAAAGCTGCAAATGTGCCTATTGTCGTTGCTGTTAATAAGATTGATAAAGAAAATGCTAAGCCCGAAAGAGTTAAACAACAGCTTTCAGAGTACGGATTAGTTCCGGAAGAATGGGGAGGTAAAAATATATTTGTCAATATATCTGCAAAAAATAAAATAGGTATTGATGAACTCTTAGAAAATCTTTTACTGGAAGCTGAGATGTTAGAATTAAAGGCAAATCCAAATAAACCAGCTAGAGGAACAGTGATTGAAGCACAGATGAGCAGAAGTCGCGGTCCGGTAGTTACTGTGCTTATCCAGGATGGCACTTTAAGAGTTGGAGATTATTTTGTTGCTGGCATGTATGACGGTAAAGTGAGAGCTATGATTAATGACAAAGGGGAAAATATTCAATCCGCTCCTCCATCAACTCCGATAGAAATACTTGGTTGTAATGGTGTTCCAGAAGCAGGCGATAGATTCTATATGGTGAGTGATGAAAAAGAGGCAAGAACTATAAGTGAATCTAGAAGATCTGCATATCTAGAAAAGGAAAGAGCCGCAAGTGCAAGAAAAACCCTTGACCTTTATCAATTAATCAAAGAAGGCAAAATTAAGGATCTAAATATTATAATAAAAGGTGATGTTCAGGGTTCTATTGAAGCTCTTTCAGAATCATTAATCCGTTTAAGCACAAATGATGTTAAATTGAACGTAATACACGGCGCTGTTGGTAGTATTACAGAAAACGATGTGATGCTTGCAGCAGCTTCTGAAGCACTTATTATAGGATTTAATGTTCGTCCCACATCGCAAGCTGCTAAACTCGCTGAAAGAGAAGGTGTGAATATAAAAACTTATAATGTTATATATGAAGCAATCTCTGATGTAAAATCTGCAATGGAGGGATTACTCGAACCTGAACGAAGGGAAGTAATACAAGGTAGAGCTGAGGTAATAGAGATATTTAATATTTCCAGGTTCGGCAGAGTTGCAGGATGCCATGTAAATAGTGGAAAAATTACGCGTAATGCACCTATAAGAGTTATACGCAATAATAGGACAATCCATGAAGGCAAAATAAGCTCTTTAAAGCGATTTAGCGATGATGTCAGGGAAGTAACTGCTGGTCAGGAATGTGGAATATTAATTAGCGAGTTTAATGAGATCGAATTAGGTGATATTATAGAATCTTATATTTATGAAGAGATTCCCGCCAAGCTCTAATATGACCTATCCTGATGGAATTATTAACTTGGCATTTTAGATTAACTATTATAGATCATCAACTATAAAAATATGCATGTCGGAGTTTGCACTCTTCGCTTACAATTATTAGATAATCATTCTCTCAAAGAAAAACGCCGAGTAATAAATAGTATAAAGGACAGAGTTAGGAGCAAGTTTAATGTTTCTATTGCCGAGGTTGATTCACTTGATAAATGGCAATTAGCCACTCTGGGTATAGCATGTGTTTCAAACGAGTCAAAATTTGTCAATAGTGTTTTATCTAACGTAGTAAGCTTTATTGAAGAAACAAATCTTGCAGAGTTAATAGATTTTAATATAGAGATATTTTAAACTTGCTTTCAATCAATTGTTTCTGGGATATAAATAAAGTTATTCAATTAGCGTATAATTAAAACCACGGCTATCTTTTTCAAATATAATATATATCGGAAAGGAAGCAAAGATCATGTTTCAGTATAAAAGGTCAGATAGGCTTGGTGAAATAATACGGGAAGAGATCAGCGATATTCTATTTAGACAAATCAAAGATCCAAGAATAAATGGGTTATGTTCTATTGTGAGAGTTGATGTTTCCGATGATCTTCGCTATGCAAAGGTTTCTGTTAGTATAATGGGAGATGAAACTCAGCAGAAACGCACACTTGCTGGTCTCAAAAGTGCCGCCAATTATATAAGAAGAGAAATTGGTCATAGAATTGATTTAAGATATGTCCCTGAAATGACTTTTGTCCTTGACAAATCGATAGAATATAGTATTCATATAGATCAGCTTATTAAGGAGTTTAAAAAAGAAAATCAAAATATAGATCAATAATACTTATTGTTAAAGTCTACAATAGTATTATTTCATCATGATTATGTCAAAACAAGAAGAAATAGCTGAAATACTGGAGTTACTGAGGAAGTTTGATATATTTACAATATCATCACATATTAATCCTGATGGTGATGCTATAGGTTCACAGATAGCTATCTACTCTTTATTACTAGATTTTAGGAAGAAAGCATATATATTAAACACGGATCCGGTACCTTTTACTTACAATTTCCTTCCTTATATAGATAATTATCAATGGGGCGATTCTGCTGAGAATTATCCACAAAATGTAGATGTTGCTATTATTTTGGATTGTGGAAATATTAAAAGGATCGGAGAAAAGTTAGCAGATAAAACCAAGCCAAAACATGCCATTATTAATATAGATCATCATTTGAATAATAGTTATTTTGGAACTCATAACCTTGTAGATGAAAAAGCATGTGCTACATCAGAGCTTGTTTTTAATATAATAGATCAAAGCGGAATCGGTTTCGGATATGAAAGGGCTATTAGCCTTTATTCTGGAATAATTACAGATACAGGAAGCTTTAAGTATAAAAATACTACCGCTGAATCTCATAGAATTGCTGCACGCTTAATTGATGAAGGTATAAAACCAGATTTTACCGCAGAAATGATTTATTCAGTTATACCTTATCAAAAGGCAAAGCTTTTTGGTCTGGCACTTGAGTCCCTAACCTTAAGTGAAGATGGAAGTATAGCCTGGATTTCTATATCTAAAGAAATGTTTAAAAAAACAGGAACAAGTAGCGCAGATACTGATGAATTTATTGATTACATTCGTTCGGTAAAAGATATACAGGTAGCAATAATGTTTAAAGAAAACGAAAATGGTAGTGTTAAAGTGAGTTTAAGGTCAAAAAATAATAAGACTGGCAGATATATATCTGTTGATCAAATAGCATCAGCATTTGGTGGAGGGGGACATCAGATGGCAGCAGGCTGTGTTGTTCCGGGTCCATTAAATAGTGCCATAAATACAATTATAAAAGCAGTCAGAGATCAAATTCTATCTTCGAATTCGTAGTAAACTTGGGATATGAATGGTGTTTTAAATATTAATAAGCCTTCGGGCATGACATCACACGATGTAGTATACAAAATAAGGCGACTATTAAATGAAAAGAAAGTCGGGCATACAGGAACATTAGATCCCGATGCAACTGGCGTGTTAGTTATATGCCTGGGACAAGCTACAAAGATAATACAATTTCTTGAAAATAATGATAAATGTTATGAAGGGACAATAACTCTGGGTATTATGACAGATACACTTGACGCAAGCGGAAATATTATTAATATAGCCGACACTTCCAGCATTAATCTGGAACAGATCAATCAAGTATGTAAAAAATTTGTAGGAGAAATAGAGCAGATACCCCCAATGGTCTCTGCTTTAAAAGTTAACGGTAAACGCTTATATAATATCGCCAGGCAAGGAAAAACTATCGATAGAAAGCCACGTTTGGTGCAAATATATGAATTTGAAGTAAAAAAAATGTATTATGATAGAGAGCCGAAATCTGGAGTAGAAAGTTTATTTGCTAAATTTGATTTCAGGGTGAAATGTGGAAAAGGAACTTATGTTCGTGCATTAGCATCGGATATAGGTAATGCAATTGGCTGTGGAGCGCATCTTTCTAAATTGATCAGAACAGAATCTGGAATTTTTAATATCAAGGATTCTCTTTCTCTTGAGAAAATACAATCTTCTCCACAGTGTGCTATTTCTGCTATATATACAATAGATGAAGTTCTATCATTCATGCCAGAAATTACTATTGACGTTCCTGATAATCTGAAATTTATAAACGGTGCTATGATAAATTTATCTAATAACTCCTTAGAATCAGATAAATTTGTTAGAACCTATGATGGTTCAGGCAATCTTCTGGGGATTGGTAAAATTATAAGGAAAGATGAAAACTCTATCATAATCAAACCTGTGAAAATGTTAAATTAAGGTGATATTTACAAAATGACTTATTACACTTCAGACACTAAAGGCGTTGTATTAGCATTCGGAGTATTTGACGGAGTACATATTGGTCATCAAGCTATAATCAAACGGGTAGTAGAACGAGCAAAATTTTTAGGTATCCAGAGTGTAATAATAACATTTGATCCACATCCTGCTTTTTGGACCTCGGGCACTGCTCCACCTATGATAACTACCATTGAAAAAAAGCTGGAAATTATAAAATCTCTTGGCATAGATAGAGTATCAATAGAGGATTTTAACGATGATTTTTCGAAGCTTTCACCGGAAGAATTTGTAAAAAATATCCTTATCGATAAATTTAATGCTCGGGAGATTGTTGCTGGCTATGATTGTGCTTTTGGTAAGGATAAAGCAGGTGATAAATCATTGCTTAAAGAACTTGGCAAAAAGTATGGCTATGCAGTTCATATCATAGAACCTTATAAACTCGAGGGCGATATTGTAAGCAGTACAAGAGTGAGAATGGCGATAAGCCAGGGCAATATCGAGCTAGCAAATAAATTACTTGGAAGGTATTATTCTATAACGGGCAAAGTTGTGCATGGAAAGGGCTTAGGACGCCGATTGGGATATGCTACTGCAAACCTCGTTTTAGAGAATGTCGTTTTACCTCCTTATGGAGTTTATGCTGCCAAGGCATTAATAGATAATGAAATGTTTAATGCTATGCTTTATATAGGGGTACAACCTACTTTCAAAGATAATTATTTTAGCATCGAAGTCCATTTAATGGATTTTGAGGGAACTCTTTATGGAAAGGAGTTAGAGGTATTTATTTTAGAAAAAATCAGGGATGAAAAACGGTTTAACAGTATAGAAGAATTAGTTGAACAAATGAAACAGGATGAAATTTCTGTGAAACAAATAATTGCCAAAATATAAAAATATTTTGCATTTACAAGAAAAGCTATTTGTGATATACTTCAAATGAAGAGAGGATTAAAGAAATATTTGTAAAGAAAGTTTTAATGGAGGATATTGAATGGTTTTAACTAAGGAGATAAAAAAAACTATTATCGATAAGTACAAACGCCACGATATAGATACTGGCTCACCAGAAGTTCAAATTGCAATACTCAGTGAAAGAATCGCTTATTTAACAGAGCATCTAAAGGTTCATAAGAAGGATCATCATACCAGATATGGTTTACTTAAGTTGGTAAGGCAACGTCAGAAGCTTTTAGCCTACCTTCATCGGACAGCTCCAGAGCGTTATTCCGCATTGATTGAAAAGATTGGCTTAAGAGGATAAATAAATAATTTTTAATATAAAAAAGCAAAAAATAAAAAGGGAGGTGAAATTCTTGGAGAGAACTGATCTGATGTTTGCAATAATTAGCAAACTATCAGAGATGAATTGCTCCAGGAATAACTTTGAACAAAGTTGAGATAGAAATTGGAAAATTGACGCTCTCTTTAGAAACAGGAAGAATAGCTAGACAAGCTGATGGTGCTGTGCTTGCCCGTTATGGTGATACTGTAGTTTTAGTTACCGCAGTAGCATCAAAAGAAGCTGAAGAAGGTTTAGATTTTTTCCCATTAACAGTAGAATATAGAGAGAGAGCCTACGCAGCAGGAAGAATACCGGATATTTATGGAAGACGTGAACCTCGCCCGGGAACAGGTGAAATACTTACAGCAAGGTTAATTGATCACTGTATAAGACCTTTATTTCCGAAAAATGCACGCAATGAAGTCCAGATAATTGCAATAACATTAGCATCTGATCGTGTAACACCTCCAGATGCTCTTGCTGTTATTGGTGCATCCGCCGCTTTATCTATATCAGATATACCATTTAATGAACCGGTAGGTGCTGTTAAAGTTGGAAAAATAGATGGCAAATTTATTGCTAATCCAACTTATGAACAAGAACGCAATGGAGAACTTGATCTATTTGTTACAGGCACAAAAAACGCTGTAATGTCGGTTGAAGGTGGAGCAAAAATGCTCCCTGAAAGCGAAATTATCGAAGCAATTGATTTTGCTCATCAAGAAATTAAGAAAATAGTTGAGCTTCAAGAAAAATTGGTCGCATTATGTGGTAAACCTAAAAGGGAGTTTACTTATGTGAAGGCTGATGAAAATATTGAAGAGAAATTAAGAGCTGCTGCTACAGAAGGAATTGTTAAATCTATAGGTATAATTGATAAAATTGAAAGAGAACAATATCTTAAAGATTTAAAAAACGATGTCGCTGCTCCTTTTGAAGAAGAAAATGTTTCAGAAGATGTTATTGATTTTGTATTAACCAAAATCGAAAAAGAAGAAATGCGCCGATCAATACTTGAAGAGTCAAAACGTGTAGATGGTAGAGGACTAACTGATATAAGACCAATAACATGCGAAGTTGGTGTATTACCAAGAACTCATGGTTCTGCTTTATTTACACGCGGGCAAACACAGGCTTTATGTGTTACTACTCTGGGAATATCCGGAGATGAAGAGGAAATTAAAGACCTTGAAGGTAAAAGAACTAAAAGATTCATGCTACATTATAACTTTCCTCCTTTTAGTGTAGGCGAAGTTTCTCCTATAAGAGGACCCGGACGGCGCGAGATCGGTCATGGTGCATTAGCAGAACGTGCATTAACTCCTGTAATCCCGGATGAAGACGAATTTCCTTATGCTATAAGAGTTGTGTCAGAGATTCTTGAATCTAATGCTTCATCTTCAATGGCAAGTGTATGCGGAGCTACTTTGGCTTTGATGGATGCAGGCGTGCCAATCAAGCAACCTGTAGCAGGAGTTGGCATGGGGCTTATAAAAGAAGGCGATCGATATGCAATACTTACTGATATGATCGGAGTAGAAGATGCATTAGGTGATATGGACTTTAAGATTGCAGGAACAAAAGATGGAATTACTGCTATCCAGATGGATATAAAGATCGAGGGCGTTACGAAAGAGATCATGCAAAAGGCGATGGAACAGGCAAAGCAAGCGCGTGAATTTATTATTGATAAAATGCTACAGACCATATCTGCTCCCCGAAGTGAGATTTCCATTTATGCACCAAGAATCATATCAATAAAGATCCCTGTAGAGAAGATTAAAGATGTAATAGGTCCTGGAGGAAGGATAATCAAAAAAATGCAAGACGATCTGGATGTGCAGATCGAAATTGAAAATGATGGGACGGTTAATATTGCATCCACAGATAAATCCGCTTCAGAAAAAGCTATTAATATGATTAGATCTCTTACAGAAGAACCTGAGGTAGGAAAAATTTATACAGGTAAGGTGACAAGTGTGACTGATTATGGGGCTTTTGTTGAGATCTTTTCAGGGCGCGAGGGCTTGCTCCATATATCTGAACTGGATGATGGTTACGTTAAAAAAGTCGAGGATGTTATTAACGAAGGAGATGAAGTTGTCGTAAAACTTATTGATATTGATAAGTTTGGTAGGCTTAACCTGAGTAGAAAAGCTGCCATGGTTGAAGCTAATAAGCTTCATAATCCTAATCCTCGCAAATCATTGAGGCTGCCAAAAGGTAAAAGACATTAATTTGTGACCAATCATAAGGAGGTTAACATGGGAAAATCGGAAAAACCAGGAATTATGGAGAGCAAATGGACAACTATTATCCTGGTCGTTGTGTTAATCGCTCTGGCAGTTGTGCTTATCTGGGTGTTCAAAACAGGAGGTTTTGATAAGTTCAAACCTAAAAAGAAACCATTGGAACCACTTAAGCCGTCTGTAATGAATGATCAACATTTTCTCAGTGATCAGGCTAAACTACAATCTGTAAATAGTAGGCTTATGCTTGCTGCTGACCTCTCATGGAGAAAATCTGTTTAGTGTTTTTTGGGTAACAGCTTGGATTAGAAGATAAAAGGATTGAATATTAGATCCATAGTCTTCTAATCTTTTCATTTTGGTTCTACAAATTTTATACCTTCCTGATGTATGACTACCTATAAATTTCTCATAACATTTTTTATCATTGGAATCTCAATATATGGATGTGGTTATAAGTCTAGATCTGATATGTTAGGACATATCGATACTATTACCATATCAAAAATTAACAACCAATCTCAAGAATATGGACTTGATGAAGATCTTACTAAAGCTCTTAAACAAGAATTTTCAAGGCATTGGGGTGAGGGCCTGGATTCTCTGTTTACTGCAACCATTAAAGATTATGAGCTTATCCGAATAAGTTTTGATCAAAGCAATAGACCTGAGCAATACCGCTTAGTTATTAGCCTGTCATTTGTATTTGAGGATCTCAAGAGAAATAAAGTTGTAAGAAATGAAAGTAATTATGAAAAATTCTATGATTTTTATGTCGTTGAAGGACGGAGCAAACCACCTGAAACACTAACAGAAGCCAAACAAAATTTGATTAAAGAGACCGCAGAAGATATT
>FWPV01004208.1_pt1 | contig 31086 bp, 25 predicted proteins | sample 2228371 | NCBI WGS metagenome assembly FWPV01 (sample SAMEA103939776, study PRJEB20133) | metagenome | reverse complement strand
ATGCGATTATGCTGCTTCTTGAGTAAGTCGGACAGATCACGGGCATCGCCGAAGCGCACAAACAGATCAGCGGCCACCGTCCAGTCCAGCAACTCGGTGAACAGTGTCAGGTCAATTACCGGCGTTCGCGGCGGAGAGACGGATTTATCACCAGCATCGAAATTGCCGAAGTACACTCCTTTCAGATCGATATGCTTGACCTTGCGCAGGTAAGCCACGGCAAGGAAAGAGAGGAAGGGCAACGAACGAAACCCGTGGGTAAGGTCAAAGATAACTGTTTCGTTCGACTCGATAGCATCAACGACCCGCTGAAATATCTGCCATAGTTCATCAATACTGCGTCCATCAGGAATCGCGACTGGCTCCACATCGGTAACGAAAGGCTGGACGCGCGGTAAAAACTGCTCTTCATACAACTCCCGGGCCGCCCCCGTGACAAAGACCCGCATCCGCAGCTTCGGCATATACTCAGCCAGCGCGATCCCAAAGAACGGCGCAGTATGTTCTTTGCCATCAGGAAAGACGTAGCACGTATCACCAGGTCTGAGGCCGAGAAAGGTGATAGCTTTTATCCCGTCAGTCATACGGAGCATCTCCTACTGCGTTTTTGTTGATAACAGAGGTAGCGCTTCTGCTTGACCTGGATCGGCAAGAGGCAGGTTGGGGCCGGCTTTTTCAGGCTTGCGTGATTTGCTCTTGTTGGTAACGAACCATTCAAAGTTCTTCCCTTCCGGATCCGGTTGCAATGACGTTCGTGGATAATGTACCGGCAAGGCAGGTTGCGGTTCACTCAGCAATGCCTTGAGATCAGCGATATTCGGCAGTGTTCCCAGAGGTTGACCATAGCAACGCTTCATTGCTTCGGCGAAGCGCGCAATCCAGTCGCTGCGCTCTAAGGCGGCAGCCCTTCGCCAGCCAGAGGATCGCAACGAGGCGTAACGAGCGCCGAGATCGAGTAATTCAACTTCTTCTACTTCGAGTCTGACACTGCCGAAACCAAGCGGCTTCGCATAGCCGAGGCGAAAGAAATAACCCTCATCGCTACTCAAATTGAGCGTCCACAACAACGCGCCTAACTCAACCGGCGCCAGGTTGTGGAAGTCGATCGTAAAGCGAAATACGTTGCCCGGAGCGCGCACGCCGCGCACACTGCGATTCTGGTGATCACGACGACGGTCGGCGCGTTCGTATTCCATGCGGTTGAGTTGTGCGCCGTGGTGCCGGTAAAACTTTCGTCCGCGTAATTGATTGGCACCGTCGTAGCCGATCGTTGTAGCTGCACCCGGTTTCTTGCGCTCTTCGTCGCTCCAGATGCCGTTTATGTTCCGCAGGTAGAAGAGGGTGGTTGTCGGTTTCGGTGAACTGAGGATCGCCAGTGGCATGTCTTCTGCGTACACTCCCTTATCCTCAATTAACGTAGCATGGCTAAAGCGCACCCGTCCGGCATAGGCGACGCGCTCGGTCGGATTGTCGGGCGATTTGCCTTTTACCCAGCCAAACACACGTGAGGCGATATCAAGTTGATCATACTGTGTGCTGGGTTGCAGATGTTCGGGCAGAAGATCACCGATCGAATGGCGGTAGCGGAGACGGGCCACTTTGACCAGGGCAATATTGCGCGCCCATGTTTGATCGTTCGCTTCAAGCTCGACGTAGACCAGGTTCCCCGGCGCCAGCCGCTTACTTTGTACCTCGGTGTGAAAATCTTCGCTCCGCTCATGCAGTTGAGCGTGGAGAATTGCGTTAAAGTCAGCCTCGCGCTCAGCATCAAAAAAGACTTTTTGCCCGGAACCATGTTTGAAATAGAAGAAACTTTCGTTGCGTTTGGTCTCGATGGTGCGTCCAGTCTTCTTCACCCAGCCGTGAACTGGTTGCGTGGTATCTGAAAATGACTCTCGTCTGCGATTCAGCCCATCAACTTTCGGCACGTTATTCTTATCCTTACCAATAATCGCAAAGGCTTCTTCACCGCATCGCCAGTTGCCATGAAGCACATTCTGATTGGAATCGTCGTAGTAGGCGCCAATTTTCGCTTCCTCACATAATTCGATAACGCCGGGCTGATCGCCTTGAGGCAGACTCCGCACGATACCCGGTTTGAAGCGACGCGCTTCGTCAGGATCGATGCGGTATTCCAGGCGCGCATCACTGTTGAAGACACTGAATGGCGCGTTGGTGACGGCTTCAAACAGCGAACGGATCATGCCGCGCAGACTGGTGGCCGGAATGGCGTCACGTCCTTCATATTGAAAAAAGCGATAGCTTTTGTGATCGAAAGATTTGTTCGTTGACGAGATAATCGGGGTGACCCTGACATCGTGACTGTCAGAGATGAAGAGCGGTGTTACCGCTGTCAGGATGCAGGTGATTCGTCCGCTCAGACCAACAGAGCGGTCGTGCGGCGGCGGCATGCAGCGACCTAAGAGTCGGGCATCGTGATCGTAGGCCGGTATGTTCGGGGCGGGCAGATAGCGCACAAAGTTGTACGGATTGAGGAAGCGGTAGTTATCCGTGTTGCCGGATGGACGTGTTGGCGCTGGCCATGAGTGCATGAGCGATGAAGGTCGTGCAGCGACTGTTTGGATTGATGGCGAAGATGGTTTCCCACCACCCTTTGGCGCCTTGTGAACGGACTCATGCCTGGCATTTCGCTTCTTGTGTTTTGACATTACTCGCCTCTCCACGCTCAGTTCTGAATGATCGAACCATCTCTGCCTACCAGGGGTAATCCCTGATGCTCATCTGTTGCCAGCTGCAATGCCAGCCGCAGTCCTGGATCTTGCCCACCGCGCTTGTTGCCGACAAACCATTCATACTGCCGTCCCTCTGCCTGTGGTTGGCGGGTTGGCCGGGGATAGTGGACGGGTAACGCTGGTTCTTCGCCCAGTAGTGCCTTGAGATCACGGATGTTCGCCAGTTGCTCAAATGCAGCGCCATAGCGCGATCCCATCTCTTTCTTGAACGCATTGATCCAGGCATCGATCTGTTGTGGATCAGGTTTGATCCAGCCGTCATCAGATAGTGAGGCATAGCGTGACTGCGGATCGATAACCTCGATCCCCTGAATATCAATCCGGGCAGAACCAAACCCCAGTGGTTTGGCATAACCAATCCGATGATGCCACCCTTCCAGACGCAAACTCCAGAGGAGCGCTCCCAGTTCTACCGGCGCCAGGTTGGTGAATTCGACAGTGAATTCAAAAACACTCCCTTCCCGTTGCACACCTCGCACCGTGCGGTTTTGATCACTCTTCGCGTTATGTACGCTGCGATACTCCTGCGAGTTGAGTTGAGCGCCATGATGACGGTAAAACTTGCGCCCGCGCAGGATCTGTTCCTGATTGTTGTAATCAACCATCTCGTCACTCAACCCGTCGCGTGGTTTGCCGTTGCGCGGTCGCAGGTAGAAACGATAGGTGGTTGGTTTGGGCGTAGACAGGATAGCCAGGGTTGCATCGAACGTGCCAGCATCTTTGACGAGCGCGGCGTGGCTGAAACGAACCCGTCCGGCGTAGGCAGTCTGCTGTAACAGATCAGGCGCCTCTTGCGCCGTATCGTCTCCCCACACCCAGCCGAACATGCGGCAGGCCGGACAGAGGTGATGATAGTCGTCACATTTTTTGAGCTGCTCAGGGTAGAGTAATTCACCGATTGTGCGCTCGAACCCCACCCGCGGCACCGAGACCGGCACGATGAATTCAACGCTGTACGAGCCGGGGTTACCGGAAAGCATGGCATAGACCAGATCGCCATCCTGCAACTTCGTCTCGCCGCGGCCAGTTCGCTCCAGGATAAAGCGGCTGAAGGCCGGTTCGCCATCGCGCGGCTGATCCGGCTGCCGTCGCTTTTGCACCTCGTCATGATGACGCTCTTGATAATCGGCGATCAGCTCTTCATATTTCTGCCGCACATCGGCGGGCAATGCGATTGGAGCTATACGCTGCGTCGTGAAAAACAACCGCTCATCGTGCTTGTTTTCGATGTTCTGATTGTTAATGCAGAGATACCCGCTGACAACCCGCTGATCGCCGGTAGGCTTTGTTAAATCATTTTCATCTCTTGCCAGACGCACAACATTCCAGAACTCGAAGTTTCGGCGGGGGTGCCTGATCAGCTCAATGATTGCATATACCCGCTCGCCATGCTGATAGTCTTTCAGCGAGAGTCGTTGCCGTTTTGCGTATGGCGTGTTAGGAGCCTGGATCACCGTTCTGCTCTTCTGCAGTGGCTGATAGATATGCACCCATGCCGCATACTGCGGGCCTGATGGTCGCCGACCAATTGCAATCGGTGTCGTGCCAGGCAGCAGTTCCAGCTCCCATTGCTGGGCGTTGCGTCGCACCCGCGCCGGCGCCAGTTGCAGGGCAAGCTCGGGCAGCAGATGGTGACTCAGGCGCTTGTTGCCGGCAAAGTGAGCAAAACAGGAATTGGTCGCCGCTTCAAAGACCGACCGCACAGCGCCGCGCAGACTGGTGCCCGGAATAGCGATGTTGCCGTCTGGATCGCGAAAGAAGCGGTAACTTCGGTGTGTCTTGTTCTCGACGACTTCTTCCTCTATTCCAGCGCTGTCGGAAACGAAGATGGGGGTGGTTGCCGTCAGGCGGCAGTGAATCCGCCCACTCAACCCAACCATCCGATCGTGCGGCGGCGGCGCGCAGCGTCCAAGCAGTCGGCCCAGATGCGCATTGCGCGTCTCCAGCGCGCGCACGAAGTTGTACGGATTGAGGAAACGGTATCCTTGCGATGAAGTTGCTCTGGCTGGTGCGCTCTGCGCATTCGGTTTGCGCTTCGGTCTGGTGTTGCTCATCTCAGTTCTCCCACCGGTTGATTACTCAAGGATCGATACCAGACGAACGCGGTTTGTCCATTCTCGGTGTAGCGCCAGAAGTGCAGATGAACGCGACCCTGCCCGTTCAGCGGATAGTTCAAACTGGCTGCGGCCACCCGGTCATCGCTCCAGCGCGGTTGACCGTCTTTACGATTGCCCCACAGGATGACCGACTCGACATAGCGGCGAAGCTGACAGGTTGGATGCGCCTGCCAGAAATCAAAGCCGCCGAAGTCTGACAGCGTGAGATTGACCGGCGTCCCAATGTAGCGCCACAACCAGCGTCCCGCATCGCGGCGCATTGAGAGATGACCGCCCTCGCCAAAGATCTCGGCGCGGAGCAGCACATCTCGTTGAGCGGGCTGATCGGCAAACTCAATCCGGTTGACATATTCCCAGATGCGGTAGGGCATTGTACTCCAGATAGCCTGCCACTTGGTGAGAAAATCTGACAGACGATCTGCCGGAAACTCACCACCCCAGATGACCGGTCGATCGGATTCTTCGAGCCGCGCCTGCTTCATTCGATCGTATAGCCGCGTAAAGTCGATCTCTTGATCGCTCATGACACCCTCGCCGGATAGAGATCGGATAGCCAGTAACCATCGAACTCCTCAAAGTAACTATCCTTTTGCAGGCCGAAAGCATGTCGGTAATCGGTGACGCTTCGATTGAACGCTGTAACCCACCGTTCAGCCAGAGCGAGCCAGTCATCCTTCATCGCCTGCGTGCAGGCAACAGTCTGGTATACCCCGCTCACACCCTTGTTCTGCAGCAAATCACCGCTCATTCCGAGCTTTTCTGCGTCACTGTCGTGCAGGAAACCGATGGTCAAGATGCCATCAGTAATTGTGCACTGGCCAAAACCTTTGGCAGCGCCAGAACCAACGGTGAGCAGTCCTTCGTGCAGATCGCGCAGCACCAGCGCCAGCCAGCCCAACTCCCAGGGTTCGGGATTGTCGAGGAAAAGCCGCACCCGGAATGCTGGCTTCCACAACACTACGGCATCGAACTTGGCGGTGTCCAGCCCGCCGCCGGTGAAGCGGTCGATTGCGAGGAAGTCGAGCACCTTCGTTTCGACATTGTCCCCCACAAATGGCGCATCTTCGACGCGCAGGCGGCTGCCGTTCCAGGGGCTGCCGAAGAGACGGCAGGCCAGACAGAGTTTGTCCTCTGCTCCTTGTTGCTCGAGGCTTTCCCGATCTCGTTTCGGTAGAGTCTTTATCTGGCTGTTGCAGCTCGCAACCGGATCGGTGGTTTTGGTCGTGAGCGGATTGCATGCCGGGCAGATAGTCAAAAACCGATCACGACGGCTCCTGGCATCACTTCCCGCATCCCATGCTCTGAGCGTGGCCAGTGTGCGCGCGATCCGTTCCGCCCGACTCCGCAGCGCTCCGCGCAGGCTGGAGCCGGGTAAGACCGGATTCGCGCCCTGTTCGTAGGCTGCCAGCACCGGCGCGTGATCGAACCCGCTGCGCCCTGCCTGTGCAAGATCGTTGGTCAGGAAGGGGCCAGTTGCAGCCAGAGTGAATTCTGCCAGCACCCACGAACGCGCCACCGGCGGATCATCGTTGTATGGTTGCTGTACCCGCTGACGTGCCTGCTGCGCCTGATGAGCAAGCCATGAACTGTCGCCGTCGTCATTCCACGGCGGGCCGTGCTGCAGGAAATCGATCAGCACCGATGACTGATTGAGATCGCGTTCAATCCAACGCACATTACTCACCGTAAAGGCGCCCAACCCTCGCCCGACGCGACCGCCAATCGCGCCGCGCCCCTGTTCCCATTCAGCCAGCGTTGCCGCCAGCAGCGGCAGCGTTTGATCGGCATTGTCCAGCCGATGATCAATCTCGAGGCGCAGGTTAAAGGTTGTACCGGCTGGAAGCGTTTCGTAGTCAAACTTGAGACGTTCTCGCCGCGCCGCGGCGCCGGTTACCCGATCAATGCCTACGCCGTCGCGGATAGCAACCTGGCGAGAAGTCTCAAGCACCGCATCGTAGACGATCAGGCGCGCCGCTGTCGCTGACTCGTTGTCTTCATCTGGGTTGACATCGCCGAAGAGCTGGCAGACGAGACATTGACATGCGCCCCTGGTCTGCCCGGTGAGCGCCTGACACGCAACGGCGTCGGCAAACCGTGGCGCCAGGCGGGTGGCGATACTCCGCAATGCGCCGGCAATCGCCGTGCCGGGGATGAGCAGACGACCACGCGCATCGCGCCGCAGCAGGTCATCGGTCGTATCAGAGTCTTGCCCGGTGCCCACATGCAACGCTGTGCGCGTGGTCAGGGTGGCGGTAATGGCTCGAAAGATCATGTCATCTTCCCCCATTGCTGGTCTGGCTACGCACAACACCAGAAATCCGCGCGGCTATCATTTGTAATCCGATCTGCCAGGCTCTGGGATTTTGATCGAGTTTGTTGACCCGCAACTGTTTTGCCAGCTCATCGAGCAGCGCATTAATCGTTTGCATCCCGCGTTGACCATCGGTCGCGAAGAAGTTTGGCTTATCGCGACCGGTCAACGGACTCTGCAGCAAGGTCTCAGTCTTCCCCATCGCCTCCAGCTCGCGCTTGATCGGTTCAATCGCGGTATGTGACGATGCGTGCAACAGGCGAGCAACCGCATCGAAGCGCGCATCGGCACATTCATCAAAGCGTTGCTCATCTAATCTTTGTGCCCACCTCAGCGCAAACTGAAGCGTTTGTACGACAGGATGGGATGTGTCAACTGGCTTAAGCGCAAGCGACTCCAGTTCGCACACCGGGCTGGCAATGCCCTGCAAATTGGTATAGATCGGGTGATTGAACGCCACGCGCCCGAATCCTTCATCACGCCGCAGACCGATGCCCTGCGCTTCAGCCTTAGCGAGGATTTGTTGCAGATCAGGCAAAGCAATGCCCTGGAAACGAAGCCGCGCGCTGGAACCGGCCACGATTGCAATGTCGCGAGCGCGCGGCAAGCCCAGGGTTGCGTTGAACGAATCGATGGTGCGGATGGCAGAACAGGCCAGCAGCTCGCCATCATGCTCTTCAATCGACACCGAAGCCTCAGAGGGTAGCTTCAATTCACGTTGCAGCCACACTGAATCAAAGCCGCGCCAGAAACGCCCCCACGGATCGGTCACAATAGCATCGCTCAGCAGCAGCATTGTCACCTGGTCAGAGCTGGTCACGCGATCGGCGATCGGTTGCAGCTCGAACAGCGACTTCTCGGCTGGCTCGAATACCGCGCTCACTTTACCATAACCACGTCGGGTTGCCTTACCGAACCTTAATTCATTGATCTGACCATCAGGCTGGAGATCGGCCATCGTCTGGAGCGCCTGCCAGACCGTCGCATCGGCGCAGGTGATCTCACCGATGAAATACTGCCCCGGTTCCAGCGCAACGTAGCCGTACAGATCGCCGGTGCGCACCCGCCCACTCTTGGGTTCGATCCTGATATGCATCTCCACCGTCTGCTGCGGACGGTGGCGGGAACGGGGCGCTCCCTTGACCAGCGAGATAAAACCGCCGAGCGACTCCAGTTTCACCGCGGCAGATTTGCGACCGCTGGCAGAGTCCTCTTTCGCGCATTCCGGGCATACAGATGGTGGGTTATCGAACAGACTCCATACTCCATGCCCCTTGTTCTTGTTCTCGCTCGGGTACCCGCGATGCAACTCACACGTCACGAGATCGCGCGGAGCTACGATGGTTGGATACCCTGAATCGTGGTTTTGCGCCTCGACCGGCAGCAGCGGCGAGAAGCGAACCATATCATCGAAGAACAGGCGGACAAACTGCTGAAAAGCCGGACTATGAGATTGCCAGTTACGCGCAAACCGTCGCGCAACACGCCACGCCAGCGCACCGCGCAGCACGCTGCCGGGAATAATATCCAGCGTCTCGAACTGGTTGCCGGCTTCGGCCCGACGGGCAATCAGCAATGGTTCATCGAGCCGGATCAGCACGCGCAGGTAGTGGCGCACTGGTGTGGCTGGCAAGTCAAATGGCGTGATCGTCAGACTGGTTGAAGGAGCGACATCTGCTGCCGATTCGCCACGCAATCGCCGCGCAACGCGCGCCAAGATCGCTTCTTCCTGCGCGCGATCCGTCAGATGAATCTCGCACTCGCCATACCCACGCCGTTTTCCAGCGCCCAGATTGCGCAGCATGCGCGCCGCCGCAACCAGCAGTTCCGCCTCGCGCTGCGTCTCGTCATCGTTGTACTCACACTCGGCGACAAAACAAAAGCACAGGCTACTATCACCCTCCTCACGGATGAAGAGTTTGTTCTCTTCGGCGCGGCGTGTGCGCGGATTAACCCGGACTCGCGTCGTGATCTGAGCAGCAGTTTCGCCGGCGCGCCATTCCTGTGATGGCTGTTGCGGCACTATCAGCTCTTTTGGACGCGCCGACGAGATGCGCCAGCGCTTCGGCTGACTGGGCGCGCCGAAGATTCGCGCTTCATATCTGGCTTCGGATCGCAGAGGCGCCAGTGAAAGCATATTTGCCAGACTCTCGCGCAAGAGACCGGCCAGCACTGTGCCCCGAATCACCGGCACATGATCGGGGTCACGCAGCAGAGCCGAGTCGACCAGCGGGCCGAGGCCGTGACCGGCACCGACGTGATAATCGCTCTTGAAGGTAATCTCGAACTCCAGCCGGGTGCTCATGCCTCTGCCTCCTCTGGCTCATACTCATCGAGGCTGTGATCAAGGTCTTGCGCGAAATCCCAGACTTCCAGCAAGTCGAGCATACCGTGCGCCCGCGTATCACTGTCACCACGGTTGATCCTCCGCCAGTGGTGATTGGCTGCACTCTTATCGCCTAATGCCTGCAGAGCTGTCTCGACAGCGCTCCGTTCGGGCCGGCTCAGGCGGGCCAGCATGCTGCCCAGTTCGCGGTTTGTCCAGTTCTCGAGCAACTTGTCGCGATCGTCCATCTTCTCGGCTCTCTGCATCGTAGCAAAACAACGGCGCAGTTCGGCCAGACGTTTATTCGGCAAATTCTTGAGAGTCAGGCGTTGCTCAAGCAGTTGCTTGAGATCGATGCCGCGCCCGGCAGCCTCCGGCGACAAGCCGTTCTCTGCTACCCAGTACGGACGTAGCGAAGTGGTAATAGCCTGCGATCTGTCTTCGTCGGTTAATCCCGCCAGACGGTTGCCTAAAATAACCTCAAAGTTGACCACTGAAAGGTATTCCCCTTGCTCGGCGGCCAGGAGTTTGCTTTGCTGCTTGGCCTGTTTCAGCAATTCCTCGGCGCGCCGATGTGCTAACGTGTAGGGGTAGGTGCTCTTGCAGATCACCACTGCGGCCGCAATGGTCGGATGTGGCGCGCCGGTCAGCCCTTTGGCCGCAATCAGCGCGCTCATCTGCTGTTCCCATGCCAGGCAAAACCGGCGCGCAACATCGAGCGCATACGGCGCCGGGATGAGGGCAAACAGATCATCGCCGCCGAGGATGAGCGGCAGAACGGGAATGATCGGTTGTCGCTGTTTAGAACATCGATCAGAGAGGTTGTTGAGAAGCTGCATGGTCGGTTCTGCCAGACTCCTGCGCGTGCTGACCGAGAGCGCTTTAGAAACATCACGTAGAACGTTCTTGTCAGTTATGCTGCCAAACAGCACTCCCATCCCGTTGCCGTCGGCGACCAGATAGGCCACGTAGCTCCGCCGGTCGAAGCAGGCGATCGCTTCGGGTTCGTAAGTAAAGTCGTATTGGCCAGACTTCCCACTATTGGCAAACACTTCCTGCCGAAATTCCTTCAAAATCTCTTCGCGATTACTGGCGCTCTCACTGGCTTTCTTCTGGCAATCAACGCACAGATACCGCCGCGGCTCGCTTCCCACTTCTTTCGCCAGCCGGGTGTGGTTGCGCGCCAGCGCCACGCCGCACGAGGCGCAAAAGGCTACGTAAGGCATGTGCGGATCGGCGATCACACCCTGACGGCGACTCTTCGCCCAGCGCAGCTTCCTGGAGGCGGCTTCATTTGCCGCTCCGAAATCACCAATGATCTCAACCGGTTCGGCAACTGTCAGACTCCCCCCCAGCGCCAGCCGATAGAGTTCAGCCAGATCGTTGCCGAACGCGACCGCCTTATGTTTCTGCTCAAATATCACCCGAAAACTGCCGCCATCGTTGACCACGACCTCACCCTTGTAATCGTTGATCAACGTCTCTTCGACACTGTGACAGAATCGGGTCAGCAACTGACTGGCGCCCACTACTTCACGCAGACGCGAAGAACGAAAGATGAAATCCTGAATCTTGTCGGCTTCAGCAGCCAGCAGATAGGGCATGGCAAACCTCCATCATCGACGCAGACGAGGCGGCAGGAAGTCGAGTTCAAGTTTTTCACACAGGAAAGTCCACGACGGCGCAGCAATGCTCTTGCCGTCAGCCTGAGCGAGCGTGCCGGGATAAAAATGTTCGAGCCAGTTGCGCTCGAACTCTGCAACGGCGGCGGTGACCAGTTCCAGGGCAGCTTCAGCGATAGGGCGCGGGATGTAGAGATGGGTGTGGATGGCTTCGCCGCGCAGTCGGGCAAATCCAGACCTGTTTTCAGACGTAAATGCATCGAAGTCGAGCGGTGTGCCCTGCCAGTATGGGCGCAGGGATGGACTGTCTGTCGTGCGTTTAACAATTCTTCTTTCTTCTCTTCTTCGTCGGATTTCGAGGCGGTTTTGAGAGCGACTATTCGAGTTTGGAAGACACAAAGCCTCCCGCATCACATCCGCGCCGCTGTGATTGACCAGCGCTTTGAAAGCCTCACTCCGCTCAGGTTCATTCAGGGCGTTTGAGGCAACAGGAGAGTTGTTTCCAATCTGAACTGTAAGCTTACCTGCGAACCAGCACATAACAAGACGCGCCTTGAGCAGAAACTCATCGAGACCGGCTGCCCGCAGATAGGCTGAGCGATAATCTTCGTTTTTGTCAATCAGGCGTTCGATCTTTGCCAGTTCATCACGCACATACGCCAGGAGCGGCATGGGCCGGGCAAAGAGCGATGGCATTCCAGCGCCCTGTTTCAGAGCGAGATGCTGATTGAGCAGCGCTTCAGCAGCCTGACGCGCATCTCCTGTCTTGTTCACATTCGGCCAGATGCCACCCAGTGCATCGATACTCCAGGGAACCAGGTCTGGCGACAATGAAAACCGATCGCGCAGCGCTTTTGCCGTCGCATAATCACCATTCTCCCAGGCTTCGTACATTTCGAGGAGAACGGACAGTCGCTCTACTTTTTCAACATCGGTCTGAGCGAAGAGCGGCTCTTCGCCAAGCGGCTGCGCCATTGCATTGATCACGTCGCTCAACAGCGCGCGGGCAGTGCGAAAATTGTAACTCTCATACAGACGGCGCACCTGTTCCCAGTCTCGCAGGCGAAACGCTTCATACGGGTTGGCGATCTCACCGATCCGGCAGGTGTAGCCGTAAGGTTTACCCCAGTTGGTATCGTATTCGTCAAAATCGACGTAGGTGATCGGAATGCTGGAATGGGCAGCGAAGAGAAACGCGCCGACAATCATACTCTTCTTTGCGCCGGTGATATCGATCACGGTGGTATGACCGTCAGGAGGTAGCGCCCGTGGATCCTGCATTGCTTCGCGCAAGGCGCGGAATACCTGGGTCGGCGTATCACGCGGAAGCTCTCTAAGTTCAAATGACGCATCTTCCAGAGCGGGACGCATGCCTTCAGGCAAACCCGACGCTTTGGCGAGTTTCACCATCAACCTCTTCAATTGCCTGCCCTTATCTTCTCCTGGCGTGTTACCGTAGAATGCATTCAAAATCAGCACCACCCGCTGCGGCCGCAAGACGCACACCAGTTGCAGCAATGGCTCGAATGACTCGCCGACCGTGAGCGCCAGCGTATGAACCGGTTTTCCGACTCCGCGCAGGCGTGCCGAGTCCCTGCCGGCTTCCTCAAGTTCCCGACCGAGCAGTTCTTCGATATAGCAGTCGTAACCGGGAGATTTTTCCCAGTATTCGCGCGTGCGATCCTTCAGGTTTGTTGCACTGAGCCGTCCGGACATTTTGCTCCCCTTGAGTTACACAGATACCTGAACGATACTCCATCCACCACCCCCCCACCTCCCCACTCCTGCCGATTCTCCTTCAGCACTTCCTCTGATCACGCGCAATGCGCTTTCTGTTACACTCGTTCCACAAACCCGGCGAACCGCTCGCGGATGAAGCGGTAATCGAGCGGCTCGTCGTCGGGCAGGTTCCAGGCGTTCCGGCATTCGGCCAGGATCGCGGTTTTGTGGCTGTTGACCGTGCTGAGCGAGATCGTCAGATAGTCAGCGACCTGGTCGGGACGGCGGCCTTCGGCAAAGGCGCGCAATACGTCGCGCTGCCGCGGGCTGAGCCGCTCCCAGACTTGCCGGCGACGCGGTTCGTCGTCGGCGAGGCTGCGGAGTTGTTCCTGAATGGCGATTGGATTGGGTTGAGCTAGCGAGCGTAAAGCGGGAAAGTAAGCGCCCCAGGGGACAATGGGCACTGGCACGAGTTGAAAGCCGTCAGCGGGTGTGAGATGCATCCGGGCGCCGTCTTTGACCTGCCGCAACGTCGCTTCGGGAGTATACATATGCCAGATGCGATCCTGATGGTCGCAGAACAGCGCTGCCGCCGACATAGCCAGCAGCGCTATCATGCGGCGACCGCCGCTCAGGCAGAGATGGAGCCGCCGTCCTTCGTGTTTGAGCGCGACGATCAGGTCGCGAATGTGGCGAAAGGTCGCCTCGGCTTCGGCCATCGTGCGAATGTCATCAATGTCGCTGCCGTTGGCGCTAATCGCTACTCGCCGCAGTCGGCAGCGCCGTCCGGCGTAGTGGTCGTCGGTGAATTCCTGTTGCACCCGTTGCCATGCAGCCAGGGTGCGCGGGTTGCCCAGCGAGAGGTGGAGTAGATATACTTCGTCAATGGTTTCACCCCGGGCTAGCAGGGCATCCAGCGCAAAGGTGATAACCTGTGGCTGGCCGCCCAGGGTTGCGATCAGAGTAGCCGGGTCATTTGTTTGCCAATTACGCATCGGTTTGCATCATAGCATCTGAGGATTACCATTGCGGGAGGCGCGCGAGGGCGCCTGGCGCCCTTGCTTTCTCTCGTTGTCTGGCTTGTTTATGAACACGTTTCCGGCTGTTCTTGTCGGCGGTCCGCCGCATAGCGGCAAATCGGTGCTTGCCTATCTGCTGACGCAGTGCCTGCGCAAGCAGCAGGTCGAACACTATGTTCTGCGGGCCTGCCCCGACGGTGAAGGCGACTGGAGCCAGGAAGCGCCTCCGACGACGGTGCGCCTGCTCCGCCAGAAAGGCGCGTTTAGCGCGGATTTTGTTGATCGGGTCTGCCGCGACCTCGAGCGCCGCCATCTGCCGTTGATTGTGGACGCAGGCGGGCGGCCTACCCTCGACCAGGAGCGGATCTTCGATTTCTGCACCCACGCGGTGCTGATTTCGTCAACACTGGAGGGGTTGGCGGAGTGGCGTGATCGCGCTCAGCGTCACGGGCTGGCGATTGTCGCTGAGCTTCTTTCCACCCTGAGCGGCGCTGATCGGATCGATGAGGAGGCGCCGGTGCTGCGCGGGCAGATCGCCGGTCTGGAGCGGTATGCTCCGGTAGCCGGCCCGGTGACTGCAAAACTGGCTGAACGGCTGGCGCGTATCCTGGGCTTTGCGCCAGACGAATTGCAGGAGTACCATCTGCGCCATGCGCCGACCGAACTGGCAATTGATGCTGTCCGGCTTTTCCAGGCCGCTGATCCGTCTGCTACCGGGCCCAACTTTCAGCCAACCGATCTGCCGCGCATCCTGGCGAGCGCGCCGCGCGCGCCGCTGTCGCTCTACGGGCGCGGGCCAAACTGGTTGTATGTGGCCCTGGCTTTGCACGTCACGCCACATCGGTTCTACCTCTTTGATCCTCGCCTGGGTTGGACGCAGCCATCGCTACTGACTTGCGCAGCGGCGCCGACGCCGGCGCTGTTTACGTGGCGCATCCGCGAGGCGCCAGCGTGCACGTGGATCGAAGTGCAGCCGCGGGCGTCATACCTTGATTACGATGAAGCGCAGGGATCGGCTCTGCCTGCGCTCGACCCGCAACGCGGCGTGGTGATCAGCGGGAAGCTGCCGCACTGGCTGCTGGCCGGCATCGCTCTGGCTTACCGTCAGCATCCGTGGCTGGCGGTTGTGCAGGCGCAGCGCTACAATTGCGGCATTGTGGTTATGAGCCGGAGTCCGGACTATCAACCGGGGCATGAGGTGGTAGTGTAGAGCGGTCAATGCGATTCGTGGCGTTTCTGGACCAGTGTATGCCCTCTGCTGCACAACCCGTTCCGGCGCGGCGCATCGTCTTCTTCGGCGACTCGCGCGCCGACTGGTGGCTGACCCCCGAAGCGCCAGGGTTGATCTGCATCAATGCCGGCGTCCCGGGGGCCAGCGCTACCTATCTGGCGTGGCGCTTCGCGGCAATGGTCGCGCCGTTGCGCCCGGATGTTGTTGTTCTACAACTCGGTGTTGGCGCTTGTTACCGCGCGGTCTGCGGGAAGCGACCACCTCGCGCTCACCTACCCGGGGCCGGGGCAATGCCAACCAGCAGCACTAGCCGGTCCTCGCCGGTATTCGTGACCCCGTGAGGAACATCGGCGGGCGCCCAGACCGTCCAGCCCACTCCGGCCACGCGCACCTCGTCGCCCACGGTGAATGTGCCGGTGCCCTCGATAACAAAGTAGAATTTGTCCTGGCCGGCGTGGGTATGGACATGCTGCTCCTGGCCCGGCTCCAGGCAATTCAAGCCGAGCAGCAGACGCTCGCTCTGGAACATGGTGGACTTGAAGAACTTCGCCGGGTTAGCCCCGACGTGATCGCGATAGTCTGTAAACATAGACACAGGCTTCCTGGTCACAGAGCTCAAAGATGCGCTACCATCCTACCTGGAATGGGCCAATCCGACAAGGGAGGCTGGAGTGGAGCATCGCGAGATGGTGGACCTGATCCGGGGCGGCGTGCCCACTACGGGTGGGACGTGGGCCGACCTGGGCGCCGGGACGGGTAACTTCACCTGGGCCCTGGCCGAGCTCCTCGGTCCGACGGCGACGATCTACGCCCTCGACCGCGACGCCCGCGCTATCGCCGCGCAGGAGCGGCGCCTTCGCGACGAGCCGCCGGCAGCCACGGTCATTCCGCGGCAGGCCGACGTGCTCCGCCCCCCGGGGCTACCGCCACTCGACGGTATCCTCGCCGCGAACCTGCTCCACTTCGTGCGCGACCAGGTTGGTCTACTCCGCAGGCTCCGCTCGGAGCTTCGTCCGGGCGGGCGGCTGCTTGTGGTCGAGTACGAGCAAGCGCTGCCGATTCCCTGGGTGCCGCACCCGCTCCCCCTGTCGCGCCTTGTCGCCGTAGCCCGGGAGGCTGGCTTCCAGCCGCCGGCCCGGGTCGGCTTGCGCCGCTCGCCCTCCTCGGGACGCGTGCTCTACGCTGCGGTTGCAGCGAGTCCGGAGGGGTGAGCGTGAGCGCGCAGATCTGCACCACCGCCTGAATATGGTATGAGGACCAGCAGCGCATCAGGACGCCATCCGCCAGAAATGCTACACCTGAAAGGGGGGCGCGTCGGGACATCACGAGGGTGCGTGGGGCGCGCCGGGGCGCGCAGCACCCCCCTGCCCTGGAGCCGCTGGCTCCGCCGCGGCGTCGCCTCCGTCCCCCGCGCGGCGTCGGCCCCAGCCGTTCCAGTGAGTGCGCTGACTGGCCGGGACGCGCTTCGCCGGGCGGAAATCGTCGCCGGTGTAGTAGGCCACCGGGATCAGCGCCGCCTGGGTCAGGTCGTCTGGCAGCCCGAGCAGGGCCGCCGCCTCGCGCTCATAGCGCAGGTGCAGGGTCGTCCAGACCGAGCCAAGGCCGCGGGCGCGCAGGGCCAGCATAAACGACCAGACCGCCGGCAGGATCGAGCCGTAGAGTGAGGCCTGGGCCAGCAGCCCCTGCTCCTCGACCCGCCCCTCGTAGCAGAAGAGCACCAGCACCGGGATGCGGTGGAACTGCTCGGCCAGGTAGACCGCCGACTCCTGCAGCGAGGGGGAGGTGAGATACGGCCCGCCGTGCGGCCCCTCCGGTGCGTTGACATAAGCCTGGAACGATCGCCGGTACAGCTCGGCCAGGCCCTGCCGCAGGGCCGGGTCGGTGACCACCACAAAGTGCCAGCGCTGGCGGTCGGAGCCGCTGGGCGCCTGGACGGCGATCTCCAGGCAGCGCTCGATCACCTCCGGCTCCACCGGTCGCTCCAGGTCGAGCCGCTTGCGCACCGAGCGGGTGGTGGTCAGCAGATGGTCAACGATGGTCAGGTCAAGCATAGGTTTCCATGTTTCCATGACGTGGTCCTGATGGTCTGCCAGTAAATAATCTGCTATAGCCCGCACAGGCGGGCTTCGCAGCCGGTAGCCCGCAGCTTGAGCCGCTGGGCGTGGGGCAGACAGCGGAAAAGAACTTCTCTTCGCCCTCGACGAAAGCCGGCGCAGCGTCGCGCGGGGGAGATGCAGCGCCAGCGCTGCTCGGCGCCGCAGTCGCCGGGATAGGTAATTGCAATGGCGCCAGGGCGGCTACGCTGCGCAAGCCCGGCAGCGCGGGTGGCCCGCCGCCCTGACCCGGGTGCGGGCACGCTGCCCGGGCGCCCGAGAGACGCCGCCAGAGTGTCTGATTGTTTCGCCCTGCCCGTGGTATAATCTTCAGGTATGCAGGCGGCAGGTTCGCAAGGCCTGACCATCTAGCCTTCATCTCCGCGCCTCCACAGTTCTGCACCTCCACATCCGGTCAGGTAAGGCTGTGGAGCGCCGGTCGAATTGCAACGCTCATATCTGAAGTATGTCACGCCGGCTGCGCTGCCGTTACCCTTTAGCCAGAACGTGATAACCCTGGACCTCCTCGCTCCAAATACTGTTGTACGCGGCGCCGCCGACAGCTATGTCGTGCTGAACCTGATCGGGCGCGGCGGGATGGGGGCCGTCTACCGTGTGCGCCGGATGGCCGACAATACCATCTGGGCCCTCAAGGAGATGCGGCCGCAGGGCGATCTTTCCCCGGAGGAGCTGGCCGAGAACCGGAAGCTCTTCCTCCAGGAGGCCGAACTGCTCCGTTCCCTCTCCTTCCCCAACCTGCCCGTGGTCGCCGAGTTGTTCGAGCACGAGGGCCGACCGACCCTGGTGATGGAGTTTGTCGCCGGGCAAACGCTCGAAGATCGCCTCCACGAGGCCAACGCTCCCCTTCTCGAACAGCAGGTGGTGGCCTACGGCATTCAACTGTGCCGGGTGCTGCACTACCTCCACACCCGTCAGCCGCCCATCGTCTACCGCGATTTGAAACCTTCGAATATTATGCTCACCCCCGAAGGGGTGTTGAAGCTGATTGACTTCGGCGTTGCCCGCACCCACAAGCCGGGAAAGAGCAAAGACACCGTTGCCATGGGTTCCGCAGGCTATGCGCCACCCGAGCAGTATGGCAAAGGCCAGACCGATGCCCGCAGCGATGTCTACGCCCTCGGCGCCACCCTGCTCCACCTGCTCACCAACCTGCCCCCCGTTCCGCTGCAAACGCCCCAGCCGGGGTCGATCAGCCGGCTGAACCCGTCGGTGGATGCGCGCACCGAGGCGGTGATCATCCGCGCCATGGATCTGAACCGCGAGCGGCGCTTCGCCACGATGCTGGAGATGGAACAGGCCCTGCACGCCTGCCTCGACCGGCCCTATGTTGATCCGACCGTGGCCGCCCCACGCCCTCCGGTCAGACCTGCCCCGGCAGCGCAGCCTGCCCCGGCAGCGCCGCCCGCCCCGGCAGCGCCGCCCGCCCCGGCAGCGCAGCCTGCCCCGGCAGCGCAGCCTGCCCCGGCAGCGCCACCGACCCGTCCCTGCCCCCGCTGCGGACGTCTCAACAAGAAGCAGGCCCGCTTTTGCGCCTCCTGCGGCGCGCCCATCGCCGGCCTGCCCGTCGCCTGGCTGCGCATCAGGTCGCCCTATCGCACCTGGGATCAGCGCATTGACAAGCTGCCCCTGCGCATCGGGCGGCGCGACCCGCGCCAGCGGCACTATCCCGAACTTGATCTCGCTGAACACGACCGTGGCATCGCCTCGCGCCACCACGCCACCATCCAGCGCAGCGGCGATGCCTACACCATCACTGATCTCGGCAGCACCAACGGCACGACCCTCAACGGCAAACTGATCCCCCCCCGCGTCCCCCAGCCGCTCCGCCAGGGGGACCGCATCAAGATCGGCGAGGTTGAGATCGAGTTCCGCTGGTCGTAGCTCTGTGTGGACGTATGTCTGTACCAAAAGTTCTGATCTTGCGCGCCCCGGGCATCAATCGCGATCGCGACGCGGCCCTGGCCTGCCAGCTCGCTGGCGGCGCGCCCGAACGCATCCACATCAACCGCCTGGCTACCGGCGCCGTCCGGCTGGCCGATTATGCCATGCTCGTTATTCCCGGCGGCTTCTCCTACGGCGATCACCTGGGCGCGGGCAAGCTCCTCGCCGTCGATCTGATCCACCGCCTCGGCGAGCCGCTCCAGCGCTTTATCGCCGACGGCCGCCCGGTGATCGGGATTTGCAACGGCTTCCAGGTGCTGGTCAAAGCCGGTGTCCTGCCGGGCCTGCACCCGCCCTCCACCGATCCGGCCGCCGCTCCTCGCGTGACCCTGACCGACAACGAGTCGGCCCGCTTCGAGTGTCGCTGGGTTCGCCTGGCCCCCGTAGGGGGGAGTCGCTGCCGTTTCCTCGAAGGCATCGAACGCCCCATCGAAACACCCGTCGCCCACGGCGAAGGCCGCTTGACAGTGGACCATCCCGCCACACTCGAGGCCCTGCGCGCCCGGGGGCTGGTGGCCCTGCGCTACGTCGGCGAGGATGGCGCGCCTGCGGGCTATCCCGCCAACCCGAATGGCTCGCTCGACTCTATCGCCGGGATCTGCAATCCGCAGGGCAACGTCCTCGGGTTGATGCCGCACCCCGAGAATGCCGTGCTGCCCCAGCAACACCCCCGCTGGTCACGCGAGCCACCTCGCGCCGAGGGCGATGGACTGGTCATCTTCCGTAACGCAGTGCGCTATGCTGCCGCTCTGTGAAGCGAGGCCACGGAGCGCGGGGGTGACGTTGTCCCCGGGCGGTGCGCCTTTCGTTGGAGAATCGGGCTTGTCGCCTGTATAACACCAATTTCACTTGAATACTCCGCAAGCGGGGTTCCGTCAAAGCGCATCAGAACGCCCTGCGCGGTAATCTGTGATCCAGAATCTAAAATGGTATAATATCAGTTGCCGATGCGGTTTCAGGCTTTGTGGCGCCAGGCGTAGTATTCCAAAATCAAAAATCTAAAATCAAAAATGGGGAGACACGATTTCCCCGGTTTTCGAGTCAGTACACCTATGGCACTCTATCCCCCTGACGACCCCTATCTCTTTATTGTAACCATCTTTGGCCTGACCATCGCCGTGCGCTGGTACGGGGTGATCATCATGAGCGGCGCGCTGCTCGCCGCCTACTTCTCCACCCGTCGCGCCGCGGCGCGCGGCTACGATCCCGATCACGTCTGGAACCAGTTGATGCTCGGCCTGCTCCTGGGCATTGCCGGCGCGCGAACCTACTACGTCATCTTCGAGTGGGAACGCTTTGCCGACAACCCCTGGAGCGCGATCAACCTCACCACCGGTGGCCTGGCCATCCACGGCGCGATCATTGGCGCCCTGCTCTCGGTGATCATCTACACCCGCTGGAAAGGCCTGCCCTTCTGGGACTGGATCGATGTGGGCGCGCCGGGCTTCATGCTGGGCCAGGCGATTGGCCGCTGGGGCAACTTCTTCAACCAGGAGGCCTACGGGCGGCCCACCAGCCTGCCCATCGGCGTGCGCATTGACCCGGAGCACCGTGTGCCGCCCTACACCGATCTCCAGCGCTACCCGGTGGACACCCTGTTTCACGCCACGTTTCTCTACGAGTCGCTGTGGAACTTCGCCGGCGCCGGCCTGCTGCTCCTCGCCGACCGGCGCTTCGGCCATGGCGCGCCGGCTGGCCAGCGCCGCCTGCGCCCCGGCGACCTGCTCTTCCTCTACGGGATCATCTACTCCACGGGCCGCTTCTGGATCGAAGGGCTACGCACCGATAGCCTCTGCCTCAGCGGAGTTGGCGGCGATTGCGCCGGCTCGCTGCGCGTCGCCCAGGTGATCAGCCTGGCCATCATCGGCGCCTGCATCGTGGCCCTGATCATCAACCACCGCCGCCCCCGGCCGCCCGCCCCCGTTCACGATGACCAGTCCGGCAGGCACACCGAAGAGCCCTCCACCGCCCGCTCCGCCTCGTGAGGTGAGTGGGTGTGGAGGGCTTGCCGCCCCCACAGGCAGGGGTGTGGGGAAACCGGGTTCCCCCTCTACCGCAAGCGCCGCGTCCGATAATCATAGCGGCCCTGAAGCTCATTGGGCGACGTGCCCTCCATTGGCTTGACCCCGGTCAGGAACGCCGCCCGGTCAATCATATGCGTAGCCACGGGGGCGGTGAGAAAGAAGAACGAAATCATCGCCATCATCTTGATCACAATGGGCGCCGAGGTGATGTAATAGCTACCCACGCCCAGCAGCACCCCGACGATCCCCAGGGTGCCCGCCTTACCCGCCGCATGGACGCGCGTATACAGGTCCGGCAGGCGCGCCAGCCCGATGGACGACACGGTAACGAAGAACACCCCGATGCCCATCAACAGGGCGGTGATCAGCTCAACCAGGCTCATCAGTTCCTCCCGTCCTCGATGTAGCGCGCCAGAGCTACCGTGCCCAGAAAGCCCAGCACCGAGACCACGATCACCGCGTCAATCAGGATCGGCTGGCGGAACTGCACCACAAACATCGCGATCAGGCCGACCAGGTGGATCATAATCATATCGAAGGCCACCGCCCGATCGGGAATGCTCGGCCCACGCAGCAGGCGCCAGAACGTGACGCCCAGCGAAAGGCTCAGCAGCGCCATCAGCGCGGTCATCGTCAGTTGGAACAGGGTCATGGCAGCAGCTCCATCACGCGGCGCTCATAGGCTTCCTTCGTGGCGCGCCGCAGCTCCTCGGGATCGCGCACCTCAAAGGCGTGAATATAGAGCGTCTTGCGATCGCTCGACACATCCAGGCTCACCGTGCCCGGCGTGAGCGTGATCAGATTCGCCAGGGTGGTGATCCCCTCATCGCTCTTCAGGTCCAGCGGAATGGCCACGATCCCCGGCCGCAGGTCCATCTTCGGAGAGAGCACCGTGCGCGCGACGGTAATATTCGCTTTCACGATCTCGACGAAGCCGAAACCGATGAAGCCAAGCCAGCGCCACAACGCCCGGAGCGGGTTGCGCGACCAGAACCGGAAGTAAGCGCGGAAGCTGAACGGCTCTGTGGAGAAGGTTGACCACGACAATCGCAGCACCAGGAAGCTGAAAACGAACCCGACGATCCAGTCGGCGAGGTGGTACGAGCCGTTGACCATCACCCAGGCCAGCGCCAGCAGCAGATTCAACCCCAGCATGATCAAGCACCCCCTCTAACGTGAACATAGCCCGCCCGCGGGAGGGTTTGGGCGTAGAGGCGCGGCGCCGCCGCGCCTCTACCCCCTCCCAGGAAACAACCCGCCAGCGGGGAGGGTTTGGGAGGGCGCAGCCCTCCCAGGAAACAACCCGCCCGCGGGAGGGTTTGGGAGGGCGCAGCCCTCCCAGGAACAATTATTTTTCATTCCGGCCTTGTGCGGCGCAGCCGCAAAGGCATCTAATTGGCCGTTGACGTCACCGCCTCGCAACCGGCGGAGCCGCACACATCCTGCACCAGCCGCTGCGTATTGAACACCTGCTCGGCCGAGTAGCGACTGTAGTTAAGCACCGGGCTGGCGCCAAAGCCAATGGCAATGCTCAGGGCCACCAGCAGCGCGCTCGGCGCCAGCAGCAGCGCCGAGGCCCGCGGCATGCCGGTCTGGTCAACATACGCCTTCTTCCAGAAGACCTCGTTCCAGATCTTCAGCATCGAAAAGAGTGTGAAGAGGCTCACCGCGGCAGCCACGCCCACCATCAGCCACTGCCCCTGCTCCAGACCGACCTGGATCAGGCCCAGCTTGCCGAAGAAGCCGCTCAGCGGCGGCAATCCGGCCAGCGAGAAGCTGGCCAGCAGCCAGAGACCAGCCAGAATCGGCTCGCGCCGGGCCATCCCGCCCATTTGCTTCAGTTCGCCCGTGCCCGAGAGGTACTCAGCCGTGCCGCCGATCATGAACAGGGCCGTTTTGACCACAATATGATGAACCATATACAGGATGCCGGCCGCCAGGCCCGCCACGCCGACCAGCCCCAGCCCCATAATCATGTAGCCCACCTGGCTAATGATGTGGAACGAGAGAATGCGTCGCACGTTCACCTGGGCCATTGCGCCCATCACCCCGATCACCATGGTCAAGGCGGCAATCACCAGGATGAGCGTACTGTAGCGCTCCAGTTCCCGCTGGAACACCGTGCCGAAGACCCGGTAGAGGGCGTAGATCCCCACCTTGGTGAGCAGGCCGCTGAAGAGCGCGCTCACCGCGATGCTCGGGGTGTGGTAGCTCGTCGGCAGCCAGAAGAAGACCGGCACCAGGCCCGCCTTGCTACTGTAGGCGAAGAGAAAGAAACCGGCCACCGCCGTCACAATGCCAGGATGCTCGAGAGTGCCCAGGCGCTCGGACAGGTGGGCCATATTCAATGTGCCTGCCACTCCGTAGAGCAACCCTGCACCAACCAGGAAGCTGGTGCTGCCCAGCAGGTTCAGCACCACATACTTTAAACCTCCCTCGAGCTGTCCACGCTCCCCGCCCAGGGTGATCAGGCCAAACGACGCTACCAGCAGCACCTCGAACCAGACATAGAGGTTGAACAGGTCGCCGGTGAGAAAGGCCCCACCGCACCCGAACAAGAGCAGCAGCAGCAGCGGGTAGTAGTAGTAGCGTTCGCGGTAGGGACTGACCGTGCTGAAGCTGTAGAGCACAGTCACCAGCATCATCACCGAGGTAAGCGCGAGCATAATCGCGCTCAACCCATCGGCCACCAGCGAAATGCCAAACGGCGCGGCAAAATCATCGGCCTGGGTCACCATCCGCCCCGTCGCGCCTACGGCCAGCAGCAGCCAGATGCTGTACCCCAGGTCGAAGAGCACGGCCGCCAGCGCGATTGACCGGGCGATTACCCGCCGCTGGCTCACCAGCGTGGCCAGGACTGCGCTCACCAGCGGGACGAGCAGGGGGAAAAAGAGGTGGTTTGCCATATGCGCGTGCTACAGCCTGTCAGTCTCGACCATATCATCGAGGTCGTCGCTGTCTACCGCCTGGTTCGCGCGGTAGGCCAGGGCCAGGATGAAAGCGGTGAAGCCAAAGTTGATCACAATCGCGGTCAGGATCAGCGCCTGGTTCAACGGATCGGCGGCCACCGTCGGCGTTACACCGGTGGCCTCATCTACGAAGGGCGGCATGCCCTTCACCACCCCGTCACCCATCAAGAAGAGCAGCAGGTTGGTGCCGTGGCTGAGCAGCGCCATGCCCAGGATCAACTTGACCACGCTGCGGCGGAGCATCAGATACGCCGCTCCGGCAAACAGGGTCCCAACCACCAGAGAGAGCACAAAGGTCATAGTATCGCCGCTCCTGAAGTAAAAATACGGGGAAACCGGATTTCCCCATTCCCCCTCCCCGAGAGGAGGGTTTGGGAGGGCTTCGCCCTCCCGGGAAATCTCCCTACGCCTCCGGGGCCACCGGCTCCGTCCGGGGCGGAGGGCGCCGGAGCGGGTACAGGGTCGGCTCTTCGGCCAGCACCAGGGCCAGTTGGGTCGTGACGCCGATCACCGTCAGGTAGACGCCGACATCGAACATCACCGGCGTGCCGAGCTTGCCGATCCCCGGAATCGCCGTGTCCAGCCAGCGCGCGGCCATAAACGGCTCCCCCTGGAGCAGGGCCAGCAGCCCCCAGCACGCCGCCGAGCCGACGCCGATCGCCGCCAGGCGCAGGTAATTGATCGGAACAATCTCGCGAGCGTAGTCTGGACCAAAGGCCACGATCTGGAGAATGATCGCTGCGGCGGCCAGCAACCCTCCAACAAAGCCGCCACCCGGCAGGTGATGCCCCCGCACCACCATGAACAGGGAGAGCAGCAGCAGGAGCGGCAACATTAACCGGGCGATGGTTCGCAGGATCATCGACTCGTACATAACCCCCCCACCTCTTTTCCCGTTTAAGGGCGGACAGAACATCCCGGCCAATGTGGCGTGTACCGCATTGGAACGCCCCCGCGCGCGGCTCTGGTCTCCCCGCTTCGACAGGCTCAGCGCAGGCTCTCCGGCGAAGCTGGAGCGGCCCGCCCCTTCGGGCTGAGCCTCAGGGCGAAGCCTGTCGAAGGGGGCCAGGGGTAAGGACCAACCAGCGCATCCCGTTGATGATGCCGCATTGCTTGAAGCGGTTTTAGGGGTTGTGCTGCCCAGCGCGGCAATCCAAAATCTAAAATCTAAAATCTAAAATCTAAAATGATATAACGCCCGTCGGCGCCCACAGGTTCTGTCTGCCCCTAAATCTCTTCCCGGGCGTCCTGCGAGCGATTCGCTGTCGTCGCCGGTTCCCCCACCGCGTCCTGCCCGTTGTCGTGCCCGTCCCGGCTACCAACACCCATCTCCCGGCGACCGCGGCGCCCCAGGGCGACGGCGTCCGGCGTGGTCTTGCCGCGCATATCGGCGATGGCGGGATCCGACTCGGGCCGTAGTCGCAGCATCGCATAGATGCCCATCAGGGCGATAAAGAGCACCGTAATCTCGCCCATCGTATCGAAGCCGCGGAAGTCCACCAGGATCACATTGACCACATTTTCGCCCTTGCCCTCCGCCAGGGCCTCGGCTTTGAACACCGCGCTAATCGGTGGGAACACGGTGGTGCTCGACGCGATCCAGGTGAAGGCCGCCATCGTCGCGCCAATCGCCAGAGCGACTACCCCATCGCGCGCGCGGGTGGCCGGTTTCGACAGCCGCTCGAACGAGGCTGGCAGAATCGCAAACACCAGCAAAAAGAAGACCGTCGTGATCACCTCGACCAGCAGTTGGGTCAGGGCCAGGTCGGGACCGCTGTAGATCACGAACATAAACGAGACCATCGCGCCCACCACGCCTGCCACGAGGATGGCCCCCAGCCGCGAACGGGCGCGAATGGTTGCCAGCACCGCGAATGGAATGAGCAGGGCAGTCACGATTTCGGGCAGTGTAATGTTGGAAAGGTCGGGCGCTGGCGCGCTACCCAGGGCGAAGAGCGCCAGCGGGGTGAGGATGACCGCCAGCAAGGCTAGCAACGAATAGAGAATGTAGTTCCGCAGCCGGCCATTCTGCACAGCGCGAGTGAAAGCCGTCGTGCCGCTCAACAGCCCGTTGATGGCCGCATCATAGATCCGGTCGCCATTCAACCAGGGCGGCAGCGGCGAGGGCGCCGCCCCGATCTGTCTGACGAAGCGCGTCAGCGCTGCGCCGCTGCCAATCGCAAACAGGCTCAGCACCACCGGCAGGCTCAACGCAGAGGGCATCAAGTGCAGGCTGACCTCTTCGGCATGGCCCGTGATCGCCATCACCGCCGGCTCGAGCAGCGCCGACGTCATCGGCAACAGGCCCAGGGGCAGGCCGACCGAGAGCAGCGCCAGCACGCCTGGCGCAACCAGCATACCCAGCGGCGCCTCGTGGACGTGATCCTTCTTTCTGGGCGCCGCCGGCCCGAAGAAGACCCCGCTCACCAACCGCCACGAGTACAGGATACCCAGCACTGCCGCCACCACCACAGCGCCGACTGCCGCCATAGCCGCTCCTGGCGCCAGTTCGCTGTGGGTCACGGCGTGTAGCAGTTCCTCCTTGGCCACGAAGCCGAACAGCGGCGGAATGCCCGCGGCAGACAGCGCCGCCAGGCTCGTCAGCACCAGGGTGCGTGGCATCTCCCGGCTCAGGCCGCCCAGCTCGCTCAGCTTGCGCGTGCCGGCCTCGTGGTCCACCGCTCCGGCCAGCATAAACAGCGCCCCTTTGTAGAGGGCATGGGCCAGGATCAGCGTCACCAGGGCTACCGGGGCATCGTGGCCGCCGATACCGGCCATCAGCACCATGGTGCCAAGCAGGCTCACCGTGCTGTAAGCCAGCAACCCCTTGATATCGTCTTTCCGCAGCGCCACTGCCGCCCCGACAAGCATCGTCGTGGCGCCCACCACCGTGAGCGTATAGGTCCACAGCGGCGTCTCGCTCAGAGCCGGATGCAGGCGAGCCAGCAGGTAAACCCCTGCTTTGACCATAGTGGCCGAGTGCAGGTAGGCGCTGGCCGGCGTGGGCGCCTGCATCGCGTTGGGTAACCAGATATGAAAGGGGAACTGGGCCGACTTGGTGAAACAGCCCAGGAAGATCAACAGCAACGCCGGGGTATAGAACGGCGACGCGCGCAGCTCCTCGCCTGCGCCGAGTATCTCCGAGATCTCGAACGAGCCAGCGGCGTTACTCAGGAGCACCAGCCCCACCAGCAGCGCCAGACCGCCGCCGACGGTGAGCAGCAGACCCATCTGCGCGCCCCGCCGCGCGTCGGCATAGTCGTGCTTGTAACCCACCAGCAGGTACGAACTGACCGACGTGAGTTCCCAGAAGATAAAGAGCAGCAACACATTGTCGGCCAGCACCACCCCGAGCATCGAGCCCATGAAGATTGCCAGGTAGACATAAAAGTGCCCCATCCCCGGATCGTCGGCCAGATAGTAGGCGGTGTAAATAAAAATCAGCGTCCCGATGCCACTCACGAGCAGCGCAAAGAGCAGGCTCAACCCATCGAGACTGAAGCGGAGGTTCAGGCCCATCTCGGGCACCCAGGGCAACGTCTCGATCAAGACGCCCCCGGCCAGCACCATCGGGGCGCGAACGGCGAAGCCAACGAAGGCGGCTAGCGGCAGCAGGGCCAGAACCCAGCCGATCAGCGGGCGTGGCGCATAACGCGCAAGCAGGCCGATTGGCGCCAGGGCCAGCATGCTCAGAACGATCGCGGTTAGCATCGTACCGTTCCCATTGTCGGACACAGGAGGTATTGCGGACTTCAGGGCTGAGGCGTATTGTAACCGCAACCTTTCGCAGAAGCAAGCCAACCGTAGGGCCGAAGCATTCGCCCCCACCCCCGCTGCGGGGAAACTGGCCGCGCGGGCGAATGCTTCGGCCCTGCGCCCCCACCCCTGCCGCCGGTCTGGCTGGCGCCCCGGGGCGGGTCGGGCCGAAGCATTCGCCCTGCGGGGGTACCGATTCCCGTCACGTGTTGCCAGGCGAATGCTTCGGCCCTGCGCCCCCACCCCTGCCGCTTAAGGGCGGACAGAACATCCGAGCCAGCGTGGCTGGTACCGCATGGGAACGCCCCCGCGCGCGGCTCTGGTCTCCCCTCTCCAGCGAAGCTGGAGAGGGGGAGGGGGTGAGGACCACCCAGCGCATCCCCACGCCATACCGCCCGTCGGCGCTCATACGTTCTGTCCGCCCATCCTGAGTTCCGGGAACACCGGATCCCGACCTGCCCACCTCAACTCAGCCGCCGTGTCTCGGGGTCGTAGCGCCCCTCGAGGTCGTTGGGGTAGGTGCCCTCCATGGGCTTGACGCCGCTAAGCAGGGCCGCCCGATCAAGCATGTGCGCCGCTACAGGGCCGGTGATGAAGAAAAAGATGATCAAAATCAGCATTTTAGAGACGATTCGCAAGTCGCTGATAAAGAAGATTCCCGCTCCCAGCAGCACCCCGATAATCCCCAGTGTCCCCGACTTGCCGCCCGCATGCACGCGCGTATAGAGGTCCGGCAGGCGCACCAATCCGACCGATGAAACAACCACGAAAAACACCCCGACCACCATGATCAGCAGGGTGATGATTTCCGTCAGGGTCATCAATTCCTCCCCACTTCAATCAACCGGGCGATAGCCACAGTCCCCAGGAAACCCAGCACCGAGATCACGATCAGGGTGTCGAGGAGCACCAGTTCGCCTGTGGTGACCACGAACATCGTAATCAGCCCCACAACATGGACGACGACGAGATCGAAGGCCACTGCCCGATCGGGAATGCTCGGCCCCCGCAGCAGCCGCCATACGGCAGCGCCTAGCGAGACGCTTACTATGAGCATCAAGATGGCCATTCCAATCTGAAATGCACTCATTGCAGTCCTCCGTGCGGCCGCGCCGCACAATGTCCTCCCAGAAACGAGTTGTTCCTGGGAGGGCGCGGCCCTCCCACATCCTCCCGGTGGGGAGAGCTTGCCGCCCCCACGGGCAGGGGTGCGGTTCGACAGGCTCACCGCAGGTGGGGAAACCGGGTTTCCCCGTATGTTCACATCAGTCGTCCATGCGCGGGGCGCACAACGCCGCGATGAACATGGGGTATCTTTGGGAGGGCTGCGCCCTCCCATACCCTCCCCTCAGGGAGGGGGTTGGGGAAACCCGGTTTCCCCATGTCCCAACCGCTGTTGGGAGCGGCTGGCGCCCCACAGACAGGGGTGCGGTTCGACAGGCTCACCGCAGGTGGGGAAACCTGGTTTCCCCGTATTTTTACCTCATTCGTCCATGCGGCTGCGCCGCACAACGCCGAAATGAAAATATGTGTTCTTGGCAGGGCACAAACCCTCCCGCGCGCGGGCTATGTTCACATCAGGCTTCCGGGAAGGCCTAGCGCGCCACTGCCAGTTCCACCGCGTCACAGCCGTCTGCGCCGCAGACATCGCGCACCAGGCTCACTGTGTCGAGCACCTGCTCTGCCGCCAGCGTGCTGTACTCCAGCACCGGGGCTGCACCCAGGCCCATTGCAATGCTGACCGCCACCAGCACGACCGCAGGCGCCAGCAGCCCTGCCCCGGCGCGCGGCAGGTGGCTCAGATCACTGTAGGCCTTCTTCCAGAAGACCTCGTTCCAGATCTTCAGCATCGAGAACAGCGTCAGGAGACCAACCCCCGCAGCAACACCCACGATCAGCCACTGTTCCTGGGCCACGCCGGCCTGGATCAGGCCCAGTTTGCCGAAGAAGCCGCTCAGCGGCGGAATGCCCACCAGCGCAAAACTGGCCAGGAGCCAGAGCACGGCCAGCGCCGGCTCACGGCGGGCCATACCGCCCATCTGCTTCAACTCGCCCGTGCCGGTCAGGTGCTCCGCCGCTCCTCCGATCAGGAACAGGGCCGTTTTGACCACAATGTTATGGGCCATAAACAGAATGCCCGCCGCCAGCCCGGCAACGCCGGCCAGTCCCAGACCCATAGCCATGTAGCCTACCTGGCTGACAATATGAAATGCCAGAATGCGTCGTACATTGACCTGGGCCATCGCTCCGATGACCCCGACGACCATCGTCACGCCGGCCACGACCAGGATCAGCGGCGCCAGCCACGCCAGTTCACGCTGGAAGACAGTGCCAAAGACGCGGTAGAGAGCGTAGATGCCTACTTTGGAGAGCAAGCCGCCAAACAGGGCGGTGACGGCGATACTCGGGGTGTGGTAACTGGTGGGCAGCCAGAAAAACAACGGCGCCAGGGCCGCCTTGCTGCCGAAAGCTATCAGGAAGAAGCCAGCCACGGCTGTCACCAGCGAGGGCTCCTGGATCACGCTCAGCCGCTCGGCCAGGTGGGCCATATTCAACGTCCCCGCCACCCCGTAGATCAGGCCCGCGCCGACCAGAAAGCAGATGCTGGCAAAGAGGTTCAACACCACGTACTTCAGGCCGCCTTCGAGCTGAGCCCGGGAGCCGCCGAGGGTAATCAGACCAAATGAAGCCACCAGCAGGATCTCGAACCAGACATACAGGTTGAAGATATCGCCAGTCATGAATGCCCCGCTACAGCCGAACATCAGCAGCAGCAGCAGCGGATAGTAATAAAAGCGCTCCTGACGCGCCTCAATCGTGGCGAAGCTGTATACGATCGTCACCAGGGTTAGCAGCGCCGTGAGCGCCAGCATAATCGCGCTCAGGCCATCCGCCATCAGCGTAATGCCAAAGGGCGCCACCCATCCCGCGCCCTGGGTGACTTGCCGGCCCTCAGTAGCGATGACCTGCAACAGCCAGACGCTGTATCCCAGATTGAAGAGCGTCGTCGCCAGGGCGATCACCCGTACCCAGACCTGCCGTCGGCTGATGATGGTCGCTATCCCCGCAGCGAGCAGCGGGACGATCAAGGGAAGAAACAAGTGGTGTATCATCGACAGCCTTCTCTACAATTCATCAGTGGTGGTCATAGCATTGAGATCATCGCTGCCGACGGCCTGATCGG
>FWPV01002541.1_pt1 | contig 31102 bp, 26 predicted proteins | sample 2228371 | NCBI WGS metagenome assembly FWPV01 (sample SAMEA103939776, study PRJEB20133) | metagenome | reverse complement strand
CCGAGCTGGGCACCCCCCTCCTCGCCACCTCGGTGCGCAACGCCGAGGACGAGTGGCTCCTCGACCCCGTCGCCATCGAGGAGCGGCTCCGCGGCCACGTGGACCTGGTGGTGGACGGCGGGCTGTTGGCCGCGGAACCTTCGACGGTGGTGGACCTCACCGGCGAGGCGCCGGTGCTCGTCCGCGCGGGCAAGGGGGACGTCGCCGCTCTCGAACTGTTCTCCTAGTCCTCGCCGCAGCTCCCGTTCTCCGCCCTAGGGCACGACGACGTCGAGGCCGCGCTGGGCGAGGAGCGGTTCGACGCGCGGTTCCCGTCCCCTGAAGCGCAGCCACATGGTCATGGCGTCCTCGCTGCCACCCTTTTCGAGGATGTTGCGGCGGAACGACCCGGCCGTTTCCTGATCGAACAACCCCTTCTCCTTGAACGCCTGGAAGGCGTCGGCGTCCAGCACCTCGCTCCAGATGTAGGCGTAGTACCCGGCGGAGTAGCCGCCGCCGGGACCGAAGATGTGCTGGAAGTACGTGGAGCGGTAGCGGGGCACGATGGTCGCCGGCATCCCCATGCGCGCGAGGGCGATGCGCTCGAAGGCGGCGGTGTTGGGCTCGGCGACGGCCGTCAAGGTGTGCCACTCCAGGTCGAGGAGGGCGGCCGCCAGGTACTCGGTGGTGGCGAACCCCTGGTTGAAGCGCGAGGTGGCCTCGATCTTGGCGATGAGCTCGTCGGGGATCACCTCGCCGGTGCGATAGTGCCTGGCGTACACCTTGAGCACCTCGGGCTGGAAGGCCCAGTGCTCCATGATCTGGGAGGGCAGCTCGACGAAGTCCCGCGGCGTGCCGGCCAGGGAACGGTAGTGGATCCGCGAAAAGATGGAGTGCAGGGCGTGGCCCAGCTCGTGGAAGAGGGTTTCCACCTCGTCGCGGGAGAGGAGGGCCGGCGTGTCGCCGGCCGGACGCGAGAAGTTGCCGACGTTGACGACGATGGGGCGGATCTCCCGGCCGTCCTTCCAGTACTGCCCGCGATAGCGGCTCGACCAGGCACCGCTGCGCTTGCCCGGGCGCGGGAAGTAGTCGCAGTAGAAGACCGCCAGGTGCGAGCCGTCGACGTCCTTGACCTCGAAGGCCTTCACCTCGGGGTGGTAGACGGGGAGGTCGGGCAGCTCCGTGAAGGTGATGCCGTAGAGGCGGTTGGCCACGTAGAAGGCGCCGTCGCGCACCCGCTCGAGCTCGAAGTACGGCCGGAGCGCCGCCTCGTCCAGGTCGAAACGCTGCTGGCGCACCTTTTCCTTGTAGTAGAACCAATCCCAGGGCTCGAGCTGGAACTCCTTGCCGTCGGCCCGGATGGCCGCCTCGAGGGCGGCCGCTTCCCGACCCGCCACCGTCTTGGCCGCCACCCACAGACGGTTCAAGAGGTCGTACACGCGCGCCGGGGTCTTGGCCATGTTGTCGTCGAGCACGAAGTCCGCCCAGGTGTCGTAGCCCAGGAGCCTGGCGCGCTCGGCCCGTAACGCCGCAATGCGGGCGACGAGGGCCTTGGTGTCCAGCTCGTCGCCGTGATCGCCGCGGGTGGTGTAGGCAGTGAAGATCTGGCGCCGCAGCTCGCGGTTTTCCGCCGCTTCGAGGAACGGCCAGATGGAGGGGCCGTGCAGGGTGAACACCCACCTGCCCGCCAGCCCGGCCTTCGCGGCCGCCTCGCGAGCGCCGGCCTTGACCCGCTCCGACAGACCGGCCAGATCGGCGGGGTCGTCGATGACCAGGCGGTAGCGGTTCATCTCCTTGAGCAGGTTGTCCCCCACCTTGGCGCCCAGGGACGCCAGCTCGGTGTTGATGGCCCGCAGCCGCGCCTGGGCCTCGTCGGGGAGGAGCGCGCCACCGCGCACGAACCCCTTCCATGTCTCCTCCAAGAGGCGCGCCTGCTCCGCTGCAAGGGTGAGGGTGCTGCGGCGTTCCCACACGGCCTTGACGCGCTGGACCAAGGCCGGGTTCAAGGTGATGTCGTCGCGGTGTGCCGCCATCATCGGTGCCGTCTGCCGCGCCAGCTCCTGCAGCGCTTCGTTGGTCTCGGCGCTCACCAGGTTCTGAAAGACCCCCATCACCTTGGCGAGCAGCTCCCCCGAGGCGTCGAGGGCCTCGATGGTGTTGGCGAAGGTGGGCGGCTCGGGGTTGGCGACGATGGCCGCGATTTCCGCCTTCTGCTCCGCCATGCCGCGCTCGATGGCCGGCAGGAAATGCTCGGTCCTGATCTCGGCAAAGGGCGGCACGCCAAACGGCGTCGTCCACTCGCGGAAGAACGGGTTGTCCTCTGCCGCCGCCGTCCCGAAGGCGACCGTACCCACCGCGCCCGCCAGGGCAAGCAGCACCAGCCAACGACGCACGACCACGTGTCCTTGCATGACCGTCCTCCTCCGGCGCGAGTCTCACGCCAGCCGTTGCATTCTACGGGAAGCGTCAAACCCCTGTGGCAGCCCTGACGAAACTGCCACACAGCCCCAGTGAATGTCACAGATATCACGCGCACTCAGTACTTTACAACGCCAGCACCAGCGCCTAGAATTCCCGCCGTGCGGGGGTACCCCGCGGGGAGGAACCCATGAAGGCTGCCATCGTCGCCGTGCTCGTCCCGCTGTTGCTACCGGCTTCCGCCGGGCTCGCCCAGGTACCGACCACGCCGGCCCCAACGGGCGACAGCGAGGCCGCGCCAGAACCCGCTTCGCAGGTCCGCCTGCGCGAGGAGGTGGTGGTCACCGCCACGCGCTACGAGCAAGACACCTTTGCGACGCCGCTGCCGGTCAGCGCCCTGAGCCTGGAAGAGCTGGAACACCTGCGCCCGGCCCGCCTGGTGGACGCCCTCAAGACCATGGCCGGTGTCGAGTTCACCGGCGAGGGACCGTTTCGGGGGCTGCCGGTGATCCGTGGTCTTTCGAGCAACCGCATCCTGATCCTCGTCAACGGCGAACGGCTCAACAACGCTCGCGAGTCCACCCAGTTCGCCGGCATCCAGCCGGGGCTCGTGGACCTCGGCGAGGTGGAGCGCGTCGAGGTGCTGCGCGGACCTGCGTCGGTGCTCTACGGCAGCGACGCCATCGGCGGCGTCATCAACATCATCACCAAGAAGAAGCCGTTCACCCCGGGAACCTTCACCGTGGACGGCGGCGCCTCCTTCGAGTACGGCACCTCCGCCAACGCCACCCGCGCCCGGGCCGAGGTCAACGGCACCGGCGGGCGGGTCGCCTTTCACCTGGGCGCTTCGTCGAGCGATATTGGCAACTACGAAAGCCCGCGCGGGGAAGTCCCCAACTCGGGCATGGAGCAGCGGAGCGCCGACGGCTCCGTGCGGTTCCTCCTCGGTCAGTCCCACACCGTGCAGGTCAACGTGGAGACCGTCGACACGCGCGACGTCGGCTTCCCCGGCTACGATCCGGCCACCTCGGGCGTGGACATCCGCTTCCCCCGCTTCGACCGTGACAAGGTCGGCCTGAGCTGGGAGACCTACGACATCCTGGGCCTCGACACGTTCACCCTGCGCTCGTACGTGCAGCAGGTGGTCAAGGAGAGCCGGCGCAATATCCAGATGGGTCCGCGCTTCTTCTCCAACAACACGACCACCTCCGAGATCGACTCCTCGGGCTTCACCGGCCAAGGCTCGCTGCGCCGCGGCGTGCACGCCCTCACCTTCGGCGTCGACTTCGTGCGCGATGCCGTCCACGATGAGACCCTGGCCGAAAGCACCTTCGGCACCTCCACCGCCGTCGCGGTGCCCGACAGCACCCAGCGCGGGCTCGGGGTGTTCCTGCAGGACGAGCTCGCCGTTGGCGAGCGCCTCGGCCTCGTGGCCGGGGTGCGCGGCGACTGGTACTCCTTCACCGGCAAGGACGACCCCCGCTACCAGGGCGAGCCATTCGACGTGCGGGAGTCGGCCGTCTCCGGCAGCCTGGGTCTTCGCTACGCCTTCACGCCCCGCTTCCAGCTGGTGGCCAGCGTCGGCCGGGCGTTCCGCGCGCCCAACCTCCAGGAGCGGGCCTACACCGGCCTCGTCTCCACCGGCGATACCTGGGTGCTGCAGAACCCGCACCTGGGGCCGGAAACCTCCCTCAACGCCGACCTCGGGTTCAAGGTGCGCACCGACGAGTACGCGAGCAGCTTCACCCTCTTCAGGAACAAGGTGAAGGGGCTCATTTCCCTCGAGTTCCTCGGCGAGGATCCGGAGACGGGCCTGCTCCTGTCGCGCTTTGCCAACATCGACGCCGCCCTCATCCAGGGCGCGGAACTCGAAGTGCAGCGCTTCTTCGACGCCGCCTGGAGCGCCTTCGGCGTCGCGAGCTACACCCGCGGCAGTGACGAGGCGACCGGCGACCCCCTCCCCCTCATCCCCCCCCTCAAGGTGGTGCTGGGCGTGCGCTACCAGCACGGGCGCTTCTGGGGCGAGGCGGGCTCGCGCATCGTCGCGCGCCAAGAGCGCATCCCCCCCGACACGGTGGCGGACACCTACGAGGAGACGCCGGGGTTCACCGTGTGGGACGTGCGCGGCGGCGTCGCGCTCGGGGCAGGGTTTCATCTCCACGTTGCGGTGGAGAACCTTCTCAACAAGGCGTACCACGAGCCCTTCAACCGCCGCCTGGAGAGCGGCCGCAACGTCAGGACGACGGTGCTGTACCGGTTCTAGGCGCCGAGGCGCCGTGGCCCAAGGAGGTGCAGGGTGCTGTACTCGTCGCGCATGACGTGGCGCACGAGGCGGCAGCCCAGGCGCTGGTAGGCGCCGCACACGGCAAAGTCGTCCTCCCAGAGGATCCCCGAGAGGAGGAGGTGGGCCTCGGAGGCTGCCAGGTGCACGAGGGACGAGGCCGAAGCCAGGAGGAGGTCGGCGTGGAGGTTGGCGAGGATGAGGTCGAAGGGACCGCGCACGGCAGCAGCCAGCGAACCGACCACGGGGTACGCCGCGGCCGCGACGCCGTTGGCTCGGCAGTTTCGCCGCGCCGTGGCGGCTGCGGCCGGATCGACGTCGAGGAGCACCGCCCGCCGGGCCCCGAGACGCAGGGCCGCGATCCCCAGGATGCCGGTGCCGCAGCCGAGGTCGAGGACACTGGCCCCCGCGAGGTTGCCAAGTCCTTGCAGTATCTCGAGACAACTCGCGGTGGTGACGTGCTCCCCGGAGCCGAAGGCGCCAGGGGCGATGACCAGGTCGAGGGCGGGACCGGCGCACGTGTGCGCACCCCTTCCCGCCTGCGTCCGGGACGTGCACGTGTCGTCACGGCGGCTCCGCATCGGCCCTCGGCCGCATGGTAGCGAATCGGTCCCGAGGACACGAACACCCGGGCGTCGCGAGGGTGCCGGGGCGGAATGGGTGCAGTAAGATCGTGAAAGGAGAACCCACAGTCATGGCCACCATCGAGGATATTGGCACTGCTGCAGGCACGGTATGGCACTTCTTGCGGAGTGGCGGCCCGGCCACCCTGTACGCCATCGAGCGCGGCGTGGCACTGCCCAAGCCTCTCGTCGCCATGGCCCTCGGGTGGCTGGCCCGGGAGAACAAGCTTCTCGTCGAGGAAGGAGAGCGGACGACGCGCTACGACGTGCGCGAATAAGGCTTTCTCGAGGATCGCTCCTTTCCATCGGCAGGTGCGGTGACCGCCAGACCCTCGAGGAGCTCGTCCACCACCCGCAGGGTCAACCCCCAGATCACCCGTCCGCCAAACCGGTAGCACGGCAAGGGGAGGGGCACGCCTCGCCGGACCCAGGTCATGGAGCTCCGGTTGGTGCGATCCGCCAGGAACCCGAGGGGCACCCAGACCACCTCCTGCACCTCGCGGTTGGCGCGAAGAGGCACCGTGCCGTCGCGCAGCTCGAAGACGAAGGGGACCACCGCCCGCGGCGCCGCGGATGGCACCAGGTGCGTGCGCACCTCGGAGAGCTGCCCGACGAGCTCCCCTGCCGACGCCAGGTCGAGGGCCAGCTCTTCCCTGGTTTCCCGCAGGGCAGCGGCCAGGGGATCGGGGTCGCGAGGGTCGACACGGCCACCCGGGAAGCCCATGTGCCCGGACCAGGGGTCGCGCGGGTGCTCGGCGCGGCGGATGAACAGGAGCTCCGCCCCGCCGCTGCCGTCGCGAAAGATGGCCGCCACCGCCGCCTTCTTTTCGAGGGGAACGTCAGGATCGACGGCCGGCACGATGGCCGCCACCGCCTGCCGTAGTCGTTTCCCGTCGATGGGCGCCGCCACGGGCGTATTGTGCCACTCGCCGCGTCCAACCGCGCCTCGCCGCACCGCGCTATAGTGGCGGCCATGGAGGCAGTGCATGGGGCGCCAGTACCTCTGTCCCGAGTGCCGGGCCGTCCTCAACCCGCAAGGCAAGGTGGTGTTCGTCATCGAGCAGCAGAGCTGCCGAGGGCTCGCCCTGTTGAGCCCGAAGCTCGGTGATTACGCCGTGACCGTCGGCGATGGCGTGCCCGTGGTCGCGGGGTCCGCGTACCGTTTTCGCTGCCCCGTCTGCCACGCCGATCTCACCTCCCCCCTCGATCCCAACCTGGCGCGCGTCCTCTCCCGCACCCCCTCGGGGACCGTGGCCGAAGTCGCCTTCTCGCGGATCGCCGGCGAACACGCCACCTTCCTGCGCGGGGTAAGGGGCGTGCGGCGCTTTGGCGAGCATGCCCGCCGCTACGAGCACCTCAACTTCTTCGGCGCCGGGCAGGGGCCGCAGGAGTGAGAGCGCATCGCGCGCCGCTCGCCGCGCCACCCGGGCCATCCGCCCCCCCGCACCGCCCTGGGTCGCCGCCGCCCCGGGCCGGCCTCGCACGTCGGTTCCTTCGCAGCGCGCCAGTGCGCCTCGTGCTCGGCCTCACCCTCTGCACCGTCGTGCCGTCCCTTCTTATGCGAGCGCTGCGCCTGTCCGCGATCCTCCTGCCAGGCCGGGGGCTGACCGCCTCGCTCCTCGGAACGGCCGCGCTGCTGCTCACCTACGCCGGCTTGGTGCGCCTGTTCGAGGGCCGGCCCGTAGCCGAACTCGGCCGACGGCGAGCGCCATCCCACCTCGCCATCGGCCTGCTCGGCGGCACCACCGCCTTCGCCGCGGTCCTTGCACTGCTCCTCGCCAGCGGGATCTTGCAGGTTGTCGCCCTGGCGACTCCCCACAGGCTGGTCGAGACCCTCGCCCTGCTCCTCTTCCTGGCCGCCATGGAGGAAGTCGCCTTTCGGGGCATCCTCCAGCGCATCCTCGAGGAAAGCCTGGGGACGCACCTGGCCCTCGTTGGTTCCAACACGCTGTTCGCCCTGGCACACCTCGACAACCGCGGCGCCACCGCCCTCAGTACCGTCAATGTCGCCCTCGCCGGCGCCAGCCTCGGGCTGCTGTTCGTCCTCGGCCGCACCCTCTGGCTTCCCATCGCCGCCCATCTGGCGTGGAACGCGGCGCAGACCGTTGCCGGAGCTGCCGTGTCCGGGTGGGAAGACCTCGCGGGCGCGGCCCTCCGTCTCGCCGCGCGGGGACCGACGTGGCTTTCCGGCGGCGAGTTCGGCCCCGAGGGGTCGGTGGTGACCCTGGGAGTGACCGTGGCCCTCGCGGCGAGTCTGTGGGGCGCCGTGGCCGCCCGGGGACAGCTCCTGCCGCCCCGCTGGCGGCGGGCGGCCCGCCACCTCGTGCCGCTGGCCCGCCCGGCTCGCCCCGCCGTCACTCCTTCATGATGTAGGCGAGCTTGACGTACGGGGGCAGGTGCTGCGCCGCCTCCACCTTGACGTCGTGGGTATGGCCGTCGTTGGCGGCGTGCTCGTCCTTGCCCGACTCGACGCTCTCGTCCTTCTCCTTGGGCTTGCCGGTCTTCGCGCTGTGGGAGTGCGAGACCGCTCCTCCCCGCTCGCCCACCGCTCCGGTCGCCGGGTCGAGGCCCAGGATGAAGCGGTCGCGCAGGTCCGGCGTGGTCACCCCGCGCGCGGTGGTGCGTCCGTCGCACAGCACCCACCCCTCCGGCACCATGGTGCCGTAGAAGGCCACGATGACGCCGGACGGCACCGACGCGGCCGTAGCCACGGCGGATGTACCCGCCGGTGCAGGCTCGGTGGGCTCCGCCGCAGGGCGGCAGGCGACCGCCGCCGCCATGACCAGCACCACGATGGCACCACGTCCCATCCACTCTTTCATGGGAAGCCTCCTCTCGCGCTCCTTCCTCCCAAACCTGCCACACCTCGGGGCCGGTCGGAAGACCGGCTCCCACCAGCCGCTGGCGCTACTCCTCCGTCGCCGCGCGGCGCAGCGCCGCCAGGATCTCAGCTAGGTCGTCGATGCCCCTCGCGGCGGCCACCTCGCGCAACGTCCCCCACACCGGTTCGCCGCACTGGATGCAGACGACGCCGAAGCGCCGCAGGATGGCGGGCGCCTGGGGCAGGATCTCGACGAGCTCCTCCACCGGGATGTCCGGGTCGGCGAGCCGCGCCTCCCTGTCCTTGCCCGCACCTTCCATGGGCCACCTCCAGGGGCATGGTGCCGTTTCAGTCTACCACCTGCGCGGGCGCCCTCCCGGCCGGCCCTGACCGCAGCCGCGCCTCCCCTCACCCCAACTCGACCGTGGCGGCAAAGCCCGGCGGGCGGCGGACCTTTCTCGCCGCCTCGAAACCGCTCGCCAGCCGCAGCAGGGTCGGTTCGCCCCAGGCCCGCCCGATGAAGGTGATCCCCACCGGCAGCCCGAAGACGTAGCCGGCCGGCACGGTGATGGCCGGATAGCCGGACACGGCGGCCGGCGTCGAGCTCGAGCCCAGGTAGTGGTCGCCGTTGACGAGGTCCGTCGGCCACGGCGGCGAGCCGGTGGGGGCCACGAGGGCGTCGAGGGCATGGCGGGCAAAGACGGCGTCGAGGCCCTTGCGCCGCGACAACACCTCGCAGCGCCGCCGAGCCTTGCGGTACGCGGGATCGGTCAGGGGCCCCTTGGCCGCCGCCATCTCGAAGATCTCCTGGCCGAAGTAGGCGAGCTCCTCCGCAGCGTGCTCGCGGTTGAAGCGGATCAGGCCTTCGAGGCTCGTCGGGGCGGTGCCGGCCGGCAGGGTGGCCAGGTACGCTTCGAGGTCGGCCTTGAACTCGAAGAGCAACGCCTCGAACTCGGCGTCGTCGTACTCGCCGAGGTGCGGGATGTCGGCGGGGTCGACGAGCACGGCACCGGCGTCGCGCATGGCGGTAAGGGCCTCGGCGAAGACCGCGTCCGCCTCGCGGCTGTACCCGGTCACCCTGGCGCGCGCCACGCCGATGCGGGCGCCGGCGAGGCCGCGCGGGTCGAGGAAGACCGAGTAGTCGCGGTGCGTGCGGCCCGTACCCGCGGCGGTGGCACGATCGTGAGGATCTGCGCCCACCAGCACCCCGAGGAGCACCGCCGCGTCGGCTACGGTCCGGGCCATGGGACCGGCGGTGTCCTGCCGGTGCGAGATGGGAACGATGCCGGCACGGCTCACCGCTCCCAAGGTGGGCTTGATCCCGACCAGGGAACAGGCGTGGGAGGGGCAGACGATGGAGCCGTCCGTCTCGGTCCCCACCCCCACCACCGCCAGGTTGGCGGCGATGGCGGCGCCGGTGCCGGAACTCGAGCCGCAAGGGTTGCGGTCGAGGACGTACGGGTTCCTGCACTGGCCGCCGCGGGCACTCCAGCCGCTGGAGGAGCGGGTGGAGCGGAAGTTGGCCCATTCGGAAAGGTTGGTCTTGCCGAGGATGACCGCACCGGCAGCCCGCAGGTGCGCGACCAGAGAGGCGTCGCGACGGGGCCGGGCGCCGACGAGGGCGAGGGAGCCGGCGGTGGTTTCCATGCGGTCGGCGGTGGCGATGTTGTCCTTGATGAGCACCGGGATGCCGTGCAACGGTCCGCGCGGCCCCCGCGCCGTCCGTTCGGCATCGAGGCTTTGGGCGATGGCCAGGGCGTCCGGATTCACCTCGATCACCGAGCGCAGGGTCGGCCCTGCCTGATCCACGGCAGCGATCCGCTCGAGGTACGCCTCGCACAGGCCCCGCGAGGTCAGCTCCCCCGCCGCCATACGCGCCTGCAACTCATGGACGGTCGCCTCTTCCAGGGCAAAGGCCGGGAGGGCCGACGGCGTCGCTCCCTGGCCGGCACGCCCCAGGGCCAGTGCCACCGGCGCGCACGCCGCGACCTGCAACAGCTCCCGTCGGTCCAACCCCGCCCCTCGTGCGTTCCGTCGCTCGCCACCCATGACCCACCCCCGGCGGCCAGTTGCCGCTCCCCTACCCTACTCCAGCAGGCGTTCCCACGGAAGGTCGATCGCGCGAGCACCGGACGGGACACGCCTGCCGCCACCCACCACCACGGCCGGTGGTGGTGGCGTGGCCGGACGGGCGTCGGTACCATCGCCACTTGCCGCCGTCGCGGCCGCAGCAGGCGGCAGGGAGGTGCGTGCATGAGCGAGCTTTCCGGAAAGAAGGTGCTGGTGACCGGGGCGTCCAGCGGGATTGGCGAGGCGTGCACCGTCGCCTTTGCCCGCGAGGGGGCGCAGGTGGTGGCGGTGGCCCGCCGCGAGGAGCGCCTTGCCGCCCTCGCCGAGCGTCTGGCCGGTGAGGCAGGAGGCACGGTGGAGGTCCACCCCCTCGATGTGCGCGACCGGACAGCGGTGGAGCGCCTTGCCGCGACCGTGGAGAACCGCCACGGGGCCCTCGACATCCTCGTCAACAATGCGGGGCTCGCCCGTGGCCTCGCGCCGCTGCAGGCGGGTAGCGTCGAGGACTGGGAGGAGATGATCGACGCCAACCTCAAGGGGCTCCTCTACGTGACCCGCGCCTTCCTCCCCGCCATGGTGGCGGCGGGCCGCGGCCAGGTCATCAACATCGGCTCCATCGCCGGCCACGAGACCTACCCCGGCGGCAACGTCTACTGCGCCACCAAGCACGGCGTGGCGGCCCTCACCCGCGGCCTGGCCATGGACCTCCTCGGCACTGGCGTGCGAGTCTCCTCGGTGGATCCCGGCCTGGTGGCCACCGAGTTCTCGGCGGTCCGCTTCCGCGGCGACGAGGCCCGGGCCCGCGCCGTCTACACAGGGCTCCAGCCCCTCACCGCCGCGGACGTGGCCGAGGCCGTCATCTTCTGCGCCACGCGGCCGGCCCACGTCAACGTGCGCGAGCTGATCCTCCTCCCCTCGGCCCAGGCCTCGGTCGCCCACGTCTACCGCAAACCCCAGTAGCTCACGCCGTGGCGGTGAGGGCGAGGGACGGCGGGGCAAAGAGCCTGGCCGCCTCGCGGTAGGCCTGCCGCACCGCCGCCACGTAGGCGAGGAAGCGCGGCAGCGCGTCGAGGGGCAACGCCTGGGCGCCGTCGCACAGGGCCACCTCCGGGCGGGGGTGCACGTCCACCAGCACCGCCGAGGCGCCGGCCAGCACCCCCTGGCCGGTGGCGTGGACGAGGTCCGGAATGCCGTCCGGCGAGGCCGCCCGCGAGCCCACGCTGTGCGAGGGGTCGATGCACACCGGCAGACGGGTTTGCCGTCGCACCACCGGCACGTGGGCAAAGTCCACCAGATTGCGGTGAGGCTCCCCCAGGTGGGTCTTGACCCCGCGCAGGCAGAAGAGGATGCGCGAGTTGCCTTCGCTCGCCACGTACTCGCAGGCGTTGAGGGACTCCTCCAGGGTGATCCCCATGCCGCGCTTGAACAGCACGGGGAACTGCCGCCGCCGGCCGATCTGCTTCAGAAGCTCGAAGTTCTGGGCGTTGCGCGTGCCGACCTGGAGCATGACGGCCGTGGGTCTGCCGGCGGCTTCGAGCGCATCCTCGATCTCGTCCATGTGGTGGGCGTCGAGGACCTCCATGGCCACCAGGCGGATCCCGTGCTTGCCGGCCAGCTCGAAGACCCAGGGCAGGCAGGCGGCACCCAGCCCCTGGAAATCGTACGGCGAGGTGCGCGGCTTGTAGGCGCCCATCCTGGCCGTCACCACCCCGGCGCGGCTCAAGGCGGCGAAGGTGGCGTCCACGTGGGCCCGGGTATCCACGGCGCACAGGCCGGCCAGCACGTGCACCGCCGTCTCGTCGAAACGCACGCCGTTGACCTCGAAGCCCAGCGGGTCGACGGCAGCGTCGTGGCGGCCGATGAGGCGGTAGCGGGCGGCCACCCGCACCACCCGCAGCACCCCCGGAAGCCTCTCGAAGATGTCGCTGGGCACCGTAGCGGTGGGACCGATGAGGTGCACCTCGGCAAAGGTGTGCTCGGTGCCGACGAACTCGTAGGGCCGCGCTTCGATCCCCGGAAAGCGCCGGGCCACAGCCGCCACCGTCTCCACCACGGCGCGTCGGTCGGGAAGGTTGGGTTCGAGAATGACGATCATGGTGGCTCCTCCTCACGCGCTAGGCGACGGGCTCCTCGACCTTCGGCAGGTGGGCCAGGGACGCGGCAACGGCGCAGGCGGGGTACGGGAAGTCGGCAAGTTTGCCCTCCAGGTACGCCTCGTACGCGCCCAGGTCGAAGAGGCCGTGACCGGACAGGGAAAAGAGCAGCACGGCCGGGCGCCCCTCCTCGCGCAACGCCCGCGCCTTGCGCACCACCGCTGCCACCGCATGGGCCGACTCCGGCGCCGGCACGATCCCCTCGGTGCAGGCAAAGAGCTGGGCGGCAGCGAAGGTCTCCTGCTGCCCCACCGCCTCGGCATCGATCAGTCCCGCATCGAGGAGCGCACTGACGAGCGGCGCGGCACCGTGGTAGCGCAACCCGCCGGCGTGGGAGGCAGGCGGGATGAAGTCGTGGCCGAGGGTGTACATCTTAACGATGGGGGTGAGCTTGGCGGTGTCGCCGTAGTCGAAGGCAAAGCGACCGCGGGTGAGGGTCGGGCACGAGTCCGGCTCCACTGCCACCGCCCGCAGCGGCGCCCCGTCGAGGATCTCCGGCACGAACGGCAGCGCCAGGCCGCCGAAGTTGGAGCCGCCGCCATGGCAGCCGTAGATGAAATCGGGCGTCTCGCCGACGAGGGCGAGTTGCTTCCTGGCCTCGAGGCCGATCACCGTCTGGTGGAGGAGCACGTGGTTGAGCACGCTGCCCAGGGAGTAGTTGGTGTCGTCGCGCCCCGCCGCCTCCTCCACCGCTTCGCTGATGGCGATGCCGAGGCTTCCCGGCGAGGCAGGGTCGGCCGCCAGGATGGCACGGCCGGCGGCGGTGTGGGGGGAGGGGCTCGGCAGCACCTCGGCCCCGTACAGACGCATGAAGGTGCGGCGGTAGGGCTTCTGGTCGTGGGACACTCGCACCATGTAGACGCGGCAGCGCATCCCGAGCATCTGCGTCGCGAAGGCGAGGGCGCTCCCCCACTGCCCCGCCCCCGTCTCGGTGGCGAGGCGCAGGATGCCGTGCTCGCGGTTGTAGTAGGCCTGCGGCACCGCCGTGTTGGGCTTGTGGCTGCCGGTCGGCGAGACCCCCTCGTGCTTGAAGTAGATGCGGGCCGGGGTATCGAGGGCCAGCTCCAGCCGGCGGGCGCGGACGAGGGGCGTGGGCCGCCACATGGCGAGGATGTCGAGGACCTCCTCGGGGATGGGGATGTACCGCTCCTGGCTCATCTCCTGCTCGAGAAGCTGCGGCGGGAAGATGCGCAGCAGCTCCTCGGGCGTCACGGGCATGCCCGTCGCCGGACTGAGGGGCGGTTGCAGCCGAAACGGCAGGTCGGCCTGGACGTTGTACCAGCTCCTCGGAAGCTCCTGCGCTGGCAGCGCGATCCTGCAGGCGGCAGGCTCGCTGTTGGTGATTGCCGTGGCTCTCGTGCTCTCGCTCATCTCGTCCTCCTCGAACATAAAAAGGCCCTCCGGTTCCCGGAGGGCCTGGGTCACGCGTCGCCGAGCAGCTATGGCGTGGCCACACGCCCTCCCTTCGTGCCGGCGTACCACCACCACCCCTGCACCTTGCCGTGGCGCTGCATCACCGAGGGCTTGCAGTCACGCATCATCATGACGACGGGATCATTCCACCCTTGCCGCCCGCTGTCAAGACCGCGCGTCGCCTCGCCCCTCGCACCCTGAACAGTCCTGTCACTCTGAGGCGCCGGGCGCCCACCGCTGTCGCCCTGAGGCGCCGAGCGCCCCACTGTCACCCTGAGGCGCGCAGCGCCGAAGGGTCTCGACGCGTGTGCATGGCGCGCCATCACGGCATGCGTACGCGACGGGATCGCGGCGTGCGCGTTCCTCGACATCCTCGTACGCGACGAGATGGCGAGGGTGGTGGCGTTGGGGTGTTCCAGCTCACAACGTGCGCCGGCATCGGCGTTGGAAGGTGAACATCTCGCCGCCGGGAAACGTTTAGAGGAAGTGAACGACCCGGCTCGCGCCGGAGCACGGAGAAGGGAGACAGGGCATGGCGAGCGTCGCCCCACGAGCAACACCCCGCAGTACCGCGCCGAACCATGGCCGGGTGGCAGTGATCGCCGACGCTGGCGCCCACGCATGGGTCGTGCTGGTGCCCTTCGCCACGGCGCCACGCCTCGGCGACACCTTCTCCTTCCGCGGCCTGGAGTGGGTCATCGTACGGGAGAAGGACGCGGTGCGGGGGTTCGTGGCCCATCCCCGCCCCACCCTCCGAGGACGCTGAACACGCCGCCTTGCCACCGCGTGGCCGACGCGGCAGACTGCACCCGCCATGCTGCGGACGTCGCATCACGGCCCCATCACCCGGATCGAGCTTGCCCGCACCGTCCTCGGTCGGCCGCTCTTTCGCGTGTCGGCGTTCCTCCTCGGCGACACCCTGGTGGACAGCGGCTGCCCGCACACCGCCAGCGAGCTCGCGGGGTGGTGCCGCGAGCAACGGGTCGCACGCATCGTCAACACCCACGCCCACGAGGACCATGTCGGCGGCAATGCAGCCCTCGGCGTGCCGGCGCTGGCGCCGGCGCGTTCCCTCGAGACCCTGGCACGAGCGCCCCGCATCCCCCGCTACCGCCGCATCGTCTGGGGCCAGCCGCGGCCGTGCGCGGCCGAACCGCTCGGCGACCGCGTCGAGATCGGCGACTACACCTTCACGGTCGTCGCGACGCCGGGACATTCGCCCGACCACGTCTGCCTCTTCGAGGAGCGCCAGGGGTGGCTGTTCTCGGGGGACCTCTTCCTCTCGCCGCGGGCCCGCTACCTGCGCCGCGACGAGGATGCCCGCGGCCTCCTCGCCTCCCTCGCGCACGTCCGCGATCTCCAGCCGGACATGATGATCTGCGCCCACGCCGGCTTCGTGACGCGGCCGGTGGCGGCTCTCGACCGCAAGATCGCCTTCCTCGAGGAGCTGGCGGCGCGAGCCGCGACCCTTGCCGCGCGAGGCTGCTCCCTCGCGGCCATCACCCGGCAGCTGCTCGGACGCGAGGGGTGGATGACCCTCGCCTCGGGAGGCGAGTTCTCCAAGGCGAACCTCATCCGTTCGCTGCTCGCCGCCTGAGCGCCACCGCACCCGTCGGCGCCCGAGCCCTCCATCGCCCGGCGGTCACCGCACCGCCACGCCGTGCGGATCAGAAGCGCTCGAGGCGAATACCGAGATCCTTGAGCACGTTGCCCTGGACCGTGAGAGGCAGGGTGAAGAGGCCGTTGTCGGCGAGGATGGGGGTGCCCTCGTAGTACTCGTCGGTGTAGACGATGGTCATGCCGCGGATGGGGTCCTCCTCACCGACCCCCGCAAGCCGCTGCGTGGCCTCTACCCCCATCCGCAGCATGGCCTCCCACTCGCCCACGTGCGCGGCCTTGCCGCTGCGGTCCTCCCCTTTCTCGAAGTTGGGCATTACCCCCGGCCAGAACTGGAGGGCTGCGGCGCGGGGGTCGCGGCGGGCGAGGGCCGCGAGCTCCCCAGCGGCCTGGGCGTACAACCCGCGGAACAACGGCACCCAGTCCCCGAGACTCGCCACGTCGGGGCGGGGGGTGACCGGGCAGAAGGAGGTCAAGGCCACGGCGCTCGCACCGAAGGCCCGGACCAGCTCGGGGTTGAAGGTCCGCCCTCCCCAGAACACGACATCGAGGACGAGGGCCGGGCGGCCCAGCCCCTTGCGACGGAACACCTGGGCGAGCTCGCGGTTGAACAGCCGCGCCACCTCGGGAAACCCCGCCGCATCCTTGAGGGACCGAACGAGGTAGATGGCGATGACCGGTCGCCGGAGGCCCTCCTCGTCCAGCACGTAGCGGCCCGAGGTCGTCTGCAAGAACAGGTACTCGTCTTCGTGTCGCGCGACGATCTCGTCGGCGATCCACTCGAAATCGCCGAGGATCTGGCGGCGCAACGCGGCGTTGCGGAGGTCGAGCTGGCCGCGCGAGAGCCCGCTCTTCCAGTAGGAGCGGATGGCCAGGTCGTAGTAGATGAAAAGCTTCATACCAGCCGAGCCGACCAGCGGCAGGAGGCGGAGGAGGTTCTCCGCCTGGTACGAGGTGGGGAGCGGCCGGCCATTCGGTCCCCGCTCGCGCGGCACGCCGGTGAGGACCCCGGCGACGAGGTCCACGCCGTTGGCCCGCAGCAGTGAAAAGTGGCGGCGGTAGTAGTCGGGGTCGTCGGAGCGAAAGCGGGTGAGGGGTTGCACCGTGGCCTTGTCGAAGCTCCGTTCCGTGTACCAGGTGTAGAGGGTGTGGGCAATGAGTGGATCGGCCACCGGCACTGGCTGCATCGTCGCCTTCGGCGCAGGCGCGAGGTCCTGCGCTGCCGCCGTGGCCGCTGCCACCAGCACCAGGCCCGCCACCACCGTGATCGTTCCCCCGCACCGCGCCATCCTCTGCCGCACCCTCCCTCCGACAGGAGCCGTTGCAAGAGTACCGCCATGCCGCGGCCCTCGCGACGGGAGGGCCCGGACACGCCGGAGCACCGCCGCCCCCCGGCGTCCTTTCCGGCGGCGAGTGCGGCCTGGATCACATCGTCCACGGTGACCACCACCGGGTACACCGCGCAGCTTCCAGTTGACAGGCGGCCAAGGGGCGTGCGCGAGCAGCCGTACGCTGTGGCGTGGAGGCCACCCCGTGCGCGTCGTGCGAGTTCGTGCCAACTCTGGTGCCGTGGTCCTCGTCGCCTCGCTCGCGACCTGGGCCGTTACGGACATTGTGGTCGCGCGCCGGCTGGCCCGGGCCGAGCGGGCATGGCACGCGGACCTCGGCGCCCTCGACGCCCTGGTCCATCGACACCCCCCGACAGGAGTGAACCCGTCGGCCATCGGGACGGAAGCGCTTGCCGGCGCCGCACGGCGAGGCGGCTCCTCACCTCACGGCGTGCCTTCAAAGCTCTCGCCCTGCGGCGCCACCAGCACCTTGTCCACCTGGTGCCCGTCCATGTCCACCACCTCGAACCGGTATCCCCCCCAGCGGAAATGGTCCCCCGAGGTGGGGACGCGCCCGAGCTGGCGCATGACGAACCCGGCGAGGGTGCGGTAGTCACCCCGCTCTTCCCCCGGCAGTCGGGGAAGGCCCAGGAGCTCCTTCAGTTCGGCGATGAGGACGGTGCCCGCCACCAACCACGAGCCGTCCTCGCGACGGATCACCGGCGGCTCGGTCGCCTCCCCCACCGCCGGCATGTCGCCCAATACGGCGTCCAGGATGTCGTTGAGGGTGATGAGCCCCTCGATGCCGCCGTACTCGTCGATGACCATGGCGATGTGGGTGCGCTCGCTGCGAAAGCGCTCCAGCACCGCCATGGCGCGGGTGTTCTCGGGCACCAGCAGGGGTTGCCGCACACACCCCTTGAGATCGAAGGGTTGGCGCCGCAGGGCGATGTCCAGGAGGTCGCGGGTGCGCACGAATCCCAGGCAGTTGTCCAGGGAGCCCTTGGCGACCGGGTAGCGGGAAAAGGGGTGACCGGCGATCTTGGTGACGACCACCTCGGGAGGGTCGTCTAGGTCCAGCCAGACGATGTCGCGGCGCGGCGTCATGAGCTGGTACGCGCGCCGGTCGGCAAAGCGAAAGACCCGTTCCAGAAGCTCGCGTTCCGCCTCCTCGAACATGCCGGCCCGCGTGCCGTGGGCAATGAGGAGTCTGATCTCGTCCTCGGTGACCTCGGGCTCCGCCGAGGGCCGCACGCAAAGCATCCGTACCACCAGCGCCGTGGCACCGCTGAGCAGCCGCACCACCGGGCTCGCGAGCACCGACAGGACGTGCATGGGCCCCGCCACGACCGAGGCGATCCCTTCGGGGCGGAGGAGGGCGAGCCGCTTCGGCACCAGTTCGCCGAGGACCAGCGACAGGAACGTGATCCCGGCGACGACCACGCCCATGGCCACCAGGTCGGCCGAGCCCCGGAGGACGGGGACCTGGCGCAACCGCTCGGCTAGAGGACCGGCAAAGGTGGCACCGCCGTAAGCACCAGCCAGGATGCCTACCAGGGTGATCCCCACCTGGATCGTCGCCAGGAACTCGCCCGGCCTGGTGGCGAGATCCAGGGCCATCCGCGCTCGCCTGTCCCCCTCCTGGGCCCGGCGCTCCAGACGCGCCTTGCGCGCCGACACGAGGGCGAGCTCGGACATGGAAAGGGCGCCGTTGGCCAGGATGAGGAGCAGCAGGAGGGCAAGTTCGAGGCTCACGCCCACCCTCCCGGCCCGCGGATCACCGGCTGTTGGAATGGGTCGGCGGCGGCATCCATGCTCGCTGTCATTGTACCGCTGCCGGCGCAGCGGGCGGCATCAGGAGGTGACGAGGAAGGTGGCGAACATCACCAGCCAGACCGCATCCAGGAAGTGCCAGTAGGCGGCCACGTACGCCACGCCGGCGCGAGGGGCGGCAGCGTCGCGGCGGGCGAACGCCCGGCGGGTCACGACGGCCAGCGGCACGAGACCGCCGAGGACGTGGAGGGCGTGGAGGCCGGTGAGCAGGTAGAAGGTGAAGGCGTAGAGGTTGGTCCGGATGGTGAGGTTAACAGCCACCAGGGCGAACCAGTTGAGGGTTTGCGAGAGCAAGAACGCCAGGCCAAGGAGCAAGGTGCAGGCGAGCCCCCAACGGAGGGCTCGGGGATCGCCGCGCCGGAGGCCGCCCTTGGCCCACGCCATGGTGGCGCTGCTCGCGAGGAGGAGCACGGTGCTCATCCAGAGCGTCGACGGTAGCGGCGGGACCCCCGGCGGTGGCCAGCTCTCGGCCCGCGCCCGTACCGCGAGGTAGCCCACCAGGGTGGCGGCGAACACCATGGCCAGGGAGGCGAGGAAGAGTCGCATCCCCAGCATCCCCGGGGTGCCCCGCCCCCCTCGCGACACGGCACCGGACGCCCGCTTCACCGGTCCAGCTCCGGTGCGTAGCCGGGGATGCGTTCCGGCTGGCTCGCCAACGAGTCCATGAGGGAGAACCCCACGAACAGCGCCACGAAGGCCAGGGCCGCAATGAACACCACGGCGTTGAAGGGGTGGTCGTAGCGCATGTGCATGAAGTACAGCACCACGAGGGCCGCCTTCACCGTCGCGATCCCCATGGCGAGCCAGAGGTTCCAGTTGCCGAGGTCCACCCTGGTCGCCGCGAGGGTGAGGACGGTGAGGACGAGGAGCGCCCCGAACACACCGACCAGCGCCTTGAACGGCACGATGTGCACCTCCACGTGCGTCGACTCATGCGCGCCCATGCGCATCTCCTCCCCGCTCGCCATGGTCAATGAATCAGGTACAGCAACGGAAACAGGTAGATCCAGATGAGATCCACCAGGTGCCAGTACAGCCCGGAAAGGTCCACCGGCGTGAAGTACGACGGGCCGAACGCGCCGCGCCGTGCCCGCACGAGCATCACGCCCAGGAGCACCATCCCGGCGACGACGTGAAGCGCGTGGAGGCCGGTCATGGCGAAGTAGACGCCGAAGAAGATCTGCACGTTGCGCGGTGGCCCGTCGCCCCCCGTCGGCGGGAGCGCGGCGACCCCCTCCGAAAGCCCGGGAGGCCCGGGTGGTGCCAGGGGGATCTCGGATCGCTCGTCGGTGGAGGGCGCGGAGGCGAGGGACACCGCCGGTGCCTGGCTCGCCGCACCCGTCACCTCCGCCGCCGGCGGACGGAACCGCTTGCCCCAGAGCAAGCCCTCCTTCCACTTGTGCTCGTACTCCACCCCCTTGACCGCCAGGAAGACCGCGGCGAGCAGGATCGTCGCCGCGAGAAGCCGCTCGAGTGCCCGCTGCTGGCCGAGCTGGGCCGCACGTACGGCCCAGGCCATGGTGAAGGAGGAGCCGATGAGCACCGCCGTGTTGAAGGCCCCCAGGGAGGTGTCGAGGAAACGGTGGGCCCACACGAAGATCTCGGGGTGGCTGGCGCGGTAAACGGCGTAGGCGCAGAACAGACCGCCAAAGAGCAGGATCTCGGTGGCCAGGAAGAGCCACATCCCCAGCTTGCCGGCCTCGAACTGGCGCTGCCGCGACGGGAAGTGGTGGGCGAGGTGCGGGTCGTGGTCAGCGTGCATGGCCCCTCCTCAGCCCACCGCCCCGCGCCGTACGTAGCCGCCAACGGTGGTGTCGTACCGCCACTCCTCGACGGCGTACGGGTCGCCCACGTGGGGCGCCGCGACGAAGTTGTCGTGGGGCGGTGGCGACGGCGTCTGCCACTCGAGGGTGGCGCTGCCCCAGGGGTTGGCCGGCGCGGGCGTGCCGTGGCGCAGCGAGTGGAGCAGGTAGGCGGCCATGATCACGAAGCCGAGACCCAGGAGGTAGGAACCGATGGTGGAGATCAGGTGGTAGGGGGCGAACTCCGGGAGGTAGTTGTAGTACCGCCGCGGCATGCCCTTGCTGCCCATCAGGAACTGGGCGAGGAAGGTGACGTTGAAGCCCACGAAGACGAGGAGCGCCGCGATCCGTCCCCAGCGCTCGCTGTACATCCGGCCGAACATCTTGGGCCACCAGTAGTGCAACCCGCCCAAGAAGCCGATGACCGTGCCGCCGAACATGACGTAGTGGAAGTGCGCCACCACGAAGTAGGTATCGTGGAGGTGCACGTCGGTGGCGAGCGCGCCGAGGAACAGCCCGGTCAGCCCGCCGATCCCGAACAGCAGCAGGAACGACAGGGCGTAGAGCATGGGCGTCGCGAGCCAGATGGACCCCTTGTACATGGTGGCGGTCCAGTTGAAGACCTTGACCGCCGACGGGATCGCCACCAGGAAGGTGAGGAAGCTGAAGATCATGCCGAGGAGGGCCGACTGCCCCGACACGAACATGTGGTGTCCCCAGACGAGGAAGGAGATCACGGCAATGGCGATGGAGGAGTAGGCGATGAACCGGTATCCGAAGATGTGCTTGCGGGAAAAGGTGGAGATCAGCTCCGAGATGACCCCCATGGAGGGCAGGATCATGATGTACACGGCGGGGTGCGAGTAGAACCAGAAGAAGTGCTGGAACAGGACGGGATCGCCACCGAGCCCCGGGTCGAAGATGCCGATGCCGAGGACGCGCTCGATGGCCAGGAGCAACAGGGTGATGCCCAGGACCGGCGTGGCCAGGAGCTGGATGATGGCGGTGCCGTACAGGCCCCACAGGAAGAGGGGCATCTTGAACCACCCCATCCCCGGCGGCCGCATGGTGTGGATGGTGACGATGAAGTTCAGACCCGTGAAGATGGACGAGAAGCCGAGGACGAAGGCCCCCAACACCATGGAAACCACGGCGGTGCTGGTGGTCGTGCTGTACGGCGTGTAGAAGGTCCAGCCAGTGTCCACCGCCCCCGTGACCATGGACACGAGCGCCAGCAGCGCACCGGCCACCCAGAAGTAGTAGCTCGCGAGGTTCAAGCGCGGAAACGCTACGTCCTTCGCGCCCAGCATCATGGGCAGGACGAAGTTGCCGAGGGCGGCGGGAATGCCCGGGATGATGAAGAGGAAGATCATCACCGCGCCGTGCAGGGTGAAGGTCTGGTTGTAGGTGTCCGCCCCCATGATCGTCCGCCCGGGGGTCAACAGTTCGGTTCGTATGGCGAGGGCGAGCAGGCCACCGAGGAGGAACGAGGCCAGGATGGACACCAGGTACATGACGGCGATCCGCTTGTGGTCGAGGGTGAGAAGCCAGGAGCGAAGGCCGCGGGTGTGGTTCAGGTAGTTGTCGTCCGCCAACAGGTTCTCGCTCGCCGGCAGGGCCATCATCGAGGTGTCGGTCTTGGCCATCACTGTTCGCTCCCACTGCTGCCATCGCGAGCTTCGGGCTCCCCACCCCCGGTCCCCGCCGCGTTCAGGTAGGCGATCAGCGCCGTGATCTCCGCGTCGGCAAGACGCCCCTTGAAGGTCGGCATGACCGGCTCGTACCCGGCAACGATCCTGGCCTGTGGTTCGAGGATCGACTCGCGAACGTAGTTCTCGTCAGCCACCAGGACGCTGCCGTCCCGCAGCACCACCCGCCGCCCGACGAGCCCGCCCAGGGGCGGGCCGATCCTGGCTCGGCCGTCCATGGCGTGGCACTGGGCACAGCCGCGACTGCGGAACAGGCGCGCCCCCGCCTCGGCCGGCGACATGCGCGCGGTCGCCTCGGCCGCCTCTCTGAGCCACCGTTCGAACCCTCCGGGGGGGTGCACGACCACCTGGGCCAGCATGTCCGAGTGGCTGGTGCCGCAGTACTCGGCGCAGAAGATCTGGAACTCGCCGGTCCTCGTCGCCTCGAACCAGAGGGTGGCGTAGCGGCCCGGGACCACGTCCCGCTTGACCCGAAAGGCCGGCACGAAGAAGGAGTGGATCACGTCTTCCGAAGTCATCACCAGCTTCACCGGACGGTCGACGGGAACGTGCAGGTTCTCGTCCACGTGCCCGTTGGGGTAGGTGAACAGCCACTTCCACTTCTGGCCGGTCACCTGGACCTGGTAGGCGTTGGCCGGCGGCACGTTGAGGTCCAGGTACACCTTGAAGCCCCAGGCAAAGATGACGATCACCAAGAGGAGGGGGATGCCGCTCCAGAGGAGTTCGAGGGCCGTGTTGTGGGCGGGGGAAGGTTGGGCCTCGGCGTTGCCGCGGCGGCGAAAGCGCACCACGAAGGTGACCATCAGGCCCACGATCAGGGCAAAGAAGACCAGCGAAATCACCAGGATGAAGTAGAAGAGTGCGTCGACTTTCGGTGCGGTGGTGGATGCGTCCACCGGCATCCACACACCACCCCCCGAGCCCGCGCCTGCCACGGTCATGCCGTACTCCTCCCTCGGCCCTCCCACCGCCGGCGCCACAGCCCGCCGAGCCACACCCCCACCACGACCACGGTGGCTATTCCGCCGAGGCGCATGAGGTTGGCCGCTGCCGCCACGTAACGCCCCGAGTTGGCGTCGTAGTGGAAGCAGGCGAGGAGCAACCGCTCGCTCGTGCCGCCCACCGTCCCCTGCCCCGCCTCGGCGAGGGCCAGGCGGAGGGTGCGCGGCTCGAACATCACGCCGTACAGGGTGCGGGCGACGCGCCCTTGGGGGGTGAGGACGAAGATCCCCGCCGCGTGGACGTACTGCTTCGATGCCTCGTCGTACCGGTAGGCAAAGCCGACCGACGCCGCCAGGCGGGCGATGGCCTCCTGGGAACCGGTCAGGAAGTGCCAGCCAGCGGCGGCCTCGCCTCGGCCGTAGTCAGCGAGGGTGTTTTGCCGCTTGAAGCGGGCCAGGGTCGGCGTCTCAAGGGGATCGATGGAGACCGTGACGATGTCGAACTCGCGGCCCACCGTCCAGGAGAGCTCCTTGAGCCCGTCGAGGAGGCCGTTGAGCAGCACCCCGCACAGCATCGGGCAGCGGTAGTACACCAGGGTGAGGATCACCGGCTTGCGACCGGTCACGAGCTCGGCCAGTCGTACCGGACGACCGTGCTCGTCGACGAACTCGAGCTCCAGCGGCACCTGCGCGCCGGCGCGATCCTCGATGCCGATGCCCTCGAGCTCCTTCGGCAGCGGCTCCGTCCGCTGGGCCCGGGCCGGGCCGGCGACCAGGGCCACAACGGCCACCAGGACCAGCGAGCGCAGCAGGGAACTCGGCCACCGCACCGGGCTGCGCCGCACGCTGCCGACGGCGCGGGCATCTGCCCTGCCATCGACCGCGACGCGGCGAACTCTCGCCGTCCCCCCTGGCGACCAGTCACGCATCCACAAGCCGATAATGAGACCGAATCGTCTTACATTCCCGCGCGGCGTCGAGCCGCACCGGAAGATCGTCCCGTCCAGCGCCACGTACTGTCGCAACGCCAGCTGACGCTGTCGCGGCGGCGAGGCGGAGGCCCGGTCGGTGGTGTCGGGACGGTCCCTCGCGCGGGGAGACGGGGCTAGTGGGGGTGTTGCCTGGCGAGGTGCCGGCGGCGGTCCTCGACGGCCTGGCCGAGGAGGGCCTCGGCGTCGGGGCGCGGCCTGTCGAGGGTGGCGTCCCAGTACGGCGAGAGCCGGCGCAAGTTGGCCACCACCGCGGGGAACACCTCGATGATGCGGTCCACGTCCTCGTCGTTGGAGTAGCGCGAGAGGGAAAAGCGCACCGAGCCGTGCACGGCGGTGAACGGCACCCCCATGGCGCGCAGCACGTGGGAGGGTTCCAGCGACCCCGAGGTGCAGGCGGAGCCGGACGATGCGCAGATCCCTGCGGCGCTCAACTGGTACAGCATCCCCTCCCCTTCCACGAAGTGACAGGCGAGGTTCAGGGTGTTTGCAAGACGCGGCGCCTCCCGGCCGTTGACCTCCACCCAGGGGATGCGGGCGACGAGTTCCCGCTCGAGTCGGTCTCGCAGCGCCGCCACTCGCCGCTCGTCCTCCTCCCGCGTGGCCATGGCCAGCTCCACCGCGCGGCCGAGGGCGACGATGAACGCCACGTTCTCGGTGCCGGCCCGGCGGTTGGCCTCCTGGTGGCCGCCGAGCAACAGCGGCCGGCACGGCGTCCCCCGGCGGATGAACAGGGCGCCCACCCCCTTGGGGGCGTGGAGCTTGTGGCCGGAGAGGGACAAGAGGTCCACGTGGGCCATGTCGCGAGCGAGGTCGATGGCCAGCTTGCCCGCCGTCTGGGTGGCGTCGGTGTGGAACAGAATACCGGGATCGGTCTCCTTGACGATGCGCGCCAGCTCGGCGACGGGGAAGATCACCCCCGTCTCGTTGTTGGCATGCATCACCGACACGAGCAGCGTTTCCCCAGGCCGCAGCGCCTTGATGAACGCCGTGGTGTCGAGCCTGCCGTGGCGGTCGACGCCGATGAAGTCCACCTCGAGACCCTGGCGGCCGAGCTCTTTCGCCACTTCCAGGACGGCGGGGTGCTCCACCGCGGTGGTCACCACGTGCCGCCGTTGCGGATTGGCGCGCACCACCCCGAAGATGGCCGTGTTGTTGCTCTCCGTGGCGCAGGAGGTGAAGAGGATCTCGGCCGGGCTCGCGGCACCGAGATGGCGGGCGAGGGTGGCGCGGGCCGCGGCGATGGCGGCCGCCGGGCCCCGAGCGGCCTCGTACATGGAGCTCGGGTTGAAGTACGCCTCGCCGAAGAACGGCGCCATGGCCTCCACGACTTCCGGCGCCACGCGGGTGGTGGCGTTGTTGTCCGCGTACACGAGCTTCACGCCACGCCCCCCTGGCCGTCCACGGCAATGACGCGGATCCGCTCGTCCACCCGCTCCTTGAGCGCCTGCTCCACCATCATCTTGATGGTGCGGCTGGCACCGACGCAGCCGGCACACGCGCCGACCAGCCGGCAGTAGACGAGGGTGTCCTTGATGTCCACGATCTCCAGGTCCCCGCCGTCCCGAGCCAGTTGCGGCCGCACCACCTCATCGATCACCCGCTCCACCTTCTTGGCGAACTGGTACGGCGAGAGACCGTTCTCGGTGATGGCCGCGACGAACCGTTCGAGGGGCGGCTCCGGCCGGGCCTTGAGCACCGTCGGTTGCCGCCCCCAGGTCTCGTCCAGGAGATCCTGCAGCCCGCCCGGGGCGTGGTGGCACGACATGCAGGCGCCGCCGGCCTTGACCGCGCCGGTGATGTCGGCAATGGAGCGCAGGTTGAGCTCCTTGATCTTCCGCCGCAGGTAGGGCTCGGTGAGGCCGAAGCACTTGCAGACGAGACGTCCCTCCTCCTGCTCCTTGCGGGTGATGTCGATGCCCAGGGCGGCCAGGTCCACCCCCCGCTTCATGGCCCAGTTGAACACCGCCGCCTCGAGCGCCTCGGCGCCCATCACCGAGCAGTGGAGCTTTTCCTTCGGCAGGCCCTCGAGGTAGTCCACGATGTCCTTGTTGGTGATCTTGAGCGCCTGGATGGGGGTATAGCGCCCCTCCTCGATGAGGGCGCACAGGGCCTCGGACGCGGCGATGGCGGAGGTGCAGCCGAAGGTGAGGTAGCGCGCCTCGACGATGCGGTCCTCCTTGGGATCGGTGGGGTGACGCTCGACCCGGAAGGTAAAGCGCAAGGCGTCCCCGCAGGCGATGGAGCCGTGCTCGCCGAAGCCGTCCGCGTTCTCGATCTCCCCCATGTGGGTGCCCGGCTTGCCGTGCACCGCATCCATGAAGAGCTGCATGGTTTTCTTGCTGTATTCCCAGGTCATGGTTCCTGCCGCTGCCGGCCAAGGCACCCACCCTGCCGCGCACGCCGCGGCATTCTACGCCACCCCACGGCCCCCGCAACCCACGTGCCGCCGATCTCCCCGGCCGGCGCTACCACCGGCTATGGACGATGGGGATGGTCGTCGGATCGTTGGTCGCGCCGTCGATCACCGAGGCGTAGGCCCAGGCGAGACCCGCCGGGCTCTCCACCTCGACGGTGGCGTAGGCCGTCTCCTGATTGCCGGCGAGCAGGGTCTGGAACACGTCGTTCACCTGCTCCCACTGCCCCGCCGCCACGGTGACGACCGTTTCCCCGACCTGGGTGCCGCCGGCCCCGAACAGGCGGATGCGGACGCGACACGGCCCGACGCCGAGGTTCACGGCGCCCACGTTGGTCCGGAATGCGCTCGTCTTCTTGAGACCGGGCAACAGCGCCGTGACGCCGGCCGAGAGACCTTGCCGGTCGATGAGGGCAGGGTAGGACTGGCCGAAGGTGCCGGTAGTGCTGCGGTTGTAGGTGCGCGAGGAGATGGCGAGATGCACCGGCGACTCGATGGTGACGACCCCCTGGCTCTCCGCGTCGGTGGCCACGCCGAAGAGTGTCTCGAGGATGTTGCTCCACTCGCGGGTGGCCCGCGGTCCCAGTTCGACGCTCCGGCGCACCGGCTCTCCGCCGCCGCGCGGCGCATAGACGAGGGACAGGGTGACGGCCCCCTCCGCCGTGTTGACCACCGCCACGTCGGTGAACCAGCGCGAGCCCGCCGCGCCCCGGTTGTGGGCCACCGAGGGGATGGTGTACACGGCCCCGGTGCCGATGGGCGGCCCCAGCTCGGCGCGGGTGAGCATGGGCACGGTGGTGGGGTCGTTGGTGCGGGAGTCGATGACCGAAGCGTAGGCCCAGGCGGGCCCGCCCTCGGTCACCACGGTGACGGTCGCGTAGGCAACCTCCACCGATCCCACCCCCACCGCGGCAAAGACGTCGCTCTGCTGCTCCCAGCGGCCCGGTGCTGCCACCAGATCCTTCCCGCCGAGGCGACTGCCGTCGGCGCCGAAAAACTCGACGCGCCCCGTGCAGGGAACATCTCCGAGGTTGACGATCCCCACGTTGGTCCGAAACTCGGCCGTCTTCTTGAGCTGCGGCAGGTACGCGACCTCGCCGCTGCCGATGGCCTCCCGGACCCGCAACGCCGGGTAGCTCTGGCCGAAGGTACCGCTCGAGGAGCGGTTGTAGGTCCGAGCGGCCACGGCGATGTCCTGGGTCGCGCTGATCTCCACCACGCCCTGGCTCTCGGTCCCGGCCGCCACGCCGAACAGGCTCTCCAGTACGTTGCGCCATTCCACGGCGCCGGCGGCCGCGAGGGTGTGGGACTTGGTCGTCGCGGCGCCGCTGCGCGGCGTGTACACCAGGGTCAACGAGGCGGGTACCGCGGCGCGATTGACGACCGCCAGGTCGGTGTACCAGCGCGAGCCGGCCATGCCGCTGTTGTGGGCCACCGAGGGGACCACGAACTGGGCCAGGACGGTGACCTGGGCGCTGGCCTGCGCGCCTCCCGCCTCGGCCGGCAAGGACGCCGTGACGGTGACCGGCCCCCCGGGCGCGATGCCGTTCACCTGCACCTGGGCAGCCGACTGACCGGCGGCAATGGTAACGAAGCCGGGCACCGTGGCCACCCACGGGGCGGCCGAGCTCAACGACACGGTGAGGTCCACCGGCGCCGGCCCACCCAGCGCCACGGTGAGCTGCCCCTTGCCTCCCATGGGCACCGTCTGGCTCGCCGGCGACAGGGCCAGGGACGGGGCGGTGAAGTACACGAAGGCGTCGGGCAGGGTGGCCGCCTGGCCGTCGGGGTTGGCGAGGCGGACGTCGACGCGACCGGCCGCGTGGGGCGGGGTGATGGCGGTGACGGTGGCCCCGTTGAGGACCGTCACACCGGTGGCGCCCACGCCGCCGAAGGTCACCGTGGCGCCGTTCAGGAAGCCGCTGCCGCGAATCACCACCTGGGTCCCTCCCGTGGTCAGGCCGCCGTCCGGCGAGATGGAAGTGATGGTCGGCGCCGAGGCACGCAGGGCCGCAGCGCGCACGGCAAAGGCGTACACCTGCAGGCTGTCCAGGGTGCCCCAGACGGTGGAGGGGGGCCAGGCGAGGGGGCTGCCCGGATCCGTCGCGTACTGGCCGGCCCACGCCCGCGAGGCGGTGGGCGCGTTGACATCGGCGAGCCCGACGAAGAACTCGCCCTCCACCTCTCCCCGGTCGACGACGCCCACGAACACGTCCCCAGCCTCGAGGAGGAGGAGCGGTTGCGGCAGTTGGTACTCGTTCCAGGTGGCGCCGTCCGCCTGCGCAACGGTCACGTGCCGGGTGTAGACGGGCCCTGTGGCCACGTCTCGCATCACCACGAGATCCACTGGCCGCCCCACCGGCACGCCCGCCGGGAAGAGCACGGAGATCTTGGTGATGTAGAGGGGGAAATCCTCGGCGGCTGGCGAGAATCGGTTGCACCAGACCAGGCGCTGGCCGGGGTTCGCCCCGATGGGGCGACCCGTCCATGGCCAGCCCCCGGTGTCGAGGACGAGGGCGCGCTGATTTCCGGTCGGCGCCGCCGGGGTGAAGGCAAAGGCACCGAGGGACGTGCCGCCGAGCCAGTTACCGGCGGGCAGCACCGCGACGCTCCAGACGTCGGGGATGGGTAACGTCTCGTTGACGGCGAGCCAGCTCGCCCCGCCGTCGGTGGAGCGAAACACACCGTGCCCCGCCACGGCGGCCAGGAGCACCGAACCGTCCACCGGGTGGACGGCCAGACTCAACACCTGCGTCCCGCGCAGCCCCCCGCTCGCTGCCGCCCAGCTCGCCCCGCCGTCGGTGCTGCGAAACACCCCGGCTCCGGCGGTGCCCAGCCAGACGGTGGCGGGGCTTGCGGGAGCGATGGCCAGCGCCGTGATGTCGGCGGTGGGCAACCCGTTCGCCTGCTTCACCCAGGTGGTACCCCGGTCCTGGGTCAGGTAGAGACCGTCGCTGGTTGCCGCGAAGGCACGTGCCGAGTTGGCGGGGTCCGCCGCCAGGGCGCGGATGGCCACGCCGCCAAGACGCACGCTCCCCCAGGTAGCGCCTCCGTCGCTCGAGGATCGCACACCGCTCGCGGTCCCCACGTGGATCGTCGAGTCTGCCACGGCCAGGGCCGTGACCACGGTGGCCGCCGGCCCCAAAGGCGTCCAGCTCCCCGTCGGGCTCGCCTTCGCGTACACCCCGTTGCCGGTGCCGGCGTACCACGTGCCGGAGGCGACCACGGGGAAGACGGGGGACGAACCGGGAAGGCCGCTCTCCTCCTGCCACGCCGGGGGCGAGACGGGGCCGCGGTACAGTAGGCCGTCCACCGTCCCGAGGAGCACCGTGCCGGTGCCGGCCGGATCGAAGGCCAGGCCGCTGACGCGCCGGGTCGACAGGCCACTGTTGGCGGCGGCAAAGGTCGAGCCACCGTTGTCGCTCACCAGCACTCCACTCGCCCCGCCGGCGAAAAAGGTCGGTACGAGGGCACGATCGACGACCAGCGCGTACATGCTCGACGAGGCCGCAGCCCCGCCCACCGCTGTCCACGTGCCGCCACCGTCGACGGTGCGGAACAGCCCGCCATCGGTCGCCGCCAGCGCCGTGCCGGCGAGGAAGGGGTCGAATACCGCGGCGCGTACCAGCCGCCCTTCGAGACCGGCGTTGGCGAGGGTCCACGAAGCGGCACCGTCGGCGCTGACCCACAGCCCCCCGTGGGTGGCCACGAAGAGGGTGGTCGACGCTTTCGGGTCGAGGGCGAGGGCCACCACGTCGAGATTCGCAAGACCAGCGTTGGCTGCGGCCCAAGAGGCGCCGCCGTCGGTGCTCTTGTAGACCCCGCCACCAGCCACACCGGCGTAGAGGGTGTTCGGCGCCGCAGGGTCGAGGACCAGGGCCGTCACGAGCCCCGCGGGCAAGCCGGTATTGGCGGCCAGCCAGTGGGCCCCGCCGTCGCTCGAGCGGTACACACCGGCGGCACCCGCCACCCACCCCCGCAGGGGATCGTCGGGATCGATGAGGACAACCCGCACGTCGAGGCTGCCGAGCCCTGCGTTGCTCGGCCGGAAGCTTCGACCGCCGTCGGTGGTGAGCAGCACCCCTTCGGTCGAGGTTGCCGCCGCGATGATGCGCGGGTCGGTCGGGTGGAAGGCCAGGGCGTTGACGGCGACGCCCTCGGGCCCGCGCCACGACCAGCTGGCTCCCTGGTCGTCCGAGAGGAACACGCCGGCGGCCGTGGTGCCGGCCACCACCAGGGTGGGATCGACGGGGGACACGGCAACGGCTCGCACCTCCGCCCCGAAGGGCCCCACCGCCGTCCATCGGTTGGTGCCAGCTGCCGCCGGCCACGCGGCCCCGGATACGAGCACCGCCACCGCAGCACCCACGATCCATTGCACCGGGCGGAACGCAGACCGCCTCACGCCACCATGCACCCACGGTCCTCGCACGATCGTTCTCCTCCGTCGGCCACCCGCTGTCGCCCAGGGTCACCGGCTGTCCCCGGCACCATAGCGCCCCACGCCCGCGCGTCAAGGGGTGCTGCAGTGCGCCACCGCACAGCGAAGACCTGCTGCTCTCCCGTACTGGCCGAGCTCACCTCGGCGCCGTCCGGACCGTGCTGCCCACGAGCCACGCGGCAAAGGCCACGGCACACGCCAGGAGGATCGCCCCGTGCACCTGGTGGGCGGTGGTGGCGAGGACCTCGGCCACGGGTGCCGCGGCACC
>FWPV01004201.1_pt1 | contig 31119 bp, 25 predicted proteins | sample 2228371 | NCBI WGS metagenome assembly FWPV01 (sample SAMEA103939776, study PRJEB20133) | metagenome | reverse complement strand
GTCGCGCGGTAGTGCTTCTCGATGTAGGGGACGATGTCTTTCATGAATTCCTGCGGGAATTCGTCGGCAGCCTGCGAGCCGGGCATGCGAGGAGCGCGGCTGGTGTGGCCGGCGGGCATGACGACGATCATCGGCTTCGCTTTCTTCGCGGCGATGAGGTTGTCGAGAATGAATCCGGCGCGGCCGACCGTGCTCCAGGAGTTGTCGGCATCGCCGGCCCCGTGCAGCAGGTAGAACACGGGATATTTGCCTCCGCCGAGTTCATATCCGGGCGGCGTGTAGACGTGCATGCGGCGGAAGCGCTTGAGCACCGACGAATAGTAGTGCACTTCAGCCACGGCGCCGTGCGGAACATCGCCCGTGTCCATGAAGGCTGCTCCGGGGATGTGGACCAGGCTCCAGGAATTGTTGTTCGATTCGCTCGTAATCGGGTTGCGCGGATCGACAACGGGGACGCCATCCACGAGGAAGAAGTAGCGGTAGGCGCCGGGGTCGATGGGGCCAAGGACGACTTCCCAGACGCCGTTGTCGCCCTTGGTGAGCGGGGCGCCTTTCTGGTTGCCGGGGATGTCGGTGCCGACGAGGCGCACCTCGGAGGCTTTGGGCGCAAGGATCCGGAACGCCACCCTGTTGCCCTCGAGAATCTCGGGCGACTGAACCTGGGGCTGGGGAGGACCCTGGGGCGGCTGGGCAGCCGCCATGAAAGAAAGCACGATGACGGACGTGACAAGCAGTGCAGTACGGGGAAGCATGGCTGAGTTGTACCTCTGAATCGGGGAAACGCGAATCCGGCGCGCGAAGCGCCGCGGCGGACTCTTCCGGTATGGCGCAACCGCGCCACAGCAGGTAACAGGGTCTTTTGCGCGGCAACGGGCGGGCGCGGGGGGACGCGGCCGGGGGCTGCACGCTCCCGCGGTCACGGGAGCACGGTCGGGATGCAGCCCTCGCGCGAGCGCGAGGGGAATCCCGCCGGGGAGCGCGCTCTCTCAAGGGCTTCGAGCCCTTGTTCGCGGCACGGAGCAAGCCGCAGGGCGCGGCTCTACTTTTCGAGCAGGAAGTGGCCGGCGATCATGGCGTCGATGCCCGAGGAGTAGAAGCTGCGGACGGCATCGCGCGGGGTGCAGACGAGCGGGTCGCCGAAGAGATTGAAGCTGGTGTTGTAGAGCACGGGCAGACCGGTGCGCTTGCCCCACTCGATGAGCAGGCGGTGGAACAGCGGGCTTTCTTCCTGCGCGACGACGTGGACGCGGATCCAGTCTCCGCCGAGAATGGCGGCTTCGAACGTCTTGCGGTGTTTCTGCCGGACGCGGCTGACCGTGGCGAGGAAGCGGGCGTTGGCACCGGTGTCGAAGTATTCGCCGGCGGCTTCAGCGGGGACGGAGGCGGCGAACTTGCGGAAAGCCTCGCGGTGCTTGATGTAGACGTTGAGGTTCTCGGTGGAGTAAGGGTCGAGCGGCGAAGCGAGGATGGAGCGGTTGCCGAGGGCGCGCGGGCCGAACTCCATGCGCCCCTGCATCCAGGCGACGATCTTGTCCTGCGAAAGCTGATCGACGGCGGCGGCCAGCAGCTCCTCCCGCGTGGGCAGGAAGCGGAAGCGGAGCTTGCAGTTTTCGAGCACCTTCTTGATCTGCTCGGAGGAAAATTCGGGGCCGAGGCAAAGGGTCCGCATGGGGCGTCGCTCCGTGCGCCCGTGCGTGCGGTGCCAGGCGTGGTAGGCGGCGCCGATGGCCGTGCCGCTGTTGCCGGCGGCGGGCTGCACGAAGACGTTGTCCCAGCGGCCGCTGCGCTCGAGAGCGGCCACGAGAAGCGCGTTGAGGGCGAGGCCGCCGGCAAGGCAGAGATTGCCCCCGCCGCCGGCGAAGTCCATGACGATCGATTCCGCCGCGGACTGGATGCTGGCGGCGAGATCGGGGCGCATCGACGCGGGGATCTCGGCGCCGTCGGCAAGGCCGAGCGCCTGGTAGAAGCGCGCGCCGAAGCCGCCGGCTTCGCGGCGGTCCATGTCGAACCAGGCAGAGTCGGCGCGGAATCCGGAGGCGTCCTGGCGCAGGATCTCGCGGAAGACGGCGGCATACTTCGGCTCGCCGGAAGCCGACATCCACTGCACCTTGTGCTCTTCGAGCATCGGCCGGAAGCCGAGCAGCTCGGTGACGCGGCTGTAGAGATCGCCGAGGGAGTCGGGGTAAGACATCTCGGCTTCCAGAGACAGATCCGCGCCCTCGGCGCGCCACCGGGAGCCGCAACGGAAATCGCCCACGTTGTCCATGGCGACCACCGTGGCGCGGTCGAACGGCGAGGCGTAATAAGCCGAGGCTGCATGGGCGCGGTGATGATCGACGCTGACGACCCGCGCTTTGGGGAAGAGGCGGCGCAGTTCGAGATGGATGTGGCGGGCGCGGTGGCCTTCGCCGAGCGGGCGCGCCAGGGCCACGGTTTCCACTTCCTCGCCCCGGGCTCCGGCCACTTCGAGCGCAGCCGTGATGGCTTCCACGGGCAGGTCGCCGCGCACGTGGCGCGGCGCGGCCTTCTGCTGTTCGACGGCGGAGACGAGCTCGCCTTCTTTCAGGACGGCGCAGGCGGCGTCCTTCTGCAGTCCTCCCAAACCGACGATGATCATGCTTGCCCCGTGTTCAGCTTCTTCTCCACTTTGGCCCACGTGTCGCGCAGCCCGACGGTGCGGTTGAAGACCATGCGCTCCGGCGTCGTGTCGGGATCCACGCAGAAGTAGCCGAGCCGCTCGAACTGGAAGCGGTCGCCAGGTCTGGCGGAGGCGAGCGAGGGCTCCATCTTGCAGCCCTCAACAACCTCGAGCGAGTTGGGGTTCAGGTTCGAGGTCCAGTCCTTGCCGGGCTCGGCGTCGTCAGGATCGGGTTTGGTGAAGAGCGTGTCGTAGAGCCGGACCTCGGCGTCGAAGGCGTGGGCGACGCTGACCCAGTGGATGGTGGATTTCACCTTGCGCCCGTCCGGCGTGTTGCCGCCGCGCGTCTCCGGGTCGTATGTGCAGTGCACTTCGATGACGTTGCCCTGCGCGTCTTTCACGCAGCCGGTGCAGCGGACGATGTAGCCATACCGCAGGCGCACTTCGTTGCCCGGATAGAGGCGGTAGTAGCCTTTGGGAGGCGTTTCGCGGAAGTCGTCGCTCTCGATCCAGAGTTCGCGCGAGAAGGGAACGAGCCGCGTGCCGGCGTCCGGATCTTCGGGGTTGTTGACCGCCTCCATCTGCTCGACCTGGCCTTCAGGATAGTTGTCGATGACGAGCTTCACCGGGCGGAGCACGGCCATGACGCGCGGCGCGCGCCGGTTGAGATCCTCCCGCAGACAGTGCTCGAGCAGTCCGAGCTCCACGATGCCGTTGGTCTTGGACACGCCGATGCGGCTGCAGAACGTGCGGATGGCTTCCGGCGTGTAGCCGCGGCGGCGCATGCCGCTGAGGGTGGGCATGCGCGGGTCGTCCCAGCCGCGCACGACGCCGGTTTCGACGAGCCGCAGCAGGCGGCGCTTGCTGAGGACGGTGTAGGTGAGATTGAGGCGGTCGAACTCGATCTGCTGCGGGGCGTAGATGCCGAGCTCGCGGATGAACCAGTCATAGAGCGGGCGGTGATCCTCAAACTCGAGCGTGCAGATGGAGTGCGTGATGCCTTCGATCGAGTCCGACTGCCCGTGGGCGTAATCGTAGGTCGGGTAGATGCACCATTTGTCGCCCGTACGGTGATGCGAGGCATGGAGGATGCGGTACATCACCGGGTCGCGCATGTTCAGGTTGGGCGACGCCATGTCGATCTTTGCGCGGAGGGTGCGGGAGCCGTCGGGGAACTCGCCGTTGCGCATGCGCTCGAAGAGGTCGAGGTTCTCCTCGACGCTGCGGTTGCGGTAAGGGCTCTCGCGCCCGGGTTCGGTGAGCGTGCCGCGGTACTGGCGGACCTCCTCGGCGCTGAGGTCGCAGACGTAGGCCTTGCCTTTGCGGATGAGGTCTTTGGCCCACTCGTAGAGCTGCTCGAAGTAGTCGGAGGCGTAGTACAGCCCGTCCCACTCGAAGCCGAGCCAGCGGACGTCCTCCTGGATGGCTTCGACGTACTCGCCCTCTTCCTTGCAGGGGTTGGTGTCGTCGAAGCGGAGGTTGCACTTGCCGCCGAATTCGCGGGCGAGGCCGAAATTGAGGCAGATGCTCTTGGCGTGCCCGATGTGAAGGTAGCCGTTGGGCTCGGGCGGGAAGCGGGTATGAACGCGGCCTCCGTACTTGCCGGTTTCGAGATCCCGGAGGATGATGTCGCGGATGAAATTGGATGGACGCGGTTCTGCGCCGCTGTTGCTTGCGTTCTCTTCAGGCATGGCGGTTCACGAGTTCCGTTTCAGCAATTCAATGGCGCGGGCGATGCGCTCAAGGCAGGCTTCGCGGCCCACCACTTCGAGCGTTTCGAACAGAGGGGGCGCGTTCCTGCGGCCGCAGACGGCCACGCGGATGGGCTGGAACATCTGGCCGGCTTTCAGCCCGAGCTCCGAGGCGGCGGCGCGGAGACGCTCCTCGATCGCCGCATGCGTGAAATCTCCGTCCGGCAGAACGGCGAGAGCTTTTTCGAGCGCGCGGAGCGCCATGGAGGCGTCGCCCTTCTGCGGGATCAGCTCCGCCGGATCGTAGGGAGCGAGTTCGCGGAGGAAGAAGAAATCGGCCACGGACACGGCGTCGTTCAGGGTCTTGATGCGCTCCTGGATCAGGGGCGTGACGCGGAGGGCTTTCTCGCGGGTGACCTCGTAGCCGGCGTTGCGCCAGACGGGCTCGAGCAGTTCGGCCAGCCGTTCCACGGGGAGCGAGTAGATGTGCTGCGAGTTCAGCCAGAGCGCTTTCGGATCGATGGGATCGTCTTCGGTGAAATTGACGACGGCGTTGGACCGGTTGACGCCTTCCAGCGAGAACGCCTCGATCAGCTCCTCGCGGGACATCTTTTCGCGGTCGTCCTTGGGATTCCAGCCGAGCAGGCAGAGGAAGTTCACGTAGGCGTGCGGGAGGAAGCCGGCGTCGCGGTAGGTCAGCACGCTGACCACGGGTCCGTGGCGGCGCTTGCTGAGCTTGGCGCCGTCAGGGGCGATGAGCAGGGGCAGGTGGGCGAAGCCGGGCATTGGCGCGCCGAGCGCCTCGAACAGAAGGACGTGCTTGAACGTGTTGGTGAGATGGTCCTGCCCGCGGATGATGTGCGAGATGCGCATGTCGGCGTCATCGACGCAGGAGGCGTGGTGGTACGTCGGAGCGCCGCTGGAGCGCAGCAGCGCGAAGTCCTCGATGTCGGCGGTGGACTTGGACTGCTCGCCGTAGACGAGATCGCGGAACGTGACCGTGCGCTCGGGCTCGCGGGGCACGCGGAAGCGGAGGACGAAGGGCTCGCCTGCGGCGGCGCGGCGGTCGGACTCTTCGCGCGAGAGGGCGCGCATTTCGGGATGGCACAGCCAGCCGCCCCGGTTTTCGCCGTCGTCCGCCGGAGCCTTGGCGTCGGCGGGCGTGAAATCGCGGTACGCGAAGCCTTTTTCGAGCAGCGCCTGCGCGGCTTCGCGGTAGAGATGAAAGCGCTCGCTCTGGCGGTATTCCTCGTCCCAGCCGAGGTCGAGCCAGCGCAGGCCCTCGAAGATCGAGGCGAGAGATTCCTCGGTGTTGCGCTCGACGTCGGTGTCGTCGATGCGGAGGATCATCGTGCCGCCGTGATGGCGGGCGAAGAGCCAGTTGAAAATGAACGTCCTCGCGCTGCCGATGTGGAGGTAGCCGGTCGGCGAGGGAGCGAACCGCACTCTGACCATGAAACTTTCAGTATCTCACGCCTGTTTTGCGGCCCACGCGGCGCGGACGAGTTCGAGCTCCTCGACGGAGAGCTCTTCCGCGCGGCGGGAGGCGAAGGGAATGTCTTCACGCCCGAGGTTGTTGCGGAGGGTCTTGCGCTTGTGGCGGAAGCAGAGTTCGGCGAACTCGAGAAAGCGGGCGTAATCGGCCACGCGGGGCGCGGGGCGCGGCGTGAGCCGGACCACGGCGCTGTCGACTTTGGGCGGCGGGCGGAAGGCGCCGGCTTTCACCGTAAACAGGTTTTCCACGGCGCAAAGAGCCTGGGCGGCGACGCTCAGGAAGCCGTAGTCGCGGCTCCCGGGGCGGGCGGCAAGCCGCAAAGCGACTTCCCGCTGAACGAGGAAGACGGCGCGGACGAGGCCATGGCCCAGAGCGAGGGTTTTCCGGAGGATGGGGCCGGTGATGTAGTACGGAATGTTGCCGCAGACGATAGCGGGGGCGAAGGGCGCGAAGTCGACCTCGAGGACGTCGGCTTCGATCAGCCGGAAGCGGTCGTGGGAGCCCAGGCGGGCACGGAGTCCGGCGGCCAGCCGCGGGTCGGTTTCGATGCCCACGAGCTCTGAAGCGCGGCCGAGCAGGCGCTCCGTCAGGGTGCCGGGCCCGCAGCCGATTTCGATGACGCGGGCGGATGCGCCGGAGCAGGCGGCGTCGGCGATGCGGTCCAGGATGCCCGGATGGAAGAGGAAGTGCTGGCCGAGCGGGCGTCCCACTCTGTCCCGCTCAGCCCCGGACGTCGATTTCGCTGCGGCCGCGGAACTTCACGCGGACCCAGCCGCTGACCGGCTGGCCGAAAGCGGTGGCCGGGTTGAAGGAGGTCATCAGCAGAGTCGCGGCCAGGCGGCGGCGCATGTCTTCCGTAGCGACGGAGCCGTAGCTCTTGGGGATAACGAAGTCGAGCACGCGGCCCTGCTCGTCGACGAAGATGTCGAGCGTGACCTCGGAGTCGTCGGACAGATCGAACAGGACGCTGCGCACGGTGGGAGCGGTGACCACGGCCAGGGGCACGTCGTTGGCGTGGCGGCGTTCGATGCCCTGGAAGTTGGTCAGAACGAGAGTGAACAGGAACACGGCGGAAACGAGGCCGCCGGCGGCCGGCAGCGCGACGGGCCGCATAAGATTGTTGGCCCAGAGCGAGGCGCGCTCGGCCAGGGCTTTCACCGCGCCGCGCAGCCCGGCGTAGTAGCGGCGGCGGGCCGCTTCCCGCGAAGCCAGGGAACGGAGGGCGAACACGAGATGCGAGGGCATGGGCCGCTGCGGCATGGCCCTCAACGACTGCCGCACCATCTCCAGCTGCGCCAGCCGCTCCGTGCAACCGGGACAGCGGGCCAGATGCTCCTGAATCAGGCGGCGATCCTCGTCCAGCACGCGGCCGTCCTGGAACGCGGATAGCGTCAACTTTACCTGTTGGCAGTCCATCATCACGATCCAGACCTCAGTCAGATGCCGTCTGCGGCGACCACGCCAGGCTCCGCGCAGGCTCCAACTTCTCCATCAGCGCCCTGCGCAGGGCTTCGCGCCCCCGCAGGATTCTGGATTTCACCGTGCCGATCGAAACATCCAGAATGTCGGCAATTTCCTCGTAACTCAGCTCTTCCAGGTCCCGCAGCACGACAGCGGAGCGGAAGACCGGATTGAGCTCTTCCAGCGCCTCCTCGATGGCGGTCCGCATCTCGCCGTTCAGCGTCCAGTCATATGGCGTTCTGCCCCGGTCGCTGAACAGGTCGAGCCGGTCCGGGCTCTCTTCCTCGCCGCCGAGAGTGACCTCCGCTTTGCGGTGCCGGCTGAACCAGCGCCTGCGGTTGTGGGCTTCGTTGACGGCGATCCGGTAGATCCAGGTTTTCATGGAACTCTGGCCCCGGAAACCCGAGACGCCGCGGAACACCTTCAGAAAGACGTCCTGGACGACATCAGCCGCCTCGTTCGGGTCGTCGATCAGCCGGTGGACAAGCTGGAAGACAGGCGCCTGGAAGCGCTCGATCAGCGCTTCGTAGGCGGCGTCTTCGCCGGCGCGCAGACCCTCCAGCAGCCGTTGCTCGGAGCCAAACCCCGGCCACTCGGCTGCCGCCGCATCCTCTGGCGGACCGAACTGGTTCTCAGCCGGCGGCATGGCTGCCTCCTGACGGCTTTCCCTGCGCCCGGTAGGGCGCTCCTATCTGTTGAGACACTGGCCGCGCCACTTTGGTTCCTGCTCTCTTCCAGTTTCCACCCTCGCTGTCCGGATTTCAACGGCCGGAGAGGGCAGGCGCGTAAGCGGCCTGCGGGGGCCACGCCGTCAGAGGAGCCCGTTGAAGAGATAGCCGACCGCGATGATGCCCGCGGTCACTACCGTGATGAAGACAGCCAGCAGCTGCGGCCGCAGCACGTTGCGCAGGATGATCATCTCGGGAGCGGACAGGGCGGTCACGGCCATCGTAAAGGCGAGCACGGTACCGAGAGGCATCCCCTTGCCGGCGAGCGCCTCCGTAATCGGAAGCACCCCGGCGATGTTGGCGTACAGCGGCACGCCGAGAATGACGGCCACGGGAACCGCGAACGGGTTGCCGGGGCCGGCCCACCGCATCACCAGATCGCCCGGCACATAGCCGTGGATGAATGCGCCCGCGGCGATGCCGCCGACGATGTACGGCCAGACCTTGCCGACGATTTCGCGCATCGAGCGCCATCCTTCGGCGAGCCGGGCGCGCAGGGGCATCGTCTCAATCTCAGCGGCCATGGCGGGCACTTCCCAGACGAACGGCTCGACCCACTTCTCGAGTCTCATGAGCCCGATCACGATGCCGCCGGCGATCGCCAGGGCGACGCCGAAGCCGATGTAGGTGAGCGCAACGCGCCATCCGAACAGCCCCCAGAGCAGCGCCACGGCCACTTCGTTCACCATGGGCGCAGCGATCAGATACGAGAACGTAACGCCGAGCGGCACGCCGCCCTTGAGAAAGCCGATGAAGAGCGGAACGGCGGAACAGCTGCAGAATGGCGTGAAGATGCCGATGCCCGCCGCCGCCGCGTTGCCGAGGAAGAGCTTCTTTCCGCCAAGCATGCGCCGCACGGCTTCCGGCTGGAGCCAGGTCTGCAGAGTGCCGACGGCGAAGCTGACCAGCACGATCAGGGTCAGCACCTTGGGCACGTCGTACAGGAAGAATTCAATGCTGGAGCCAAGCCGGGTGGCGGGATCGAGTCCGAAGACATGCTCCACGCACCACCGGGCGAACCACTCGTAAGGAGTGAAGAGGCTGGGCATGAGACGAGCGTCAGCCCTGCTGCAGGATCGGCTTCAATTCTTCCGGCGAAGCCACTTTGCCGACAAGCTTCAGCTTGCCGTCGATGGCGAGCGCGGGTGTCACGAGCGCGCCCATGCGGGCGATTTCCCTGAAGTCCGTGATTTTCTCAATTTCGTACGCGAGGCCGAGCTCGCGCGCGGCGGCCTCGGCGTTCTCTTTCAGCTGATTGCACTTCGCGCAGCCGGAGCCGAGAATCTGAATTTTCACCGGCGAACCTCCTTTGCGGCCGTCCTGGCCGCCTCGTCCGCGCAGGCGAGCAGCCGCAGCGCGCAGCGGTTGCGAAGGCGGTAGAAGACCTTCAGCCCGCGCTTCTCCATCTCGAGCAGCCCCGCCTGACGCAATTGCGAGAGGTGCTTGCTGACGGTGGAGAAGTCGCCGCCGGCGGCTTCGTGCAGTTCGCAGACGCAGCGCTCGCCGCGGCTGAGCAGCTCGACGAGCTGGACGCGCACCGGATGGGCCAGAGCTTTCAGCACCGCGAGGCGGTCAGGCCGCCGGCCGATTCCGGATTTCCGCATCCGGTTCCAGTCTACGAACTATTTGGCGAAAATGTCAAATAGTAGCGGTCACGCGGCGAGGCTGCGCTGCAGGATCTCTTCGACCACGGGGGGCGCCACGGCGCCGCGCTCGCCGAGCTTCTCCATGCCGCGCTGTTTCAGCCGCTGCGCGACTTCGCGCGGCGTCTCCGGGCGCACGCCTTCGTAGCGCGCCAGGCGCGTGGGCACGCCGAGCGACTCGAAGAACTCCTCGGTGCGCCGGATGGCGGCCTCGATGCGGTCGTCTTCAGAGCCTTCGCGGATGCCCCAGACGCGATCGCCGTACTGCAGAAGCTTGGCCGCCTTGTCCCTGCTGAGGACGCGGTAGAGATGGGGAGCGACGACGGCAAGCGTGCGGGCGTGATCGATGCCGTAGAGCGCCGTGAGCTCGTGCCCGATCATATGCGTGGCCCAATCCTGGGGGACGCCGCAGCCGATGAGTCCGTTCAGCGCCATCGTGGCTGTCCAGACGAAGGTGGCGCGGGCGTCATAGTCCGTTGGGTTGGCCAGCGTTTTCGGCCCGATTTCAACGAGCGTCTGAAGGATGGATTCGGCGAAACGGTCGTTCAGTTCGGCGTTCGCCGGGAAGGTGAGGTACTGCTCCATCGTGTGGACGAAGGCATCCACGATGCCGTTGGCCACCTGCCGCGGGGGCAGAGAGAAGGTGGTCTCCGGATCGAGCACGGAGAACTTCGGATAGACATGGGGCGAGGAGAAGGCGAGCTTCTCGCCGGTCTCCGAACGGCTGATGACGGCGAAGGGATTGGCTTCCGAGCCCGTGGCGGGAAGCGTCAGCACGGAGCCGAGCGGGACGGCGGACTTCACTTCGGCGCCCTTCTGCACGATGTCCCACGGCTCGCCCTCGAAGGGAATGGCGGCGGCGATGAACTTGGTTCCATCGAGCACGGAGCCGCCGCCGACGGCGAGGAGGAAATCCGCTTTTTCGGCGCGTGCGAGGCGGACGGCTTCCATCAGCGTCCGGTACTCGGGATTCGGCTGGATGCCCCCGAATTCGATGACGTGGCACTGCGCCAGAGCGGCTTTGACCTGATCGTAGACGCCGTTGGAGCGGATCGAACCGCCGCCGTAGGTCATGAGCACTTTCGCGCCCGCGGGGATCTCGCGGGCGATGGCTGCGATCTGGCCTTTGCCAAAGAGGATTTTCGTGGGGTTGGAGTACTCGAAGTTGAACATGAGGACGCTCCTGTCAGCGGATGAATTGCGCAGCTGCCGCGCTGGCGCAGGGCCGCGCGGGCGGCCTTTCTGATGGATGCGGCAGAGGGCCTGACGGCTGCGCGGTCACGGCTCGAGACGGTAATTCGGCGCTTCCTTGGTGATGATGACGTCGTGGACGTGGCTCTCCTTGAGCCCCGCGATGGTGACGCGCAGGAACTGGGCGCGTTCCTGCAGCTCCGGGATGGTGGCGCAGCCGCAGTAGCCCATGCCGGAGCGCAGCCCGCCGACGAGCTGGAAGACGAGTTCGGCCAGCGGACCCTTGGAAGGGACGCGGCCTTCGATGCCTTCCGGGACGAGCTTGATGCCGCCTTCCTGCGAGTAGCGGTCGCTGGAGCCCTGGCTCATGGCGCCGAGGGAGCCCATGCCGCGGTAGGCCTTGAAGGTGCGGCCCTGGTAGAGGATCAGTTCGCCGGGGCTTTCGTCGGTGCCGGCGAAGAGGCTGCCGATCATGACGGAATCGGCGCCCGCGGCGATGGCCTTCGTGATGTCGCCGGAGAACTTGATGCCGCCGTCGGCGATGAGCGGAACGCCGGTGCCGCGGCAGGCGCGGGCGCACTCGGTGATGGCCGTGATCTGGGGGACGCCGGCGCCGGTGACCACGCGCGTGGTGCAGATGCTGCCGGGGCCGATGCCCACTTTGATGCCATCGACGCCAAGCGCGATCAGGTCGCGCGCGCCCTCGTACGTGGCCACGTTGCCGGCGACGAGATCGACGTCCGGCAGGGCGCGCTTGATGGTGACGACGGCCTGCAGGACGCGTTCGCTGTGGCCGTGCGCGGTGTCGATGACGAGCACGTCCACCTTCTTCTTCACCAGCTCCTGGGCGCGCTCGAGGAAGTCGCCCGTGGCGCCGATGGCGGCGCCGACGCGGAGGCGGCCCTGCGAGTCCTTGGCCGCGTTGGGGTACTTGCGCTTCTTCTGGATGTCCTTGACGGTGATGAGGCCCTTGAGGGCGAAGTTTTCGTCGACGACCAGCAGTTTCTCCACGCGGTGCTTGTGGAGCTCTTCCACCGCCTGCTCGAGCGTCGTACCGACGGGAACCGTGTAGAGCGGCTCCTTTGTCATCACGTTGCGGATGGGCTGGTCGAAGTTGGTTTCGAAGCGCAGGTCGCGGTTGGTGAGGATGCCGACGAGCCTGCCTTCTTTCACCACGGGGAGGCCGCTGACACGGTAGCGGCTCATGATCTCCAGCGCCTCGAAGATCTTCTGATCGGGATCGACGGTCACCGGATCGACGATCATGCCGCTTTCCGAGCGCTTCACGCGGTCGACTTCCTCGGCCTGGCGCTCGATGGACATGTTCTTGTGGATGATGCCGAGCCCGCCCTGGCGGGCCAGTTCGATGGCGAGATGGCTTTCCGTCACCGTGTCCATGGCCGCGCTGAGGATGGGGATGTTGAGCGGGACGTTCCGCGTGGCCATGGTCTTCGTGTCCACTTCCGACGGCAGCACGCCGCTGCGCGCCGGCTTCAACAGCACATCGTCAAAGGTGAGGCCTTCCGGGAGATGATCGGGGAGCATCGCGTTTTTCTTATCGTACCAGACGCTCTGAAAGCGGCCTCTCCGCGCGCTTCAGCACGGGGAGAACCAGCCGCGATGGCCGCTCCGGACCGTGATGAACCGCCTGGCGTGCGGTTCTGATCTGCGTTTCCGCGGCAAGCAGGCGGCCTGTGTTCAGGTTGCGGTCGAACTTGGGGAAATTGCTGCTGGAGACCTCGAGCCGGACGGCCTCGCCCGGGGAGAAACGGTAGGCGGTAGGGCCAAGATCGATCTCGAGTTCGACGACGGAGCCGATCCTGTAAACGACGGGCCGCTCCACGCCCTCGCGGTAGCGGAGACGCGTCAGCCCGTCTGCGAGAATGCGCGCGGCGCCGTCCGCCTGAACGGCGACAAGCTTCGCCGTGAAATCGGTATCGGCGGCGCTCGACGAGACGTACAGCAGGGCGCGCACGTCCCCGGTGACTTCCAGCGGCTCGCGGAGCGGGGGAGACGTGTAGACAAGCACGTCGCGGCGTCCTTCCACCGGGCGCTGATCGAGAGGCCCCCAGGGCAGCAGCGTGAAGTTGCAGCAGTTGGCGCCGCCCACGGTGGGCACGGCCTTGCGCGGGTCGTACTCGTAGCGGTCCGCGAACTCTTCTGCGGGAGGCTTCTCCGCGAGGCGTCCGTCGCCGGCGAGCGAATTGGCGCTTCCTTCGGAGGCAAGGAACCACTCCTGAGGTTCGACGCCGGCGGGGGGCCAGGTTCCGCTCTCGAGCCACTCGCCGGCGCCCATCAGGAAATACAACACGCCGCTGGGCGCCGGGGGCGTGCTTTGCCGGAGCCAGGCGTCGAACCAGTCAGCCTCGAGGCGGCGCAGCGGCAGAACGGAGGAAGGGCCGAAGTCCGCTTCCGGCATGCGCGGATTCTGGTTATGGCCCCACGGGCCGATGATGAGCCGGGCGGGGCGTCCGCTGGCGCGGAGCGCCTTCCACATGGCGATGTCGGAAGGGAGGAAAACATCGTACCAGCCGCCTTCAATCAGCGCCGCCGCCCGCACGCCCGAGGCGCGCCGGAGCGTGCTGAGGGCGCGCCAGTAGCCGTCATATGCCGGATGCGCCATCGCCTCCTGATAAAAGTCCAGCGTGCGGCCGGCCACGAAGCGGTCAGCGTTCTTCAGCGGAAGAAAGGTGACCATTTTCTGGAAGTCGACCACCGGACGGTTGGACGGCTTGAAGTTCTCCGCGATCCAGCGCAGCCGGTGGGCCAGCCGGAAGGCGCCTCCGCGGCTGTAATAGCGGTCGAAATACTCGTCTCCGCCGCTGACGGCAGGCGCGATCGCCTTCAGCGCCGGATGGCCGCTCAGCGCCGCGCGCCACTGCGCGATGCCTACATAAGAGCCGCCGAACATCGCCACCCTGCCGTCGGACCACGCCTGACGCGTGATCCACGTGATCGTGTCGGCTCCGTCCCGCTCTTCCTGGACCACCTGCCGGAACTCGCCCTCGCTGTCGTATCGGCCGCGCACGTCCTGCGTCACCACCGCGTAGCCACGGTCGAGGAACGCCTGGATGGAGGGCGTCACCTGCGCGCTTTTCCTGTAAGGCGTCCGCTGCAGAACCGTGGGGAAACGGCCCTGCAATGCAGGGCGGAAGATGTTCGTGCAAAGCCGCACGCCGTCCCGCATGGCGACCCGCACGTGAAGCTGCACGACGGGCTGAGCCGAGGCTGAGCCGCCTGCAAGGGCAAGCAGCAGGAAAAGGGCGCGCCGCCGCATCGCTCAGCCCTTCCGGCTGCGCGGGCCGAACAGGGCGGTGCCGACGCGCACGATCGTCGCGCCCTCCTCGATGGCCGCTTCCAGATCATGCGACATACCCATGGACAGACCGCGGAGTCCGTGCTGCTCCGCCAGCGCGCGCAGGCGGCGGAACCAGGGGCGCGACGCTTCAGGGTCGTCCGACCAGGGCGGCATCGTCATCAGCCCCGTGAGCCGCAGATTCGGGCAGGCGCGGATCTCGTCAATCAGCGCCGGGAGATCCTCGGGGGCGCAGCCGGACTTGGTCTCCTCGGGAGACAGCTTGACTTCGATCATCACTTCCAGCGGCCTGCCGAGCGAGTCCAGCCGGCGCGCGAGCTTCACCGAGTCGACGGTCTGGATGACATCGAACAGCTCGCCCGCGCGGCGGCTCTTGTTGGACTGCAGGTGTCCGATCAGGTGGAAGCGGGCCCCTTCGAGGCCGCGCACGGCCGGCGCCTTCCGCTCGAACTCCTGCACGTAGTTCTCGCCGAACTCGCGCAGGCCGAGGGCGTGCGCCTCCAGGACAACTTCGGGCGGAAATGTTTTTGTCACCGCCAGCAGCGTGATTTCTTCGCGGCGGCGTCCCGAGCGCGCGCAGGCGGCCAGGATGCGCTGTTCGACTTCCTCCAGGTTGCGGGAAAGATCAGCGCCCACTGCCCGTCATTATAATGGGGGCGGTGGCCAGCCTCCGCAGGGCGAGCCGCGCGGGTTCCGCCGCGAACCTGCGCGCGGAGGCGGAGCGTTTCCTCGCCTCGTGCCGCGATCCCGTTCTGATCGAACCCGGAGAAGCCCCGTTCGCGCTTGGCGGCGCGGAGTGGGCGATGACGGAACGCGGACCGTTCCTGCTGCTGGAAGCCTGGGACGAGACGCGCAACCTGGCGCGGCGCGTGACCGCAGTGGTCGAGAGCCGGCGGGGACGGCTTGTTCTGGAGGTCGAACGGTTCGGAGGGCGCACGGGGACGCTCACGCTGGCCGACCGCAGCGATCCCGCCGCCGCGTCCGTGCTGGCGCGCGGGGAGCGGATGGAGCTGCTCGAGCTGCTGCGGCGCTGGCTGGCGCGGCAGTACCCGGGCTGGAGGCTGCGCGGGATCACGGCGGGCATGGATCTGGAGCGATCCCTGAGCGGAGCGTGCCCGAGGGCGTTGCTGACGCTGGGCGGCAGGCGGTGCGCGGCGGTGGCTGCGGACCGGGAGCATGCGTCATCCGCGCTGACGCAGGCGCTGCTGTGGGCGGATCATCTCCGGCGGCGCGACGGGGAAGACGTGCACTCGGTGGCGCTGTTTGTTCCGCGCGGGACGGAAAAGGGCATCGCCCTGCGGCTCCGCTGGCTGAACATGCGCGCTGAGCTGTTTGTGTGGGACGGCCACGGCGTGGAGGAGCGGGCCGATCCGGCCGACTTCGGGAATCTGATCCGCGAGCTTCCGCAGTGGTGCGATCCGCCGCAAGCCGGGGACGGGGACGCGGCGCGGTGGGTGCACGAACTGGGGATGGAAGAGGGCGTCGAAGCCGTGGCCGCGGCGCCGGGCGAGTGGAGCCTGCGCGTGCGCGGACTGGAGTTCGCGCGGTACCGCGGGGGAGAGCTGTTCTACGGAGTGTTCCGGCGGCGCCGCGCCCGCTCTGCCGAACCGGTGCGCAGGCTGGCCCGGGAACTGGCGCGCTTCCGCTCCCTGGACGGACCAGATCCGCTCCACGAGTGGCGGCAGGCGAAGCCCGAGGCGTGGCTCGAGTCCGTGCTGCGTCAGAGGCTGGACCTGATCGATCCGCTGCTGCTGAAGGCGCCGGTGTACAGCCAGGCGGCGGCCGTGGAGGGGACGGACCGGGGCGTCATGGACCTGCTTGCGCTGCGGCGGGACGGGCGGCTGACCGTGATCGAGATCAAGGCCTCGGCCGATCCGGAGCTGCCGCTGCAGGCTCTTGGCTACTGGGCGGCGGTGGGGCATCATGCGGCGCGCGGCGATTTCGTCCGCCGCGGCTATTTCCGCGGGCATGCCGTCGATCCGCGTCCGCCGCGGCTGGTGCTGGCGGCGCCGGCAATGGAGTTTCATCCGACCACGGAAACGCTGCTTGGATTCTTTCATCCGGACGTGGAAGTGGAGCGCGCAGGGCTTGGCGTAGAATGGCAGCAGAGGCCGCGCGTGGTGCTGCGGGTGCAGGGCAGCGCGCGGCCCGAGTGGGACGGACCGGGCTGAGGCGAGCGCGGCATGAACTTTCTGTCACAGGTGCGGAGCGCGCTGAAGAAAGTGGATCCTTCGGGCATCCGCGCGCTGGCCTCGAAGCGCTACCGCATCCTGGTGGTGGCCGGTTCCTCCTCTTCGTATGCGGCGGTGGAAGATTTTCTGACGCCTGCCGGGTTGAGCCGGCAGAAGCGGCTGGAGGCGGCCGAGACGCTGGTCCGCGCCTGCGACCCCGACGCTGAAGGCAAGTTCCACTTCATCTTCGCCGAGCAGGGCAAGGCGGCGCCCGAGGGATGGATTCCGGGAGAAGATCTGTTCTTCTTTGACGTGCGCCGGCTGCCGGAATTCGTTGAGCATTTCGTGACAGCGCGCCCGGAGGAATCGCTGGCGCTGGCAAGGCTGCTCGAACCGGTGCGGCACGAATACGCGCGGCAGACGATCCATCAGGTGGCGCGGGAGAACGCGCTGTTCAGCATCCTGACGTCGCTGCCGAACGTGGTGCCGGGGCTCGCGCAGATTCCGTGGCTGTTCGGCGAGTTCGCGTCGGACACGGCGGTGCTGACGGCCAACCAGATCCGGATGGCGTTCCTGCTGGCCGCGGCCAGCGACCGCGAAGTGGGCTTCAGCGAGCAGCGGCGGGAGATCGGTTCCATCGTGGCGGGTGCGTGGGGCTGGCGTGCGGGAGCGAGGCAGCTGGTGAGCAAGATCCCCTTTGGCGGCGGCATCATTCCGAAAGCGGCCGTCGCGTACGCGGGCACCTATGTCGTGGGCATGGCGCTCGACCGGCTGTACCGTCTCGGCTACGGACTGAGCCGCGAGGAGCGGGAGAAGGCGTACGAAGAGGCGTACGCCAGAGGACGGCAGGTGGCTTCCAACCTGGTGCGGATGGTCAAGGCGGGCTAAGGCGGGGATGCAGCTTTACGGGAGGCGTCGTTGCCCATGACAGATTCCAGGCCTGTGGCCATCGTCACCGGGGCTTCGCGCGGCATCGGCCGCGGCATCGCGCTGGAGCTGGCCCGCACGCACCGCGTCATCGGCACTTACCGCGGGCGGCGCGATGCGGCGGAGAGCCTGCAGGCCGAGTGCGGCGCCGACATCGTGCAGTGCGACATCGCTTCAGCCGCCGACCGGATGGCGCTGATCGAACACGCGCGGAAGAACTACGGACGGCTGGACCTGCTGGTGAACAACGCCGGCATCGCACCGCGCGAGCGGCTGGACCTGATGGACGCCACGGAAGAGATCTTCGACGAAGTGCTCGCCACCAACCTTAAGGGGCCGTACTTCCTGACGCAGCTGGCGGCGCGGTGGATGGCGGAGCAGGGCGCGGGGCGGATCGTGTTCGTGACGTCGATCTCCGCTTATACGGCGTCGCTGAACCGCGGCGAGTACTGCATTTCCAAAGCGGGCCTGAGCATGGCGGTGCAGCTGTGGGCCGCCCGGCTGGCGCGCCACGGCGTGCTGGTGTTCGAAGTGAGGCCGGGCATCATTGAAACGGACATGATCGAGAAGGTCCGGCAGGCGTATGAAGAGAAGGCGCGCGCGGGCCTGATCCCGCAGGGACGGCTGGGCGCGCCGGCGGACGTGGCGCGGCAGGTGCGCGCGATTGCGGACGGCCTGCTCGATTACGGCACGGGCACGGTGCTGAACGCTGACGGCGGGTTCCACCTGCGCACGTTGTGATATAACTGGCATTTCAATTAGGCGCGGGCCGGGCGCCTGCGCCGGGGAGATCCTTCCATCATGAACAGGAAGTTCTACGGTCCGTGGATCGTCTTCGCCGCCTTCATTACGTTCGGCCTGTCCACCGGGCTGCCGTACTACAACATTTCGTTTTTCTACGACTATTTCAACCGGGATTTCGGCTGGTCGCGGGAGCAGATCACGCTGGGCTTTCCGCTGGCGGTGGCGCTGACGCTCTGGACCGGACCGCTGCTGATCCACCGTTTCAGCCCGCGCCGGCTGATTCTGGTGGGGACGTTTCTGACGTTCTGCGCGCTGGCGGGATTCGGGCTGATGCCGGGCATGCTGGGCGTGTACTACCTGCTGTGGGTCGTGTACACGATCGGCTATTTCCTGTCCGGTCCGCCGCCGCACCAGTTCATCGTCTCCAACTGGTACAAGCGGAACCGCGGCAAGGCGATGGCCGTGGTGTACGTGGGCGTGGGCGTGATCGGCTCGCTGGGCAGCTTTCTGGCCAAGCCGCTGACCGAGTGGTTCGGGTATCACATGGCGCTGGTGATTCTGGGTCTGATGCTGTTTCTCGCCTGGCCGCTGGTGATCTTCGTGATGAAGGACCATCCGCGCGAGATGGGGCAGAACCCGGATGGCGATCCCGAGCCGCCCGCCGAGCAGGCGGTGCAGCCGCAGAGTTTCCGGTGGCTGCTGTCGAAGCCCGCGTTCTGGCTGCTGCTGGTGGGCAGCGTCTGCTCGATCGGCAGCATCGGCGCGGTGAACTTCCACATGAAGTTCGTGTTCCTCGATCAGGGCTTCCAGCCGGGGCCGCATGCCGACGGTGCGTGGCGCACCGCCTCGATTCTGATCCTGTGGTCTTCGATCGCAGGCCGGCTCGGCATGGGCTATCTGGCGGACCGCTTCAACAAGAAGTGGGTGATGTTCATCACGTATTTCATCGTGGCCGCCACCATTCCGCTGCTGCTGCACGTGCATCCGGGACAGGAGATCTGGCTGTACATCTTCGCTGTGATGTTCGGCTTCGGAATGGGCGCCGATTACATGCTGATCCCGCTGATGGCGGCGGAGGCGTTCGGCGTGAACACGCTGCCGAAGGCGATGTCCGTCATTCTTCCCGCCGACACGATCGGGCAGACCTGGTTCCCGTACGTGGTGTCCCACCTGCGCACGATGCTGGGCAGCTATGACAAGGCGCTGATGGTCGTGCTGGCCATCGCGATGACGGGCGCGCTGGCCATTGCGCTGCTGCCCAACACGAAGGCGCTTGGAGAGAAGAACCGGGTCCAATAGCACAGTTCATGCGTTATTTCACATACAAGTCTCTGGAAGAACTGGAAGGGGCGGCGCGCGCCGTGGGCGCGCAGCACGTCCGCTTCATTCACGACAAGGCGCGCGTGCAGGAGCTTCTGCAGCGCAGGGTGCAGGCAGGCGGCATCACTGTGGGCAACTCCATGGCGATTCATCCCATGGAGGGCTGCGACGGCACGCTGGACGGAAAGCCCGACGAACTGACCTGGCGGCGGTACGAGCGGTTCGCGCGGGGCGGGGCGAAACTGATCTGGTTCGAAGCCACCGCCGTGCGCGAAGACGGGCGCGCCAATACGCGGCAGGTGCTGCTGAACCGCGCCAACGCGGACGAGTTCGCCAGGCTGGTCGAGATGATGCGCCGCGTGCACCGCGAAGAATGGGGCTCCGTGGACGACCTGTTGATCCCCGTGCAGCTCACGCACTCCGGGCGCTACTCGCATCCGGTGCGCGTCATTGCGTACCACAATCCGCTCATCGACGAGAAGACCGGCACGCCGCCGGACTATCCCGTGATCAGCGACGGCGAGCTGGAGCGGCTGGAAGATGTCTACGTGGACGCCGCCGGGCTGGCGCTCGAGGCGGGATTCAACGCCGTCGACATCAAGGCGACGCACGGCTATCTGCTGAGCGAGCTGCTGGGGGCGAAGACGCGGGAGGGACGCTACGGCGGCTCCCTCGAGAACAGAACACGATTCATCCGGAATGTTCTTGGCAAGATCCGCGCGAAGCACGGACGCCGGCTGATGCTGTGCATGCGGCTGGGCTGCTTCGACGGCGTGCCGTACGTCACGGATCCCGAAACGGGGCTGGGCAAGCCGCTCCCGTATCCGGTGCCGTACCCCTGGGGCTGGGGCGTGAACCCGATGAACCCGCTCGAGCCGGACCTGACGGAAGTGAAACAGGCCATCCGCTGGTTCATCGACTGGGGCATCGAGCTGCTCAACGTCTCGCTCGGGAGCCCTTATTACAACCCGCACATTGGCCGCCCGTTCGAAAAACCCGACGAGGGCAACTACGAAGAGCCGGAGCATCCGCTGCTGGGAGTGGACCGCCATTTCCGCGTTGCGGGCGAACTGCAGCAGGCTTTCCCGGAGCTGCCGATGGTGGGGACGGGCTACAGCTGGCTGCAGAAGTACTTCATCCACGCGGGCGCCGCCAACATCGAGGACGGCAGGATCCGTTTCGTGGGCATCGGGCGCGGAGCGCTGACGTATCCGGACTTCGCCCGCGACGTGATCGAAAAGGGCGAGCTCGACGAATCGCGCGTCTGCAAGACGCTGACCTACTGCACGTACCTGATGCGGCAGAAGCACAATGAGCTCGGGCAGTTCCCCACGGGCTGCCCGCCGTTCGACAAGACGGTCTACGGGCCCATCATGAAGCAGGCGCGCGAGATGAAGCGGCGGCTGCAGGGCGGCTGACGCCGCGCCCTACTCGCGGAGCGCGCTGGCCGGATCGAGCCGGGCGGCGCGGATGGCCGGACCAGCCGCGGCGCCCACGCTGATGACCGTCAGGACAGCCGCCACGGCCGCGTAGACGACCGGGTCGAACGCCTGAACGCCGTAGATCATCCGCTGCAGCGTCTGACCGGTGAGCGGTGCGGAAATCAGCCCCGCCAGAGCGCCCACGCCCGCCAGAAACAGCCCGGAGCGGAGCGTCATGGCGCGGATCATGCCGGGAGTCGCACCGAGCGCCATGCGGATGCCAATTTCGCGCCGCTGCTGCGCCACGGCGAGGGCCAGCACGCCGTAGAGGCCGACCGCCGACAGAAGCAGGGCCAATCCTGCGAACACCCCGAACAGAAAGAGCGCCGCCGTCTGCTGGCCCGTTGCGCGCTCGATTTGCGAGCGCAACTCGCGCACCTGATCGGCGGAGACATCCGGCGCCACCTCGCTCATCACTTTCTCGATCGCGGGCGCCACGCTGAGCGGAGGAACCGCCGTCTTCAGGGCGAAAAACGGAAACGCCCACGGGCGCTGCGTGAAGGATTCGTAGATCATCGCCCGCCTCGTCTCGTCCGGCTGGTCGAAAGCGATATCCTGCACGACGCCGGCGATCGTTCCCGAGACTTTCTCGCCCATCAGCACGAATTCGATTTCCCTGCCGAGCGGATCCTCGTTCGGGAAATACTGGTTGCGCAGCGTTTCGGAAATGATGAACACGCGCGGCCGGTCCGGCGTGTCGCTCTCGGCGAAATCCCGGCCCGCCAGAAGGCGGGCGCCGATGACGGAAAAATAGCGCGGCGAGACCGTGTTGTAGAAAACCTGCTGGAATTCGCCCGCGGTTTCGTGGCCCGGAACGCGGAACATGCCGGGCCAGTTGACGCCGGCCAGCGGGGGATAGGCGGTGACCGTGGCGTCGAGCACGCCGGGGATTTCCCGCATGCGGCCGAGCACCGTCTGATAGAAGCGGGCGCGAGATTCGTCGTCGGGATAGGCCGCATCCGGCAGCATCGTGCGGAGCAGAAGCACGTTGTCCGGCTGGAAGCCCATGTCCGTGTGCACGAGCCGGTAATACGTGCGCCACAGCAGGCCGGCGCCCACGAGCAGGGTGGCGCAGACGGCGACTTCGGCGCCGATGAGAAGGCCCCGCAACAGGCTGCGGCGGCGGCCGGCTGAAGCGCCGCGGGATTCTTCGTTCAGTGAAGTGAACAGATTCAGCCGCAGGACGCTCAGGGCCGGGGCTGTGCCGAACACGAGCCCTGTCAGGACGGAAACGGCGAGGGCGAAGAGCAGCGTGTGCAGGTTCAGCTCCGCCTCCTCCAGCCTCGGCAGGCGGAAGCGGTCCCAGGTGACCAGAAAATCGATGGCCCATGCGGCGACGGCCAGTCCGGCAGCGCCGCCGATCAGGGACAGCAGGACGCTTTCCGTCAGCATCTGGCGGAAGATGCGGATCTGCGAGGCGCCCAGCGCCGCGCGGACGGCCAGCTCGCGCAGACGGGCCGAGGCGCGGGCCAGCAGCAGGCCGGCCAGGTTGGCGCAGGCCAGCAGAAGGGCCAGGCCGGCGGCGAGCGAGAGGGCGATCAGCGGCTGGTGCGCGGAACCGCGCAGGAACCGGTCGGCAGGTTCGAGATAGCCTTCGCGGTTCCGGCTGCTGCGGGGTTCCTCCTCAGCGAGGCGCTGATAAATGGCCCGGATTTCGGCATCCGCCTGCTCCTTCGTCGCGCCAGGCTTCAGGCGCACGGCGACCACCATGGAGCGGCGGTCGAAGGCGTCCAGCATCCCCTGGGTGATCGGAAGCGGCACGATGGCTTCCAGTCCTTTGCTGGCTTCCGCCCGCTGCGCCGGCAGTCCGGGCAGAATGCCGGCCACGACATGGACCTCTTTCTCCATCTCGACGGTGGATCCGAGTATGCCCAGGTCGCCGCCGAGGCGGCCGCGCCAGAAGCCCTCGTCGAAGTAGACGGCCTGGTTCTTTCCCGACTGATATTCGTCCGGAAAAAACTCCCGCCCGGCCAGAAGTTTCACTCCGAGGGCCTTGTAATATCCTGGGCTTGCGTAGCCGCCCCGCACGAGGATGGAGCGCCCCTTCCACTTGAGGTTGAACGGCTGGCCGAGAATCGTGCCGACGGCTTCCGCGCTGCTGATGCCCTTTTCGAGAGCGACATACTCGTACATGTTCGGCAGCGCCGTAGGGCCGCCGGCCAGATGCTTGACGCGGACGAAGAAGAGCCGCTCCGGCTCAGGATACGGCAGGGGCCGCAACAGCACGCTGTCGACGACGCTGAAGATGGCGGTGTTGGCGCCGATGCCCAGAGCCAGAATCAGAATGGCCACGGCAGTGAACAGGGGCTCCTTGCGCAGCTGCCGGAAACCATAGCGGATATCCTGAAAAAACCCCGAGAGCATGGCTGCGTCTTCCCCCCAGATTCAGAGAAATTGCGCCCTAATGGCCAGTCTCTTTTTCCGGATTCCGGCACCCGGCGCGGAACGCAGACGGGAAATTGGGCCGTTCCGCCGCATTGCAGCACTCACAGAGCCGCCGCCTGGCTGGCCGGAACGATCCGCCCGTCGAACAGGTGGATGGTCCGCTGCGCACGCCGGGCGAAACGGGGATCGTGGGTGACCATGCAGATGGTGGAACCGGAGGCGTGAAGTTCGCTCAGCAGGTCCATGACCGACTCGCTGTTCGCGGAATCCAGGTTGCCCGTGGGCTCGTCGGCCAAAAGGATGGCCGGCTTGCCCGCCAGGGCGCGCGCCACGGCGACACGCTGCTGCTGTCCGCCGGAAAGCTGCGACGGGTAATGCTTGAGCCGGTGAGCCATTCCGACCCGCTCCAGGGCTTCCAGCACCAGCTGCTTGCGCTCCGCCGCGCCAAGCCCCCGGTATGTCAGCGGCAGCTCCACATTTTCATAGACAGTCAGATCCCCGATCAGATTGAACGCCTGGAAAATAAACCCGATTTCGCGGTTCCGGATCCGCGCCCGCTCCCCGATGCCCAGAGAATGAACGGGCGTTCCCCTCAGCCAATATTGTCCGGAAGTCGGGGCTTCCAGCAGGCCCAGGATCGAGAGCAACGTCGACTTCCCGCATCCCGACGGTCCGGCGACGGAAACAAATTCCCCTTGCCGGATGTCCAGGCTGACATTTTCCAGCGCGTGCGTTTCCACCTCGTCGGTGAGAAACACCTTCGAAATATCCCTGAGACGGATCAGCGATCCATTTTCGGTTGTTTGCAGCTCCGGCATATCCATCATCCAGAGAGCGGATTGCCTGCTATACTACCACTCTTTGTCAGCGAATTGTCAGCCGCTGAGCGTTGTCGTATCCCGATAAATCGGAAAGGATCACGCGGTCGCCTTCCTGAAGGCCGTCCAGGATTTCGATGGTTTGAACGGATGTCCTTCCGGTGCGGACCTGGACGCGCACGGCTTCCTGGCCGCCGGGCGCAATGCGGAAAAGAGACACGATCGAATTCGGCTGGGCGAACGCCGGACGCTGGATCTGCAGCGCCTGGGCCAGCTTCTCGATTTCGATGACGGCTTCCACGTTCAGATCGGGACGCGCGCCGGGAGGGAGCGGCCCTTCCAGCCGGAGGTCGACGAGGACGTTGCCGGCGGTCGCCGCCGGATCGATGCGCGCCACGCGCGCCGGCACCGTGCCGTTCCGGGTATCCACGACGGCAGTCTGACCTTCCGCAACGTCCTTGGCCTGGATCTCGGGGATGCGGATCTGTGCCTTGAGCCGTTCAGGCTGCGCCACCTTGGCCAGAGTGGCGCCAGCCTGCACCTGCTGGCCCACTTCCACGGGCAGCTGCTGCAGGACGCCGGCGGCTCCGGCTTTCACTCTCAGGCTTTCGACCTGCTTGCGCTTGAGGTCGTAGGCGGCGCGGAGCTTCTCGATCAGGACCCGCTGGGCCGCCAGTTGCGCTTCCGCGCTGGCCGTGCTGATTTCCAGGCGCTTCTTCTCGATTTCAAGCCGCTTGCGGGCTTCATCGGCCACGGCGCGGGACAGTTTGACGTTCAGTTCGGCGGCAAGGCCTTCTTTGCCGAGCGCGGCATCGTTGTCCGCCTTCAGCTGCGCCTGGACGAATTCGCTCTCCACGCGCGCGACGGCGGCGCGCAGATCCAGCTGTGCGGATTCGAGCTTCACGCGCAGATCGCGGAGATTGGCTTCGGCTGCGCGGAGCTGCCAGCGGAGGTCTTCCGCGGCCAGCTCCAGTTCCGGATTCGAAAGCACGACGAGGACGGTGTCGGGCCGCACCTGAGCGCCGGGCCGCAACAGGATCTTCTCCACGCGCCCGTCCTGCGGCGCGGGAATCCAGACGACCTCTTCTGGTACCAGAACGCCCAGCCCCCGCACCTGGCGAATCAGCGGGGCGACTCTGGCCGTGTCGATCCACAGGCTGCTGCGGTCCACTGCGGGCGCAGCCGGCTTCGCCTTGCCGAGCCGCCATACGCCGGCGGCGGCAAGGACCGCCAGCGGCACGGCCACCGCGGCGATGCGGAACAGCCTTCTTCGCGCGACACCCTGTCTCGGAATGTCCATGCCCGTTCCTGCGCGGGCGCGGCGAGGGCCGGGCCCGCTTCAACAAATGTAGCTGATTTCTTTCTTCCCTGCCCCGTGCCCGGAGGCGGCTCAATAGCGCCAGCTGGAGGAGGCCACGGCGTAGCGCGCGAACGACTGCTGGTCGGAAAGGAGCGAGGAAATCTCCTCCGCGGAGAGCGGAAATCCGACATAGTAACCCTGCACGAGGTCGCACCGGGCGGCGTGCACCAGGTCGAATTCCTCTTCCGTCTCCACGCCTTCCGCCACCACCTGCAGACCGCGGTGGTGCGCCAGCACCGTGATGGTGTGCACCACCGGAAGCGTGCCGCCGGGCTGGGCGATCTGGCGGACGAATGAACGGTCCACCTTGATCTTGTCCAGAGGCAGCCGGTGCAGATAAGCCAGCGGGGAATAGCCCACGCCGAAGTCGTCGATGGCGATCCGCACGCCCAGCTTGCGCAATTCCGCCATGCGGCGCGCCGACTGCTCGATGTCGGCGAGGATGCAGCTCTCCGTGACCTCCAGCTCCAGGCTGTCGCCGCGGATGCCGGACTCCTCAAGGATCCGCTTGACCGTCCCGACGAAATCCGGCGAGGCGAACTGTTGCGGCGAAACGTTGACAGCCACGCAGGGCGCTTTGCCTCCTGTCGAGGACCACCGCGCCACCTGCCGGCAGGCTTCGCGCAGCACCCATTCGCCGATCGGCGTGATGATGCCCGTCTCCTCCGCCAGACGGATGAAGGTTTCCGTGTCGACATGGCCCAGGTCGGCGGAATCCCAGACCAGAAGGGCTTCGACAGCCCGCACCTGCCCGTCCCGATCCACCTCCGGCTGGAAACGCAGCGACAGCTCCTGGCGCTCGATGGCGCGGTGGAGCGCGGTCTCCAGGCGGAAAGTCTGCTCGTGGGAGGAGGACTCGGCCGCTCCGCACCAGGCCACGGAGTTCCCGCTGCGCGTCTTCGCCTGAATCATGGCGCTGGACGCCCGGCGCAGCAGGGAAGCGCCGTCCTGCCCGCTTGAAGGATACATGGCGAGACCGACGCTGGCCGTCATATGGAACTCGTGCCCGTGCACGACGAGGGGCCGCCCCATCCACTCGATCAGCTTTTCGGCGGCCTGAGTTGCGGCCCGCCGGGTTCCGGATTCGAGCAGCAGGGCGAACTCGTCACCGCCCAGGTGACACGCAGGACCGGCGGAGTGAGGGAACGAGCAAATCCTCTGGGACATTTCCTGCAGCGCCAGATCGCCGCCGCGAAATCCCAGAAGGTGATTGATCCGGCGGAACCGGTTGAGCCCTGCCACGCAAACGACAAATTTTTTCCGGGGACTGGACGCGATCCGCTGATCCAGAACACCCTCGAACTTTCCGCCGCTCAACAGGTTGGGCTCGGTTCTGAGTACTGCGATACGGTCACTCTGGTTGCGGCGGGGAGCACCTGGATTCGTCATAGCATTGCCACAAACCGCTACAGTGTATTGTCCTGTATAACATGGTTCTTTCTCTTTGAAAATGGGGTTTTACCGGTCTAGAACCACTAGGCTTCAGGACCCGCCCGATGGCGCCGCTGTTTCGCGGAGAGCTGCGGCCAGTTTCAGCAGCGGATTTTCGGCGCCCGCCCTGCCCGTCAGGCAGAACGCCGGGAGGCCGCCTCCCCCGCCGAACGCCACCACGGGCGCGCCTGCGATCAGGGCGGTGGCAAGCCAATCCTGCGGACCCGCGTCCGCCTCCGTTTCCGGTTCAGTCAGGGAAGCTGCCGGAAAAATCACGGCGTCAGAGCCGGCAAGGGCTTCATTGAACCACTCCTGCACTTCCCGCCGCAACCGCATCGCACGCAGGTAGTCGAAAGCAGTGAGCTCCCGCGCCTGCTCGAGAATCTCCCTGCCTTCCGCCGCCGACGCCATCTCGTCCTCCATGGCTTCGCACGCCTCCGCCGCCAGGACAATCTCCAGAATATCCCCGGAGAATCCCTTCGGACGCGGAGCGGCTTCGACGGAGGCACCCAGCTTGCCGAGAGCGGTCAAAAGCGCCGGAACCGCCGCGCCCTCTGCTGCCAACAACTTGGGAGAGAACCGGGCATATTGCGGAACGAAGCGAAACGTTCGTCCCGGAGAATGGAAGCAGCGGCTGTCGCCGCCGCTCATGGCGGAGAGCGCATGGCCGCAATCTTCGGGCGTGCCCGCCACCGCGGTGACGGCTGCCAGGGTCCAGGACACCGGCGCCGTGCCGAAACCGCTCACGGTTCCGAACGTGGGCCTGAGAGCCCAGCAGCCGTGGCGCACCGCGGACCGCAGAACATTTCCGTTGAAATCGAGGCCGATCGCGAACGGCAGCAGGCGGCGTCCAACCACGGCTGCGCAGGGATCGGCGCCGCCGGAACGCCAGAACTCCGCGGCACCCGGAGGAGGAGAAGAGAGCAGAGCCAGAGGAATCGCCTTCGCGCTCCGGAGACGGCTCACGGCGGCCGCATCTTCCACCTGCCTGGGGTGGACGTCTGCGTTCCAGAACGGCGGGCGTCCGGAGACCTGCAGGAGCTCGCTCACGCCAAACGGCGCGCCCTGGAGGATGCCGCGAGTCCTTCCGCGGCTCAGCTCCCGTTCCACGCCGCGGGCTGCGCTCATGGCCTCGCGCTCGAGAATCTGGCGGACGGAACCGTCCCGGGCGCCTTCCGCCTCGAGTGCCTGAACGGCCTCGCGGATGACGTCCCGCGCCTTGACTGATCCGGACCGCAGAAGGCCGTTCAGATCAAGCAGGCTCGCCTGCGCCTGAGCCATGGGACCTCACGGAATAAAACGGAACGCAGGAGATACGTTCTTGCCCGGCTGCGCGCGCCGAAGTTTGGCGGCGGCCGACCGAACAGCCTTGTGACGGTCCGTCTCCTGCCGCCGGTCCTGCCGCGGCGTTTCCGGACGGGCGGCCAGCGGCAGGGCGAGCGCCGCTGCCAGACGCCGCCGGGTCAGACCTCCCTGATTTTTCACAGGTGTCCCCCGTGCCTCCCCTGATGGAGGCGCAACATTTCTTCCTGCTCCTGAAGCGCCTCGAGCGCAGCCCGTTCCATGGCCGCCCGCGGGGCGCTCTCGCCGGTGAAGATTTCGAACTGGCGCGCCGCCTGCTCGAGGAACATTTCGAGGCCCGGAATCACTTTCCGTCCCTCGGCCGCCGCGCGCTTCAGCAGCAGCGTTTCCTGCGGCGTGTAGACCAGATCGAAAACGAGCGAGGCGGGGATCGAGTTGCGGAAGAGGCAGTTTTCCGTATGCGGCCACATGCCTACCGGCGTGGCGTGGATCAGGACATCGAAAAAGCGGGCCTCGGCCTGCTCCAGCGTCAGCGCCTCGGCGTCCACCAGTTTGGCCAGGGCGCGCACGCGGTCGATGTTGCGGCCGGTGATCGCCAGGCTCGCACCCGCATTCTTCAGGGTGAAAGCGGCGGACCGCGCCGTGCCCCCGTTGCCGGCGATCAGGACGCTGGCTTTGTTCAGCCGGATGCGCTTCTGCAGCGGCACCAGAATGCCGTCGGTGTCGGTGTTGGTCCCCCGCCACCGCCCCGCCTTGCGGAACACCGTGTTGACCGCGCCGATCCGTTTCGTCAGCGGATCGATCGAGTCCAGATAGCGGATGATGCGGTGCTTGTGCGGAATGGTGACGCTGAAACCGGCCAGCGGAAGCTTTTCGGCCAGCGAGAAGAAATCCTTCAGCTGAAGCGGGGAGACGAGAAAAGGCAGGTAGAGCGCCTCCACGCGCCGCGCCTGCAGGGCTCGGTTGTGGACGGCGGGCGAGATGCTGTGCCGCACAGGGTCGGCGATGACGCCAAAGAACTTCGGCGATTTCCAGGGGCGATCCACGCGGTAAAGGTTTCTGAGGACGCGCGCCATCACCTGCCCGGCAGCCGTGCCCTCTGTCATGGACGGGGCGGCGTAGGTGTAGACGCCGCCGAAGACCGGGCAGAGCACGCGCGTGGGGAAGCCCATCTCCGTCATCGCCAGCAGGATGAGCGGCGTTTTCGGGTAGCTGCGCGCCAGGGAAAGGACGCGCAGATTGTCGGATGGCTTCCTCGCCGTCGTGACGATCTTGTATGCGGAAGCGGGCACGCGCAGCATGCGCTTCATCAGCGGATCCAGGGCGGGCGTGCCCTCGTAATTGTGGTAGCTGACGATGATGTGCGCCTTGCCTTCCAGCAGGTGCAGGGGCGCGAGGGGCGCTTCCGCGCTTTCGATTTCCACGTCCACGGCGCGCGCGCCGGCGTCCACCGCCGCGCCCAGAATGCGGAACTCTTCCTCGATGCTGCCGTTGAAGCGGCCGTGGTTCTGATGTCGCCGGCAGGTGGCCAGCAGCGTGGCGTCGGGGTACAGCTCGAGAAACTTCCGGATGACCGGCAGCCCGTCTTCGGGGCGGGGCAGATAATCCAGCCGGAATTCGAGGAATCTCTCCCCAGCGTCGGCTTCCCGCCGGGCGTGCTCCAGAAGACGCGACGCATCAGGCAATCCCAGGGCGATGCAAATCTTCGGCAATGGAGCGCGTGAGATCATGTCCTCCTCGAAGGCTGGCCAGCAATGGAAGACGATATCATCTCACACCCCCGGCCTGCTCTACTGTCCGCTCTCCGCCTGCGCCTCCTGGCGCGCCGCCCATTCGGCGGCCAGCCGGACCGCGTTCCCGCTGCACAGCCGGACCGCCCCGCGGCGCCACGCTTCCAGGCCCTCGTCCAGCGTCAGCTCCCCGGCCATCAGCCCGAGTTCCAGCTCGCCGCGCGCAATGCGGACGAAGAGGTCGAGAGAGGCGATGCACTCCTGCGCGGGGCGTTCTCCAGCCAGAAGGCTGAGCACGGAGACATCGCAGCGCTTGCAGATCTTGGTGGCGATCACGCGCAGATCGTCGGCGAGCAGGGAGGGGTCGAGAATCGCGTGCAGCCGCGCGCCCGATTCCGCGCACGACCGGCCGATCTGCATCAGTTCCGTTTCGACCTGCTGGAACTCGCGCGACAGCAGCTGCGCAGAGTTCAGAACGAATCCGACTTCGCGGACGCCGCGGCGCAGGAGATCGCGCGCCTCGTAGAGCTTTGCGGCCGTCGTGGAAGCGCCGTAAGGAAATCCGGCGGCGGCGATCACGGCCGTCTGGCTGCTGCCGGCCGCCCGCAGCGCCCGCTCCGCATCGGCGGGGAAAACAGCGACTGCGCCGAGGCCGCCGGCCACGGCTTCGCGGCATGCAGCCAGCAGAGCGGCGTCAGAAAGGCCTGGCCGCAGGAGCCACAGCGACAACGCGCGCGTCCATTGTTCCGGAGACGGAAACTCTCGCCGATCGGGTGAATCTTCCATGCGGGACACTCTCCAGGCTTCGCAACGCCGGCAGGAAACGGACGGCGCGCTTCGGGATCAGCGCTTCCGCGCGGGCGGTGCGGCGGACAGTTTCTGCAGCTCGACCCGCGCGCGCCGGGCGGCGTCGCTGTTGGGCGCCGCCTTGATCAACGCACGAAGCTCCTGCTCGGCTTCCGCCCGGTTGCCGAGTTCCATCAGGGCGCGGGCCTTCATCAGGCGGGCGTCGTTCGTCTTCGAGTTGTTCGGATAGGCTTCCAGCACCCGGTCAAAGGCGGCCACGGCATCCTCGAAGCGCTTCTGGTTGTAATGAATCTCCCCGATGTAGTACTGCGCGTTGGGCGCCAGTTCCGTGCCGCCGAACCAGGCCAGGTAATTGGTAAACTGCTGCAGGTCGAGGTCGAAATTGCCGCCCATCTTGTCGCGCAGCGCATCGTCATACAGGCTCTTGGCGGAGACGCCGGGCGGCGGGCCGCCTGCCGGCGCCGCAGGGGGAGCGGGAGG
>FWPV01004200.1_pt1 | contig 31129 bp, 34 predicted proteins | sample 2228371 | NCBI WGS metagenome assembly FWPV01 (sample SAMEA103939776, study PRJEB20133) | metagenome | reverse complement strand
GAGCGAAGAGGAAATGCGACTGGCGATTTCGGCGACTTATTTCGAGCGTTTTCAAACCCTAAATCATGATCCAGAAAATGTGGTTCGATTGGGGGTAACAAGTCGTGGCACACCGGTTGAACTCTATCGTCCGCTTGTCGAAGCAGATGTGCGGATTTGCCTTGGAAATATTGAGTTTCATTACTTTGCCGGTTTTTCGGGTGGGGCAAAGGCAATTTTACCTGGATGCGCCTCGCGCGAAACGATTTATGCCAATCATCGTTGGATGGTTACCCCTGAGGCTTCAGCGAGCAGAATTGAGGGAAACCCCGTCCGCATGGACTTGGAAGAAGGGGTTGCCATGTTGGGGGTAGATTTTATCTTAAATGTCATTGTAGATCGTGCTCATCGGATTGTGGCAGCTTATGCTGGCGATGTCATTGCCGCTCATCGGGCGGGTTGTCAAGCCGTTATCGAGAGAGGGAGCGTAGATATTCCCTGTCAAGGAGATATTGTTGTTGCAAGTCCAGGAGGCTATCCGAAGGATGTCAATTTGCTCCAATCCAACAAAGCCTTGCAAAGCGCAAAGGATTTTGTGCGCGACAATGGAATCATTATCCTTGTAGCGGAATCTAGAGAAGGTTTTGGAAATATAGTGATGGAGCAATGGATGAAGGAAATTCCAACTCCTGACGAAGCGATACGAAAGATTCAGCAAAAATTTGTTCAGGGGGGTCACATTGCTGCGGCAATTGCGATGATCGAAAAAAGGGCAAAAATCTTTTTTGTCTCTGCTTTTGATGCGGGTACTGTCTGTCAGATTCGATGGTACCCCTTTAGTAGTGTTCAAGAGGCTCTCAATCGCTCTCTTGAGATGTTGGGAAAGGATAGCAGAGTGATCGTTTTGCCAGAAGCGACATCGATTTTGGCTCGAGTTTCGGGATAAAATTATAAGGATTATGAACACGGAGGTATGCTATGGAAATTTGGAGAATCGATACCGCAAAGCGAACATTGTTCAAAGAACCAGTTCCTGAGAGTTGGGTACAGTTAGGAGGCAGGGCATTAATCGCGCGCGTTTTACTCGACGAAGTCAACCCGCTGTGTGACCCTCTCGGTCCGTATAACAAATTAATCTTAGCGCCGGGGTTACTCGTCGGTCACATGCTCTCCAGTTGTGATCGGATTTCGTTTGGTGGAAAAAGCCCGATGACCGGAGGTGTGAAAGAATCGAATGCAGGAGGAACAACTGGTTTGAAATTGGTCTATTTGGGCATTAAGACTTTACTGTTAGAAAACTTACCTCAAGATGACCGATGGTGGGTGATCTACCTGAGTAAAGATGGGGCAACTTTTGAAATGGCAAATGATTTGGTAGGACTAGGGGTGTATGCCACTGCAGAGAAATTGCTTGAGCGGTATGGAAAGGATGTTGCTCTTGCTCTTATAGGTCCTGCCGGGGAACGCCTTCAGTTAGCAGCCGGTATCCAGAATCTGGATAAAGATCGCGTGCCTTCCAGAATTGCTGCTCGAGGCGGCTTAGGCGCCTTGATGGGTTCAAAGCGGATTAAGGCAATTGTCATCGATGCCAAAGATGGAAAAAAGCCAGAAATTAAGGATTTAGACAATTTCAAAGCTGCCCAGAAGAAATTTACGAAGTCCTTAATGGAGCATCCCCAAACAAAAATCTACGCCGATTATGGAACAAATGCCATGCCGGGGATGTCGGATGGATTTGGTGGGATGCCGACGCGCAATTTTTCGGCTGGGCATTTTGAGGGATTAGATCGCATCCGTGGCGAATATATGCGAGAGCTTCTCTTGCAACGGCGCGGTGATGCAGAAACCACCCATGCTTGTATGCCAGGATGTACGATCCGCTGCTCGAACGTTTATGCCGATGAAAATGGGAAGGCTATCGTGTCACCTCTAGAATATGAGACGGTAGGATTATTAGGACCAAATCTCGGCATAGATGATCTGGATGTCATAGCACGAATGAATTATGAAATCAATGATCTCGGCTTAGATACCATTGATGTTGGGGCGGCGTTGGGAGTTGCTGCTGAAGCCGGACTCATGGAGTTCGGAGATGGCAAACGAGCCATGGAATTGATACAAGAGATTCGCGAGGGGAGCGTCTTAGGAAGAGTTCTGGGAAACGGGGCAGCCGTTACAGGAAAAGCATTGGGGGTGCGCAGAGTCCCGGCTGTGAAGGGACAAGCCATGAGTGCCTATGAACCGAGGGCGATCAAGGGAACAGGCGTAACCTATGCAACCTCCCCCCAAGGAGCTGATCACACAGCAGGTCTAACGATTCGGGCAAAGATTGACCATTTGGATCCAAAAGTTCAAGCTGAAGTTTCCCGTATGGTACAGATCAATATGGCGGGATACGACTCTCTCGGGGCATGTGTCTTTGCCGGGAATGGATTTGCCGGCGTACCGGAGACGATCAAACAACTGATCGAGTCACGCTATGGTTGGGAGGTGGCTGAGAATTTCTTGCAGGAATTGGGTAAGACGGCAATTAAGTTAGAGCGTGAATTTAATCGTCGCGCTGGGTTTACCCAGGCAGATGATCGGCTACCCGAATTTATGCGATATGAACCCTTGCCACCCAATAACTCGGTCTTTGATGTTTCAGAACAGGATTTGGATCATATTTTCGACGATATATAGGTGTGTTTTTTCGAGGTTGAGACTTGAGCCAGATTACGGTGACCTTTGAACTCCATACTGTCCTGCAGATCCAAACCCCTTCTGGAAGACTATCCCGTCTGACCCATCAAATGCAGATAGGGGAATGTGTCGGAGATGCACTACAAAAACTAGGGCTGGTGGTCAATGTGGACGAGACATTGATTGTGGTCGATCGCCAAAACGTCAGCTTAGAGTATCAACCGAAAGATGGGGATGTCATTCATCTCATTCCCGCCATTGCAGGAGGATAAGGAAAATATAGAGAAAGACCTCAAAGGAATTTTCCTTTGAGGTCTTTTTGTTATTCTTCTTCACCCTCTTCGTAGAGAATGCGTTCAAACCAGTAGGTTAGCAGAGCGGCGGTGGGTTTGCCATGGATAGAAGTAGAGGCATCCAACAGAGCAGCAGGTGGATAAAAACCGCGTGAGACAAGACCGCTAATCCAACTGCGGCTATTAATTGTACTGAGCATGACATTGTAGGCGATGAGTTGAGCCTCTAAATCAACACTGGGCTCAATGTTTGACGTTAGTGGTTGAGCGAGATGATCCCAATCCGTACATGCACTGCTGGGGGCGGGTGTACATCCTCTCCATCCGTCTGGAATGGATGGGTATGAGACACCGAGAAAGATCGCCTTTTTGAATTGATCCCTTAAAGCTCCGCCAACACGATCCAGGTTAGTTTCGGCGATTTGGGTCATCTCTTCGATGGTTGGGTTTATGATTTCATCGTTTGCCAAAGGTTCAGACCACAAGAGGTAGATAGCATCCACTGCGTCGAGGAAAGGAGGGGGATTTTGTTCTGCTTGACGAACCGTGACTGCCCAAATAAGCGGACCGTTAAAACGGCTGCGGATTTCTTGAATCAAAAGTCTCCAGCGGGCTTCTGCATCCTCTGGAACCAGGGAAGGTGAACCATCGGACAAGATTCCGTTTGGGTACGCAGGGGTCAACCATTCTCCGCCGAGTATTAACGCGTTAGCGTTTGTCTTGGTGGCGAGATCAGCGTGATAAAGCGCAAAATTGCGATAGCGTTCGAACCAGACTTGCCACCATGAAAAATCGCGTGTAGCTGATTGCCACCATTCCGATTGTTCGAGTAAAAAGCGGGGTTGAGGGTACAGGGCTACACTTACCCCGCGTTGGGAGGTCTCCCGCAGCCAAGCGGTCATGTCGAGCCATAAGGGGTCTTGACCAGGCAACAATTCTAGAATCGGGGGTGAAAGACGGGTAAAGGTCCAAGTTGGAGTTAAGATCAACCAATTTGCGTTTAATTGCTGAATCTCATCCAATAGGTAAGCATAATGCGCATTGTAAGAAGGATGATAGATCGGTTGATACTCGATACCGGCTATAAATCCGTCTTCGCGGGCTTTTACCTCTGCGGTTGCAATCTCTGAAGGTAGTTGAGATTGGTCAAGCCACGTCCATGCAGGTACGGACTCTTTTATCGATTGGGAGAAAAGGCTAGAGGAAACCGGTAAGCCGCTGTTATTTGGACCTACTGTCTCTATGGAGTCAGCCTCCCCGCATTGATCATTGCGACAGAAGCGGTAATGAAGTTGTTCGGCGAACATTAATGGGCTATTGAGGATGAAACCCCAGCGTTGGTTCCCTAATTTCCACATGGGGATTGGTTCTGTCCATCCATAGACTGGCTTTAGTTGGATTGACACAAAATCGACCTTGGGTGTGTTTTCCGGCACGGTTATATCAAAGGAGATGGGTGCAGCATTTTTGGTTGTCCAATTCGAGATGGTGTCTTCCAAAAGGGTATCTTCTTCAGGAACGATAAATTGTCTAACGACAGGGATGCCGTTCTCATCGATCTCGGTATTCCAGAGACCGTCTCCAAGTGTGTAGAGATAGTGGATATCTGCACCGGTAGGTAGAGCGATTGTCAAGGAGTAACGTCCATCAGGCAGCAACGATAGGGTGGGCATACGCGAAGCGATGGTACTCACGCCGCCGCGTAAGTCGGCGAAGGTATTGCCAAGCTGATACAGGTTACCGGCTAAGCGGAGAGGAACAGCGGGAATGGTATTTGGGGGCGCCTTGACGGTAAATACCACGCCAACAAGTTTGGCAGTATCCATCTGGATTGTGGCTGGGGTTGTTGAATCGGCTGCCACTCTAGCGCCTTGTTGGAAGGTTTTGTATTGTCCATCGAGGGAGTAGGCTACCAGATTGTGAACACCAGGCAATAGTCCTTCAATCAGGAACGAGCCATCGGATGAGGTCAAGGTTTGAACCCCACCACAAATGATGAGGATATTTGGGAGGGGTTGTTGGTCAGCGGAACTAACTACAATGCCGCTAATCCTTCCGGTTGTTCCTTCAAAGGGAGTGTCTGTCCAACGGCTGATAACATCTTCAACGGTGAGATCGCTGTTGACAAAAACCATGCGATAGCGAACTTGGCGACCATCCGAGATGTGTTCCTGAGCTTCGGCCGTAGCTGAGGAGCGTACATATCGATACTTTAGAACACTGCCAATTGGAACTTCTAACTGGTAAGAAAAATATTGGGGACTTTCCGCTTGCATGGCATAGACACGGGAGTGGAACGCCAAACCGGTTACCTCTTCCATGATTTTTAGGCTCACGTTTTGGTCGGGCGGTGTATTCGTTGGGATTTGAACCCGGAAAGTGACCTTGGCTATTTTTTCATTTATTTGGTCTGTCAAAGGGGGGAGAGAAGGAAAACTCGGTGTGGAAGGAAGGACTTCTGAAATGTCGAAACTCCACAAAGTGCAACCTGAACTCAAAAGAGCAACGAAAAAGAGGATAAGACGTCGAAAGGCTATGTTCTTTGAGACGATTTTGGTCATGCGGATCGTTTCCCAATCTGGAAGTTTTATGATTGAAGCCATTTTACACCTCCACAAGATTTATCTTGTGGAGGTCGTTGAAATGCGTTTGTTTTTTGCAATGTTTTTCTATAATCTCCTAAGCGATAGGCTTGAAGGATCGAATATCTAGGATAGATCCTACACGCTCTTCTTTTGGCTTAATATCAGCTGCAACTAATGTGCCAATGCGGAGATGCTCATCTTGGATTCCCTCCACGCGATGGATTAAGCCGCCATCGGCAATTTTGATGAACGCAATGACCTCAGCTTTTTCCCTTTTTGAGCCATCCAACGTCTTATGTAAAGTCGTAAAAGTAAAGATTTCGCCTTGGAGTCCAACGTCAAGAATTTCGGTCAATTCTGCGAAGCATTTTTGGCAGAAAAGAGTGGGCGGAACATAGGTTTTATGGCAGTGTGGACAGTGAGAGCCAATAAGCTTGCCTTCTTCTTTCAACGCCAGAAAGAACTTTTCTAATGCAATACCATAGGTATATCGACTGGATACCGGTAGGTCTCCAAACCATTGGGTAGGAAAATTCGATGGAAAGAGTGTGGGAAGCATCATCAGAATCTCCTTATAGTTTGCGAAAATAGAGGATGTCAGTAATACTGCCTGTGCGCTCGGATGGCGGTTTCCAAACAGCTTGCACTCTCATCCCAATGTGCACTTCGTTGGGGTCGATTTCTCCAAGTTTATGAAGAAAACCATGTATAGGTGATGCTCTGTCAATTTCGATTACCGCTGGGATTTCAGGTTCCGTGATGCGTTTGACGTCCCATGTGACATAGCAAATTGAAAAGGTGTTGACTGTGCCTTTGTCGGAAAGCTCGACAAACCGTTGCATTGGACGAAAGCACCATTCACAAAAAACGCGTGGTGGGGTCACAGTCCTGTGACAGGTTGCGCAAACCGAACCGAGAATGATCCCAGCTTTCAAGCCGGCTAAAAATTGACCAATGGCAATTCCTGTATCCCATGCGAAGTTTGCGTGAAGTTGATCGTGCCGAAATAAGACACGCTGGTTTTGGAAATCCTCTTCGGTGAGGGAAACAACCGATGAATAAGGACTTGCGTTTTTCATAGACAATCTCCCTTTTATAATCTCTTAGCGACCTAAAATAATCACAGTTCCGACTTGCATTAAGTCTCCCCACGCTTGTGCTAAGCCACGCCGTGGGTTGCCAGGTACTTGGCGTAAGCCGGCTTCGCCACGAAGCTGCCAAAACAGTTCAGCTACTTTCATCAAGCCGGCTGCAGCGATTGGATTCCCCACTCCTAACAAGCCACCCGATGGACAGATAGGCATATTGCCGCTTCTCTCAGCAGCTCCTGAAATATATAGCTCAATGGCTTTGCCGCGATCGGCAAGCTGTAAACCTTCAAGATGGTGTAGGGCTTTATAATCAAATGGGTCGTATGGTTCTGCGAGATGAATTTCCTTGCGCGGTTCTTTGATTCCTGCCATTTCGTATGCCATTTTGGCAGCAATTTCGACATAGCGAGGGTAAGCCAAATCGCGGTTTGTCCAATAGGCGGTATCTAAACACCAGCCAACTCCTTCGATCCAAACCGGTTTGTCAGTAATCCGTCTGGCAACGTGTTCGGCGGCTAAAACCAAAGCTACCGCTCCATCGGAGACCGGGCTGACATCTAATCTTTGAACAGGCCAAGCTAGTGTTTCAGAGTTCAAGACATCTTCAACGGTGATTTGCGCATCCCCTAATAAGGCACACGGGTGATCGGCGGCGTTGCGTTTATGTAACACTGACACACGGGCAATGTCGGCTTTTGAAAGTCCGTAGGTAGTCATGTAGCGGTTCATTTCCAAAGCAAATATCCAAAGCAGGTTGGGTTTTAGCGGTCTCTCGGTTGTATGGTCGAAGATGGTTAGAAAGGCAGCTTGCGCATGTGGGTAATAGGACGACATCTTTTCTTCAGCGACAACGAGGATGATATCAAATAACCCACTGGCAACGTGATACCAGCCTTGAATGGGAACGAAAACCCCTGTCCCGCCACCGACATAGGAGCGAATATAGGGTTTACGGAAAGCACCGGCTGCGCAACTTAAGTATTCTCCATTCATGTGGATTCCGTCAAAGGAGTCTGGCGCTGTGCCTAAACAGACTGCATCGATGTCATCGATGGTCAGCTCACAAGAATCCAGGGCGGCGCGCACTGCTTTGAAGGCAAGTTCTTGGGGGGTTTCTTTTGCGCGGCGCACAAATTGGGTCATCCCTGCGCCCACGACAGCAACTTTACGATAGTTCATTTTCTCTCCTCCTAGTTATGAGTTCGCCAATAGGACAACGGCTGTGCTGGTTGTTGGAATGCCTCTCCAACTCTGCACCAGACCGATGTGGGGGTTTGGAAGCTGCTGAATGGCAGCTTCTCCTCTCAATTGGAGCACAGCGTGGAGCAACTTGGCACACCCATTTGCGTCGAATAGATTGCCCATCCCAAGACTGCCGCCAGAAACATTGATGGGTAAACTTCCATCAGGAAATGTCCTGCCAGAGCCTATTGCTTCGCCCAAACCAGAAGAGGGTATGAGCTCCAATGCAACCAGGGTCATCCATTCTCGATAGGCGTATAAATCATCAATTTCTGCGAAATCGATGGTTTGAGATGGGTTGCGGAGATTGGCTTGTCGATATGCCATTCGAGCAGCTTGAGTGACATAGGGGAGATGCCCCCACGCGCGGTATTCCAAGGCGAAGGTGTCATTACACCATCCGGTACCAATAATCCAAATTGGATCATGGCGTAGGGATTCGGCGACTTCGCGATTGGCGAGGACGATGACGATCGCTCCATCGGCGGTTTGCGCGATGTGGCTGTGCAAGAGAGGATAAGATACAGGCTCACTCTCCAAGATTTCACTCAAATGAAGAGCGCAGCCATAAGGTGCAGAGGGATTCTTTAGAGCGTTTTGGCGGTTTTTCTGGACGACAGACGAACAATCTTCAATGGTCAAATTGTTCTCAAACAGAAAACGTTGCATTTCTAGCCCAGCAATGAATTCAGGGTAGTATTCAAATGGGCGGTTAAGAACCGGGTCGAGGGCATAATGAGTAATTTGGGGCAGTGTTTTGACATTGGATGCTTTTGAATGTGCTTCAACGGCGGCAATTTGACAGATTCCACTGCGGATCATTAGGTAAGCGGTAATTACCCCGTGCAAGCCATCCCCACAGATGGTGTGCATCGGTTTCAGTGCGGCGCCTAATTGATCGGGGGTGTATTCGTCAAAGATGCTTGTGCCTTCGATAAAATCTTCAGCAACCGAGACGAAACTCTGGATGTCCTTGCGTGGATCGACATTTGCATCATGGTAAGCTCGCTGGGCTGCTTGGTAAATCAATTCTTTATATGAGTAATGAGAGGTTGTGGGTTGGAATCCTTCCCACCCAATGCCCACAATGGCTACTTGTTTATCCATGTTTCCTCCTTATTTGGCTAATGAAAAGGGAATAGCAATGTAGCTGGATTGAGATTTTTTATTCTCTTGGGGTAGCTAATGAATGATGGCGACGCGTGATACCCTTCTTGAATTATACCTACGAAGTGGTAGATTGTCTTCGACGCGTTCGCTCGGCAAGGGATGCCAATCCTATACTGATGAAATAGAGTGTGACCATTGGCAGCATCACGAGACCCATGTTGATGGGGTCGACAGTGGGCGTGATCGTAGCGGCTAGTATCGAAATGATGACGACCGCTAACCGCCATTGATCGAGTAAGGCTTTGGCACGGACTAGCCCAACTAAGGCGAGGAAATAAATAATCAGGGGAAATTCAAAAGTTAACCCGATCCAAAACAGAACCGTGGTGACAAATTGGACATAACTAGATGGACGCACTTCTGTACGGATACCCATCACTTGAGTTAGCCATGGGATACCGACGGGTAGAAGAATAAAATAGGCAAATGCCATTCCCGCAAAGAAGAGGGCTGTGGCAACTGGAATGGTAATCAGACTACCCAGACGAGTTTTCTTCTTCAGACCTGGGGCGACAAAAAGCCAAAGTTCAAAAATGATGTACGGCAAGGCAAGTGTAAAACCGCTGAGCAATGCCACACGCATAAACACCCCAATAGGTTCGGTAACGTCAATGGCGACTAACTTTTGGAGACCACCTACTGGTCTGGCGAGGAAATCGATAATTTGGGGGGTGTAAAGGAAGGAGATTGTGGTTGTGATTACTAAAAAGATCAGCGCTCGAAAAATGTGTTTCCGCAAGGCGTCAATATGTTCGAAGATCCCACTTGGATTTTGAATGGTCTTTGTCAGAGTTTCTTCAATGGGTAAATCTTCTTCTTCTTCGGTGAGAAGGAAATGGATTGTCTGGGTAGTATTTTGCCACCATCGATAGAGATGACGAAAGATCCACCGCAGAATAAAGAATGGCAGCGTAATGACAAACCAGATGTTTTGTAACAGTTTGCGCATCGCGATCTTAGCTTGTGGAGGTTTCAGGATTTGGGGATTCTTCTTCTTTTGACTCTTGGGTTGTCTCAAAGTCAATCGACGGCGGTTTGAGCCAGTCGGAGAGGTCTTGATTGGTTTGATTAAGGGTTGCACCGATTTGATTCAAGCCGGCTTCTTTTGAGAGTGTTTCTGGAGTAGGTAAGTCTTTGATTGCTTCTTCTAAGTTTGTCTCGCGCATCAGGTAGGTTGGTAATTGTTTGAGTTCTTGAGTTGTGCGTTGTATCGTTTTCCAGGTGGATGATCGCACCATTTTATTCAAGAATCGACCGATCGTTCGCCCCGTTTTGATCATATCCTTCGGTCCGAGGATGATCAGGGCAATCAATAAGATAAAAAGCAGTTCCAGTGGTCCGATGCTAAAAATTTCCATTGGTGTTTTTAACTAAGCAGACTGGCTGGGTGAATACATTGCAATCTTTTTGCGGAGGGCTTGTTGAATTTCGTTTTTACGCAAAGCAAGACTGCCTAAAACCCCATTAATAAAGCGGGGTGAACTTTCTGATCCAAACTCTTTGGCTAACTCGACGGCCTCATTAATTGCTACCTTTACAGGGGTTTTGCCATAAACTGCAAATTCCCATAGAGCAATACGTAAGATGTTGCGATCGATGGCAGAAATTTGGTCTAGCGGCCATTCCGGAGCATGTTCAGCCAGGAAGTTATCCAATAATTCCATTAGCGGAGCAACACCGCTGATGATTTGATAGGCAAATTCGGCTTGATTGTTTTCCAACTTCTCTTCTTCTAAGCGATTTGTCCAAACCCACTCGAAGGGATGTCCGGTAAGATCAATCTCGTACAGCGCCTGCAAGGCTATGCTGCGCGCTTTTGTACGGGGTTTCATGTTCTATTCCTTCGGGTTGTTGTAGTCAATATCCTCAACATGAACATTGATTTTTCCGACATTCATGCCAACCAAATCGGTGATGGCTCGGTGAACGGTATGTTGAATGTTGCGACTGACTTCTCGGATGTTGACATCGCTTTTTAGGATGACGAATAAATTTACGTATACCGTATCGTCTTCGATTTCTACTTCGACGCCTTCTTTTATCGTTTTGCTCAACAAGCGGCCGAACGAAATTGGCGAGGTTGCCATGCGGCTCACCCCCTCGACAGAAAGACAACTTAAGCGAGCAATTGACTTGAGCACCTCGGGTGCAATTGTTGTTTTACCATCTCCACTCATAATACATCCTCTCTAACTCACATCATCGCCATGCCACCATCTACGCCGAGAATTTGCCCAGTGATATACGCAGCTTGATCCGAGGCTAAGAAGGCCACTGCATAGGCAATTTCTTGAGGTTGCCCTTTTCGCCCCAAGGGAATCAATTGGAGGAGAGAATCTTTCATCTCTTGGGGGACATTCTCCCAAATATCGGTTTCGATATAGCCTGCAGCAATCGCATTGACGGTGATATTGCGTGAGGCAACTTCTCGAGCGAGGGCTTTGGTGAAACCAATTTGACCGGCTTTAGAGGCAGAATAATTACACTGCCCGGCATTGCCCATTTGTCCAGAAATGGAAGTAATGTTGATGATGCGTCCAAATTTTTGACGCATCATGTGACGGATGGCGGCTTTAGAACAATTGAAGGTGCCTTTCAAATTTGTCGCTTGAACGATGTCCCAGTCCTCTTCGCTCATCATCATGATCAATGTATCACGGGTGATGCCGGCGTTATTGACAAGGATATCCAGCTTGCCAAAATGATCAATTCCTTTTTTGATCAATTGCTGAGCTTGATCAAATTGGGAGATATCTGCTTGGTGAAGTATTCCATCCCCACCCATTTGCTGAATTTGCGCAAGAACCTCCTTGGCGGCTTGCTCGTTATGATTATAGTTGATGACCACCTTTGCGCCTCGTTTGGCTAGTTCGATCGCAATGGCTCTGCCGATGCCACGCGAAGCACCCGTAACGATTGCAACCCGATAGGTTAATGCAAGCGATTCATACCAACTCATTTTTATCCTCTTATGTACTGATTATACCGCAGGAAAATTGGCAAAATCTTCGGGAGACCCAAGCGAAATGGTTTGAGCTTTAGGATCGATGCGTTTAATTAACCCGCTAAGTACGGATCCGCTACCCAATTCGACAAAATATTGTACACCGTTTTCGATCATATATCGAATCGAATCTGTCCAATAGACTGGAGAGGTCAACTGCGACTTAACGTCTTCTCTTAATTCTTCAACTGTTGTTATGGCAGTGTGACAGACATTACCGACAAGGGGTATTTTAGGCTGATTAAATTCAATTTGATCGACCAATCTGGCAAATTCATCTTTAGCACTTGCCATTAGTTGGGAATGAGCTGCGATGCTGACAGCGAGTTTAATCGCTTTCTTAGCTCCTCTTGCGAGGGCAAGTTGGCTTGCTTTTTCCACACCTTGGTGGGAACCGGAGATGACGATTTGTCCGGGACAATTATCATTTGCAACCTGTACGATCTCACCAACCTGATCAACAATTTCTTTACAAATCTGATGCAACACTAATGAATCCAAACCAAGGATTGCTGCCATTCCTCCAGGTTGTCTTTCACCGCTTTCTTTCATCAGCCGACCACGATGCTGAGCTAGATAAAGTCCATCCTCGAATGAAATCGAGTAGCAGGCTACCAAAGCGGTGATCTCACCCATTGAATGTCCGGCGATAAAACGTGGCTCAAAGTTTTTATACAATTCTAGAAAAACCCGCCAAGCTGCGATTGAGTGAGTAAACAAGGCGGGTTGGGTGTAATAGGTGTCGTTTAATTGATCAAGCGGGCCTTGCCAACAAATCTCGCTGAGCTTATACCCTAAAGTTCGGTCGGCTTCCTCAAAGGTCTGTCTGGCAATCTCAAATTGCTGAGCAAGCTGGTAACCCATGCCCAACTGCTGAGAACCTTGTCCTGGGAAAAGAAAGGCGGTTTGCTCTGGAAGGAACAAAGTTATCCCTTAAGTCAGGTCGAGCCGTGGTGTTCACGGCCCGCCAAGGTTATTTTTTCTTTTCTTCGACGCTGATTACTTCTCTGCCTTTATAGTGACCGCAGGACGGACACACTGTATGAGGCAAGCACATTGCACCACAATTGCTGCATTGGATTAATTGCTGAGCTTTCAATGCGTCATGTGCTCGGCGGCGATCACGACGACCTTTGGATAATTTGCGTTTTGGTTGTGGAGGCATTGAACGGTACTCCTCTCTAAGTGAATTTTCAATCATACGAATGCCTGCCCAATTTGGGCAGGCGTAAAGATTATACGTGATATCTATCAGATGTGTCAAGAATATTTTGCTGGTGTTCGCTCCGTACTGATGATAGCTTAGTGAGGTTACCAAAGGATGGAGGCTAATTCCTGACGATAGGATCGTGTCTCTGGTTCTGTATCTCCTAATAAATCCAGTATTTCGACGATGATTTCCTTCAATTTTCCGCCATGAAAGTTTTTGTTTTCTCTCAGGATATCCAATAAACCATCTAAAGCTGCGTAATAATTCCCCTTATGAACTAAGCGCAAGCTGTTTTGGTAGGCAGCTTCTAGAACATCGTCGGTGAGAGGCTGATGCTCCGCATTTAGGATTTCCTTGACGAGAAAACTTAATCGCTCGGCCGCTGCGTACTCTTTACTGGCTGGAAAATTAGTTAATAGAGATTGGGCTTGGTGGAATTGCTGCAAGCGGAATAGGCTTTTAGCTAAACCCAATCGCGCGGCAGGGTTTTGTTCGTCAATTTGAAGCGCCTGACGGTAAGCTGCGGCAGACTCTTGCCAATCGCCCTCTTGGTAAAAGTGATTTCCTTTTTCGATCCATAATTCGCTGGGTTGGGGGAGCAGGCTCTGAATAAATTCGCGGATTTTTGCTTCGGGTACCAAGCCGACAAATTCGTTGATGACTTGTCCGCTTTTGACTCCCTTTACATGCGGAATACTGTGAACTCCCATGCGAATGGCTAAATTTGAATTCTGATCGACATTTATCTTTGCCAAACGAAAAGCACCATCTGCCTCGATCGCAATTTTTTCGAGGATAGGAGTTAGCATTTTGCAGGGATGACACCAATTAGCCCAGAAGTCAATCACAACCGGGTTTTGAAAGGAATACTCCAAAACGGCATGGTGAAAATCAAGCTCATTTACGTCGAGGATATTGTCGTTCATCACATTTCAAAACTCATTCATCACTTGGAGTAATCATCCCAGGCTGAATAATGTCGATGATTTCGCCATGTACGTTAATTATAATCTTAAACCCCGTCATTCCGAGATATGCGCGAGTTTCTTCTGGAATACCGGTAGCTAGAAGAAGTGGAAATTGTTGGGAAATATTCTTGAGTTGGTTGGCGATTAAGGCTTTCGAAAAGGGATCGTCCTGACCGAGCATTTTTGCTGCTTGTTCACTAATGATGTCTTCATGTCCTTCTATTTGCTTTATGATAGCATCGAAGACCTGGCGGTCAATTTCGATAGCAGGGATATGCCGTCGAAAACCCTGATCGTCGACGACATAACAGGGTTCGCTACCGACGTAAACAGCGTCAACCGGCCGATCTTGTTCGTCAAAGATCAAGCCGGCGAAAAGATGCTTCTGTGATGCACTAGAAAAGTTATTCATGGATATAAACCACGGTTCCTACGCTAGCAAAATCGAACAACCACCCTGCATCGGTGATGGTGTAATTGACACAACCATGACTCATGGGTACGCCAAAATTGTTGTGCCAGTACGTCCCATGCAATCCATACCCTTTATAAAAGTACATGACATAGGGTACATTGCGAAGAAAATAATCCGGCCCGGACATATTGGCGTAACGATATTTGACGTAAATGCGGAAAACACCGGTTACGGTTGGATGCTGCCATGTTCCGGTCGAGACGATAAAGGAACGCACCATTGTCCTGCCGATATAGGCATAAGACCTCTGTGAGCTGAGGTCAACTTCGATCCATGGATCATTTTCTCCAACTCCTTTGGGCAGGAAGGAAGCGTAACCGCTGTTTTGTTGAGAAGGTTGCTTGTTTGGATTGGTTGCCTGTTTCTTTTTTTTCTTTTTTGCTTTTGCTGTTGGTGAAGGTTCAACGGTAGGTGTGTCGGTTGCAGTTGGTTGAGGCGTGAAGGTTGGAGTTGCAGTGGGGAAAGGAGTATCGGTTGGTGTTGGTGAGGGGGTCGGGGATGGCAACTCGGTAGGGGTGGATGTAAAGGTTGCAGTTGGAGATTCGGTGGGGGTTTCAGAGGAGATCAAGATGTCAGCAATTGAGAATTGCGCAGAAGCGGGATAGATGGTTGTCATCACCATCCAGATGGGTAAAGGTAGGGCTAACGAGAGGATGCAAATTGATAGGAGTAGGAAAATAAATGGACGAATAAATGAGTTCTTTTTTTTCTTTGGCGGTTGAGTAGAAGCAGTCCGATAAATTGGGATGGGTTGCGTTTCTGCTAATGAAGAAGAAGTTGACTTGGATTTCTGGGATAAGATCCACTCCAGCCCTTTCTGGGCAGTTTGATTGTTCGGATTGATCTGTAAGACGCGTTGTAGATGTTTGATTGCAGCTTCATCTGAATCGGCAGCAGCTAACAACAGCCACGGCTCTTCGGAGTTTGGTTCTAGGGCAGCAGCGCGGAGAGCATGCTTTCGGGCAAGCTTTTTTTGACCCTTACGGAGAGCAATTTTGGCAGCTTTTAGTTCCTCTGATGCAAGCATTTTCTATGGGGATGGTGTGGACGTGATATCTTCATTGTTTAGATAACAAAGAATTCCTTTGGTAATTCCCGTGGCAATTAAGTCTGGTTTTTGGGTTAGGATGACCCGATCGAGATTTAAGAACCCCACTTCAATGATTGCTGCGATGGTATCGGGATGAATCTCGTTAAATGCATGATAGTTTGTCATATCATTTGTGACACTGTTATGTAAGCGCAGTCCAGTAGTGCTGGCATAGTGCGAACGGAGACAGGCAACCAGGCGTGCAGATTTATCCGGTTGAGGATTCGATAATGCAGCAGAGACTTTATATCCACTTGCTTCCTCATTAATATAAACGCAAGAATCGGCGTGAATGGAGATTAGCAAAGCTGCTCGGTAGCCGCTGAGTTTGGGATCGAATTCCTGTAGAATTTCGGACTTAATCCCTTGCTCGGTTAGCATTTTCTGAACGAGTGTAGCGACGTTAAGATTAACATCTACTTCCCGCAATCCATCGGGGCAAACCGCACCCGAATCGAACCCATAATGTCCGGCAACAATGCCTACTTGTGGGATCAAGACTGGATCGTCTGATGTCTCGGAAGTGGGAATCATGGTAAAGGCAATTTGTTGAGGGTCAATCACTGCTTCACCGATGGGGATCAAGGGTTCCGTCCAAGCAGTAAATAAAGTGGCGAGCAAGCCGGCGACGATCAAAATAATGGGAATGTGTAAAAGTAAACTTGAAGATTCGGAAAGTTGCGTTCGATCCATAATTAAGTCTACCAAACGATCATTGTGTTTGCCTACTGGTATTTTAACCCAAGATTATTCCCGTTATATTGGGAAATTTATCATGGCAGCATTTAATTATTAGAGCAACAAACATGCCAATTTCCCCCTGTATAGCATGGGAAAATCGTCTGTCAACTAGAAGAAATTAGAATAAACCCCAGTCACCCCCAGCGCCTTCTTCCATCATTGAAAAATCCCACATTTCCATGCCCATCTCGATCGTTGTGGGTTTTCCAACGGTTTCCTCGACCTTTTTGCGGCTCATTTCGAGTAAAGCTGGTCCATAAGGACAAAAGGGAGTGGTGAGGATCATCTTGACATGGGCGCTCTCTTCTTCAAGGATTAAATCTCGAACCAAGCCGAGTTGAATGATATTCAAGCCGATTTCAGGATCGACGATTTCACGCAGTTTTTCTCTTAGAGTCTCAGCTAGCTGGGGATGAGTACTATCTGCTTGCCAGATGACTTTTGTAGATTCTTCGTTCGACATGTCCTTACTCCGCAGTTTGATTTGATACAATGTATGTACAATGGGTATCGCCATTTAGAACACAGCGCACTTTTTCTGCTGGAAGAGATAATAAGGTTGAGATTAAAGTTTGGTCAATGGCGCAGACTTCGGGATGAGCTTGACTGACCTGAAGATATGGACAATTAATCTCCCGAATCAAATAATCTGACCCCTGCTTTTCCCATTCAACTGAAAAGCCCTCCTGACTGAGTAAACGTTTAATCAAGTCCAACCTTTCTTCCAGGGGTAAATCCTTCAAAGACTCTTCATAGTCTGCAGCGATGTCTCTCGCCATTTGGGCGAAGAGCTGGTTGACCATCGCAGGAGGAAGTTGATCTTTCAGTTGAGATAAGAGGCGGGTGGTTAAGCGTAAATAACGCGTTGGAAATAATTCCCTGCCACTTTCCGTTAGATGATACAGACGTCTCGGGCGGCCGACACCATGCCGTTCCTCAAAGGAAGTCACTAGCCCTTCTGCCTCTAATTTGTTGAGGTGATGGCGAACTGAAATGGGATTAATGTCCACCGCTTCAGCCAGCTCATTGACGGTACATTGATGGCGTAGTAGGAGAGTCTTGAGAACTCTTTGCCGAGTGGTTTGATTGTGTTCATCCAAATGAGGTATTGTTTCCATAATCCTATCAATCTTTTTGTTATTTATTAGCCAAAACCTTTTTACTATCTAGGGAGTATAGCATAACCTAAGATATTTGTCAATATTAAGATTTTTATCGTAAATATTATTGACAGATTTCAATCTCCAAGCTATAATATCAGAAAACTGACAAACAATATCCACTTGGAAAATTGACTCAAAAGCGAGTGGTATCGTTAAAACGAAATGACAAAAAAGGAGAAACCATCTATGTCTGAGTTAAAAATCGTCGACTTACATGTTTCCGTCAATGATCGAGAGATACTAAAGGGCGTGAATCTCACTGTGAGTCAGGGAGAAGTGCATGCTCTAATGGGCCCTAATGGCACGGGAAAATCTACGTTAGCTTATACCCTCATGGGGCATCCCAATTATGAGGTCACCCAAGGGGAGGTATGGTTCAAAGGTCAAAATATCTTGGAACTGGAACCTGATCAGCGTGCCTATTTGGGACTATTTCTTGCTTTTCAATATCCGGTCGCTATTCCGGGCGTTTCGGTGGCGAACTTTTTGCGAGCAGCGATCAATGCCCGTAGGAAAGTTGACAACCCTGAAGATAAGGGCATTCCCATTCCAGAGTTTCGCAAGCAGCTAAAGAAGGTGATGGACACCTTAAAGATGGATCACTCCTTTGCGGGCAGGTACCTGAATGATGGTTTTTCGGGTGGTGAGAAGAAACGTGCTGAAGTATTGCAAATGGCTATGCTGAAGCCAGAGATAGCCATTATGGATGAGACGGATTCGGGGTTGGATATTGATGCCTTGCGCGTGGTTTCGGAAGGGGTAAATACGCTGAGAGGACCTGATCTGGGTGTTTTGGTCATCACTCATTATCAGCGCATCCTTAATTACATCAAACCAGATTTTGTGCATATTATGCTGGATGGCAGAATTGTTGAATCTGGCGGACCTGAATTAGCTCTGCATTTAGAAGAGCATGGCTATGATTGGCTGAAAAATAAGGTTGAAGTAGCGGTTCGTTAATGTGATCAGTTTTGGAGGTGTATGATGGCAAGCGATGCAGCAATCTTAGAGGGACTAGGTGAATATCGTTACGGTTTTCGCGATCCAGAAACCTATGTGTTCAAAAGCAGGAAAGGGCTTGACCGCGAGGTGGTTGAGCAAATCTCTTACATGAAGGGTGAGCCTCAGTGGATGTTGGAGTTTCGACTGAAGGCTTTAGATCATTTTCTCAAGCGTCCGATGCCGACCTGGGGTGCTGACCTTTCGACCTTGAACCTTGATGATATCTATTACTATGTAAAACCGACCGAAGCACAGGGGCGCTCGTGGGACGAGGTGCCGGAAACCATTAAAACAACCTTTGAAAAATTGGGCATTCCTGAGGCGGAGCAAAAATTCCTTGCTGGGGTTGGTGCTCAATACGAATCCGAAATGGTCTATCATAGTATCCATGAACATCTTGAGAAGCAAGGCGTGATTTTTCTTTCGATTGAAGATGGTTTGAGACAACATCCTGATCTATTTAGAGAATATTTTGCAACTGTGATTCCGATCGAAGATAATAAATTTGCGGCCTTGAATAGCGCTGTTTGGTCGGGCGGTTCTTTTATATATATTCCAAAGGGTGTAAAAGTGGATTTGCCTTTACAGGCATATTTCCGCCTCAACGTAGCCAATATTGGACAATTTGAGCGCACACTGATCATTGCCGATGAAGGCTCGCAAGTCCACTATGTGGAAGGTTGTACTGCCCCTATCTACACCACCGACTCATTTCACAGCGGTGTGATTGAGATTGTGGTGCGCAGAGGGGCAAGAGTTCGATACACCACGATTCAGAACTGGTCTGCAAATGTGTATAACTTAGTGACCCAAAGAGCGGTAGTATATGAAGATGCAACGATGGAATGGGTGGATGCGAATCTTGGATCGAAAATTACTATGAAGTACCCTTCCTGCTATCTGAAAGAACCTGGCGCGCATGGAGAGATCTTGTCTATGGCTTTTGCCGGTAAAGGGCAGCACCAAGACGCTGGCGGAAAAGTCATTCACTTTGCTCCGAACACGAGCAGCAAGATCGTCTCGAAGTCGATCAGCAAGAGTGGTGGGCGATCTTCCTACCGGGGATTGTTGAAGGTTTACAAAGGTGCGAAAGGGGTGAAGTCGAATGTGGTGTGTGATGCACTCCTGCTTGACGAAACTTCGCGTTCAGATACCTACCCATACATCGAGATTGATGAGGAAGATGTCACTATCGGGCATGAGGCTACGGTCTCTAAAGTGGGTGAGGAACAACTTTTTTATCTAATGAGCCGTGGGTTGAGCGAAGATGAGGCCACCTCTATGGTAGTTTCGGGGTTTATTGAACCATTGGTCAAGGAACTTCCAATGGAATATGCAATTGAAATGAATCGATTAATTCAACTTCAGATGGAGGGATCGATAGGATAGCTATGGCAACACCAGTGATCATAACCAGAAAAAGACGTGAAACAGAGACGGATCTCTTACGCTTTCCGTTTACCGAGAAAGACCTACCGGGTATCGATTCACAGGATAACATTCCTGATTTCATAAAAGAATATCGACTGAGGGGTTGGAATCTCTTTCAATCTATTCCCATGCCTTCTACAAATGACGAGGCATGGAGGCGAACAGATATTCGGGGCTTGCGAGCCTCCGAATTGACCTTCCGAGCGAATGCTCCCCGAAGGGCGTTGAATCCACCGCGTGCCTTGCTAAAACCGCTAATTGGCAAACGTCATGGTGGTCAAATTGTAATTGTGCCCACTCATCAGACTTCAATTCATGTTGATGATGATGAGGAAGGGCAAGGGCAAGGTGTCATCTTTACCGATCTGCGGACAGCAGAAAAACAACATCCTGACCTTCTAGGAAGTACAATGGGGCAAATTGTTCGCCCTGAAGAAGGGAAGTTTGCTGCTCTAGCTACAGCGCTTGCTGAAGAGGGGATTCTCGTCTATGTACCGAGTGGGGTGCGCCTCAAAGAGCCGCTGCACAGCGTGGTTTGGTCACCAGGCACCAGATTAGCTCGATTTTCGCGCCTGCTCGTTTGGCTGGAGGATGATGCCGAATTAACCCTTGTTCATGAGGTCGCTTCACCTAACCAGAATGAGGGGCAGAGTTTTCACGCAGGAATTGTCGAAATCCATGTTGGCCAAGGGTCGCACTTAACCTTTGTCGAGATGCAGTCGTGGGGAGAAGATGTTTGGAATTTCACCCATGAACGAGCTCGCGTTGAACGAGATGGCACTCTCGATTGGATCTTTGGGTCGGTCGGTAGTCAACTGACTAAAACCTTCATGGAGATCGATTTGGTTGGTGAGGGTTCAACCGGCAAAATGTCTGGATTCTACTTTACAAATGGGACACAACACCTGGATCATGATACCCAGCAAAATCACTTTGCGCCTCATACAACCAGTGATTTGCTATTCAAGGGTGCTTTACAAGATCGCAGCCGATCCGTTTGGCAAGGGATGATATATGTTGCCCCCGGCGCTCAGAAAACAGATGGTTATCAAGCCAATCGAAACTTGACCTTGAGCTCACAAGCGCGTGCCGATTCCATTCCCGGTTTAGAGATTATGGCGGATGATGTACGCTGTACACATGGGGCAACGGTGGGGAAAATTGACGAAGAGCAACTTTTTTACTTGCTCAGTCGAGGGGTTTCTCGGAAGGAAGCCATTCGCATCATCGTGGAGGGTTTTTTTGAGCCAATCATGGAAAGAGTCCCTTATGGAGGCGTTCGACAGCGATTCCGAGCAGCGATTAAGCAAAAAATAGGGTAAAATAGAGGTTTGAACATTAATCTTAGGGACATCGCTCCTTAACAATTGATATTGTAAGCGGGAGGTGGCAATTGGCAGAATTACATTTTACGAGAGCACCAGACTCGGATGAGCTCTTTGAAGTTGGTAGCATGGTCGAGGTCTACTGTGATCATGAGAAGAATGGCAACCGGGTTCGTGGTTGGCTGTTGGGCACGGTCGTCCAGGTCGACCCTAAAATGGTTGCCGTTCAATTTCAGCAAAATGTGTATCTAACCGATGGATGGATGGTGCCAGACCGTGTTTTGTGGTGCCCAAAAGATTCTCACAATATTCGCTTACCGCGAAAGCGGAAACGTGTTAGAGCAACTGGATGATGATTATTTATGGTAAACCAATACGTTGCAACAAATCTTGACGTAAGAAAACTTAGGCTCGATTTTCCAGTACTCGGGCGCCAGGTACGACCTGGCGTCCCGCTTGTCTATTTAGACTCGACAGCTACGAGCCAAAAACCCATTTCGGTCATCGAAGCGATGAATCGTTATTATCGAACGTACAATGCGAATATTCATCGTGGTATCCATGCGTTGGCTGAAGAAGCGACGGCAGCTTATGAAGAGGCAAGGGAGAAAGTACGTGCTTTTATTCATGCACCTTCGAGCCGCCAAGTGATTTTTACGCGCAACACAACCGAAGCGATCAACTTAGTGGCTTACTCGTGGGGGATGAGCCAGCTTAAGGCAGGTGACTTGGTTTTATTGACCGAGATGGAACATCACTCCAATCTTGTCCCTTGGTATCTCTTAGCTGAGAGGAATGGGTTGCGACTGGAGTACGTAGCGGTAACCGAAGATGGTCTGTTGGATGAAAGCGATTTTGAGCGTAAAATCGAGCTAAAACCAAAACTGTTTGCATTTACACACATGTCGAATGTCGTCGGGACAATTAACCCTGCAAAGGAGATGATCGCTAAAGCTCATCAAGTTGGTGCAGTTACGGTTCTTGACGGAGCGCAATCGGTGCCCCATTTCCCTGTTGATGTCGAAGATTTGGATGTGGACTTCCTTGCTTTTTCGGGGCATAAAATGTGCGGCCCGACCGGTATCGGTGTTCTTTATGGGAAACGGGAGTTACTCGAGCACATGCCGCCCTTCTTAGGAGGGGGGGATATGATCAAGAGGGTGACTCTGGGTTCCTTTAAGTCCAATGAATTGCCCTACAAGTTTGAAGCAGGGACTCCGGCGATTGCGGAAGCCATCGGTCTTGGTGCAGCAGTGGATTATCTTAAAGAAGTTGGAATGGCTGAGATTGCTCGACATGAACACGCATTGGTTCATTATGCGCTAGATCGTTTGGCTGATGTGCCCAACCTGAGGATCTTTGGGCCTAGCGCTGACAAAAAAGGCGGCGTGGTCTCCTTTACGATTGAAGGTGTGCACGCCCACGATATTTCTCAAATTTTAGATCAATATGGGGTGGCGATTCGAGCTGGTCATCATTGTGCGATGCCTTTGCATGAGAAATTTCAAATTCCAGCTACAGCAAGAGCGAGTTTTTACCTTTATAATACCTTCGATGAGATTGATCGATTGGTAGATGCCATCTATCGAGTTAAAGACGTATTCGGAGTTTAATGCATGGATGACTTTTATCGGGAATTGATCATCGACCGCTATAAAAACCCTCAATATCGCGGAGCACTCAATCCTGCTGATATCAGCTTTGAGGATGATAATCCGCTGTGTGGAGATCATATCCATATTGATCTACGGTTGGGGGATGATGGGATTGTGCGCGAAGCTGTCTTTGATGGAAAAGGGTGTGCTATCTCACAAGCTTCGGCTGATTTACTCATGGAAAAGATTCATGGGATGCACTTAGATGAAGTCAAACAGCTCAATAAACAAGATATCCTTGATATGCTAGGGATCGAACTCGGCCCGGTGCGTCTAAAATGTGCTTTGTTATCCCTAAAGGTCTTAAAAGCAGGAGTCTATGGATTGGGTGAAGCAACTGATGACTTAGTGGAAAAGTAGTTATGTTCAATTATCGAAAGAACGATCCGTCGAGCTGCCAATTTTATGATGTTGTAGCAGTTGAAGAGCTGAAGAGTGGGGAGAGAATGTTTGTAGAAATTGATCGTTATCCGATTGTGATTTTCAATATTGGAGGTGAATTTTTTGCCATTGCAGATATTTGTTCACATGATGATGGTCCATTAGGGGATGGGGATTTAGATGAAAGTGGATTGACGATCACTTGTCCACGCCACGGGGCACAATTCGATTTGAAGAGTGGTAAAGCGTTAACCCTACCGGCAGTTCAAGATATTGCCGCTTATCCTGTGCGTATCATCGATGGAATGATCCAAATCGGCATCCCGAAATAGGCCTAGGGGGAGATTGGATCAATTGGGTGTTCAACCCAACCGATTGCCCAGAAAGTGGGGATAAACAAGACACGTTGGTGGTTGAGATAGGCTTGACGATCAAGTTCCATAAGTTGTGAGATTTCGTTAGAGTCCAGCCAGACGCTAAGGTCGTCCTTAAGGTAATTCCACTCAAAACAGTGTGCCTCTAAGGTCGATTCACCTTTGACCTCGTTTGCATAAACCCCATAAGTGACATTGATTAAACCATTTGAAGAAAATAATTGATACAATTTCCGACCTGCGGAGACGTCAGCGCCTTGGTTGATTAAGCTTAGGTTTTGAAAGCGTCCGATTTCTTCTAGGTTGGCAGGATAATCAATTCGTGATCGATGATCAGGTTCTGCAAAGGCGATGACGGTTCCACCTGGCCGGGTCACGCGAATCATTTCATGGATAACGCGGTTTTTATCGTGTACCCATAATAGAAAATAATGACAAAGCGTACTATCGAAGGTCTGGTCGGGAAATGGAAGCAAATGGCCATCTGCAACGGTTAGAAAATTGAGCTCCAGGTTGCTTTTGGCAAAGAGCACGCTGAAGTAGTCGATATCGACCCCGAAAAATAAACCTTGATTTTTTCGTTGGAGATCTTCGAGAATAGCACCTGTTCCACATCCGACTTCTAAGATTCGCGAATCGGGATTTACCCCTGCTATTCTCAAGAGATAATCCCGAGTGGCGGCTGTCCAGGTTGATTGATGGCAATATTGTTGATGGATTTCAGAGGGAAGTTTGGAGTTCGACATTGCTTTGACATTTTTCCCAAATTTCCGACCATTCTTGAGTCAATAAATTTCCAAGTACCCTAGCAATACCCTGGGTAGGGAGAACATCGCCATCTGGTTCAATATAAAGCCATGTTATGCCGGCGCCGTCGAAGCGTTCTTCATCAACCACCTCAAGGCGAATGAGATTGAACTTGGAATAAGGGACAGGTAAATCCCAGACCAGTTTTAGCCCGTGATAGGTTGCAAGATCAGCAGCTTCCGACAGGCTGCTAGACTGATCGGGAGAATTGGTACTTAATGACAACGCATTTATCCCGATAGAGGCTAGTCGGGAGATCATCTCAGAGATGTGTTTGCAGTTTTGGTCATCGAGGGTAACATGAACGGCGGTGAAGAGATCGAAGGGGGCAATGGTTTCAACGATCTTCCATGATGGATCATTTTCAGGGTCAAGGAGCAGCATAACATGGTCTAGACCTGCGTTTAGAAAACTGTTGAGGATTTGGGGGTCTGTAAAAGCATGCCCATCGGTGATTAGCCCACAAATTTGACCGTTCTGCTCAGCGTGAAGGATTAAGTCGAGAAGGTCTGGTCTGAGAGTGGGTTCTCCGCCGGTAAAGACGATGTGAGGGATACCGGCTCGCCAAGCTTTATCCAGAATGTTTTTCCAGTCATCTGTGGTTAACTCGTCCTTTACCCGTTCTAGGGGAGCATAAGCACTAGAACTATAGTCGGGCAAACGGTAGGTAATGGCACAATCTAATCGATATGGAGCGGAAATCTCCTTAAAAACCTCATTTGTGGCGCGATCGAAGCCATAAAATTCAATTGGATCGAGATCCTCAGTCAAAGTTAAGGATTGAATTTTCTCAACAAAAGAGTGAAAATCACGTCGTACAGTTTCCTGATCAATGCGGTATTTCATGCGGATATTTCGGATAATCTGGTCTTCATCAATGTGATGGATCATGGCATAGGCAAACTCTGTCGCCACCGGGTTTAGATGGAGAATCAAGGAGGCATTGATAACGAGTGTCCCAAAGCCATTGGGTTCAACGCGAAGATAAACCTTTTGGGGTGGTGAACCTTCGGGTGAAGTATGAGATGAGTATATACTTGCTGGAATAGGTTTTGGGGATTTGAAGATATCAAGAACAGAGAGCAATCGGTGTTTCATTATTCAATCCTTGAGAAAGATTGCAAAGCGATATGAGAGGGGGATAAGGGACATCCTCCGCCACATTGCGCCAATAAGAGACAATCTTCACATTGGTTGGAAATCAAACGCCGATGGCGCAAGGATTCTGCTAAAGGATGATGCCAAATAGTCTCCCATTGATCATGGAGAATATTTCCCAATGAATGATAATAAGATTGGCAAGGCAAGACAGTGCCATTGGGTTCGACACACATGTTGTAAAGGGCAGCAGTGCAGCCTTTAATGCCTAGAGATAAATCCATCGGGTCAAAATTGCAATAATGGGTGGGGGTATACCAAATTAATTTTTGACCACTGCTCTCAACAAATTGTTTAGCGAATTCTAAGATTGGAAACAGTTCAGATTCAGAGAGCAGTTGTGCTACCGAACGGCCGCGTCCGGAGAAGATTAACGCGTTCAAACCGATTGTCGGGACACCTAAGGAAGAAAGAAGCGCTAAGGTTTGGGGAAGGGTATCAACATTTTCGCGTAGTAAGGTTGTATTGGTCATCACAAAGAGGTCGGTTTTAAGAGCTTGTGTGATGCCAGCAACGGTTTGTTGCCAAGCACCTTGTTTTTGGACGATTAAGTCATGAATGGATGGGTCAGATGATTCGATGGTAATTTGGATGTGGTCAAGGCCAGCGTCGCCTAAAGATTGCGCATAGCCATTATATGATAACCTTCGTCCATTGGTATTCAACCCTGTAACCAATCCTTTCCCCTTGGCATATTCAATCAAGGAAATCAATTCAGGGAAAAGGGTTGGTTCCCCACCTGTAAATACGATATGGGGGATACCGAGCTCCCAGAGCCGATCGATGATCGCTTTCCACTCTTGAAATGATAATGAATGACTTTCTCGATCTGGTTCGTTATAACAGTGAAAACAGTTGTTGTTACATTGATAGGTCAAAGCGAGATCCATTCGATAAGGGGCAGAGGGTTTGATTTCAAAGGGAAAGAGCGTTTCAACTGCCGGGTTTTCATTAAAGCATAAATGTCCACGATCTAGAATGGAATTAAGGGTCTCGTAAATTTGCTGATAATCTCTTTCCAGGGTTGATTTGGTCGTGGAAAACACTTGGCTCAGTTGCCTCATTGCGCTTTCAAGAGAACAATCGCTGAGAATCAGATAAGTCATCCAAGTTGCTGTTTGATTGAGATGAATAATCGTATTGGCGTTGATGATTAAACTGGAATGTTGATCCTGTTCCACCCGAAGATGAAGGGTAAGGTGATATTTTTCCTCGACATTTGGAAAACGATAAAGTCCCTTCTCAAGGGGAAACGTCGTTTTGGCATTGGGGCGAAAGAACGAAAAGATTGACATTTTTTTACCTTCCGCCGCCGGCACAGGCACATGCACAACCCGCACACGCGCAGGCACATGCACAAGCGCATCCTCCACCACTGCTATATGAACGTGAAGAGGAAGTGCTGACCGGTGGTGGGTTTGTCTTATTGGTCACTTTTGCGGTAAATTCAGTCAAGTTTCCAACGACGGAGGCAGACATGTTTTGAACACCATTAACCACTGAAGCGGCAAAATCTGCGCCTGGCAAGCGTGGTGCGCTGGTGTAGCTGGTGCCTTGGGGTTTGCTTGGCGAAGCAGCAGAAGTTCCAGAAGCTCCGTGCGTGGAAAATACCGGATCGTATCGATGCCACCAAGTGGGTACATATACTGGACCTTGCTCAAAGACGCGTCGAGTACGATTGTCGTAATCCTTATCCAACATCGTCCATTCCATAGCTTCGCTGAACTTTTCACTTTTGACTTCGGGGGTTTCAGCTTCTTCCACTTGTTTCCACGCTCGATTGACAATTTCTCTGTAATAAGCGATGGTCTCTTTACGACTAAATCCGCGTAACTTATTTTGGACTGATTTCACTAATTCAATCACCATATCTTGCAGCGCTTCCTGACGCTTGCGTTTGTCTTTGATCTCGAAAGCAGCTAAGAATTTTTCTTCATAAGGGCGAAGTTTTTCACCCTCGGCTTGAGGTTGTCTTTCGAGTTCAAGAGGATTTTGTTGGGTCACCCGAGCAGCGCCTTTCTTTATGATCGAGAAGAGGACCATCGTCAAAATTTTATCGAGTGGCTGCTCTAACAGAATAGCTGCTTCTACAGCCGTAAGACCTCGCTTAATGCCATTGCCTTCGATAGCAATTTGGGGTGGTAAGTAGGCGAATTTGCGCTTTTGAGAATTTCGAATGGCGAGGATGATCCAAAGAAAGATTAAGGCAGGAATTCCGAAACAAATCAAGTTCGAGATTAGAGCGAATACGAAATCTAAATTGATGCTCTGGGCAACGATTGCTGACTCTGGAACATATTTTTTGGGGAAAGAAGCCCCGAACTTGTATTGTGTCGATGCGGAGGCTTGGGGATTATTCCAACTATAGAAGATGCGACCTTGAGAGTCAAACCCTGTCTGGGGTTCTAATGGAAAGGAGCCTGGGGATTGGTGCCAACGCGGCTCGTCTGGGGTAACGCCAGGAGGAAAATGAAAGGTCACCGTTAAGTCGGTTGTTCCGTAAACGTATTCCGAACCAAACCAGGTGGGTGAGAAGACTGCACTGACATACTCAGAATCTGAGCTGTCTACATAGAGAACTCCTTGTATGTTGTTGATCGAGACTGTCACAATGCCTGATCTGCCTGCAGGTATGGAATTTGCTCCTAGTCCAAGAGCGATGCCATTTTTTACATAAGGTGATTTCTCAATAGAAGTAATTGGCACTCCATTGATGAACGCTTGTACAGCAGAGAGTTCATAATTCGGAGTGGGTACACCAACGTCGATAAAATCAATCGGATCGGCGTTGGAGGAATTCTCAAACCAGAACTCATATTGTAAGGATAAGGTGCCATCCTCATTCCAATAGACATCGACAGTTTCTCGAGGAATAGAAAAACGATAAGTTTGGGCATAAGCGGGGTTGAGAAAGACAACGAAGAATAGAAATAAAATCAGTAACGAGAGTTGAGCAGATTTTTTGATCATTCTTGTCTCCGCGGTTACCATTTTGGTTCTTCAGTAAGCTGGTAGGTGGTATGGCAGTAGGGGCAGTTGACTACTGGGCTACCGGCAACAAGCTGGATGTTTTGCATGGTCAAATTTCCGCCGCAGGATTGACACTTTAGCGTGTCTAAATTGATATTTGCAGGTAGGTCAATTTGTACTTTTACAGTTTGTTGATCGTTACTTATGGTTCTAGATCGGTTGGCAAAAAACAGTATCCCTAGTCCAAGAGCAACACTGATCAGACCAACGATAATCCAACCCCACTGACCTTGTGGACTGAACGCTCCCCAAATGAAGAGAACCCCAAAAAAGATAAGAATTCCCGCAAAGACCGTTCCCACGATGCGCATTTTTTCCTCTCAGAGTAATTTCGATTTTATCTAATTCTACGTTTATTCAGTTGTTTGGTAGCAGCGTAGAGTCGTGTCGTTGTGTTCTAACAAAAAGGTCGAACCATTCGATTCGACCTTTTAACACTTTATTTCATCGTCTTGAACTCGTCGTCAGAACTATTGATTTCTTTCATCACGCCGCTGACGACGTAGACTGTACGTTCGCAAATATTCGTCACGCGGTCGGCAACGCGCTCGAGATTATGAGCAGCCCAAAGCAGCCAGTTGGCTCTCTCGATTGTGCTCGGGTCTTGCAGGATAAAAGTGATCAACTCGCGGTAGATTTGAAGATATAGAGCGTCAACTTCGTCATCTTCCAGAGGAATTCTTTGGTCGGAATTTGCATCCTCTTTAAGAAAAGCTTCTAGCGCACGATTGAGCATGTCGCAGCTTTTTTCTGCCATACGAGGGATGTCTACGAGGGGTTTAATCAGGGGCAAATCACCCATGCGGATATTAATATGAGCAATACCCTTCGCATAGTCACCCATGCGTTCTAATTCGCCAGCGATTTCAAGGATGGAAGCGAGAAGGCGGAGATCATAGGCCATTGGTTGTTGGGTAGCGATGAGAATCAGCACTTGGTTTTCGATAGCAAACCTTCTGGCGTTTACTTCTTTATCGAGTTCTAAGATCTCCTTTGAACTTAGGATGTCGCGATTTTTCAAGGCATCGACAGATTGTCGAATCATCTTCTGGACAATTTGTCCCAAATCAACAACATCATCTTTGAGTTGCTGAAGTTCCTGACCGAATGTTTTTCTGAGCATAGATTGCCTCACTTGTTCATTATAACATTGATAAGAATTGTTAACATCAGCCTATCAAGCCTTAATTCTTTTTGATTATCCAAAACGACCGGTAACGTAGTCTTCTGTGCGTTTGTCTTTGGGATTGGTAAAAATGGTCGTTGTTCGGTCAAATTCAATAACTGTGCCTGAGCGTTCCTCTTGATTCAAAAGCATCATCATTGCTGTATAATCGGAAACCCGCGCAGCTTGCTGCATGTTGTGGGTGACGATAATGATGGTGTAGTTTTGCTTCAATTCTTGCATTAGTTCTTCGATTTTGAGCGTTGCAATGGGGTCTAGTGCAGAAGCAGGTTCATCCATGAGGATCACTTCGGGACGGATAGCAATGGTTCGAGCGATGCATAAACGTTGTTGCTGACCACCGGATAATGACAATCCACTCTGATCGAGTTTATCTTTGACTTCGTCCCAAAGCGCCGCGTCGCGTAACGCTTTCTCGACTAAATCATCTAGGTCGGATTTAGAACCCTTGAAACCGTTGATGCGCAACCCCCAAGCGATGTTTTCATAGATGGATTTAGGGAACGGATTTGGCTTTTGGAAGACCATGCCAATGCGACGACGCACTTCAACGGGATCAATCGAGGGATCGTAGAGGTTTTCATTATTGAAATAAATTTGCCCTTCTGTTCTCGCTGTGGGAACAAGCTCATTCATGCGATTAAAGGCTCGTAAGAGGGTGGATTTTCCACACCCAGAAGGCCCGATGATGGCAGTAATATGATGGCGATGGATGTTCAAATTTACATTTGCCACAGCAAGAAAATTACCATAGTAGATACTTAGATTGTTTGTTTGGAGGATGTATTGATGGTTTTGATTCATGGGAACTCCTATTACCAGCGAATGAATAGCCGATTTCGCAACCAGATGGCGATGGCATTCATGGAGAGAAGTAGAGCAAGGAGAATGATAATGCCTGCAGCGGCAAGGTTCTGGAAGGCTTTTTGAGGTAAAGAAACCCAATTGAAGATTTGGATTGGAAGCACGGTAAAGATATCTAATGGCCCCCGCAGATCGAAAGCAATATAGGTTAGCGCACCGATTGTGATCAAGGGAGCCGTTTCACCGATGGCGCGGGACATCGCTAAAATGACACCCGTTAAGA
>FWPV01004197.1_pt1 | contig 31137 bp, 27 predicted proteins | sample 2228371 | NCBI WGS metagenome assembly FWPV01 (sample SAMEA103939776, study PRJEB20133) | metagenome | reverse complement strand
TGGGCAGCTCCATGCCTTTGATCAGTTCCGGGGGGATATGGCCCGTGTCGTCAATCTCCCGCGCGCGCGGCGCGATCTTCTTTTGGGCAAACTCCCGCACTGCCCGTCGCCACATCTGCTGCTCTTCAGACCAACCGAATTCCATGAACTTCCTCCGTGAAATGAATCAATCCTGGTTCTCTAGGACAAGTGCTCGTACCAGGTCAGCGCTTGATATGACTCCCACCAGCCTGTGCTCCTCAATGACCGGCGCATTCTGGATGCCTGTGTTGGCAAAGAGCTGGGCCACAAAGGGCATGCGCCGGTTGGGGTTCACCACAATCAGCGGCTTGATCATGATATCCCCCACCCGCACGCGCGTGGGGGACAGCGCTTTGCTGATCAACTGATAGACGATTTCCTGAAAGGTTACAATGCCGTAGGCATCCCCCTCATCAGCCCGATCCACGATCACAGCCTGCGCTCCGCACTCGACCATGCGCTCCACAGCCTCCTGCACAGTGGCGACAGGCGAAACCAGGGCAAAGTTGCGATTCATGACATCGCGGGCTCTCAGAGAATAGATCTCGCGCGGTTGCATGGCCAGCTCCTGTGTTCCACAAAGAACACCGCCAGGCGGCAATCAGCCTGGCGGACATTCTACCACAATCACAGTCCAGATGCTCAAAGCAGCGAGGACAGATTCCGTAGAGCAGGCCCAAGGAGGCAGGTCACCGCCAGCATTCAAGCGTTCAGCCGGTCGAGGAGCGCCAGCAGCTCCCCATTCGCCGGGATATCGCTCATGGCGTGACCATAGTGGACGAAGCGCACCTGGCCCTCCCGATCTACGATCACCTGGGCGGGCATTCGGCCCAGTTTGAAGAGATTGACTTCCTGCCCGTAGAGCTTCAGGACGCTGTGCTGTGGATCGGGGAGTCCCACGAACGGCAGGTTCTCTCGTGACCAGTAAGCGGCGAAGGCATTTGCGTTCTCCGGACCCACAACGACCACCTCAGCGTCTCGCTTCGTGAACTCGGCATAGTCTTGACGCAACTGCGCCATATGCTGCCTGCAAAACGGTCACATGAATCCGCGGTTGAATACCAACACAACATGCCGCTTCCCCCGCAGATCGGAGAGACGGAAAGGCTCCCCGTTGAAGTCCGCGAGCGTGAAGTCGGGGGCACGGGCATCGAGTTCGACCTTGGGCATGTCTCCACCTCCCTTCATACACCTGCGGCCCGGAAGGCCGCTTCGATGATGACCTGCGCTTCTTGCTGAATCTGGCGCAGATGATCGAGGCCTCGAAAGCTCTCCGCGTAGATCTTGTAGACTTCTTCGGTGCCTGATGGGCGAGCAGCAAACCAGCCATTCTGAGTTACCACCTTCAGCCCGCCGATTGGAGCACCATTCTCCGGGGCGCGCGTCAACCGGGCAATGATCTCCTCACCAGCCAGGCTGGTGGCCGTCACCATCTCCGGCGTCAACCCTGCGAGTATCGCCTTCTGTTCAGGTCGCGCCGGGGCGTCAATCCGCTCGTAGACCGGGCTACCGAAACGAGCCTCGAGCGCTCGATAGTGCAGCCCGGGATCGCTTCCGGTAACAGCCAGGATCTCTGCCCCCAAGAGGTCCAAGATGAAGCCATCCTTGTCGGTAGTCCAAACCGTGCCGTCATGTCTTAGAAAGGAGGCGCCGGCGCTTTCCTCCCCGCCGAAGCCATAGGATCCACTCAGCAGGCCCTCGACAAACCACTTGAAGCCAACGGGCACTTCAGCCAGGCGGCGGCCCAAATGCGCCGTCACCCGATCTATCATGGAGCTGGAGACCAGGGTCTTGCCCACCGCTGCGTCAGCACGCCACTGCCGACGGTGCTGGAAAAGGTACCAGATGGCTACCGCAAGATAGTGATTGGGGTTCATCAGGCCCATGCTGGGCGTAACGATGCCGTGGCGGTCGCAGTCGGGATCGTTGCCGAATGCCACATCGAAGCGATCCTTCAGTTCGATCAGCCCTGCCATAGCATAAGGGGACGAACAGTCCATGCGAATCTTGCCATCTCTATCCACGGTCATGAAGAAGAATGTGGGATCTATGACCCGGTTGACTACCTCGATGTCGAGATGATACGCCTCAGCGATAGGGTCCCAGAAGGCCACGCTTGCGCCGCCCATCGGATCCACCCCCAGGCGCAGCCCTGCCCTCGAGATCGCATCCAGATCTATCACATTCCTCAGGTCCGTGACATAGGGCATGACGTAGTCATGGGCATGTGTCGTCTCTGCCCGCAGGGCTCGCTCAAGCGGCACCCGCCGGACGGCCCTGCAATCACCCGCAATGATTTCGTTAGCCCGTTCCTCGATAGCCCGGGTCGTCGCAGTATCGGCGGGCCCTGCCGAGGGAGGGTTGTACTTGAACCCGCCGTCCTCAGGTGGATTGTGTGATGGTGTGATCACAACTCCATCGGCCAACCCTGATTTCCTGCCGCGGTTGTGCGCCAAGATCGCATGCGAGATGACCGGAGTGGGAGTATAGCCCAGGCTATCGTGAGCCACCCCCGACGCCGCACCGCGCCGGGGCCGTCCCTGCAACACGATGTCCACCCCATTGCCGGCAAACACCTCGATGGCCGTGATTGCCGCGGGCTCAGACAGGGCATGCGTATCCATTCCCAGGTAGAGGGGGCCCGTGATGCCCTGGGCGCGGCGGTGATCACAGATCGCCTGGCTGATCGCCAGGATGTGCGCCTCGTTGAAACTGCCGCTCAGCGACGAGCCGCGATGACCCGACGTCCCGAAAGAGACCCGCTGGGAGGGATCGGTCGGGTCTGGCTGATACGCGTAGTAAGCCGCCACCAGGCGCGGCACATTCGCCAGCAGTTCGCGCGGGGCCGGTTTGCCCGCCCGAGGGTCAACCTGCATGCGACCTCCCCCACGAATCCGAGATGGTCCCCCTTCGTTTGTCACAACGTTTCACGAACATCTTGAATGCGAATCTCCGGCAGGCTGCTGAGAGTCTCCACCAGGGCATCCTCAGGGAGATTGGTCACCTTGACCACAGAAGCCCAGGTGGCCGGATCGGGTGTCGGATAGGTCACGAATACGGACAGATAGCCCCCCTTCTGGGCAATCGCGCTGCTGATCCGCGCAACTTCACCCGCCCGGTCCGGCTGCAAGACGGTGATCCGAACTCCGGGGCGGCGAGCGCCCAAGAGGTTGACCATTGTGTTGAAGATGTCGTTATCACTGATGATCCCGACCAGAGCACCGTCGCGCATCACCGGCAAGCAGCCGATCTTCCTGTCAGCCATGATGCGGGCAGCCTCCTCCAGGGCGACGTCCTCCCCAATTGTGATCACTTCCTTCAGCATGACGTTGCGCGCCTTGATCCTGGCCAGGGCATAGTTGACGACAAAGGGGCTGAATTTGCGCGCATCAGAAGGGATGGCCTGGAGCAACGAGCGCTGCGTGATCAAGCCAACCAGTCGGCCCTCGGCATCCACGATGGGCAGATGCCGGATGTTGTTGGCCTGCATCAGTTCCTGGGCCTCGGTCACCGGCATGTCCGGATTGCCGCAGATCGGATTTGGTGTCATCAGATCTCTAACTAGCATCTCTTCCTCCGCCGTTGCACAGATGTCCGCGAATGGGACGCCGCTGCCACATACCTATGGTTGCCCGCCTGTCATGGGCGACCGCTCAACGGGCTCTTCTCCGGGTGACAGAGTCGAGGCACGCGGCGGACGGGGATATAGCCCCGCCCGGGCAACTATTTCCGGCACAGCCTCTGCCCAGTGGACGGCCATGATATGGACACCCGAAACACCTGGGATTTCGCGCATCTGCTCGATAATCTCAACACAGATGCGAATGCCCTCCTCAGGCTGGGCCGCTTTCGGCGTTCGGGCCATGCGAGAGACGAGCGCATCAGGCACCTCCATGCCGGCGACCTTGTTGGCCATGAAATTGGCCTGCCCGGCAGACTTGATCGGGCCGACACCAGCCATGATGTAGGCCTTCTCGTGGAGGCCCAGATCACGCACCTGGGACATGTATGCCCTGAAGCGCTCCACGTTGTAGATGAGTTGCGTCTGCACAAAACGAGCACCGGCAGCCACCTTCTTGGCCAGGCGTAGTGGCCGGTAATCGTAGGGCGGCGCAAACGGATTGGCGGCCGCCCCGATGAAGAACTGCGGGGGCGGTGACACGGCACGCCCGTTGTCCAGAACACCGTGTTCCACCATGTTGCGAACCAGGCGAATCAGGTGGATCGAATCCAGGTCATAGACGTTCCTGGCATCCGGGTGATCCCCCCAGATGCCGTGATCGCCGGACAGACAGAGCACGTTACGGATGCCCAGCGCCGCCGCTCCCAGCAGATCGGCCTGGATCGCCAGGCGATTGCGATCTCGACAGGTCATCTGCGCGACCGGTTCGACCCCATGACCTATCAGCAGCGCCGCGACCGGGATGCTGGCCATCCGCACACTGGCTGCCTGATTGTCGGTCACATTGACAGCATCGGCATAGCGACTGAGCGTCTGGGCGTCGCGGGCAATGCTTTCCAGATTCACGCCTTTGGGCGGCGAGAGCTCGGCAGCGACCGCGAATTGACCAGATGCCAGAACTGAAGCAAGGTGACTGACAGGCATTCGATCGGAGCACCCCATCTATCGAGCTCCGCCAGGGACGTCTGACAGCTCCTCGATGATAGCCTGTCGGATGGCCTCTTCAGTCGCAGCGCCCGCCAGTTTGGGGCGGCCGTTGATGAAGATGCCATACGCCACGCCATAGCGCTGTAGGGTTTCAGGGCTGAGGGGTTCCTGCCGGAGAACCACCCGATCGCCGAATTCACGCGCGACCTGGAGCAACAGCAGTTGAGTGGCGGTCTCAAAGGGACACAGGTATCCGCTGAGAATCAGAATCTCTACCGGAACGCCCCGCCGGGGTTGAACGGCAGGCGTGAGGGGCTGGAACTCGATGCTAGACTGGCTCAGCGGGAGGTAAAGCAGCCGGCGGTGCTCGACCTCATGGATGATGCTGAAACCGCGCGCCAGGTAGTGTCCGTAATGCATTTGATCTTCGCGATCGGTGCCCTCAACCAGGATCCCTTTGCATCCCTGTTCGCGCATGTCCGCCACGAAGGCAGAGAAGAGCTGGCTGCCGAAGCCCTTCTTCTGGTGACGACGCTGTACCCATTCGCAGTAGAGCACCGCCACAGCCGGCTCAATGCGATAAGGGACAAGGGCGCGCTCCGACGGCGCATAATAGAGCTGGCCGATCGCCACACCGCCCTGGTCCACGAGGTGATATCCCTCGACGTAGCGGCCCAGGTTCTGGCCCACCCAGGTCCGGCAGATACTCAATGCTTCAGGCCACGGGGGCGGGACCTCAACCATGCAGGGGAAAGCCTGCTGCGCCTCCGTTTCTGGATCCAGCCGTTTGACCACCACCCCATCACTCATCGAGACCTCCCCCGGCATTTCACGTCCGGAGTTCTCGCGTCCGGCGATCCACACCCGTCAGCAAGTTGATCCACGAAGAAGTGCCCTGGAGCTGCCAGTTGACCGGCGGCTGTTCAGTCAGGATCTCGCGCCCCCAGATCTTCATCTTGAGGGAGCGCTCATAGGCATCCACCCAGACGCAGCGCATCTCGGGCTTGACCTCGCAATGGCTGTTGACGCGCACGCCTCCGCACGGGCCGTTGCGCAGGTTCTTCGGGCAAGTCATAGGACAGGTCATGCCCGTGTAGTGCAGGAGGCATTGACCGCACAGCCGGCAGTCGAAGACCAGTTTCTTGCCGATGTCCTCCACCGGCAGGACCAGCCGTGCCGCCCGGTGGTAGCCAATGCGCGCGAAAAGCGGGTCAAGCCTGTGGAGCACCCACTCAGCAAACCGCCACAATTGCTCCAGAGCGTGCGGCCGGTCCTGGATGGCTCTCCTGATACTCAAATAAGTCCTCGCTCCCGCAAGAGTGGCCGCGGGTCCACCAGGTTCTTGTTCAGCATGGCCGCCTTTTCCCCCAGGCCCATGGCGATGGCCATCAACTGAGTAGCATACAAGACAGGAATCGTGCCATCAAGGCCCCTGATTTGCCCCTGGCGGCCATCAATGTTCACGTGGCAGAGCGGACAGACGGTAACGATGGCATCCGCACCGCGCGCCCGAGCATTCTGCAAGAGTCTCGCCGTCATCTCGTGTGCGATCGGTGTCTGCGTAAGACCCAGAGAGCCGCCGCAGCAATCTGTCTTGGCGTCCCAATCCACCACTTCCGCGCCCAAGCGCCGCATCAAGTAGTCCATCTCCATGGGATACTCAGGGTGGGCGGCGCCCGTGATATCGGCGGGGCGCGTAATGTAGCAGCCGTAGTAGCAGGCCACCTTCAGCCCGGTGAGCGGTTTCTTCACCTCCTTCTCGACTCTGTCCAGTCCCACTTTCTCGGTCAAAGCATCAATCAAGTTCAGGACGCGCACCCTGCCCTGGTAGGTATATCCGATCTCTTGGCTCACCCGCTGGGCAATCTCGGGGTCATGGGCCATCTCGTGGGCAGCGGTCTTGAAGCGGATGTAGCAGGCAGCACAGGGCGTTACAGCCTCCTCAAAGCCCATCTTCTCGATGATGGACAGATTGATCACAGGGTACTTGGTCGCCAGCACGCGATCTGTCGAGTGGGCCGGGCTGGACCCACAGCAGATCCACCCGGGCGGTTCGATGAGCTCCAACCCCAGCCGCTCCGCAATCGCCTCCAACGTCTTGTCGTACTCCGCCGCAGAGGAATGCAACGAACAGCCAGGATAGTAAGCGATCTGGTTAGGGGACGGTTCGCGCGGTGTGATCTCGTTGGGGTTCGGCGGACGGACAGGCAGCGAGATGAAACTCAGTTTGTTTCGCTTGAGCATCTCCACGGCCAGGTCCATATCCTTGAACAGGTTGCCCGTCACCAGGTTCATACCGGCCATCAGCCCTACCTCATGCAGGCGACCCATCAGGCGCACGTCGGCCAGGAACAGCCGGGCAAACCGGTCAACCTCAGGGATCGAGGGGGAAATACCGCGACTCCTGGCTTCGATCCGCAGGGCATCCATCACCGCCGCGATGTCGAGACCTTGCGGGCAGCGCGTGGTGCACGTTTCGCATGAAGCGCACAGCCAGATCGTCTTGCTCTCAAGCACCCGTTCATCATCCAGCTGGATGCTGCGCATCACCTGATTGGGCGTCAGGTCAAAGTGCTCGACAAGGGGGCAGCCGCTGGTGCACCTGACACACTGGTAGCAGAGATAGACATTCTCGCCAATTCGCCGCTGGACAATCTGGGCGAGGGTTTCAGTGGCAGTCGTTGGAGTTGCAGCCATCTCGAGCCCCTTCTACTCGATCACCGGCCTGGGCAAGAGCCCGGCGCCCTCAACGATCGGACGGACGGCTTCTTCCCACTCAATGGCCATGATATGGACGCCGGCAACGCCCTCGATTTCTCGCATCTGCTGGATTTGCTCAATGCAGATCTTGATCCCCTCCGCGCGCCAGGCCGCAGCGCGCGCTTTCTTGTCCTCTTTCGGGATCCCCTTCACGACTCCGTCCATGCGTTCCACATACTCGTCGGCCACAATCATGCCGGGCACCTGGTCGCGCATGTACTTGGCGGCCCCGCTGCTCTTCAGAGGCCCGACGCCAGCCAGAATATACACCTTCTCGTGCAGGCCCATGTCTACAACCCGCTTCATGAACTCTCGAAAGCGGTTCATATCGTAGATGAGCTGGGTCTGGATGAAATCCACGCCGGCAGCGACCTTCTTCGCCAGCCGGAGCGGGCGAAATTCAAAGGGGTCCCCGAACGGATTGGCCGCTGCTCCGATGTAGAAGCGCGGCCCGCCCCCCTTGATCTCTTCTCCGCACTGGAATTTGCCCTCATCGCGCAGTGTCCTGACCATCTGGATCAACTGCAGCGAGTCAATGTCATGCACGTTCTTGGCAAACGGATGGTTGCCGAAAGACTGGTGATCCCCCGTCAGGCAGAGCAGATTCTTGATGCCCAGGGCAGACGCCCCCAGCAGATCGGCTTGCATGGCCAGCCGGTTGCGATCGCGGCAGGTCATCTGGATGATTGGCTCCAGCCCCTCGCATGATACGATGAAGCCTGCCGCAATGCTGCTCATGCGCACGATCGCCGTCTGGTTATCCGTGATGTTGACGGCATCCGCGCAGCCTCGGAGCAGTGCTGCTTTGTGCCGGATGACGTCCCCATCGTGGCTCTTGGGCGGGCCAAGCTCGGCGGTCACGGCGAAATGCCCCCCTGCTAACACCCGCTCCAGATTACTGCCAACCTTGTAACCATTCGTGGATGGATCTGTCATATGTCTCTCCTTCCGGGAAGCGCTTCTTGTTCCCGCAGCGCCTAGTCTTCATACCCTTCCGGCAGCCGCAAGTCATCGCGGATGATACGCCGAGGGCCGCCATCGCGGCTGGTGCGCCAGTCCTTCGGCGGCTGCACCTGCATCAGCCGATCCAACATGCCCAACGCGGTCATCCGCTCCCAGATCAGTTGCCAGGCACAGGGGGTGTCTTTGCTCACCTCGCACTTGCCGTTTTGCGAGCCGCCACACGGCCCGTTCAGGAGTTGCTTGGAGCAGCGGGCAATGGGGCAGATGCCGCCGGTCAGGTCGAGGATACAATCGCCGCAGGCCTGGCAGCGCTCTTCCCAAACTCCTTGCTCTACAGGCAGCCCCAGGAACGCCGTATTGAGCCCCGGCAGCACCCTCCGCGCCGGAAAGCGCTCGGCAAGCGTCTGCACGCCGATGCCGCATCCCAGCGACAGGACAGCATCATACTCGGCAATCCGCTCGCCTAGCGGGTCAATGTACTCCCACTCGCACTGACGCTGCACGGTCACCTCGTCTATCGCAACCGGATGGCCATCCAGCCGCGTTGCCATTCTGAGCGCCGAGGCCAGAATGCCGACTTCCTTCTCCCCGCCAGCGAGACAGACGGTCACACAGGTGCCGCAGCCCACCATCAGGACATTCCGATAGCCTTGGAGCATCTCCTTGATCTCGGCCAGCGGTTTCTGTTCGGCGATAATCATTCCTCACCTCCAACGGTGTCATGGCCCTTGACCCCAGGGCCCAAGGGGTTAGGACCCAATTCCCTGATCTTGGCGTCCATCTCCGCGGCTATCTGGGCGAAGGTAGCACCCATAGCCGAGGAAAGATGGACCATACGGACGCGCTCCGCTCCCAGCCCGATCTGGTCCAGCAGAGATCGGAGATGGTTTACCCTCTGTTTGGCGTGCAGATTACCTTCCAGGTAATGGCATTCTCCCGGCAGTCAACCCGCGACGACCACCCCATCAGCCCCGTCTTCGAAGGTGCGCAATACGTGCAGCACGTCAAGGCGACCCGTGCACGGCAACTCGAAGACCTTCACCGATGGAGGATAGGTGATACGCAAACCACCGGCCAGATCGGCCGCGGCGTAGGCGCAGTGGCGGCAGCAGAACGCCACGATTCGAGGCTCAAAGCCATCCAGGGTTGTCATAGAACCGGCTCCTTCAGGGCCTCTCTTGGTTCAAAGAGCGCTCCAACCTTGGCCAGGACCTGCGCATCCGTATAGTGCATCAGCTGAATGGCCCGGGCAGGGCAGGCAGCAGCACATAAGCCACAGCCGTGGCACACAGCAGGCTCGATCTGCGCAGCGCCCAGGATGTTGCCAACTCCGCTCAGATTGGCCACGATACGAGGTGCATCGTAAGGGCAGGTCCGCACACAGGTCAGACAACCGACGCAGCGGGATGCGTCTACAACGGCCACCTGTCCGCCGGTGGTCAAGGTATCCTTGGCCAGCAACGTGGCCACCCGGGCGGCCGCCGCTTGTGCCTGGATGATACTCTCATCCAGCAACTTGGGGTAGTGAGCCAGACCCGCCATGAAGATGCCTTCAGATGAGAAATCCACGGGCCGCAGCTTGACGTGCGCCTCCAACAGGAAGCCATCCAGATCCACCGGCACCTTGAGCCGGCTGCTGAGCTCGCGGGCGCCCTCCGACGGGACGACCGGCATGCTCAGCACCAACAGGTCTGGCGTCAGAACCATCTCCCGGCCCAGGACATGCTCCCACACCCGTACCTGCAACCGGCCGTCGGCCTCCGTCACCAGTGGCTTGCGATCGAAATCATAGTGCACAAAGCGGATCCCGGCCCGTCGCGCTTCGGTATACAGGCGCTCCTTGAAGCCATAGGTGCGGATATCCCGGTAGATGACTGTCACGTCCGCGCTGGGGTCCATTCGTTTCAGGACGAGAGCATTCTTCAACGCCGTGGTGCAGCAGATACGAGCACAATATCGCTCGGCAGGCCCCACGCATTGAAGCATCACAACACTCCGCGCAACAGGGCGGCCGTTCCGTCCCGCAGACCGCTCGGCAAGCAGGGCCTCGAACTCCTGCTGAGTGACGATCCGCGGATCAGAACCGTAGCCGTACTCCGGCCCACGATATTCCCGGCCCCCGATGGCCAGGATGGTTGCGCCGTGCTGAATCTGGAATCTGCGATAGGCGTCGCCCAGGTTCTGCTGGAGGGTAGTGACGAAGTTGCCGACAAAGCCGCCCGTTTCCATCACCTCGGTGTTCAGATAAGCGGTGATCAGCGGATTTGCCTGCACCTGAGCGATCAGATCGGCCAGAAACGCCTGTGGGCCGCGCAGAACTGACTTCTCGCCCGCCGGCACGCTGTGACCCAGGCCCAGGTCGTCCAGCGTATAGTGGAGGTTGCGCAGGTTGCCTCCCAGCGCTTCGCTCCGCTCAACGAGATATACCGGGAACCCCTGACCGGCCAGGGAGAGCGCAGAGGTCATCCCAGCGGTTCCGCCGCCGACCACCAACACCGCTTTGCAGGTCGGCATCTCTATCGTGTGCAGTGGCTGCAGGTTGGCCGCCCGCGCCACAGCCATGCGGATGAGTTCTTTGGCCTTCTCGGTTGCTGCGTCCCAGTCGTGCGAATGCACCCAGGAACACTGATTGCGAATGTTGGCCATTTCGAACAGATAGGGATTGAGGCCGGCAGCCCGGATACTGCTCCGGAAGAGGGGTTCGTGGGTCAGCGGCGTGCACGAAGCTACCACCACCCGGTTGGCCCCCAGTTCCTTCACCTTCTCAGTGATGTGGGCGATGCTATCCTGCGAGCAAGTGTACAGGTTATGCTCGGCATGAATGACCCAGGGGAGCGAACGCGCGTATTCGGCAACAGCCGGCACGTCCAGGTAACCCCCGATGTTCGACCCACAGTGGCAGACAAAGACCGCGACGCGGGGCGGTTCGCCGGTAACATCCCGCTCCGGCGGGTATTCGGCCTCTCGCGTTAGCGTACCTCTTGCACTTGCCAGCAGGGCGCCGGCCGCGGCTGCGGCGCCGCTGGCTTCGATCACCGACTCCGGGATGTCCTTCGGCTCCCGGAAGGGGCCAACGGCGTAGATGCCCGGTCTGCTCGTCTCAAGAGGTGCAAACTGCACCGTATGGCAGAACCCATAATCGTCCAGCTCAATCCCCAATGCGCGTCCCAGTTCACGCACGCTCTCCGACATTTCCATGCCAACGGAGAGGACAACCATGTCAAACTCTTCCTGGTGGAGGGTTTGTCGCCCACCGTGTGCACCAGGGCCTTGTGCCTGTTCTTCAGCCATCCCCGCCGCGGATGGTGAGGCCAGACCAGCGCAATCGGTCGTGTAGCGCAGGATCAGGTTGCCGTTAGCCGGGTTCTCCTTGACTGCAGAGATGCGACAACGCGTGTACCGGATGCCGTACTTCTCCACTGCCCGACGGAAGTAGGCCTCGTAGCCCTTGCTAAAGGCCCGCATGTCCATCATGAAGACGTGCACCTCGGTATCGCGCTCATGCTCGATGGTCATGATGGCCTGCTTGGTCGCATACATGCAGCAGACGGCCGAGCAGTAGTCGTGGGAGCGGTCGCGCGAACCGACGCACTGCAGAAAGGCGATCTTCTTGGGCCTGGCACCGTCAGAGAGGCGCCTGACATGACCCATCGTCGGGCCCGAGGCGCTCAACAGACGCTCGAACTGTAGTGCCGTGACGACATTGGGATAACGGCCCCAGCCGTACTCCTCAGAAAGCTCAGCCCGATAGACCTGATAGCCCGGAGCCAATACGATCGCCCCGACCTGGATCTGGGACACGCGCTCCGTCATGTCATGGTCAATGGCCCCAACACCGCACTTGTACCAGCAGCTCAGACATTCGGAACAAATGCCGCAAGCCAGGCAGCGTGCTGCCTCAGCCTGGGCGAGTTCTGCGGTATAGCCTGTCTCGACCTCGGCGAACCCCTTGATGCGCTGTTCCGCTGGCAGTTCAGGCATCGGCACCCGTGGCGTGATCTTGATCTCGCCGGAGCGCATGCGATCCTGCAATTCAGCCTGCGTGAGTTTCACGACAGGCAGTTCGGGGCGCGGGCGCGGTTCCAGCGCCTCACCACGCAAGTACCTGTGGATGGACTCAGCGCACTTGTGTCCGCTGGCCACCGCTTCGATGACGAAGGCGGTACCGCTCACGCTGTCACCGGCAGCAAAGACGCCCGGCCGTGTGGCGGCAAACGTATTCGGATTGATGGCAATTGTCCGCCGGGCGGTCAGTCCGACACCGGCATCCGCGGGGATAAACGCCAGACCGGCCCGCTGGCCCACGGAGAAGATCACCACATCGGCAGGCAACGTGTGCTCCGAGCCGGGCACATCCTCAACCATCAGCCGTCCCTGGTCATCGAACGCGAAACTCGCGACACGACGGCATTCCACGCCGCCAACCCGCCCGGTGCCGTCTTCCACGATGCGCACGAAGGTTCGGTCATTGTGAATGCGAATCCCCTCTTCAAGCGCGGCCTGCACCTCCCAGGCGTGCGCCGGCATATTGTCCCGGCTCTCCAGGCAAGCCATGGCCACCTCGCGCGCGCCGAGGCGCACCGCCGTGCGGGCCACGTCAATCGCCACGTTCCCACCGCCGAGAACCAGCACCCGCTTGCCCTCGACCTGGGCCCGCGGATCCGAGAAAGTGCTGCCTGAGCCGTTTCCGCCCCGTTCGGCAGTCCCCTGTTCACCCAATTCAGCAAGCCGAACGTCTCTGAGGAACTGGGTGTTGATCAGCACCCCTTCCAGGTCATTGCCCGGGATGGGCAGGCGCACGCCTTCGTGGGCCCCCACAGCGATCAGGACCGCTTTGAAGCCCTGGGCAAACAGGTCATCCAGGTTCTCGATGGTCGTGTTGAGGCGCAGCTCAACCCCCAGATCAACAATGTCCTGCACCTCCCGGTCCACGATCCAGGCCGGCAGGCGATACTCGGGCACACCCACCCGCAACATGCCACCCGCTACGGGCAGCGCCTCAAACACGGTGACAGGATACCCGAGTTTGCACAGATCCTGCGCGGCGGTCAGGCCGCACGGACCCGCGCCAATGATCGCCACCCGATCCTCAAACCGGCGAGGGACCGGCTGGAGCGGCGAGCGCGGCGCAGCATACACCGTGTCGGTCACAAAGCGCTTGAGGGCGTGGATGTTGACCGGATCGTCTACCTTGCCGCGATTGCAGGCGTCCTCGCAGCGGTGGTTGCAGATGCGCCCGCAGATACCTGGAAACGGATTGTCCTCCTTGATTACCCGGAGAGCATCTTCGAAACGGCCCTCTCGAATGAGCGCGATGTAACCCTGGACCCGCTGATGGGCAGGACAAGCGTCCCGGCAGGGCGCAATGCCCTTCTTCTCAATCGCATACGCGTTCGGGATGGCCTGGGGGTAGAGCTTGTGCGCGGCCCGCTGCTTCCGCAGGCCCTCATCGAAGCGGTCGGGGATCAAGACCGGGCAGACATCGCCACATTCCCCGCAACCCGTGCACTTGGCCACGTCAATGTAACGCGGTCGCGTGCGCACCGTGACGGTGAAGTCACCGGCCTTGCCCCGAACGGCAGCCACGGTGCTGTCGGTCAGGATCTCGATATTGAGATGGCGGCCCGTCTCAACGAGCTTCGGCGAGATGGTGCACATCGCGCAGTCGTTGGTGGGGAAGGTCTTGTCCAACTGCGCCATGTGCCCGCCGATGGCGCTCTTCTCCTCCACCAGGTAGACTTTGTAGCCGGCTTCTGCCAGGTCGAGCGACGCCTGCATCCCCGCGATGCCACCGCCGACCACCATCACTGCGCCAATTGCGTTGGCGCCTTCGACAGGGCCGCGACTCTCTGTGCCTTCGCGATTGCCAGCCATAATCCCTCCGAGGCGCTCGATGCCCGTGCTAACCGGACGGGTAGCTGCGTAACAACCTCTGGTTCAATGCTGGACGAAGCCGGTGGCAGCACCTGCCGACGGAACAGCGCACCGCCCGGCCAGCAGGGTGGCCCCGCTCATTTCGTTCCCTGGGCCCCCGTCTGTTTCAACGGGTTTGGGCCCAAGGCCCGGATTCGTTCGGTCATCTCGCGCGCCACTCGGGCGAAAGTCTCTCCCATGCCGCCCGATACGAAGTACATTTCCAGTCGCCCGCCACCGATCCCGATCTCATCCAGCAGTCTCTTCGCCCGCTCGATGCGCTTCTTCGCCCGCTCGTTGCCCCGCACATGGTGGCAGTTGCCGATGGGACAGCCGACGATGTAGACGCCGTCCGCTCCGTGCTCGAGGGCATCCAGCACGTACTGGATGTCGGTCTTGCCCGTACACGGCATCTTGACCAGTTTGACATTGGCCGGATACTGAATATGCAGAGCCCCGGCTGTATCAGCCGCCATGTCCGCGCAGTAGATGCACATGAAAGCGGTGATCTCTGGCTCGAATGTCCCGTTTCCGTTGTCGCTCATCTCACTCTCGTCCCATATACCCGTCCGGGGTTCTAGGCCACCCAGGCGCCGGTCAGTTCGCCCTGCAGCTGCGCGTCTCGCAACGCTATGAGCTGGATCGCCTTGGCCGGACATTCGGCCGTACAGGTGCCACAACCCTGGCAGAGCGCCGGTTCGATGTAGGCCGCACCCACGATGCCACCCACGCCCGTCAGGTCGCTTTGGATCTTTGGAATCTGGAAGGGGCAGGTGCGCACGCAGGTCAGACAGCCCACGCACTTGGTTGGATCCACCTGGGCCACAGGGCCACCGTAGTAGAGGGGGTCTTTTGACAGAAGCGTGACGGCCCGTGCCGCAGCCGCCTGGGCATTGATCATGGCCTCCTCAACAAACTTGGGGTAATGGGCCATCCCCGCCATGAAGACGCCCTCTTCCATGAAATCCATCGGGCGCATCTTGAGATGCGCCTCCTGGAAGAAACCCTCAGCAGACAGCGGCACGTCCAGGACACAGGCCAGTTGCCGCGTCCCTTCTGACGGAACGATGGCCATGCTCAAGGCCACCAGGTCGGGCGACAGAACCATATCCCGTCTGAACACCTGCTCCCATGCGCGCACCTCCAGCCGCCCGTCCGTCGCGCAACTCACTTGCGGCAGGTGGTCCTCGTCGTAGCGCATGAAGATGACGCCGCGCCGGCGGGCCTCCGTGTAGTAACGCTCGCGGAAGCCATACGTGATCATATCCTTGTACAGGACGAACACCTGACAGCCCGGATTGAGCATCTTCACCCGGATGGCGTTCTTCATGGTGTTGGTACAACAGATGCGGCTGCAATAGTCCACTTCGGACGGCGGGTGCACGCACTGGATCATCACCACCTGCTTGAGCTGGGTGATATCCTCAGGTCGGTGCACGATGATCTCCTCCAGGTCGAGCTGGGTGACAACTCGCCGGTCCCGACCGAGCATGTACACGTCACCACGCCATTCCTCACCACCGGTGGCCACGATTGTAACAGCATGCCGAACTTCTGTCTCAGCCGCCGTGGATCGCCTGCCGCCCTCCAGAGAGCCGGCATGGGTTACGATGACGGAGCGGAAATCCCCTGTACGTCCCGTATGGGCTTTCACTTCACTACGCGTGAGCACCTCAATGCGCTGGTGGCCGCGCACTCGATTCACCAGATCCCGCAGCAGGCGCTGCGGGTTGTCGCCCTCCGCCAGATAGTAGACATGGCGCAGGTTACCTCCCAACTGTGCACTGCGCTCAACCAGTGTAACATCGTAGCCGGCGTCGGCAATGGACAGAGCGGCCTGCATGCCAGCGGGACCCCCGCCGATCACCAGGGCACGCCGTCTCGGCGCCAGACTGAGCTTTTGCACGGGCTGGGCCCGCGTCACCCGCAGCACAGCCATGCGAACCAGCTCCTTGGCCTTGCGCGTGGCCATGTCGGGCTCTGTCTCGTGCACCCAGGCGCACTGCTCACGGATGTTGACCATGGACAGCAGGTAAGGGTTCAGCCCGGCACGGCGCACCAGCTGTTGAAAGAGCGGCTCGTGCGTGCGCTGGCTGCAACCGGCTATCACCACCCGATTGAGTTTCTCGGCCTCAATCACCTGCCGGATGTGTGTCAGGTCAGGTTCCAGGCAGCCGTAGTCCACCGTCTCGGCATGGACGACGCCGGGCAAGCCCCTGGCGAAGTTGATGACTTCGCCAACCCTGATCGTCCCGTCAACACACGGTTCGCACCGGCAGGCGAAAACTCCTATCCGCAACGGCTCACCGCTGACGTCCCGCTCTGGCGGGAACTCGTTACCACTCGAAAGGAATGGGTACTTCCGACTGGACGGATTGTGCCCCAGCTCGCCCGACATCAGGCGCATGACTTCGCCAGCAGCGCCCGCAGCATCCAGGAAGGTCTCGGCGATTTCCTTAGGTGACAGGAAGGTGCCGGCGACATACACGCCCGGCACGCTCGTCTCCAGGGGCGCAAACTTGTCCGTCTGGCAGAAACCGTATTCGTTCAGTTCGATCCCCAGTTCCCGGGCCATCTGCTTCGATGAGCGCGGCGGGACCGAACCTAGCGACAGGACAACCATCTCGAAGCGATCCTCGACCGGCCGACCGTTGGCGTCGGGATAGTAAAGGAGTAAGTCGTTGGTGGCCGGATCTTCCCGGATGTACGATATGCGTGCGCGCGTGTACTCAACCCCGAACTTCCGGCGAGCTGCCTCGTAGTAAGCATTGAACTCTTTGTTGAAGGCACGCTCGTCCATCATGAAGACCTGCGCATGGACGCCGGGGAGACGATCCTTGGCGATCATTGCCTCTTTGGTGGCGTACATGCAACAGATGGAGGAACAGTACGGATGCTTCTGATCGCGGGAACCGACGCACTGGAGCCAGGCGATCCGCTTGGGCGGCTTGCCATCCGAGGGACGCAAGACAACCCCCTCCGTCGGCCCCGACCGGCTTGCCAGGCGCTCGTACTGCATGCTGTGGATGACATTCGGATATCGCCCGAAGCCGTACTCCTCATATTCCCTGGCATCGGCCAGCTCATAGCCCAGCGCCATGATAATGGCTCCCACCTCAATCTGGGATTCGCGAGCCTGCTCCTCCAGGTTGATGCAGCGAGTCGGGCACACTTCGACGCAACGGCCGCAATCGTCACAGTAGGGACCCCGATCAATGATGTATGCGTCCGGGATGGAGCGCACCGCCATCTTGTAGGCGGCTTTGCGCGCCGCCAGCTCTGCCTCGAAGCCACTGGGCAGATAGACCGGGCAGACCATCGTGCAAAGATCGCAGTTGATGCAGCGGGCAGGGTCCACGTAGCGCGGCTCATGACGCAGCGTAACGCGGAAGTCTCCAGCCTGGCCGTCAACGGCGAGGACGTTCGTCAGGGTGAACAGGCGGATATTCGGATGCAGATTGTGATCCAGAAAGGCGGGCGATATGGCAGGTCGCGTACAGCCGTAGCCGTGATCGGAGGTGCCGCGGCACAGCACACAGTCATGCGTCGGAAACATGTAGCCCAGTTGGGCCACGCGGCCGCCCAACGCCGGCGCAGCCTCGACCAGATAGATCTGCAGGCCGGCCTCCGCCAGGTCTACCGCCGCACGCATGCCGGCAACACCTCCGCCGATCACCATGACGCGGGCGTCGGCTCCACTCGCCTTCCCTTCGCTGAGAACATCAGGCAGTCGCGTTCCGAGCATCAGCCACATCCTCCGCCGCATACCTCGCCGCCACAGCCGGCGCAATGCCCGAACTCTGGCCAGAGGCGGACTTGTTCTGTATCGTTAGTTCCACAATTCTATCACCGTGCCGGGTGAACGTCTATGACGCCCGTCACATCGCCCGCCAACGGATGGCGCCGCCGCGGGAAGACCACCCACGCCCGGCGGCATCCATCCAGGATTTGATGGTCAACGCACGGCACGAGAAGTCGAACGCACCCGCCGCGGCTCGCGGCCTGGGCGGGGCGCCGACAAGCCGCTTGGGCGGAGCAGGCGACGCTCAGGCTATGCCATGCTGCATCTTGAAGGCGCGCACCGTGTTGGTCAGCAGCATGGCAATTGTCATCGGGCCAACACCGCCAGGGACGGGCGTAATGTAGCCGGCAACCTCAACAGCCTCATCAAATGCAACATCACCCACCAGCCGGAACCCGCTCTTCTTGGTCGGATCCTCAACCCGGTTGATGCCGACATCAATCACCGCGGCGCCGGGCTTGAGCCAGTCCCCCCGGATGTACTCCGGCCTCCCGATTGCAGCCACAACAATGTCAGCGCGCCGCACAACGTCCGGCAGATTCCTGGTCTTGCTGTGGCAGATCGTCACGGTGGCATCAGCATTGTTCAAGAGGGCCGCGACGGGAATGCCAACGATGTTGCTTCGACCCACAACCACGGCGTCTGCGCCAGCGATCGGGATCCCAGAGCGCACCAGTAGCTCGATACAGCCATTCGGCGTGCACGGAATGAAGAGCGGGGCACGCCCTTTCATCACGAGCTGGCCAATGTTCATCGGATGGAAGCCGTCCACGTCCTTGGACAGGCTGATGAGGTCCAGGACGGCCTGCTCGTTCAAGCCACGGGGCAGCGGGAGCTGTACCAGGATCCCGTTGACAGCCGGATCGGCGTTGAGTTCCCGCACCAGGGCCTCCACCTCAGCCTGGGTCGCTGTCGCCGGCAGCTTGTGGGTAATGGATCCCATGCCGGCCTCCATGCAGGCCTTGCCTTTTGAGCTGACGTATGTCTGCGAGGCAGGGTTCTCCCCGACCAGCACGGCCGCCAGGGTGGGCACCTGACCGGTTTGTTCTTTCAGCCGCGCCACCTCGGCGGCTGCTTCGCTGCGCACGGCTTCCGCAATAGCCTTTCCGTCAATGATCTTTGCTGGCATAGAAGTCATCCTTCCCATTTGATCAGGTATTCGTATGCTGCCAGGGCCGCCTTCGCCCCCTCGCCGATGGCGATCAGCACTTGCTCGGCCGGCACATTGGTCACGTCGCCGGCAGCAAAGAGCCCCGGCCAGCTTGTCTCAGCCCCGCAGTTGACAACGACACGGCCCTCTTCATCCATCTGCGCCCATCCAGCAACCAGTTCGCTGCGGGGCTTGAGGCCCAGTTCCACAAAGATGGCATCAACATCCAGCGCGTGCTGGCGGCCATCGGGCCCTCTCACGATGATCTGCCGGGCGAAAGTATCCCCTTCCACGGAGACCGGCTCCCAGTTCTCAAGCAGCGAGACGTTCTCGGCGGCCTGCAAACGACGACCCAGCGGGGTATCCAGGTCACCGTGCGTCGGCGCTATCAGATAGAGCCTGTTGACAATCTGCGCCAGTTCCGCCGCTCCTCGCAGGGCCATAGGGCCTGCTCCCACCAGGGCCACCTGCTTGTGGGGATACAACGGCGCATAACTGATCGTGGAATAGGCGACGCCGCGCAGGAAGAAGCGGTCTGCTCCCGGCACGTTCAGCCGCACGGCATCGGCACCCGTAGCCAGGATCACCGACCTGGCCTCAAGCTGCAGGCCGCTGGCTGTCGTGGCAACGAATATGCGCCCGGCTGGCTCCAGGCGGTTCACCTTCTCGAGTTCGCGGGCGAAGTCCAGGTACTCGATCTCGTTCCTGAATCTCTGGACCAGATCGGCGCCGTTGATGACCTGGTAGGTGTCAATTCCCTCGATAATCATGCGAGCGCCGGCCTTGCCGCCCAGGTCCGGGCTGATCAATAAGCAGTTCAGCCGCTTGCGAATGGCATAGATGGCTGCCGTAAGCCCGGCCGGCCCGCCACCGATGATGATCAAGTCGTACATGACGTGTCTCCTTACCTCACTCCGGTGGCTCCGCGATCAGCCCGGTTTCCATCATCACTTCGGTTAGCCTGCGGGAGCGCAGGATCATGTCCGCAGCGTGCCGGTACAGCTCATCCTCCGAAACGGCCAGACGAGCAATGCCCTGTTCTTGAGCCTTCATGCCCACGGCCACTGCTTCCCGCACAAACACTTCCCACTCCACCATGGTGGGCAGGATACAGTCGGGGTCGAGGCCCCCATCGGGTGCAGCCCCGGCCAACGCTTCCGCCGCAGCGATGCACATCTCATCGGTGATCGTCCGAGCGCGCACATCGAGGGTGCCCCGGAAGATGCCCGGAAAGCCCAGGGAGTTGTTCACCTGGTTCGGGAAATCCGATCGGCCAGTTGCCACGATGCGGGCCCCGGCCGCTTTGGCCTCCCACGGCCAGATCTCCGGCACCGGGTTGGCACAAGAGAAGACAATCGCATCGTGTGCCATTGCGCTGACCCACTCCGGCTTGATCGTTCCCGGCCCTGGCTTGCTCAGCGCGATGCAGACATCCGCGCCGACCAGGGCCTCTGCCAGGCCGCCCCCGCGGCCCTCTGCATTTGTGATCTGGCACAGCCGCCACTTATCCACGAACTCGGCCCGGCGCAAGTAGATGTCCTGGCGCTCACGGTTGAGAATGCCCTGGCTGTCCACCATGATGCTCTTGGCCGGGTCCACGCCCGCCTTGAAGCAGAGCCGGCTGATGGCCACATTCGAGGCACCGGCACCCGCAAAGACCACACGCACCTCGTCAATGGGCTTCCCGACGATCTTGAGGGCGTTCAACAGACCCGCCAGGGTAACGCATGCTGTTCCCTGCTGATCGTCATGCCAGACCGGGATATCGGCCTTCTCCCGCAAAGTATCCAGGATGCGGAAACACTTGGGTTGCGCAATGTCTTCCAGGTTGACACCCCCGAAGGCCGGCTGGAGCAGCAGGACCGTGCGAATGATCTCATCGGGGTCTTTCGTGTCCAGCATGATGGGCACAGCATCCACCCCACCCAGCCATTTGAACAGCAGGGCCTTGCCTTCCATTACCGGCAGACCGGCATGCGGCCCGATATCGCCCAGGCCCAACACCCGCGTGCCGTCAGAGACCACCGCAATCGTGTTCCACTTGCAGGTGTGATCGTACACGAGCGCCGGGTCCTTCTCGATAGCGCGGCAAGGAGCGGCCACGCCGGGGGTATACCAGATCGCAAAGTCGTCCAGCGAGCGGATGCACGCCTTTGGAACGGTCTCGATCTTACCGCGATAGAACGGATGTAACTTCATGGCCTCAGCCGCGGGCTTCTGGGCCTTGGCCAGCAACTCCTGCACATTGGGAACTACGTCAGCAACATCCATGCCGCGCCTCCTCGCGCGCCGCAGCCTGTTGGCAGACTGCGATCAGTAGATTGACAGCAGGGAATTGGGCAGCAGGCGCGGGGCCCGCCCCTCTCGCCGGGTTGCTCTCCACCGCTCTCCCACCCCAGCCCTCTGCAAATCCGTCGGCGTGCCCGCCTTCCGCTGGCCAGATTACACCCTCAGGTACGAATCCGCGTAAATGACTTTGTTGAGCAGAATCTGGACGGTCTTCCAGATGGCCACCTGCTCCGGGTCGGAGAAGTCCACAGCATCTGGGCTCAGCTCCTCCCCGGCGGCGACAGCGTCATGCAAGGCCAGTACCAATCGGCCCAACGCGGTTCGATCGTCCCGTTGTTCCACAATGCGAATGAACTCGTTCTGCTCGCGGTCCAGCGGGTCAGCGATCATCGTGTTCAGGCCCGCCCCCATCAACATGACACAGTACACGCGGTTGATCAGCGGGCGCATCTCGTTCGGCACAGCATTGGAGACATTGCTCAGGCCCGCGACGACACCGGGAGGCGGGTCGCCCGCCACCTGCAGGATACGGACCGCCTCGATGCACTCGGGAACGTATTCCTGACACCCGCTCACAGTGAGAACCAGGGGGTCAATGTAGACGTTCGTAATCGGCAGGCCAACTTCCTCGCAGCGCGGGAGCAGCTTCTCAAGGGCGATGTTGACTCGGGCTTCAGCGCTTACAGGGATGCCCTCGCTCTGCATGGTCAGGGCAATCAGCCGGGTATCGAACTTCTTGGCAACCAGGGGGACTTTCTCGAGGCGTTCCGGCTCTGCCGACGTCGAGTTGATGATCGGCTGTTGCTTGACAACCTCACAGGCAGCCTCAATCGCGGCGAGGTTGGTGGTGTCCAGGCTCAGGGGGACATCCACTACCTCTTGCACGGTTTCCACAAGCCAGGGCAGGATCTCATGCCCTGCCTTCTTCTGCGGGCCCACGTTCAGGTCCAGTGCCCAGGCTCCTGCCTCTACCTGCCGGACGGCCAGGTCCTGGAAGAACCTCTTGTCGCGGTTTGCCAAGGCCTCTTTGACCTTGGGCGAGAGGATGTGGATATTCTCGCCGATGATCTTCATGTGCAAACTCCTTTGTTGATATGGTCTAGCGCCTCCTGCGCCTCCTTGCGGACGACGTAGGCACGATCCCAGTCGAAGTGCTCATCCTCACCGAGAATTCGCCTGAACGTCACCTTGAGTTGCGCGCACTCTCCCTCATTCAGATGCCCGTATCTTGCCAGTTTTCCCAAACTGCGCACAGCCTTGGCGCGAATGCCAGGACTCGGATCGGCAAGGTTCTGCTGCAAGACCGCCACAAAGCCTGCGCACATCTCCGCCGGCAGAGCACCCGCCGGAATCACCTCGGCAAACTTGCCGATGGCCCGGGTGGCCGAGTCGCGCAGTTCCAGGTCCGGGGAGGCAGCCGCAGCAATGGCCACCGGGGCTGCCGCGACGATCTCGGGCGATTTGATCTTGCCCAGCGCATAGAGCACAAACGCGCCGCAGCCGGGGTCGGGACATCCTTCGTACTCCGCGATGAGCGGCGCAATCGCGGCAGCGCCCATGCGCCCCAGGGCCTGAGCAATAGCCATCTGAGCCTTTACATCACCGGCCTCCAGACTCTGCACCAGGACGGGGATCACCCATTCCCCGAAGCACGCAACGACGGCGATCGCCTCCTCGAGCACGGGCACATGACCTGGCAGGTCGAGCGGATCAATGTAGAACAGGGGGGAAACCATCTCAAAGAGCCTTCGGACCTGCTCTTCGTCGGCGCGTGGAATCTCCTCTCTGACGAGCCTGAGCCCGCGCAGGATCTCGTCCGGCTCGGTGCTGACCAAGAGATCCCTGATGGCCTGATACTGGTCGCTGTCCACGGCAGTCCTCCTCTCAGGTACTCGATCCGATCTCCGGCTCAGCCCGGCGATGCCCCTGCCAAGGCAGACTCCCGAGCTGACTCCTCGCCAAGCAACTGCCTGGCGATCCCAGCCACCGCGAGACTGACGGGGGCATCAGCGGGCAACTCGATCAGCGGACGGCCACTGCCGTCGAATTCCACCAGTTGGGGGTCATAGGGCACGACGGCCAGCAAAGGAACGCCTATCTCGCGGATCTTGCCCTGGAGCGCCGCAGGCAGATCGCCCACCACGCGGTTGACAACGAGATAGGTATGGCGGACATTGATCTCCAATTCCTTGCTCAGCCCGACCATGGCCTCGGCAGCGATCAGCCCCCGCATACTGGCATCGCTGACCAGTAGAAGATGATCCACATCGCGCGTAGTGCGCCGGCTCAAGTGCTCCATGCCAGCCTCATTGTCCATCACGACATAATCATAGGCACTGTTGATGCCGTCTATGATCGTGCGCAGCATGTGGTTGGCCGCGCAGTAGCATCCTTGCCCCTCAGGACGTCCCATGGCCAGCAGATCGAAGTCGTCGCCCTCTTCAACAGCCATGCGCACGGCATAGTCCAGCCACTCCTGCCGCGACATCCCGGGTTGGATACCGCCGCGCGCGTCCTCCCTGATGTCTCCCACCGTCTGGGTCATGGCCAGGCCCAAGACAAGATGGAGATTGCTGCTCGGATCAGCATCTATCGCCAGCACCTTGCCCAGGCGCTGACTGACCAGGTAGCGCACCAACAGGGCAGAGAGAGTTGTCTTGCCGGTGCCACCTTTGCCGGCCACTGCGATTGTGACAGTCACGTAGGCTCCACTGCTCTCAGAAATCTTCCGCGGCCCGCTTCAGGTATTTTACCATGATGATCAGGTCCAGGGTATCTCCCTCCGAGGTCATGAAATGATCGCGCAGCACCGCCTGGCGCTCGAAGCCAAGGTGCTCAAAAGCATGCACGACCTGCGGCCGACTCTCGACGATCTCCGCCACCAGCTGGTGCAAGCCCAGCTTGCGGGCGATCTCGATCTGGGTCTTCAGCATGGCGGTGCCAATCCCGCGCCGGCGGAATTCCTTGGCCAGGAACACTCGTATCTCGGCAATGTGTCTGGTGAATCCGCTGCCCATGTGCAGCGTCGAATTACCGACCAACTGATCCCCAATCACCGCAACGAGCGGGAAGACCCGGGAGTAATCTACCTCCTCAGCCCAGGCCGCAACCACGTTCGGATCCGCGACGTTGCTGCGGAAGTACTTCAGGTCATCGGCAGAGAGAGACTTGAAAAGGGCTACCAACGCATCGCGATCTTCAGGGACCAGTGGCCGCAGACAGACACGCAACCCGTCACGCAAGGTCACCAGCTGCCGGTAGTGGGCAAGTTGCTCAGCACCGGCCTTGACTCTCGGCATCTCCATCGTAACCTCCTCCGTCACGGCTGCATAGTTGCGCGACTGCCTTTCCGGGCAGAACTGGCAGTCCCGACCTAGCGCCCTTTCTCAAGCACCATCCGCACCGACGGGAAACGCCCGGCGTCGGTGTGGGGCAGGAATAGCGCCGACGTGAATGCCTCGTAGAACGTGTTGTCGGCTGAAAGCTCGAGGTAGGTCATCATGCGCGCGACCTCGGACAGATGAGCCCGGACATCGCGGCGAAGCAGGGCCATATACGCACCCTGGATGGCGGTGTTGCCCAGGAATTGGAACCTGTCCCAGGGTGAAGCACTCCCCTTTGGCGCAGGCAGGTCGGGTAGCAGGCCGATCTGCACGGCCTTCTCCACGTTGATGTACTGACCAAACGACCCGCCGATCAGCATCTTGGAGACGTCGGCCAGATCCACCCCGACGCTGTGCGCCAGTACACTGAACCCAGCGTAGATGGCGGCCTTGGCACGCATGAGATTGTCAATATCCACTTTGGTCAGGGTGATATCCCTGCCATGAGCCGTCTCTTCTGCCCATGCAACGACATACTCTGGGCCATGTTCCCCCTCGCGCACGCGCCGACGTCCGTCCGGCCCAGGCGGCAGCCCCAGATTCAGATTGCCGCGCTTGTCCACCACGCCGGTCACAAACATCTCGGCCAGCAACGAAAGCAGGCCCGATCCGCAAATACCGCGCGGTCTCTCACCCTCGCGCCCGATGACGCGATACGTGGGCTCATAGGTGCGGCTGTCAATCCAGACTTCTTCGATAGCGCCCGTGGTTGCCCGCATGCCGCACTCAACCCCGGCACCTTCAAAAGCAGGACCCGCCGAGCAGGCGCAGGTTACCAGCCAATCGGCATTGCCCAGTACTGTTTCGCCGTTGGTGCCAACGTCAATGAAGAGAACCAGATCGGCCTCCTCATCCATATGCGTGCTGAGCACCCCCGCGCTGATATCGGCGCCCACGTAACTCGCCACACCGGGCAGGCAGTCCACCACCGCCAGGGGGTGGATGGCTAGGCCTATCTCACCCGCGCTCAAGGTCGGCACGTGGTTCACAACCGGGGTATAGGGTGCCAGCCGGATGGGTTCGGGTGGGATTGCCAGCAACAGGTGCATCATGGTCGTATTGCCGGCAATCGCCACTTTGAAGATGTCCTCCGTCCGGATACCGACCTGGCGGCAGACTACCTCCAGCAACCGGTTGATCGTGCCGACAACCAGGCTCTGCATCTCAGCCAGGTTGTCTCCCTTACTCGCATAGATGATGCGGGAGATGACATCCTCGCCGCGCGCGATCTGGCCGTTGTAGTCGGCCGCCTGCGCCACTACTTCGCCGCTCAGGAGATCAACGAGCCAGACGGTGACCGTCGTCGTGCCGATATCAATGGCGGCGCCGTAGTTCCACTGGGTCTGATCACCCGGCAACACGGCCAGCACGGTGGGAGGACCCTCGGGCTGATCCCAGCTATCCAACGCCACGACGGCGGTGACTTCCCAAGGCTCACCAACCTGCAGCGACGACCAGACCTCGGCGTCGAGCCCAGCGTCAGAATGGGAGGCGCTATCGGCGCGGGCCGATCCCTCATATCCAACTCTATCGGCGCGCGGCTGCTCGACCCCCGCGCCGCGCAACACCTGGCCCAGGCTCCGGAGCACCGGCAGGCTGGTGCGCACACCCGCAATCCCCTCCCGAGCCAGCGCACGGCTCAGGCGCGACCAGTCATCTGTTTGATCCGCCAGATCAGGAGGCTTGAGGCTCAGGAAGTAGCGCTGAATCGGCTGATGGCGGCGCGGATCGTAGTCGAAGGGGACCTGAACGCGAGCGGCTGCCTTGTGCGTCACCAGGCGGCGCTCGATCACCTCCTGCGGTGGCACTGTGACCCAGACATCGCCCTCGACCACTGTCTGACAGGCCAGGGCATATCCGGCCGCCACATCCTCTGACGACAGGCGAATCGTGGAGCGACGCCGCACGCCGCCGCGGTCCGGATCCACAATGACTGCACACCGCCCGCACCGGCCCTGACCACCGCAGGGTTGATTAAGATCTAACCCCGCCTGGCGCGCGGCTTCAGCCAGAGTCGTCCCGCTGGCCACCCGCACGATGATGTCACCAGGGCTGAAGTGGACGGTGTAGTCTGCCATGTCAGAAGCCAGGCACTGGGTGCTGGATACCGGATCAAGAGCACTGGTGATCCGTCGCCAGCTTCCGATCACTCTTCCGGCCACACTGACGGATCGTTCAGAAAGCGGTGCATATCCGCTGCTGCCCGCTTGCCAGCACCCATGGCGCTGATGACTGTTGCGGCGCCGGTCACCACGTCTCCCCCCGCCCAGACGCCGCGCTTGGTTGTTCGCCCCGTTTCCGGATCGGCCACGGTTGTGCCGTGCTTGGTGCGCTGCAGACCCTCGGCGTTGTTGAACACGATGGGATTTGGGCTGGTGCCCAGGGCCATGATCACCGTATCCACCGGCATCTCGAATTCCGATCCCTCGATCGGTATCGGCGACCGCCGGCCCGAGGCATCGGGCTCACCCAGCCGCATCCGAATGCACCGCATGGCGCGGACACGACCCTCCTCATCGCCGAGAATCTCTACCGGATTGGTGAGGAAGTTGAAGATGATTCCCTCCTCCTCAGCATGATGGAATTCTTCGGCGCGCGCCGGCACCTCATCGCGCGAGCGCCGGTAGACGATATGTACCTCGTCTGGCCCACCCCCATCGTGCGACCTGCGCAATGTCTGCAGCCGCAGCGCACTGCGGGCCGCATCCATCGCCACGTTCCCGGCGCCGATCACCGCCACCTTGTGCCCGACTTTGACGGGGGTGTCATACTCCGGGAAACGGTATGCCTTCATGAGGTTAACCCGAGTCAGAAACTCATTGGCGGACATAACGCCGTTCAGATTGATGCCCGGGATGCGCATGAAGGAGGGCAGACCAGCTCCAGTGCCCAGGAAGACCGCGTCGAACTCAGCCAACAGTTCGTCCAGGGTGTATGTGTTGCCGATCACATGATCCGTTCGCACCTCGATGCCCAGGCAGTCAACCGCCATCTGAATCTCCGCCCGAATGATGCTCTTGGGCAGGCGGAACTCAGGAATGCCGTAGATCAGCACGCCACCGGGCTGGTGCAACGATTCGAAGATAGTTACCTTGTGGCCCATTTTGGCCAGATCAACAGCACAGGTCAACCCAGCCGGACCGGAGCCGACGACAGCCACTTTCTTGCCGGTCGGGGGGGCCGGGACAGCCGGGCAGGTGGCATTGGCCAGCTCGAAGTCGCCCACGTACCGCTCCAGGCGGCCGATCGCCACTGGCTGGCCTTTCTTGCCCAGCACGCAATAGGCTTCACACTGCGACTCCTGCGGGCATACCCGCCCGCAGATCGCAGGCAGGTTGTTCTTGTCCTTCAGCGCCTGCACCGCGCCGACGAGGTCCCCTTCGCGGAGCGCCCGGATGAATTCCGGGATTCGCACACCCACGGGGCAGCCCTCGACACACTTCGGTTTGGCACATTGCAGACAGCGCTCAGCCTCCAGTTGGGCCAACTCCCAGGTGAGACCCAGAGCCACTTCCTCGAAGTTGCCGGCCCGTACTTCGGGAGCCTGGGCCGGCATCTCCTGGCGCGGGATTGCCATGCGTTCCTTTTGCGACAGCGTTGCCATCAATCGCCTCCGGCACCGCGTTCCTGCGGAAGAGATACCTGCTCCAGTCTGCAGCGATGCGGCTCGGTTTCAGGGCCTTTCAGCGCGGCCTCCCGCCGGTGCCGCCAGAGCTCCACGGCTTCCTGCTCTTCGGCCCGGTAGAACTGCATGCGCGAAAGCAAATTGTTCCAGTCCACCCTATGCCCGTCAAACTCGGGGCCGTCCACACACACGAAGCGGGCCCCCTCGTCCGTCAGCACCCGGCAGCCACCGCACATGCCCGTGCCGTCAATCATGATGCTGTTCAGGCTGACAACGGTTGGCACGCCGAAGGGCCGCGTGGCCTGTGAGGCAAACTTCATCATCACAGCGGGGCCGATCGCCCAGACACGCGCTACCTCCCCGGCCCGGGCCGTCAGCACTTCCTTGAGCGGCTCGGTCACCAGCGCCTTGCGACCGTAAGAGCCATCGTCCGTGCAGACGATCAGCTCATCGGAGACGTCACGCATGCGGTCTTCCCAGAACAGTAACTCCTTGGTGCGGGCGCCGATGATCGAAATCACATGGTTGCCCGCCTCCTTGAGGCCGCGTGCGATGGGATACATCGGTGCGATGCCGACACCACCCGCCACGCAAACCACCGTGCCATACGCCTCAATCTCAGTCGGATGGCCGAGGGGGCCGGCAATGGAATAGAGGCTTTGCCCTACCTCCATTGCACCCAACTCCATGGTTGATTTGCCGACCTCCTGGAAGATGAGCGTAATCGTCCCTGCCTGCCGATCGAAGTCAGCAATGGTCAAGGGGATGCGCTCGCCCCGTTCGTGCGAAATCACGATGACGAACTGACCTGGCCTGGCATTGTGTACAACATGCGGGGCCTCGACCACCATCAGTTTCGTAACGTCACTGAGGATCTCTCGTTCCAGGATCTTGTACATTGCTACACCACCGGTGCTACCAAGCCGTCCTCAAGTATCTGGGCAAGTCCACCGCCTCGCGCGGGCCGACCTTGATCTCCCAGCCGGGCAGCTCCTCTTCCAGTTCGCCCAGCAAGACAGCAACATGGCCCGGGATGACAACCTTGCGGTGATTCACTTTCTCGGCAATGCCGGTGCCCTTGACCGTCTTAGCGATCTTCTCCGCGTCAAACTTGCCAGCCGCCCAGGCGGTGAGTACGCTCATTCCCTCAGCATCAGCCACCAGGAGCCATCCCGGGAGCCCGCTGCTCTCGACCTCATTGGCAACTGCGAAGTAGGTGATGGAGAAGTTGGTCGTCACCATCACCGGATCGGCATCGCTGGGCTTGTTGATCGGGTAAATGCCGGGCTCCACCTGGATCGGCTTCTGTGGGTCAGTGAACAGGTTGGTGCGCAACACCAACAGCGGGTAGACCATAGCCGGGTCGAAGCGGCTCAAGACCACAAGACCCGCATACTTGGCGATCTGTTGACCAGCCAGCAACCCCTCCATGGCTGGATCAGATGTGCCCAGGTAGGGGAAGGCAATCACCGGATAGCCCACAGGCCGGAAGTTCTTCTTGAGCGCCAGGCGACGGAGCTGGGTGAGCGTAGCCAGCGAACTGTGGAAGTCCCGCGCAACGGGATCCAGCAGCAGGTCCTCAATACCGGCCTGCACCAGCTTTTCGGTCAACTCTGCCAGCTCTCCGATTGTCTGAGCGCGAACCGCCAACGGGGCCTTGTGCTCTCGCGCGAGTTTGGCCATCGCCTCCCAGTTGTCCGCAGTGGCAGCGCAGAGCAGCGGCACGATGCCATCAGCCCGCGCGAGACCCGCGGCCATAACCTCAGGATCCTCGGTGACCAGCACCAGCGGCAACGTGGTAGCTGCCCGCGCAGCTGCCACCGCACTGGCGAAGGTCGCAGCGTCTCCCGAAGCCGCTTCTATCGCCAGTCCATCCAGGCGCAGGGACATCCCGACATAGTCAACCTTGTAGTCGGCCACCGCCCGTGCGAGGGCAGTGATTTCGGCGTCAGACAGCGTGTCAGGCACGCGAACGAGCAGGCCAGCGGGGTGGTAGAAGGTCTTCTCATGCCGGAACAGCACGGTCTCATTGCCAACCTCGATCTTGCGCCCGTTTGCGCTGAGTGTGATCAGTCGAATGGGCGGAGCGGCGGCAGCGGAAAGCTTGGCCTTCGACTCCTCGCTCACATAGGGGCACGAAGCCAGTTCGGCCTGCTTGGCGGCCAGTTTCATCGCAAATGCCAGGCAGGTGGGGAAGCCGCACTCTTTGCAGTTGGCGTGCGCCTTCTCAGCCGGATCCTTGCTGCTGGCAGGCAATAGCTTGTAGATGTCAAGACCAGTGAGGGCCATGTTGTCTCTCCTTCACGCCGCCATCAATGCGGCTATCATCTGCTTGATGCGCGCAGCCGCGACCGGATGTCGCATCACTACGATCTCCGCGCCAGACTCGATAAGCGCTGCTGCGGTCATGGCTTCCCAGTTCACCGCCCGTTCAGCCCAGTCACCCCAGGCCGCTGGAACGCCCTCACCGGCCCGGGCTTCCTTCGTGCGCCAGGCCTCCTCTCCGGGGGTCACGATCATCGGCTGCTGGGTCATGGCATCCCCCTGAAGGGCCGCCAGCCGCAAGCGCTCCATAACGCTGTAGCCGTACTCCATCCCGTAGCCCAGCGCACCGGTGGTAGG
>FWPV01003694.1_pt1 | contig 31173 bp, 30 predicted proteins | sample 2228371 | NCBI WGS metagenome assembly FWPV01 (sample SAMEA103939776, study PRJEB20133) | metagenome | reverse complement strand
GTGGGGATCCGCTGTGGGATGGGGTCCCCCTGCCACCACCAGGTCATCAGGGCGCAGAAGCGGCCTGACCAGGCGCAGCTCCTCCCAGACCTCACCCAGTTGAGGGGTCATGAAGGAGTATGCCAGTAGAACCGGGGAGTCCTCCTCCAGGAGCTTGAGGACCTCCTCGAGTCCCCTTGCCACGGCGATGGAGACCCGCAGCCCCTCGTCCCATGTCTCCACTAGGTTGGCCAGCAGGGGGAGGGTGAAACGATTGTACCTGGTCTGCCTCAGGACCACCAGCAAGGAAAAAGCCTCCTGGCCCCTCCGCCTCCGTCTTGCTGCGTGCGATACATCTCCTGATTCTTCCCTCTCCCAGCGCGATGCAAGGCCACGGGGGGATACCCATGTTCATCGGGCGAACGCCGCGATCCCCATCCGGTGGCAACTGGGCACTGAGGCCCGCCACCTGTTCATGGAAAAGGGTGGTCTCAGCCCCCCTTGCCAGGCAGGGCCGAACGATCGATCCTATAGGCCCTGTACCTATCCCCGGAGCAGAGGGGCACGAATACCTCTCTGTGGTATTCCATGAACTCTTCCAGCGCCTTCGGGGCCAAGGCCCGATGCCCTGTCTGTATGAAGATGAGATGTCCGCAATCATGCCGGCCGATCTCTTGCCAAAATGACTCTTCATCCATGAAGACCCTTTTCCCCCTGTACTTGAAATCGTAAAGGACCCGGGACGAGGCGTCCATGGACCGCGATCTTGTTCCGCTTCTCAACCAGGGACGCGACACTTCCCCCACGCTGGTTCGAAGCTTCATGGCACGATACGCCCCTTGGGAATAGAAGTAAGTCAACGAAGGATAATTGGACAGGACCGCACTGCCTGAGGGGACGCAACTCAGCGCAGCTTGGATCTGCCTCTCGTAGTGCGGCTCCACAGGAGAGGAAAAGAGCGACCATGGCTCGAAGCCACGCAGGACCTTGCTCGGTTTCAGGTTCGCCGCTAGCAACATCCCAAGCAGACACACGGATCCGAGGCTCACCCAGCGGGTGCCGATCTTGAGCCTCTGTGCCAGTATCCCCCTTCGCTCCCAAAGTGCGTCCAACAGGAGGGCGGAAAGCACGCTGTAGAGCGGAAGCAGGGGGATCAACCTCCTGAGGTCAAGGGGTAGTGCCAGGAAGACGGAGAATACGACATACCATATGCCGATGGTGCAAAGAGGGGCGAGGAGATCACCGCTTCTTCTCCTCCACGCCATCCAAACCCCGAAGACCAGGGAGCTCATGTACAGGACCTGTATGATCCAAGAGGGCTTGTCGAAGAAACGGATCATCTCCCAGAGCTCTCTGGGCGAACGGAGACCCCACGCCTTCAAGTTGGTCATCACCTCCAAGGCCTGCCCCTGGGCCCTCTGGGCGGTCCCGCCCAAGGCCGAGCCCGTAACCGCCTTCACGTGTAGGGCCCACGGTAGCAAGAAAGCCGTCGCCACGAGAAACACGATGGCCAGTGGCATGACCTTGGCCCCAACCCCCCCCCGCCGAGCCAGGAGTCCACCGACCACGATGGGGACCAGCAACAAGGCGAACTCCTTGGTCAGCAATCCGAGGCCAAGGCTCGCCCCGACCGCCGCGGCCATCCACCACCTACCGTACTGCCAGAAGAGGGCCAGCCAATAGACCGTCAGGAACACGAAAAAGGTCAGATGGATGTCGTTGAGCACCCGGTTGGAGTACCTCCAAAACTCCCCTTTGGCCGCGGTCAGGAGGAGCAAGGCCGCCATCGACCCCACCCTCCGCCCCCAAAAGGTCGCCCCGTAGAGGTAGGCGAGCCCCACGGTGAGGCAACCGAAGGCCATGCTCATGGCCTGGGCCGAATCCACGGACGGGCCGAACAGATGAAACCCCACGGCCATGGCATAGGGGTGAAGGGGAGGCACCTTCACCACCGGCCTTCCATCGATGCCCTCGTAGACGCCATCCTTGAAGAGCTTGAAGCCCCACGCGAGGTAGTTCCTCTCGTCCGGCGACACGGGTCTCCAGATCCAGTGGGAGAAGGTGTAGACTGAAACGAGAAGGAGAAGGACCAAGACAAACCAGTCCACCTTCCCGAGCACGGCGCCTTCGCTTGGAGTGGTGTTCGAAATCCCCTCCCTCGCCCTCATACGGCCCATGGGCGTTCATCCCTTCTACACAAGAGACGTTCCCTCATTGAGCGTTCAATACCTCAAGTCATAGACCACGAACCTCTCGTCTTGGCACCTCACCGTGAAATCCAAGGCACCTTCTTTCCGTAGTCTCTCGATCTCGTTGTACAAAGCGCTCTCTTCCCTTGGGAGGAAGACCACCACCTGGCTTATCCCCGAGGACCCCATGACCTCCATGAGCCCTGGACGATCAGCCCCTGCGCGGGGGGACACGGACCTCCCTGGATCCCTCCCCTTCCTTCCTTCCCTTCGTTCGCTTGTGAGCCCCACCAGCCTGGCCTTGAAGACCGGGTGATCACCCCCCCCGTAGAAGTAGAAGAGATTGGGGTAGTTGCTTATTACCCTCGCCCCGGCATCGAGGCATCGGAGTGCCGCCTTGGCCTCCTGTTGCAGGAAGAACCCTTGGTAATCCCTGAAGATCCCGAAGGGTCGCACCTCCCAGAGCCACTTCTGGGGCCAGAGGTTGACCACGACCAGCAGTAGCAGCAGGCCGCCTCCACCCAGCCTCGACCACCCTGCCTTGCCCCCGAGCCTCTCGGAAAGCCATCTTCTCCTCGAACAGAACTCATCGATGAGAAAGGCCGCCAATAGGTTGTACATGGGCAGCAGCGGTACGAAGCGCCTCCTGTTGGGGTCCATCCAGAGAAAGAAGATGAAGACACACAACCATATGACGACGAACATGAGGAGCAACCACCCCCCACGGGCCCGCGTCCTCCAGAACCGATATATTCCGTAGATCAAGGCCAGGCCGTACAGGACCTTGAACGGCCCCGAGGTCATCCCTCGAAGATTCAGGTTGTGCCACAAGGAGCTGGGATCAGGGATTCCCCAGTTCGACCTGTCCCAGATCACCTCCTCGACATCCCCCTTCGTCCTCTTGGCCACGCCCCCGAGGGGAGACCCCGTCACCTCACGGACGTGCCCAAGCCAAGGAAGCACTACAGCGGAGACCAAGGCCAAGGCCAGGAAGAGATGGACCAGACGCTTCCTCAGGTGATCCGACCTGAGGAGCGTCGATGGGATGACCAGAGGAAGGGCCAGGATGGCCAGTTCCTTGGTCAAGATGCCAAGGCCCAGGGAGAGGCCTCCCAAGGTCGCGGTCCACCATTTCCCGTCCCTCCAGTGAAGGGCGAGGGAGAGTACCGTCAGGACCAAGAAGAAGGTCAGGTGCACGTCGTTGAGGATCCTGCCCGCGTACTGCCAGAATTCCCCTCTTGCCGAGGTCGCGAGCAACAGAGCCGCGAGGAGCCCTGCCCTGCGACTGGAAAAGGCACGTCCGAAGAGGTACACCAGCCACACACAGCCCGCAGCGAAGACGACGCTCACCGCCTGAGCCGATTCCACCCTGTGCCCCAAGAATCGGAAGGCCCAGCCGATCAGATGAGGGTGCAACGGGGGGACCTGTGTCACTGGCCGGCCATCGGGGGTCTCGTATCTTCCATTCTTGTAGATGGACGTGCCCCATGCGAGATACCCCATCTCGTCCGGTGAGAAATGGGGGGCCAAGGTGTTGCTGAAGAACAGGATGGCCATGAGGAAGACGGTCAAGGAGATGCACGGCTCCTTTGCCTTCGCCAACCCGACGCCGTTGGAGGCGCGGCCTGGAACGACTCCAGGAGAGAGGATTTCGGGGCTTGGCCTCATGACTCCTATGAACGTCTATCATGCCCCTGCTCGCACAGGGGCATCCCTTCGCCTGGATGGGCCAGGGGTGGATTTTCCCCCAGAAAAACCCACGACCCAGCCCATGCCCAGGAGACCCCATCCTGAGATGCGTCCCTGCACCTCATGAACGTGGATGAGGTAGGTGCAGTCCTATGTATCCGACCATCCCAAAGCCAAAGATGGGGGCCCACTGGAGTAGGTGCGTCCCTATGGCCACTGGCAATGCCTCCGCCTGGGACATCCCGCACAGCATTAGCGCTGCGGCGATACCTGCCTCCTGACTCCCGAAGCTCCCCACCCCTTGCACGAACTTGGCCGCATACAGGAACACGAACAGGAATGTGGCGAGCCCCAGGCTCAGGGGGGCGCCCATGCTGCGTACCATGGCCAGGATGAACAGGTATCGCAGGATCACGATGGCCGAGCTCAACAGCAAGAGCCTCCCCGAGACGTTTCGGGAGAAGGCATCTCCTATCTCCCCCATGAAGGTGTCGATCCTCCTAGCGATGAGCTCTGCAAGATGGGCAAAAGGCCTCCGACGCCCCAAGAACCGGGCCGCACCCCCGAGGAGCTGGTATACGAGATCCATCCTCCAAATCAGGACCAAGGAGACGAGCAGATTGCCTCCGATGAGGAGGACGATGGTGGACAACAGAGAGGAAGACTCGCTCATGAGCGCCGTCGCTGAGAGAAAAAACAGGAGGGCGAGGGCGATGACATATTCCATGAACCTGAAAGACACCCATATGGCTGTCCCCTCCGATATGGCTATACCGCAATACTTGCGAAGGTAATACACATAAGACAGCTCCCCTGTCCTGAACGGAAGGACCCCCCCTATCAGAGAGCTCATGGCATGGATCATCCACAGCCTCGCGAGCCGGAGATCCCTGGTGTCGATCAACTCCTTGGTCCTCAACGAGGAGAGATGGAGCGCAAACAGGACGCAGAGGCACCCTGTGAGGAACCATGACCACTTCATCCCTTCCAAGGAGACCAGCACGTCGTCAATTCGAATGATGTGAAACACATAGGCGAAAAACACCGCAGGGATGATGATCCTGAGGAGGTTCGTCACCAGCGGTCGTACGAGACGGCTCTTCATCCCTTCGGCGTCTCAAAGGTGGCACTTTCGGGTGGAATCGTAGCCATTACCGCGTTCACCCTCCCCAGGATCTTTAGGTGCCGTGGCACCTTCCCTTCCTTGGTCGAAAAGACGTGTCGATGGTAAGCCGTGCAGGAATCCAATACATGGGCACCGGCCATGGCGAGATACCTCTCCACCTCCCAGCAGGAGTAAAGGCGAGAAAGGTCTGTCCTGACACCGATCAACCGTTTGACCCAGCGCACACTCCTCACAAGCAGAGAATCCGCTGTTGAGGTCACGACGAGAGCCCCCTTTTTACTGGTCACTCGGCACAGCTCCTTGAGGATCCCCTCCGGGTCTTCGAAGTAAGGCAACACCCCCACGCAAAGGACCAGGTCGAAGGCCTTGTCCGGAAACGGCAGGGAATCCCCCGAACCCCTCACTACCTCCAGTCCGTGGAGCCTGGCTATCTCCAACAGCCCGAAGGAGATGTCCAACCCCCAGACCTCGTTCCTTTCAGTGAGCGCACGAGTCATGAGGCCGACACCGCACCCCACGTCCAAGATACACTTGTTGGCTATACCATCGTAGTCGATCCACCCGTGCAATACGTTGAGCCCATGGCAGTGGGCGCGCTCACCGCAGTAACCGCAACTCCGGGCCGAGTCTCCATGCCTTCGAGTGGCCCTGTCGTAGGCTGCCGAAAGGTCTCGAAGCTTTTCCTCTGCAGCGTTTCCCACCAGGAAGTCGGGTATGCCATTTATGAGCGGGTATACACGACCACAGACACCGCATTTCACGTCTTCGGAGGAGGCAATCAGGGCACCATGACACCTGGGGCATACGCATCTCTGCCCCAATCGAAACGGCGGATGGCCGCTCAGGGCCTCCTTGTTAGGCCTCATCAGGTCCCCCTGGCCGCGCCTTCGAACCACTGAGGGTCTTTTTCGTACCCGAGATCCATCAGTTTTCTTGTCAGAACAGGGCCGATGTCCCGGATCTGCTCCCCTGTGAACTCCTTGCGCCACTTGTTGAAATTGCCCGTCTTCAGAGGTGGAATGCGATCTTTGAGGCCGTCCAGGTGGGACACCCCCAAGAAGTCGAACAGGCCCCTGAGGACCTCCTCCGGCCTGGTGATGAACTCCTCGTATCTGATCTCTATGGCCCTGGCGTTCGGGACACTGGCCAAGCCCTCCTGTACGTTCTCCACACTGTAGAGCCACTGATAGGCGTTGAACCGCAGAACCGAGTTCTTCTCCAGCACTTCTCGCCACCCCTCGAACCTAGGGCCCCAGCCCACTTGGCCCTTCCATTTCGCCTTGTTGAAGAAAGCCCCTGGTCGCAACTGGGCCGAGTGTCTGCCTTCATAGTACAGGGCCATCAGACGGTGACGCCAGAAGGGTTGCCTCCTGATCATGGCCTTAGCGACCTGATACAGCAGCGTATAGTCCTTCCGCTCCACTATCCTTCTCCTTCTTTCCCACTCCTTGTGAATGGAAAGGGTCACATCCCTGCCGTCACGGAGGAGGTGAATCCATCTCGCCTCTGGGAAGACCGCCTGGATGAAAGGAATCCTGAAGGAATGGTCCGGGGCCTTTTCCACCACGATTCTCTTCCCCGACCTATCCTTGAAGTATCTGAATTCCCTCCTAACGAATCTCTTGACCTTCGGCGTCGCCTCCCAGGCTTGCCTCACATCTGTGTCCTTGAGGTCCAGGTGGAACGCCCAGACGAAATACGGTTCATACCACTGGGCTATCTCGGGATGCCTGTCGAGCACCTCGCCCAGTAAGGTCGTGCCCGACCTAGGGGAGCCGACGATAAACGCCACCGCAGAGTCTATGGAACCCTTGGTCATGACTGTTCCTCGCCATCCCTACCGGCCTCTTCAAGCCTGAAACGGAGCAAAGCGATCTCCTGAACGAGTTTGGCGATATTCCTCTCCGATTTCTCCATTCTGGAGACGAGGTCGAAGACCAATGCAAAGAGGACAAACACCGCTATGATCAAGATGAAGAACATCCGATTCTCCATCATGGCGAAGCGCATGAGCAGATCCATTGTCGATGGGAACAAACTGCCGATCCCCACACCGCCCCACATCATGACCCAGATCAGGCCGGATCTAATGCCCAGCCTGTCGCGTCTCACTTGGAGCACGATTCGGACGACCTGGACGAGCGCAACGATGGCAAAAAAGATGCTGGCCGTTGTGATCTTCATCGAGGATACCTCTTATCGCTCAGAGCGATCCAAGACGGTCTTTCCTATGGCCCTCAGGACACCGAATCCATACCTGACGAAGCCCTTGTAGGACAGGCCGCTTATGCGGTCCCTCATGTTGATGGGGACCTCTCCGACCTTGAGGCCTACCCTGGAGAAACGGATGAACATCTCGGCTGCCATGTACTGCGGCTCGATCATTCGATCGAACACCGGAAGGACTTTTCTCAAGGCTGACACCCTGAAGGCCCTGAAACCGCACATGGCGTCGGTCATATCGTAGCCCGTCAACATGTTTATGATGGCTGTGTAGAATGGCAGGAATTTCCTCCTGAAGAAGGGGGCATTCGCATAATTCGATCCTAGTATCCTGGACCCGATGACCACATCGAGGTCCTCCGTACGAGCCTTCTCAAGAAATCTCGGTATCTCCTTTGGGTCATGTTGCCCGTCCGCATCCAGGTATACGATGTAGTCATAGTCCAGGTCCATTTCTGACACGATGGCCTTGACACCGGTTATGAAGGCATACCCTTGTCCCAGGTTCATGCTGTGCCTTATCACCCTGGCACCCAGCTCCGAGGCCACAGAAGAGGTCCTATCTGTTGAGCCATCGTCCACAACGTAGAGGTCCCACCCCTCCGGGATATCCTTCACCCATTCCCTCAGTGGTATCTCTTCGTTCAATGCCCCTGTGAGGACAGCGACCCTCATTCGTTTCGTCTTTGCCTTTTCCCGTCACAGCTTTCTTATCTTGAGAACGACCCTGTTGGCACCCCTCAGCCCAGAGGACGACGGGCTCTTCATGACAGGGCCATAGAAGTAGCTGTTTTCCGCATCCCCCGACAGAAACAGTCCCCTGACCCAAAGCTCTATTCCCGGTCGCCTGCCCAGGCGGGTCAACTCCTCACCACCTATGCCCTTGAACATCCCTCCCCTCCTCTTCTGTGCCCTCCTGATGATCGGGTGGTCCTTGTGAGGGATGCTGATCACGAGCACCCCATCGGGTCGCAGTAACTCGATGAGGCGAAACACGGTCGGGAAAAAGGGCGTATGCTGCAATGCCTCTGACGCCACGATCAGATCGAACGTGCCTGCCTTGAAAGGAGGAACGATAAAAGACCCTCGGCACAGGCCCATCGTGCCATCTTTCGGAGCGATCTTCAGCCTTGCCAGACGGAGCATCTCTGAGGAGATCTCGAGTGCTACCACGAAATTCCCCTTTGGCCTCAAACGCAGTGTCAGCTCCGCGTCACCTGCCCCTGCATCCAGTGCCCTGTCGAATGGGCCGTCGATGAAGTCGAGGACTGCCTCATAGATGGATTGACGGTTTGCCTCGCTGGAGAAACAGAGCTTGCGTGCTGGGTCCTCCTCCACCCTGACCTTCTCGTCGAACACCCGCGCCCAATACTTCTCGTGCTCCATGGTCAGCCCCAGGCCTTCCGGTCTGGCGTCTCCCTGCCCACGATTCCGCCCTGACAGAAGGTCTCAGGGTCAAATCTCTCCTGCGGTCCTGTACTCTGGAAAATAGCGCTCATCCCCCGGGCCGCTACCCCTCTTTTCCTTCAGATGATCGTACATCTTCCGGTCCAGTACAATGGAGGCAGTGTAGAAGCTTCTGACCGCCTTGGAAAAGGCCTTCTTGAAACGGTAAACCCCCACCCTTCCCCCTTGCAAGTCGTAGATCCGCAGTCTGGCTTGTTTACTCCATTCTATTGCCTTGTGTATGATCAGATTGTTGGGCTGATACTTCCAATAATGGGGGTCGGTAGCCATCAGGTAGTCGTGCGCGACCCCCCCCTTTTCGTAAAGGCAGACGCTGGATCCTATGAATTCCCCGTCCTTTGACGCGCTCACAAGCTTCGCCCTCCCCTCGAGGGCTTTGAACAGATTCAGAAGAAACTCGAGGGATACATCGTAGTGCCTCGGAGCCCCTTTTCGCCTCATCTCCTGCTGGTATATAGAATGAAACTTCTTGATGTCCTCTTCGTCGTCTGACACTGTCACCCTTATGTCGTTCTTGATCGCCTTGCGTATGGAGGTCCGGCATCTCGTTTCCATGCCCCTCCAGATGTGCTCCAGGGTCTCCGAGAGGTCGACATAGACGGTCTCCCAGACCCTCTTTGCGCTCAAGATCCCATCGAGCCACTCATGGTTTCCGACATTGGGATCGAACCTGATGAATTCACTGACAATCCCTCGATCTCTGCAGTAATCACCGAAGATCGTCCGAAACGCACTGGCTATCTCCTTCCGTCTTCCCCAAGTTCGGCACTCCAAGAGCGGCCCCCCGTAATACCAGGACGACACGATGTCATAGTATTTCGTCAAGTCGACATCGCATCTCTCCGCAAAAGGCAGCTTGTCCAGCCTTCTCAGGAAGTATGGGTAATAGACGAAGTCCTGGTCGTCCCTCAGCACGAAGAGCTCAGCCTCTCCTCCGAGATGTCCAGCTAAGGTCTTGATATATCGTGGACAATGGTACACACCTCTGTTTCCCTCCGCCAGACGATGGTAATAGGACTCCCACACCGGCAGCTCAGACTCCTCAGCGCTGAACGTCTCCGCTGTCCAACTCATTGGGGAGATATGGACCTCCTGGTGCACTCAGTCGCGGCACTTCACCGCGCCGAAGAGCTCCTTCATCTCGAGGATCCCCCTGTTGATGTCCCAGTCGAAGGAAAAACCGATGGATTTGATCTTGTCGGACGAAAGGTGATAGCTATTGAAGGGCACCTCCTTCAGGACGTGCTCCACGCTCACCTCGGGGAAGACTCGCCTGACCTCCTCAGCGATCTCCCTGATCCTGTAATTGTGCCCCACCAGATGAAAGATCTCTCCTACAGCCTTCCGGTTCATGGCGAGGAAACGCATCCCTCGGATGGCGTCATGCACACACAAGGTGGGACGATAATTGTCCCCGCTCCCATGGACGGTGATATTCATCCCCATCATCGCCCTCTGGATGAAGACGTTGGTCACCAAGTTGAAGCGTATGCCCGGCGAGTAACCGTAATGGGTCCCGAATCGCATTATCGTGTACGTCTTACTGCTTCTCAGCAGGTATTCCTCCACGGCCCGCTTGCTCTCGGCGTACGGATACTTGGGCCTGGGTGAGTCTTCCTCGGTCAGATACATGTTCTTTTCCGTGCTCAAGACCCCGCCGAATACGTTGCCCGACGAAGCAAACAAGAGATGGGTGTTATTGGAGCATGCCTCAATGACCTGTACTGCGCCGTCATAGTTGTTCTCCCAGATCTCCCTCTCTTTGTTGATGCTTTTCTCTGCCTCAACCTCTCCGGCCAACAGATAAACAAGTTCCACATCCTTCAACAGTCGTCTCATCAGATCCCTGTCCAGGATGTTCCCTTGCACGTAACGAAAATTGGGAGGAAGGTTAACCAGCAGGTGAGGCACAAATCTCTTGTCCAAGAGGATGATTTCATCCTTGGCATTCCCCCGATAAGACTCAATGAGTCCCGATCCGTCATATCCCATTGCCCCTGCGATCATGATCTTCATCGTCCGCTCCTTTGCGACATATCGGTGGGCCCCGCAATTCAGGGATCATCAGACCCTCAGCGATTCGCCCTGTGACCCTATTGAGAACGCCCCCATGCAGCGCCCAAGGGTCTCATGGCTTCAGATCGACCGTTAGAAGGAACGCAAGACCTCCACGATCCGATCCAGATCCGACTTCGTCAACCTCGGGTGGTTGGGCAGCCCCAATATCTTACCCGCCACGGCCTCGGCGTTGGGCAGGTAGACTTCACTGTAATCGAACCCGGCCCTGGCCAGTGCCTCTTGTCTATAGAGGGGCTGTTCGTATCTGTACCTGAACTCTATCCTGTTCCTCCGCAGGTGTTCCTTCAGCTCATCCAGGCTCCTGCCAGAGCCTTCTTCTACCATAATGGGACACCAAAAGTAAGTGTGCTTCACACTATTGTCCACCAGCGGGACCTTCGCCCAAGGCAGATCGCTTATCGCCCTTATCAGGTACTCCGAGTTAGCGATCCTCCTCTCATTGAGTCGGTCCAGTTTCCTCAACTGCACCAACCCCATGGCCGCCTCCATCTCCGTCATACGATTGTTGAAACCGAGAAATGCATGACGATCCCTCCCCACCATTCCGTGATTCCGGAGGATTCGGGCCTTCTCCGCCACCGTAGAGTCATTGGTGGTGATCATTCCGCCTTCGCCGGTGGTCATGTGCTTTGTCGCAAAAAAAGAGAAACATCCGGCCTTGCCCAACCCGCCGACCTTCTTCCCCTTGTATTCGGTCCCGTGGGCCTGGGCGCAATCCTCTACGATGGCGATCCCGGTCTCTCGAGAAATGGCTGTCAGGGCGTCCATCTTCGCGGCATTCCCAAAGAGATGCACAGGGATCAATGCCTTGGTCTTCCGGGTGACCTTCCTCGCCGTATCCGAAGGGGAGAGACAGAAATCGTCCATGTCGATGTCCGCGAACACCGGCACAGCCCTCAGATAGAGCACAGAGGAAATCGTGGCGAAAAAGGTGAGGGGCGGGACGATCACCTCGTCTCCCGCCCCAACGCCGATGGCCTCCAATGCTATGAAGAGGGCGGCAGTTCCGCTGCTTACGGCCACTGAGTAATCGCAACCTACATATTCCGAAAAGGCCCGCTCGAAATCCTCCACCCTCTTCCCCGAGACGTAGTTTCCAGAGAGGAGGACCTGGGAGACGGCCTCCACTTCTTCCATATCCACCGTTGGGTGCGCCACCTTGATCACCCCTTCGGTCATGGCTCACCTCGCCCCCAATCCATGCGTACAGTTCGACTCAAGACCGCCCAGTGACAAGTCTTGAAAGCTACACCATCTCACCTCATGAATCAAGCTGCCAAGCCTCTGGTTTGCCCGCCGACGCAGGCCGGGCCTCCGGTGCCGTCACCTCACCCTACCCCTCTTGGCGAGGCTGTCTTTCAACACCAAGAACCACCCCAGCAGACCAGCGAATACCATCTGCAAGAACGACAGCAACCCCACTGACACCCCTTGTTCCGGTGGCAGTCCGTACTGCACGAAGATGAAAGCATAGGCTGACTCCCGTATTCCGAGACCCAGGTAAGAAATCGGCAGCACCTGCAGCAGCAGGATCAAAGATGCCACCCACACTATCGTCTCTATCCTCATCGGGATTTGCAAGGACAGGAAGATCATGTATATGCGGAAGCAATACATGGCCTGCCAGGCGATTCCCCAGCAGCCGGCCCGAGCCAGCTCTTTCCAACGACCGACAAATCTCGACGAGAAGCTGCGTAGCAAGGTGATGCGATTCGAGGCCAGACCCTTCGTGCTCTCAACCCAATCCAGCACTACTAGGGCCAACCTGTTGAATCTGGCGACCGCAAGAAGACATATCATGATCGAGACACCGCCCCCCGCCAGCACGGACACAGGTATGAGGGTCTGCCGGAAGACCTCCACCGCGAGGTCCCCGGAAAAGGCCAGTGAGAGCAATACGAAAAACACGGTGATCGCCAGATAGAGCAACCGCTCCATGACGACCACGGCCGATACCCCCACCTTGTCCAGTCCCAGTTGCCCCATCTGGTACCACCGCAAGACCCCCACCCCTACGCCTGTGGGGATGATGATGGAGTAGAAGAGGCAGATCAGGTTTATCCTGAGGAGGCTCCACAAGCCGGGGCTTTCGGAAAACGAAGAGATGAGCGACTCGAACTTCTTGGCCAGGAACCAAGGGTTCACCAGTAGGGTGAGGCACGAAAGGGCAAAAAAAAAGGGCTCTACGCCGATGATTGTGTCCCAAAGGCTATCCCATGAAACACGGCGCGAGACCGCCCAGAAAAAAAAGATCGAGACAGATATCCTGGCCAAGTGCGCCAAGAACGGATGCCTCGCCAAACTGAGCCGCTTCCCCTTGGTCTCCTTTTGCTGGTTCGTCACTCCCTTTTCGACCGGCTCCACCTGTCCCCCTGGCTTTTCACCTTCGTAGTTCCCTTCTCGTCGAGCCAATGTCCCAGGTCGCGGCTAACGAGCTTAGCAAGCTCGCTGACGTCCTCCAGGAACAGCTCCCTCACAGCTCGGCGATCCTCGGCTCTGTACTCCAGCCCCCTCGGGGCCCCCAATCCGAATACCAGGTCCACCAGACCGAGCTGTTTGACCAGATTGATTACCCTGTACATCCTGTGATCACGAAGTCTCCAGCGTATCTCCATTATCGGCCTGGCGAGAAATGGAAAACGGATGAACCTCGCCTCATTCACTCGACTGGTGGCCAAATCCGGCACGATATCATCTTGAATCCCGAGGAAGCGAAACACCTCGGCCAGGATCTCGCGGGGCCTCTCCGAGATATCGTCATAGAGGATTATCAGGATCTGTTCTCGCGGAAACAACTCCAAGTAACGGCTGAGGTTCCTGTGATGTAAGTGATATCCGATGATCTCGGGATGCCCTCTCAAGGTCTCCAAGAACGGTCCTCGGGATCTGCCCTGGCGAAGCTCGCGGAGGTAGTGGGACCAGACGGATGTCATAGGATCCCGGAGGCAAGCGATGAGGCGGGCGTGCGGGATCACCTGATGGATGTTCCTGGCTGCGACCTCGCTTCCCAGACACAGCGCGGACACTTCACCCACAGCCCTTTCATCCTGCCGGGCATCGAAATGCCTCTCGTACCAAGGCACACCCTTGTGAAACCTATGGCTGAAGAAGTGAGTGCCCTTCACGTGTCTCGGCAAGAAGACATCTGGATGCTGTCTCAGGCAGTTGTCCAGCCAGGTCGTACCGGATCGGAGATTGCCTATGACAAGGAAATTGGGAAGCACCTCGCAGCCTCGCCTCTCTTGACCAATTCTACCCCTCAGCCCCTTTGTCTCTTGTTGCCTCGCCACGCAGATCCTCGGCCGGATCGGGGTTCACCAAGTCCTCTTTCTTGATCGACCCGGAGGCAAGATTGTCCAAAGCCCGGTCCTGCACTAATCTCCTCATGTTGCGCTCGATCTTGTCCAGTCTCGAAGTGACGTTGAACAGAAGGGCGTACAATACCAGTATCCCTATCAGGAGGACAAAGAACATCCTGTTCTTCATACCCACCACGGGCGAGACGGAATCGGGCACCTCTGGGAAGATGCTCGATACGGCAATGGCGAAGAAAAGGACCACCCACACCACAGTGGATCTCAACCCGAGGGCGTTCTCCTTGTATTTCCTGAGCGTGAACCAGATGGACAAACAGGATGCGAGGAAGACGAGCATTCGGATGATCGTTATCTTCATTTCCCTATCTCCAGTAATGCCTGTCCATGAGCGTGCGCGCAATGGCCCTCACGACGCCCACCCCGTACTTCACCATCCCCTTGTGGGAACGCCCTCCGATCCGATTGTTCAGGCCAACCGGGACCTCACGCACCTTGAGACCCGCCCTTCCAAATCTCATGAACAACTCCGCCGCGGTGTATTCCCCCTCCATCAGTCCGCTCAACTCCTCGACGATCCTCTTGAGGCTTTCAACCCTGTATGCCCTGAAGCCACACATGGCATCCGTCAGTCTGTACCCGGACAAACGGTTGACCACCCAAGTGACATGAGGGAGAAAGAAGCGACGCGCAAAGGCAGCGTCGTCGTGGTTGCTCCCCAGAATCCTGGAGCCGACCACGATGTCGGCATCCGTGGTTTCCATGCATTGCAGGAAGATGGGGATGTCAGAAAAATCGTGTTGACCGTCTCCATCCATAGTGATCACCACGTCATAGCCCAATCGGATCGCCGCCAACATCCCAGTGTTACAGGCAATGCCTTGCCCCAGATTGACCTCGTGGCGAACGTAAGGTATCCCGTGACTCTCCAGGATCTCGCGGGTATCGTCGTCTGAGCCGTCGTCCACGAAAAGGAGGTCCACACCTGGGAGTTCCTTCGGACAGCCCTTTCGCTTCTCCAGAAAGGCCGGCAAGGACCTCCCCTCGTTGTATATCGCTATGGTCACGAGAGCCTTCAAGGATCCACGTCCAGCGATCATGGCCCCCTAGATCCTCATGGCCGCCCTCTGCCGTCCTTCGCCATGAGCTGAAAGAGGAAGCGGAAAAAAGGGCCTACGTTGTTGAGGATATTCTTCACACGATTCACGTTCATATTCCTGAGCGCGAATTGCCAAATCCATCTCGGGCGAAGATAGAACTGGCGATAGGCCCGCCGGACGGTCTCGACCTGTCTTTGGGGCGAAAAACCGGGCAGCTCCAGCTGTCCTTTGGATACGGAATGCTTGTTGGTGAGGAAGATCTCGATCTCGTCGTCCACATACCACAAAGGATCCTTCAGGAGCCCGTTCGCTACTGCCTCCTCGAAAAGGCGAGTCCCAGGATACGCGACTGTCGCCGAGAAGTCCGCCCAAGTCGCTCCTATTTGCTTGGCGAACTGGATAGTGCGACCAGCACTCTGAGGTCCTTCACCAGGGTTACCGATCATGAAGAAGGCATGGGACTCGAGGCCGGATCGTCTCATGATAGCAAAAGCCTTTCGGACCTCGTCAAGAGAAATGTCCTTCTGGATGTTTCGAAGGATACCCTGCTCACCCGATTCCACCCCGAATGAGATCCTTCTGCAACCAGCTTCCTTCATCTTTTCAACGAGTTCGCTGTCTATCAAGTTCACGCGAGTGTTGACTGACCACGAGATCCTGAGTCTGTCTCTCAGCATCCCGTCGAGGAGCTCATTGACCCACCTCCTGTTTATCGTGAAGGTGCTATCCTTGAAGACGAATTCTCTTATGGAAAAGGCTTCGATATTGTATTCGATCTCCTCGAGGATGTTTTCCGGGCTTCTCAACCGGAGTTTTCTTCCTTGGGTAGTATGCACATCGCAGAATGAGCAACGAAACGGACATCCTCTGCTTGCCATCAAAGATGTGGCACGAGGGTAGACACCGTGCCTCACCCTGTAGTCGATCCTCGTCTCCATCTGCCGAAGGTCTGGGCGAGGCAGTGCATCCAGGTCCTCGTTCAGCGGTCTAGGGGCATTGACCACGGTCTGGCCATCCATCTTGAATGCGAGCCCGGGAATCGACAGAAAATCTCCCTTATCCAGGCCCCGGAACAGCTCCAGGAGCGTGGCCTCACCCTCGCCTATCACGATGAAATCGGCATCCATGTATTGGAAGGCCTCGGCCGAAGTGGCGTTGAAATGCGGACCGCCTAGGCAGATCCTGGCTGACTTGGGCAATGTCGTCCTGAGGGCGGAACACAGATCCCGTATGGTCTTGAAGTGAGGCGTAAGACCGCTTATACCCACGAGCCTTGGCTTGTGGGATCCAACCCGTGAGACGAGCTCTCCCATAGACATCGGATGAAACGATGCGTCGATGACCGTGCTGTCCACCCCGTGATGGACCAGGGACGCTGAGAGATACATGACACCCAGCGGAGGCAGACCGTAGGAGGAGTGTTTCCCGAACTTGACGGGCGGATATACGAGTACCACTTCAGCCATTTACTCACCCCGCGTAGCGCAGAGACACCCTCCGCACCGTCTCTACCAGTTCCTCTCCCTGAGCCAGATCGTGGGGCCCCTTCCCAACCGTTTTCAACCTGAACATCATATCCTCGCGAAAAAGTTCCCCCTGACCATGTCCCACAGGATCCTTGGGTTCAACGAGAAGGCGTAATTCATGGTATTGAGTTCTATGCTCGCGCACGCCACGCAGTCGTGATGCTGGGCATGATTCCATGCCGCGTCGATTCCGTCAGTGAACACATTCTTTGCCGGGAACTGTCCCACGAGGAGACAGCACGGGTACAGGCTGCCATCGGCATCTATGTAAATCGCGTACTCGCCAGCGCGGCATCTCGGGTAATTCCTGAGCCCAATCCTGACAGCTTCTGTGCGATCCACGATCAATCTGGAGTAGTCGGGCCAACCACGCACAAAATCGATGGACTGGCGAAAATCCGTAACGAGCCTCGGGTCATAGGCATCCAGAAGGGTCTTGAGGGCTGTCCGATAAGCCCGTTCCTCTGCCCTTATCTCCGAGGTGTCTCCTGAGACACCGGGTATATCCTGGACGATGGAAAATGACCCCTGAATCCCAAGTCTCCGCATCAGCTCCAGTATGAAGAGGACGTTCTGAGGCGTAGCGCTGTACTTGGAGAGCACTGCGTTTATCTTGACTTTGATGCCGTTGGCCTTCAAGGCGGCACATGCCGCCATGACGCCCTCGAACGCCCCGGGAGAACGATTGACGTCGCTGATCTCCTTGGGACCGTCCACGCTGAGGGAGACGTAGTTCACGTCCTTCAGGAGGTGAACCCTCTCTGGGACCAAGAGACCATTGCTGACGAGCCCTACCTTCAGTCCAGCCCGCCTGGCCTCCCCCAATATCTCACCGATGTCTGGCCTGAGGAGGGCCTCCCCACCGCTGAACAAGACCCTCCATGCCCCCATCTCGGCAACGCTGTGGATGAGGGCGAGGATCGAATCCTTGGGTGGGTCCGGCACGGCACGCTCGTACGAACGACAGTACGAGCAGCGATAATTGCATCTCGTCGTGAGAATGATCATCACGGAGAAAGGGAAAGGCCTGCGCGTTGTCACGGAGTAGAGATAATGAATTCCTCTTCTCGCCAATGCCTTGTCCATGAGGATTGTCTTCTCCACGCTGCTACGCCTCCACTTCGGGCGTCCTGCATCGAACGCTCAGCCCCAGGGCAACCCGGGGCATATATTGGAAGCGCACCCCAACTAGGTCATCTCCTCAGCACATAGGACCTCTTCCAATGCATGTACAGAAGGATCGCCCAGAACTGCCATCCCCATTCCACCTCTCCCCTCAAGTGCCTGAGAAACATCTCGCGGACGAAGCCGAACTCCATCTCGGGGAATTCCGCCTTCTCCGCCCCCCAGACCCATGCCCGTGCCGTCTCAGCGCCGTCTCCTCTCAGTATGGCGGAGAACGGCATATTGAGCCCAACCTTGGTCCTGGACAGTATCTCCCCTGGCAAGATGTCGGCGAAGGCGCGTCTGAACACTATCTTGGCCTCCTGTTCATTGGCCTTGTGGCTTGAGTTGATACCGGCTGCCAGTTTCACGACATCCTTGTCAAGGGCCGGCATCAGGGCCATGTGGTGAAAGGCCCGCGAACAAAAGTACTCCACAGCCAGCCAGGACCTCAGAAGGGTATGGTAATCCACATGCAGTGTTCGTTCCAGGGGCCCATAACCCGGGAACTCCTGATAAAGATCCATGTAGACCTCCACTGGATCATACGCGAGGTCCCCCAGACAGGGCAAGATCCTCAGGATGGTATCTCTTTGAAAGACGGTACGCCTAGCCAGGTGGTTGTCCAGGTGTGGGGGAAGGTGCCAGGTATACCCAGAGAAGAGCTCGTCCACACCCCTGCCATTGAATATCCGCAGCACGGAGCTCCTTTCGTCGAGGAAATACCTAGAAAGCACGGAGGGGTAACACATCGGTTCGCCGAGGATTCGAGCGACCTTTGGAACAGCCCAGATCACCTCCTTCGCCCCTGGTTCTACCCAACTGTGATCGCCATTGAGCTCGACCAGCATCCTCTCGACCCATGGGGTCTCATCGTTTCCTCCGTCCACCCTGATGGAGAGTGTCCGGAGCAATCCTCCACATCTATTACTCAGCAGAATCGCCAGGACGCTGCTGTCCACTCCGCCACTCAGATGGCACCCCACCTCTTGATCCAAGACCAGCCTCTTGTCAATGGCCCTCGCCAGGGCAGCCCTCAATTCCCTCACAGCCGACTCCATATCGGCTATGGTGCCCTCCTGGATGTAACTCCAATACCTGCTTCGCGTCACCCCACAACTTACGGCTCCGGCCGGAAACCTTCTGACACCCCGGAAGAAGGTCTTGTCACCCAGCGTCCAAAAGAAGCAGAAGAAGTCCGCCACTGCCTCCCAGTCGACCTCGGCCTCGTATCCCAAAGCCAAGAGGCCGTCTATGTGATCCGAAACCAAGAGGGCATCGCCCAACTCGCACTCGTACAGAGGGACAACCCCTACCGGGTCGCGCGTCACTATCGTGTGCCTGTTTTGGGCATCCCATATGACGATGGCGAACGCGCCGTCCAGATAAAGTGGGAAATCCATTCCTTTCGCACGGTAAAGCGCATAGATGCGCTCAGCCCAGTCATCGACCTCAGGGTAGAGTTCCCCGCTCCACACCACTACAGAGCCATCCGGCATGTACCTCCCGCTGTCACCGAGGAACAAGCAACCATCGCCAGCCGACCTGACAGCCATGCCGAACGGAAAACCGTGCCCCTTGAAACAGGGCCTCACCCCATTGGCCTGACTGCGACCATCGCATTCCGTACCAGATGGGTCGTCCCGGGACCTCCCGCCCCCTGGGGAGGCGAAGGCCTGTCTCTCTTGGGTCCTGGCACCGTGCCTATGTAGCGGCACGACTGCCCTCGATCCGGCACCTATGCCCGTTGGTTGCCATTGCGCCAAGGCCATTACCCTCAGAAACTCGTCCTTCGTGCGCCCATTCAATTGGTGTCCTTCTCCCGGTATGGTGGGAAGAAGTCCTCGGAAAGGGAGGGTGCGAGCCGACACAACTCTTGGAACTGCTCTGGCAGGTGAATGCAAGTGCCCACCTTGAACCACAGGGTGGAGCTGGAAAACGCCCGTTTGAACCGAAAGACACCTTCCCTTCCACCCTGCAGATCGTAAGTGCGGGCCCCACGCTCTTTGAAGAACATCGCGTTGCGATGAACCACGTAGTCATTTATGCGAAGATTCCAGAAGGAAGGGTCGGTTGCCCGAAGGTAATCGCTTACCATCTCCCCTCGTTGAATCACGAGGCTGCCTCCGGCAAAGCTCCCGCCCACGTAGATAGTCGTCAGCACCGAACCCTCCACGGTGTTGAGGAGATCCGAAAAGAACTCCATCGGGAAAAAATACTTCTTGGGCGCACATTTTCGCTTCATCTCCGAATCGTAGATCTCATGGAACCTCTTGATCTCTGCCTCAGTCCATTCGAACTTCACCTGCACCCCGGCATCCCTTGCACGCCGTATGTTCTTCCTGCATTTCCTCTCGTACCCACTCACAATATCGCTTTCCGACAACTGCAAGTCTATGAACACGACCTCTCTGTCGTCTCGAACCTTGACACCGTCTGTGACATACCTGTGATTTCCCACATAAGGATCGAAGCGAATGAATTCACTCACAATCCTCTGGTCCTTGCAATATCGTGCGAATTCCAAGCGGGATCTCTCGATCAGCCAATCATCCTCCTTGCTCACCAGAGGACCACCGTAATACCAGGATGTCACTATATCCGAGCAATCGGAAAGGCCGGTGCCTCCCCCCTTGACAAATGTCAACTCGGCCAACGATCTTCGGAAAAAAGGGTAGTATACAAACTGATCTTCATCGCCAAACAAGAAGAGTTCGGCTTGGTCCCCGCAATAACCCTCCAGGACCCTTATGTAATCGGGTGAGTGATAAACCCCCCCCAGACGCAGTCGACCATAGTACTCCTTCCACTCCGAGAGATCCGGCTCTCGGGTGCGCAGGATTTTCACTCGCGGTCTCATCCGATCCCTCTGAGGTAGTAAGGGAGGAAGTCCGACGGCGCTTCCAAATAACCCCGGTTATCGACAAAAGGCGGTAACCCCCTAGGGGGCTTACCGCCTCCCGGAAGGGCCCCGGCGTCTGATACGGAGGCGCTCCAGTGAAAGATCGCCCCTCCTCCTCGCCCGTCGAGCCCAGATCTCGCTGGTCGGGACGACTGGATTTGAACCAGCGACCCCCTGAACCCCATTCAGGTGCGCTTCCAGTCTGCGCCACGTCCCGAGTTGCACATGTCCTTCTTATAGTCTAAAATGCCGCCTACGTCAACCACATCGGCATCCCCCGTCGAGCAACCCACAGGAGTCGGCCTCGGGGGATGGGGCGAGAGGCATGGAAAGGTCGAGAGATCGCCGAGACCCTGATGTGCGTTTCAACCCTCGTTTTAGGGAAGAGGGACGGACTTGCGGGTACGAGCACTGCATCGAGACCATGCCCTTTTCGGGGGAGGGCCTGGATTGTCCGGTCTTCGGGCACGATTGCCCCGGAGGGGAGGATCAGCTCGCTGAGTGCCGTAGACAGAGAGGCGCTGTGCGGCCCCTTCCAACCGCATTGGGACCGGGCATCCCGGAGAAACCGTCTGAAACGGTCGTCGCGTCCTCTCGGGTCCATGCCACCCATCGCGCAAAGCTGAGGGCCGCGCTGGAGGCCCTGCGCGCCGTGGGGTCGAGGATGCCTGAAGGGGCTGACCGCGAGGCCATCAGTGGCGTATGCATCATCATCGATGAGATCCTTGGGGGAAGGGGAGGCCCCTAACGAAGCATGCGTTTCAAGGCCTTTAGCTCTTCCTTCACCTCCATCAGAAGCTTCTTGTAAAGGCCTTCCTGGAAGCCCATGCTCAATTGCTGCGCCGGACCTTTGTCACGGCCCATGATTCGCTTCTTGGCCCCCTCGATAGTGTATCTCTCGTCGTAAAGAAGACGTTTGATCTCCATGATCATTTCTAGATCCTTGCGCGTGTAAAGCCTCTGCTTGCTTCGGCTACGTTCTGGGTTGACGATGCGAAACTCGCTCTCCCAGTAGCGCAAGACGTAAGGCTCCACCCCAGCGATCCGACTGACCTCGCCTATCTTGTAATAGAGCTTCTCCGGGATGTTGATGGCTTCCATGGCCACAGCCTCCGATTGGAAGCGCCTTTTCCACTCCCTTGCAAGGCCCTCCAGCCCTCAAAGACCCTACACGACTCGCCCCCCGAGAGCCACCCTTCTGGGACATTGAGCCCAAGCCCCATGCCTCCCCATTGAGGCACCAGGACAGCAGTGGGACTACATGCCAGCGTTGATGGCCTTCTTGAGCACGAGCGAGGGCTTGAACGTCAAGACCTTCCTGGGCGTGATCTGGATCTCGTCTCCGGTCTGAGGGTTTCGACCCCGGCGCGCCCTTTTCTGTCGAACCACGAAACTCCCGAAGCCGGATATCTTCAGGTTCTCGGAACGCTCCAAGGTCTCTTTGATGATCTCGAACACGAGGTCCACGATTTCCGCCGACTCTTTCTTCGAAAACCCTATCTTTCGATACACTTGATCGACGATGTCCGCTTTCGTCATGGCCCCCTCCCCAAGGAATTATATCTCAGGATACAAGACAAACGGTCCAGGCCTGAGGATCCGCGATGCAACGGACCCTTGCGCCATTGACGCGCCTGATGCGTCATGGGTCTCTCGTCTTGAATCCATCGAAGGTCAACTCCTCAACGTGGCCCCGAATCTCCTCTGCAGCGCCTCCACCACTTTGGATCTCTCTTCGTTCACCTCCTCGTCGGTCAAGCTTCTGTCTGTACAACGATACACCAAACGAAAGGCCAGGCTCTTGTGGCCCGCTGGTATCCTTTCGGGATCGGAGAATACATCGAACGGGTAGACCTCTTGGAGCCACCTCTGGCCCAAACGCTTGATCTCCTCCAGGATGTCGCCGGCGAGGAGCTCCCGCCTCACCACGATGGAGATGTCGCGCGTCACCTCTGGGAACCTTGGGAGGGGACGGAATCTACGATCCAGGCGACCAAGACGAGCCAGACCCTCGAAGTCCAACTCAAAGATCATCACCCTCTGCCCCAGCTCCCATCTCTGTGCCACGGTCGGCGCGATTTCCCCCATCCATCCAATCGCCTCTTCACCGGCAAAGACCGCGGCGCAACATCCTTCCCTCAGGAACCGAGGCGGTCCCTTGTCACGAAAAGATACCCCAGGCACCTGGAGGGCGTCCAAGAGACCTTCCAGGGCACCCTTGAGATCGAAGAAATCCGCAGCCTCTCCCTTCCTGCTCCAATGCAATGGGGTGACCCACCCGGTCATGGCCCCCGCTAGCCGACTCGGCTCCTTGGGGAGTTCCCCTTCCCCATCAGGCAGGAAGACCCTGCCCAGCTCGAACAGACGAAGGTCCAAGTTCTTCACGGAGAGATTTCGCCTAACGGTGTCGAGAATGCCTGGGATCAGTGTAGTCCGCATCACCCCTTGATCCTTCCTCAAAGGGTTCTTCAAGATCACGAATCTCCTCAGTGCATCGCCGCTTTCGAGCTCCAGCCGGTCCAGGGCCGATGGATCCATGAAGCTGTAAGTGATCACCTCGTGGAACCCGTACCCTACCAGGACCTCGCGGGTCAGCGATTCCATGCGGAACTCAGTCGGCGGGGCCCCCGCGACCCTGGAGGTCCTGGGGACCGTACAAGGGATACGGTCAAACCCCCATATCCTCGCAACCTCCTCGATCAAGTCCACCTCGCGCGTCAGGTCCACCCTGCGACTAGGTGGAACGACATGCAGGACCCCATCCCCCCCATCTCCCACCTGGAGGTCCAGACGTTCAAGCTGCTGAAGGACCTCCTGACTCTTCAGACTGGTCCCTAGCAATTGATTCACCTTAGCCACCCTCAAAGAGATCCCTTCCCGTCCCTTTCTCCCCGGATGAGCGTCTATACAACCAAGGGCCACCTGCCCTCCTGCCAGCTCCATGACGAGCTGAGCGGCCCTGTCCGCTGCCAGCGCGCATCCCTCGGGGTCTATCCCCCGCTCGAATCGCCGGGAGGCCTCCGTCGCCATACCCAGGGCCTTGGCCGTGCGCCTGATGCTGATGGGATCGAAGTGAGCGCTCTCTATGAGCACCCTGGATGTAGCGGGACCTACCTCCGAGTTCGCCCCCCCCATGATCCCGGCCACCGCCACTGGCTTGACCGCGTCCCAGATCATGAGCATCTCTGGAGAGAGCGACCTGTCCTGTCCATCCAGCGACACGAACCTCTCCCCAGGTCGCGCCCGTTTCACAACGATGCAATCGCCCTCCAGCAGATCCAAGTCGAAGGCGTGGAGGGGCTGCCCCAATTCCCACATCACGTAGTTGGTAACATCCACCACGTTGCTTATGGGACGGAGCCCAACGAGCTGGAGTCTCCTCCGCATCCACACTGGAGAAGGGGCGCTCTTCGTACCTTCCACTATCCTTGCCACGTATCGTGGACACAGGTCAGGATCTTGAATATGGACGCGGAATCGCTCCTCAATCCTCGGACCCTCCTCTCTCAAGGAGACCACCGGGGTCCTGACCTTGGCACCTGTGATGGCCGCGACCTCGTAAGAGAGGCCCAGGATGCTCAAACAGTCCGCACGATTCGGGGTCAGGTCGAACTCGAAAACCCAGTCCCTAAGCCCGAGAGCCTGGTCCAGACTTTGGCCCACCGGGGAATCGGGGGGAAGGACCCACACCCCCGTGGCATCGTCCCCCACCTGGAGCTCTGCCTCGGAACAGAGTATACCTTGGGAGGAAATGCCCTTGATCTCTGCCACAGCGATCCTTATCCCCCCCGGCAGGGTCGCCCCTGGCATGGCCAAGGGGACCTTGATCCCCTTCTCTACATTGGGGGCCCCGCAGGCGACCGACAGGACCTCCGAGCCAGAGCTGACCCGGCAGACCTTGAGCGCCTCGGACTTGGGGTGCGGTCCCACTTCAAGGACCTCCCCGACACATACCCCAGGGAGTTCACCCCTCATGGCGACCTTGCATTCCAGACCCACGTTTGTGAGGCGGTCCGCCAGCTCCAGAGGGTCCATCTGGACGTCCACGAACTCTTTGATCCAGCCCCAAGTAGCCTTCATGAGGAATCACCGTGGTTGCTTCAAAACTGGCGCAGAAATCTCACGTCGTTGTCATAGAAGAGCCTTATGTCATCGATACCATGGCGCAGCATGGCGATCCTCTCCACCCCCAAACCGAAGGCGAACCCGGAGATCGCCTCCGGGTCATACCCCACGAAACCGTAGACCTCCGGATCGACCATCCCGGAACCTAGTATCTCCAGCCAGCCAGTCCCGCCGCAGAGCCCACAGCCGCCTCCATCGCAGATGACGCACCGGATGTCCACCTCAGCGCTGGGCTCTGTGAAAGGGAAGAAACTCGGGCGAAACCTCAGCGCAATGCCCTCTCCGAACATCTGCTGCACGAAGGCGGTCAACGTGCCCTTGAGGTCGGCCAGGGTGATCCCCTGATCCACCAGTAGCCCTTCCACTTGGTGAAACATGGGGCTGTGGGTCGGGTCGCTGTCGTGGCGGTAGACCTTCCCCGGGCATACGATCTGAACCGGGGGTGGGTGTTTTTCCATGGTCCGGACCTGTACCGGGGAGGTATGAGTCCTGAGCACCACGTTCTCGGATACGTAGAAGGTATCCTGCATGTCCCTGGCGGGATGATCCTTTGGTATGTTGAGGGCCTCGAAGTTGTAGTAGTCCGTCTCAACTTCGGGGCCGGTCACCACCGCGTATCCCATGCCCTTGAAGACATCGAGGATGTCCTCCAGTGTCTGGGTGACAACGTGGCGCCGGCCTCGAGGGATAACACGCCCCTGGAGCGTGTAATCCAGTCCTTGGAACTCCATGACCTTGGGAGGCCCCAAAGGGCCCTCCAGCGCCTTTTCCAGTTCTCCCTTTATCTTGTTTCCCAAGGACCCAGCCTCGGGCCTCTGATCCTCGGGCAACTCCCTGATCTGCCTGAGCAAGAGGGTAAGACGCCCCTTGCGGCCCAGATAGGCTATCCGAGCCTTCTCCCGCTCTTCCGGGGAGGCCGCGGATCCGATATCCCGAAGCCCATCCTCCCTGATCCTGCTCAGCTGCTCGAATATGTCGCCCATGGTCCTTCAAGAGGCGCTCAAAGCCTGCTTAGCCAGTGCCACCATCTGGGAAAAACCGCTCGGGTCATTCACGGCCAGATCCGCCAAGATCTTCCTGTTCACCCTTATGTCGGCCTTGTGAAGCCCACAGATGAGATCGCGGTACGGGATGCCTGCCTGCCTCGCCGCTGCGTTGATCCGCACGATCCAGAGGCTACGGAAATCCCTCTTTCTCTGGCGCCGATCCCGGTAGGAAAAGGACAAGGCCCTGTCCACCGCCTCCTTGGCGGTCCGCAAAAGCCTGCCGCGCCCCCCTTGATAGCCCTTGGCCATCTTCAGGATCCTCTTTCTCCTCTGGGCCCCCTTCGGCCCTCTCTTCACCCTAGGCATGATGTGATCGCTCCTTGATGGAAAGACTCACCATTCGTGATGCATGATGCACGATCCTGGACAGTGGACCTCACGTCCCTCCCTACGCATACGGGATAAGACATCTCACTTTCCTTGCGTCCACCCCACTTATAAGCCCTCGCTTGCGGAGGCGTCTCTTCCTCTTCGGACTCTTGCTGGTCAGGATATGGCTGAAGTACGCCCTGTTGCGTCTGATCTTGCCCCTCCCTGTCCTGGAGAAGCGCTTGGCCGCACCACGATTTGTCTTCAACTTGGGCATATCGTCTCCTCCCCAGGATGTCACCCCGTATTCCTAAGGGCGACACCTAGGCCTTCGAGAATGATGAACCCCTCCCCTTGTCCGTTCCTGTCCCTGAGACCGTACGATTGGCAGGCACGATGCCTAGGAACGGATACCGATCATCATGGTCATGAAACGACCCTCCAGACGGGGTTCTGTCTCCACTGTCCCGATGTCCTGTATGGACTGTGAGATGCGCTCCATGACCCGTTGGGCTAGTTCCGGGTGGGCGATCTCCCGACCCCGGAACATCAAGCTGACCTTCACCTTGTTGCCCTTCTCCAGGAACCTCCGGATGTTGCGGATCTTGATCTGCAGATCGTGTTCCTCGGTCTTGGGCCTGACCTTGACCTCTTTGATCTGTATGAACGACTGCTTCTTTCGGGCCTCTTGGATCTTCTTGCTCTGCTGGTACTTGAACTTCCCGTAGTCCATGATCCTGCACACAGGCGGGTCGGACTTGGGCGCTACCTCCACCAGATCGAGCTCGTATTGCCTTGCCATGGACAAGGCTTCGGACCGTGACATGACCCCTAGCTGCTTGCCATCGGGACCGATGACCCGGACCTCCAAGGCCCTTATCCTCTCGTTGACCGCGGTTTCCTGCTGGGCTATGTCATTACCTCCTTTTCCATGTGCTGCACGGTTCCTACCTGCGACTCCTTGCGAAGTCTCTGCACCACATCCTCCAGTGGGAAGAATCCCAAGTCTCCCTCCTCTCGGCTCCTCAGGGAGACGCCTTTACCCTTCATCTCACGATCCCCGGTGACCAGCACGTAAGGGACCTTCTGGAGTTGGTGTTCCCGTATCTTGAACCCCAGCTTCTCGTTGCGGAGGTCCTCCACCACGCGCAGCCCCTCATTCCTCAGCCGAAGTCCCACTTGTGAGGCATATTCCCTTTGGGCATCAGTTATGTTGGCCACCACCGCCTGAACAGGTGCGAGCCACAGCGGGAATGCCCCCCCGTAGTGCTCTATGAGGATCCCGATGAACCGCTCTATGGACCCCAAGATCACCCTGTGAAGCATCACAGGCCTCTTTCTCTCACCGTCCTGGTCCACGTACGCCAAGTCGAAACGCTCGGGCAGAAAGAAGTCGCACTGGATTGTGGCACATTGCCAGCTCCTCTGCAGTGCGTCCCTTAGCTTCACATCGATCTTCGGACCGTAAAAGGCACCTTCCCCTTCGTTCACCACATAATCGTAGCCCATCTCCTCGAGGCTTCCCCGCAAGGCCTCCGTGGCCCTGTCCCACACCTCCGGATTCCCGAACGCCTTTTCCGGGCGTGTGCTGATCTCCAATTCGAAGGGGAATCCGAACAATCCCATCACGTCCTTGACGAACAGGAGGATCCCCTGGATCTCCGCCCGGAGTTGGTCAGGAGCGCAAAAGATGTGTGCATCGTCCTGGGTGAAACCCCTGGCCCGCAACAACCCATGACGCACGCCCGTCTTCTCGTGCCGGTGCACAGTGCCGAGCTCGAAATACCGGATGGGGAGATCCCGGTAACTCCTTATCCTGGAATTGAAGATCAGCATGTGCGCTAGGCAGTTCATAGGTTTGATAGCGAAGAGCTGCCCATCCTTCTCGGTGAAATACATGAACTCTTTATAATAGTCCAGATGGCCCGATCTCTGCCAGAGCTCGGCCCTGAGCATCTGCGGCCCAACGACCATCTCGTAGCCTCGAGCGAGGTGGGCCCTGCGTTCAAAATCCTCCAGGACCCATCGAAGCATGGCACCCTTGGGGTGATATATGACCAAACCTGCCCCTGCCTCGTCGCTGAAGCTGAACAGGTCCAGCTGCCGACCCAACTTTCGGTGGTCCCTGCGTTCCGCCTCCTCCAGCCAGTGCAGGTACTCTTCGAGCTGTTCCTGCTGGGGAAAGGCCGTCCCGTAGATCCGCTGAAGCATCTTGTTTCGCTCGTCGCCCCGCCAATAAGCCCCGGCCACCTTCATCAACTTGAAGGCCCTGAGCATGCCTGTGGATGGGACATGGGGCCCTCGGCAGAGATCCACAAATTCACCCTGCTCGTAGAGTGAGACCTTGGGCTCCTGGATCTCCCTCAGCAACTCCTCCTTGTAGGACTCCCCGCGCTCTCTGAAGAGGCTGAGGGCCTCCTCCCGTGACATCTCCAGGCGCCTCACGGGGATGTCCTTCGCGGCCAGTTCCCGCATCCTGGCCTCGATCCTGTCCAAGTCGTTCGGGGTGAAGGTCCCGTCGTAGTCGAAGTCATAGTAGAACCCATCCTCCACAGCGGGCCCTATGGTCACCTTGACATTCGGGAAGAGCTGTTGGACAGCCTGGGCCATGAGATGGGAGGTGCTGTGCCTGAGGATCTCCATCCCCTCCGGGGAGTTGCTATGCACGAACGACACCTCAGCCCCCTCCTCCACAACATGACTGAGATCCACAAGTCGACCGTCCAGGCGCGCGGCCACTACGTCACCGATCCCTCCATCCATGGAGGCTGCGAGATCCAAGAGGGTGGATCCAGCCGCGACCGTGACCCGCCTCCCGTCCTTGAGAGAGAGGTGCACTTCCCTCCGCGGATGATCCCCGGACAACACTCCTCCATTCACTTCCGATTCACCTTCCAACCTGGCCCTGGTAAAGGACCCTCCGTTGGCGAAAGGGGCCTCGGCCTCCCTCAGACATTTGACGGCCTGTCATAGATGCACTGAACCATTCCAGCGCACGGCAGAGCCCTAATAGGGCCCTTGCCACGAAACCCGAACCTGCCGTGATCTGCGAGGCTCACTTCCCCCAAGCCCGTATCAGGCCCCTATGCGTCGCTTTCACCTGGGACGAGGCCCCGAGCCTCGATCCAACATCCATGACAAAAAAATGGTAGGCACGGGCGGTTTTGAACCGCCGACTTCTACCGCGTCAAGGTAGCGCTCTCCCCCTGAGCTACGTGCCTACAGCGAGCCATCCCCGATGTTTAGGTAATTTCTTAGCAATCTTTTGGCAGATTGTCAAGGGATTCATAAGGGTTTGGTGAATTTGTCCAGGAACCTCTTGACTTTCTCCAAGGCATCTGAGGCCTCCTCCCCCTGAAACCAGTGGACCTCCGGTAAACGGCGGAACCACGTCATCTGTCTCTTGGCGTAGCGACGGGTGTCGCGCTTCATCTGGGTGACGGCCTCATCCAAGGAGAGCTCACCCCTTAGGTACGCTGCCATGTGCCTGTACCCAATGGCCTTCATGGATGGCAGATCCGGTCCGTACCCCAACCTCATCAATCCCTCCACTTCCTCCAAAAGCCCGTTGGCCATCATCCCATCGACCCTGGTGTCGATCCTCGAGTAAAGCGCCGACTTGCTCATGCTTATCCCCAGGTAAATGGCATGATATCTCTCCTCGCCAAAACCGTGCCTCCTCTGATGTACGGATATGGGCACCCCGGTCCTATGATAGACCTCCAGCGCCCTCACGATCCGCACCACATCCCTCGGGTGGATCCTCCGGGCAGCCTCTGGGTCGAGCCTTTGGAGATCCAAGTGCAGGGCCTCCACCCCCCGCTCCTCGACCTCGTGCCGAAGTGCATCCCTCAGGAGGTTGTCCCCGTCAGGCCCCTCGAACAACCCTCGGTGAAGGGCACGGATGTAAAGACCTGTCCCCCCGACGATCAAGGCCGTCCTGCCCCGGCCGTGGATATCCGCGATCGCCCTGTCTGCCAAATCCTGAAACATGGCCGCGTTGAAGGTCTCATCAGGGTCCACCACGTCCAACAGGTGATGGGCAATCCTTTGACGCGCCTCCAGTGACGGCTTGGCCGTGCCCACGTCCATATGTCGGTATACCTGCATGGAATCCGCGCTGACGATTTCCCCTCCCAGCCTCTCCGCCCAGTCCAAAGCCACACCGGTCTTCCCCGAGGCCGTAGGACCGACGAGGATCACTATGGGAAAGCGAGGGGGGCCTTTCCTCAGACCTTGGTGAGACATCAAGCCCTCCCGAAACGCCTCTCCAACTCGGCCCACGAGATCTCCACCATGGTAGGCCTTCCGTGGGGGCAAAGGCCTTGGGCCGGACTCCTCCTGAGGTCCTCCAGGAGGGCCATGGCCCGCTGCCCGTCCAAGGGGTCCCCCCCCTTGACGGCCCCATGGCACGCCAAATGGGCCAGGATTCGGCCTTTGAGCTCTTCCCACTCCCCCTTCCAGGACCCTATCTCCAGGCCCTCTGTGAGGATCTCCCTCAAGAGTTGCGATGCGCCTGCAGGGTTCATCCATGGGGGCACTGCACGGATACGCCAAGAGTTCCTTCCGAAGGGTTCGATCTCCCAGCCCAGGTCCCAAAGGGTCTCCCTGATCTTCTCCAGGAGTCCCCCAAGGTCTGAGTCGAGCTCCACGACCTCATCCCACAGTATGCCTTGGCTTCGAGGGGCTTGAACCGACTCCAGCCGTCCCTGGAGCCGTTCGTATAGGACCCGCTCATGGGCGGCATGCTGATCCACGAGCAGGAGCCCGTTTGTACCTGAGAAGACAAGGTATTTCCCCCCGATCTGACCAAGGAAATCCACGCTGCTAGAATTCCACCGAAATGAGCCTTCGAAGAGGGCACCTTGTCTATTTGGAGTGAGCCCTCCAAGCCCCAAACCCTCGGCCACCTGAGGGCCAGTCCCCTCGTCTTGC
>FWPV01001107.1_pt1 | contig 31175 bp, 27 predicted proteins | sample 2228371 | NCBI WGS metagenome assembly FWPV01 (sample SAMEA103939776, study PRJEB20133) | metagenome | reverse complement strand
CCCGACCTTGGCGATCACCCACACCGCATGGATGATGCCCGGCAGATAGCCGAACAGGGTCAGGATGATGTTGATCCAGAAGTGCTTTCCGATGCCCACCTGGAGGAACACTCCAAGGGGAGGTAAAAGCACCGCCAAAAGAATTCTCAGAAAATCTTTGGCTCCTTCAGACATAGATGCTCCTTTCCAGGGACACTGTCACAAGGTGATGATATGGCCCTCGCGGTGGTGAAAATCGGGGTGAGCGGCGCAATGCTTCAAAGCCCAATAAGAAATATCGCCGTCCACCTGCTTAACGACGGCGCTGATGCCTATTTTCAGCGGTTGATGGCAGTCGACGATTTTTTGCAGGCCCACATCCAGTGAAAGTGCCAGACCCGTGCTCATTTTTCGAACCGTGAACGGGAGTCCGGTGAAGCGTGGCTCGTTCCGCATGCCTCGACGATAGTCGGTGAAGCGGTAGACATTCCAATGACCCGACGGCGCCATGTTGAATTCCCAGTATGCGGGGGCATCGCCGCGGGCCAGGAACAATTCCAGGCAGGTGTCCCGCCATAGCTGATCGCGGCGCTCCGGATGGCGGCAAGACGCGGGTATGGAAAGCCCATCCACATTTCCCTGAATCAAGTAGTCCAAAATAATCCTGTCCCCATGGCGGGCAATGTCACCCAAAACGCGCAACTGCGGCACAACAGCCGGTCGCGCAAATGGCTGGAGGTGAAAGCTGCTCTGTTTCATCGCGTGTTCTGAATCAGTGCCTGAATTGCTGCCGCCTGCATTCCGATACTGGCGCACAGTTTAAACTGAACGAGGGCCCGGTGAAGATTATGTTCGCTGTGGTTGACTTTGAAGTACACGTTGCCCTCCAGGTAGTCGGTAAGAAATCTTAAACCGAGCTCAAAGGCAATGATGCGCGTTGCATGGTAAATGTATGGGTAGTCGCTGGCGGCAAGGAATTTGTCTGCCATTGAAAAATACCCTTGCAGGATGGCACGGCAGAACTCCAGGTCGAAGTAGACCTTTTCCCACTGTTCGGTCTCTTCTCCCAGAGGGTTGCAGCAGGAGCGCAGACAGTCACCGATGTCGTACTGGATCAGGCCGGGTTTGACCGTATCCAGATCCACCATGCCGACGGCTTGTCCGGAGTCGCTGTCGATCATCACATTGTTGACCTTGGGGTCACCGTGAATCGGGCGCAACTGGAGTTTACCCTCGGCCCTGGCTTGCTCGAGGACATGTGCCGCACCCCTCTGCCGGCGCACGAATTGTGAACAATAATCAACTTCCCGGGATTCCCGAGGTGGCTTTTCCCGCCGGACGTCGTCGTAGTGCTGCAGGTAGCGGGGTGTGATGTGAAAGCCCGGCAGCGTGTCCGCAAGCTTGTCCAGGGGCAGGTCGTGCACCATGTGGTGGAAGGTACCGAGGGCCCGGCCTACTTCGCGTGCGTGTCGTTCATGCTGCACGGTATCGAAAGCGAGTGCGCCGCCGATGAAGCTGAGCGCACGCCAGAACGAACCGTCCTCGGCAACCAACAGATCCTGGCCGTGGCGAGTGCGCAGAACGCGGGGCAGTTGCCAGCAGCCTCCTGCTTCAAGTGGCGCAGCGGCCATCCTTCGCTCAACGTGCTCGGTAACGCAGCGCATATTTTGCATGACCAGTTCGGGTCGGTGGAATACGCGGGTGTTGATGCGCTGCAGGATGAAGTGATCGTCGTGAGGCGCATCGACAGTCACGAGGTAGGTATCATTGACGTTTCCGTTGCCAAGCTCCTGGATGCTCTCGATAAGTTTTCCGCCTGGTTGAAAATGCTCTGCAATAACGATCAATGAATTCAAGAGCTGCATCTTCAGGTTCACCGATCAAATTTCGTAACTCGCAACCAAATTAAAAGCCTCTGCGGGAAGGATAGGCCGCTCAGTAATCAAAGGTGCGTACCACAAAAGCTGCCATTTCCGCCCGGGTAACCGAACCTTCCGGGCAATACTTGAGCGGGTACGCCGAACAACCGGTGGTGACCTTTTCCTGATATATTTCGTCGATCCAGGGGCTCGCCCAATAATCTGCCGGCACGTCGGTGAAAATGTCCATCGGTGCGGGCGGTTGATAGCCGCCCCCATATTTTGCCCGCAGCAACAGGACCGCCATTTCCGCCCGCGATACGGGGCTGAGTGGGCAGTACAGGAGGGGAGCGCTATTGCAACCCTGAGTGATGCCGTCCCAGTAGGATTGCTCTATCCATCCGCAGGCCCAGAAGCTTGTCGGTACGTCTTCGAATATTCCTTTGGGTTCGGGCGGTTGATAGCTGCCGGTATATTTGGCACGCAGCAGAAAAACCGCCATTTCCGCCCTGGTTACAAGATCTTCCGGACAGTAACGATCGTTGCCGCAGCCCTGGGTGATTCCCGCCTGATATAATTTTTCTATGGAGTCATAGGCCCAGTAGGAAGGGGGGACATCCACGAAAGTGCCCCCGGGATGCCATTGCATCCATTCGGTGATGTTGTGCTGATTAGCGGCAACCAACCGTGTACCGCCATTGACGTTGATTTCGCCGAAGGTATGGATGGCCACCACCCGGCGGCTGTCAAGATAAACCGGGCCTCCGCTGTTGCCGCCGGAGGTGTCCGCCGTATAGCGAATGATGCGATCGCTGATATCATACACACTGCTGGAAGATCGCCACATGGTCTGGCTGTTGAATTCGCTTTGAACCTGAAGAGGGTATCCGACCACATTGATCCAGTTGGGGGTGGCGTCGAACTGTACCGGCATGAAGGTCGATATGGAGCTGAACGGTTTATCAAACATGACCGCCCCGTAGTCGTAGGCAAACCCGCCACCTGCCAGATACGCGTTGTTGGTGTGCAATTCCGCGGCATACGTCTGCCCGTAGGGTCGGTACACGGTACCTCCCGGATACGCCTGGTACTGGCCCGGGGCCAGCAGAAAATCATAGCTCCAGCTGAAAAGGCCGGCATCGTAGACGTTGTGTCCGGCGGTGAGGGCCACGTAGGGGGACACCAGAAACGCCGTCCCTCGATACCTCAAACCCAGGTTGGAAAAGCTGACATAGCACACGGTGTTAAACGGATAGATCTGGGTGTTGTCAACCCGCATGCGCTCGTCGGAATTGACCGTGTTTTCAAGGCTCAGGAGCTCAACGGCGGAGCGCTCAGCGGTTTTTTTTTGAGGCCCGGGAGTTGCCTCCAGTTTGTGAAAGACGTCCGCTTCCGGTTGCAACGGCGGATTGACCCTCTCGTCCGAAACTGGAGGAGTTACCGCAGGAAGGTTTAAACTGGGGTCGGAGGGAGGCAGAGTGATCATCCGGTCGGGATCCGCAACAGTTTCTTTCCATGTCTCGGAAGCGCTCAACAGAATCTGCGCGTCCTGTCTTGACAGAGGGCCGAGCCGCGGCTGAACGACCACAATACAAACTCCAGCCCCACCGTTGGCCGCCACAACATCGTATTCGTGCCAGCGGTAAAATTTTTTCTCGATGTACTGGACCACGACACGATCGGGTCTCAACCGGCTTATGCCGTCCGGGCATTCGGTGAGGGAAAGATGCTCAAGCGGTATCAATTTCCCGGCTACCGCAGCGGCGAGCTCCTGCAAAGCACTGTTCTGAGCCTGCAAGGAAGCGCCTGCCAGGCAACTGAGGAGCACCAGGAGGATGGCCAGTGACACACGAGCTACAAACGACGATTTTCTCGATTGAATTGCCATGATGGCTCCTGAAGGCCATGTCGTAAAGTGTAAGGGTTCGCTTTCATTGCGCAGTCTATCGGCGAAAACAGGGGATTTATAACAAATGAGAACAAGAATGAGAATCACAATCGTACCCGCTGTTGGTTACGTTTGCCCCTTGTCGATGCGTCGATTTATATCTATATGGTACGCTCCGACCGTTTCGGAGGAAATTGAGGCGCGCTCTCGGACTGAACGAAAATAACCGCCAGGCATAAGGAAAAGGAAATAAAAATGAGTGCAGTAAGGCTGTACAAGCCTTTTGAGAGAATGTTCAAGGGTTTTTCCATCCGTTCCATATTAGTTAACTGCGGGTTGATCATTGCCGGTTCCATCATATTTGTGACCGGAATGAATTCCGTGCTGGTACCTCAGAAGCTCCTGAGTGGTGGCTTGGTCGGTATATCGCTCATTGTGCACTACTTGATCCCGTCCCTTGACGTTGGACTGGTCTATTTTGTTTCCAATATTCCTCTGCTCCTGCTCGGATGGTTGCACGTAAGTCGCAGGTTCATGTTGTACACCATCTTTGGAATGGCCTTTTTCTCTCTGGTGGCGAATCTGATCCGGCCTCCCGCAGTGGATATTCAGGATCCCATGCTGGCGGCGCTGTTTGCGGGAGTCATCTGCGGGGTCGGCGGGGGCGTCATCCTCCGCTCTCTGGGCTCCGCAGGAGGTTTGGATATTCTTGCGGTATACACGAATAAACGATGGGGCCTGCGCCCCGGGATCGTCATTATGGCCAGCAATGCTCTGGTGCTGCTTGCCGGAGCTCTCTATTTCAATATCGAGCTCGCTCTCCACTCGTTGATTTTTGTGTACACCAGCAGCCGGGTGATCGATGTGATACTGACCGGATTCAACCGGCGCAAGGCTCTACTCATCGTGTCCAAGGAATCTCACAAAATTGCCGACGACATCCTGTTCCGGATCAACCGTGGGGTCACTTACCTGAAGGGGAAAGGTGGATACACGGGCGAAGACAGTGATGTCATTTTTACCGTCACCACGTTGACAGAGCTGCCGAGGATGAAAGATATCGTCTATGGTATCGATCCCGAGGCGTTCATGGTCGTCAACGACACCCTGGAAGTTCTCGGCAAGCGCCACGGAACCAGGAGGGTCTATTAGCCCGGCAATACCGTCTTGTGTGCTGCCGGCGGCAGGCCGGGAGGTCCTCGGCAAGTTGACGCGGCACGCTTCTCAGCCATGGCCGAGAAGGCAGGAATCCTGACATCACGAGCTTCCATGGATTCCTGCCGTTTTCTGGAGTTGCTGCCTCGGAATGAGGGGTTCGACGCATGCTCGCACAGTTCCCCGGGCTACGACCAGCTCCTGATGACTCGGCCGCCGGAATCTTTGATTTCGATGGAAATTGCATGATCGCCGTCCAGGCGATGAGTGGCGCAGGAAATTCACGGGTCGTAGGCACGTACCGCCATCTCGATTCGGTTGAGAGTGCCCTCGCTGATCTCTCCGTTCTTGATGAGAGATCGGGCGGCCTGGTTGACGCTCATGTTGATGGGCCCAAGATTGTGGGTGGTCCCCACAATCATGTTGGCGCGGGTGATGAGGCCGTTTTCATCCGTCGCATAGTCGTGGATGAGGGTGCCGCGCGGCGCCTCGAGGCAACCGACTCCACGGCCGGCTTTGGGCTCGACCTTGGCGCGAATGTTGGTGTCGGTAATTTCCGGGTCCTCGAGCAGTTCGATGGCGTGCTCACAGGCATACACTTCCTCGATCAGCCGCGCCCAGTGATAGAGCAGGGTCGCCTGGGCGGGTCTGCCGAATTTTTCCCGGAATTCCTCCAGCTCCGCCTGCGCGCGCGGGGTCGCCATTTTGTCCGCCACATTCACCCGGGCCAGGCAGTTGGAGCGATAAATGCCTCTGGGCTCGGCCAGGTCCAGGGAAAAACCCTCGTTCCAGCAGCGCGCATAGGGCAGCTTGCCGTAGGAATAGGGTTCGACGTGCTCACCGATGTAGTCGGCATAGTCCTGTGAATCAAATTCGATAAAGCTCATATCGGGCTTCATCAGGCGGATTTTGCCATCGTACAGATCGAGTGCGCCGTCGTCGTCGACGGTGCCGATGAAGCCGGTCTTGATCGCCCCGAGGGAAGTGATGGTGTCGAGGTACTTGGGAAATATCTCGGTTTTGGCAAAGTCGATGGTGAACAGTGCAAAGTCCAGCAGTTGATGCATCTTGGCCAGAAATTCTTTACGTTCCGCTTCCAGTAAAGGCTTGGAAAAACCGCCGACCACTCCGGCTATCGGATGAATGGCCTTGCCGGCGAACTTTTCCAGCATCATCTTCGCCATATAGCGCATCTGCACCACTTTTCTGGCCAGCTCCGGGTTGGCCCTGGCGATGCCGATCACATTGCGCACCGCATAGTCGCTGTCCGGACCGATGACAAAATCGGCCGCCGCCAGAAAGAAAAAGTGCAACAGCTTGTCTTCTGCATGTGAGATGGTTTGCATGAGCTCGCGCAGCTTGCGTCCGGCAGGGGGCGGCGTGACGCCGAAGCAGCGATCGACCGCCTTGTTGGAGGCCAGATGATGCTGCCAGGGGCAAATGCCGCAGATGCGATTGACGATCCGGGGTAGCTCTTCGGCCGGTTTGCCTTCCACAAATTTTTCGAAACCCCGCAGGGACATGATATGCACTTTGCTGTCCTGTACATTGCCGGCGTCGTCCAGTTGGATGGCAATGGACGCGTGCCCTTCGATGCGGGTGATGGGAGCTATGGTGATCGTTTGTGACATGTATCAGGACTCCTTTCCTTGCCTCGCGGGCCTTAGTAGCCGATGCGCTCCGGAAAACCTGAGAAGCGACGGGTGCTCGGGCAGTGAGCCGATTTCAATACCGTTCGATGCCAGTGCATTGAGCATATCCAGGAGTTGATTGCCATCCTGTTTGACCGGCCCGTAACAGCCGCGGCACGGAACTCGCGCCGCGATGCAGCGCGGCGTCGTCTTATCCCCGCCACAGCCCGCCCGTGTGACCGGCCCCATGCACAGAAGACCCTGTTCCAGCAGGCAGCGCATCTTATCCAAAGGCTCCTGCGGCGAGCCATAATGAGGCGCCTGCAGAAAGCGCCTGAGCTGTTTCAGCTGGCCCTTGCCCGCGCGCATCGTCGGGCAGGTGTCACAGACGCTGCGGGCGGGCAGGACCGGCGTCGTCCCTTCGAGTAGAGCCGCCAGAGCCGCATAGACATGGTCGGGATGCGGCGGGCAGCCGGGCAGGTAGATGTCCACTTTGATTTTTTCATCCAGAGCGTAGCAGGCATCGAGGCAGGCAGGCACTCCGTCGTCCGGCCAGTGATCCGGCTTATCCGTCGTTTCCGTCGAATAGTAGCGCTCGAGCACGGCGTCCGTGTGGTAGGCATTGGTCAGAGCCGGGATGCCGCCATGCGTGGCGCAGGTGCCGAGGGCAGCGATAGTCCGGCATTTGGAGCGCATCTCCTGGGCCACTTCGAGATGTTCTTCGTTGCGAATGCCGCCGCTGATGATTCCAACGTCCGCCTCCGGTATCTCAATGTGCCGGCCGTCTCCCAACTGTCCCAGGTACTTGTGGTCGAGCAGCACCGGGATGTGCACAAACTCCGCTTTGTCGAGGATATCGAGCAGCCGCTGCCCCATGTCGACGATGGCTATTTCGCAGCCGGAACAGGAGTTGAGCCACTCTTCTGCAATTTTTGCCGTCATGTGACGACCTCCATTGTATGAGAATTCAGAATTCAGCAGTCAGAATTCAGCAGTCAGAATTCAGAATACAGACCCGTCGTGGCGCGATTCGTGGGGAGCTTTCAGAACACGAAGCGCTCACGACTTTACCGTCACTCCCTTTTTCACCAGTGCGTCGCGGTTTCGCTCCGCTTCATCTTTCTTTCGTTCGGACCATTCCAGGATCATTTTCAAGACGTGTCTGGAATGGTGGGGATCGTCCGGGTCGCGATACTCGTCGATGACTTCTTCCTTGGCGTTGGCGTAGATGGCTCTGCCGAGCGGCGAACGGATGATCACCGTGGTCCAGCCTTGGGGCGCCCCAATGCCGCCGAACGAAATGTCGGCATATTCCCCCGAATAATCATCGCAGTAGCGACAGGCATAGCGTTTCATGAAGGCCAGCCGGTCCAGGGGAATGGTCTTGACTGTGCCATCTTGCAGGTGAATTTTGAGGTTTCTCTTGATGTTGATCTTGCGCACATCGTCCCAGTTGAAGTTGCCGATCTCCTCGAGCTGTGCCGCCTGTTCCGGGCCGAACTCGAAGTTGCCGGAACAGAAAAGCCCGAAGTGGTAGCGGATGGCATGGGCGGGCACCACGCCGAGTGCTTCCATTCTGCGCAGGGCCTTGATCTGGCAGGGCGTGCCCACAAACGCCACGCGATGCAGCCCAAATTTGGCCATGGGGCCGAGCTCCAGGATGGAAGGGACATAGGTCGAATAATGATCGCTGAAATGATGCATGCCGGCAGAGGTGTCAAAGTGAAACCCGGCGGCCTCGATGATTTCCTCCCGCGACCGGGCGAGCCACGGTTCCCGCTGAAACGGTTCGGTCTGGCGGGTGACGATAGCCCCATCGATGAACCCCAAATCGAACAGGTGAACCAGCAGTGCCGTCACCACGCCGCCGTCGGTGGCCACCTCGCGGATTTTCGGGTCGCGCGCGCGGGCCACCCTGGTTTCCAGAACTCTACCGATCGGTTCACTCCAGGAGGCGACTTTTTTCTGTTCTTCATCAAGCTCATGGATTTCCGGACAAATGAGGTAGCACAGGCCGCACTCGATGCACTTTTCCATGTCCTTGAAACGCGGTCTGCCGTTTTCATCCAGTTCCAGTGCGCCGTAGTTGATGGCCGTGCAAAACGTTACGCAGCCGCCGCAGTGGTGGCACAGCCCAGGTTTTTGGACTTCCTGGATCAAATTGAAAAATGTTTTGGTCATCGCTTTCCTCCCGCCTGTCTAAGCGCTCATGGCTTTGGCCGGGCGCATGGGATTGGCACCCAGGGACCGGATCTTTTGCGTAAAATTCGTCACGACCTCGGCGAATCTTGGCGCCTCGGCGGAGGAAACCCATTGGATAGCGAAACGCTCGGAATCGATTCCGAGATTTTCCAAAACGATCTTGATGGCATCGGCGCGGGCCAGGGCTTTGTTATTACCATCCAGGTAATGACATTCACCCAGGTGTCAGCCCATCACGATAACGCCGTCCGCCCCCTGGGTCAGCGCTTCGACCACAATGTCCGGGTGCACCATGCCGGAGCACATCACCCGGATGGGGCGCATATTGGGAGGATACTGCAGCCGTGAGACGCCGGCCAGGTCGCCGCCGGCATAGGCGCACCAGTTGCACAAGAAGCCTACGATGACAGGTTCGAAGTTGTCAGACATCGATTGCTCTCCTCATCGTTATAAGTGTGTGATCCACAAGGTTTGTCGTGAAAGGTCCTTCAAATCGCCTCGAGGGCGGAGTGCACCTGGGCCTTCAGTTGCCCCAGGGTGAACCCGTGCACATAGACGCCTTCCTTCGGGCAGGTCGCCTGGCACAGGCCGCAGCCCTTGCACAGGGCGCTGTCGGTCACGATGCGCTTATGCGTGGCCCCATCGCGCTGGTACTCCTCCAACTTGATCGCCCGATAGGGGCAGACATCCAGGCAAAGGGCGCAGCCGTCGCATTTTTCCGTGACGAAGGACTTGATGGCGTCCAGCTCCATGGTGGTCTTGGAGAGGATCACGTTGGCCCGGGATGCCGCCGCCTTGGCCTGGCCCACCGCCTCGTCGATGGGCTTGGGGTAGTTGCACAATCCCGCCAGGAACAAGCCGTCCACCGTCATGTCCACCGGGCGCAGCTTGGGATGGGCCTCATTGAGGAAACCATCCTCGTTCTGGCCGCACTTGTAAAGCTCCACCAGTTCGTGGTTGTCGTGCGGCACGATGGCTGACGCCAGCACCAGATAGTCGGCGGGGAGCTGGATGTCGCGCTGCAAAATGGGATCGAACACGTCCACGGCAAGTGCGCCGCCATTCTGTGACGCCTTCGGTTTGCGCTCCACCTCGTAGCGGATGAAGATGACGCCCCGCTCGCGCGCTTTCACGTAAAGGTCCTCCCGTTCACCGTAGGTGCGCACGTCGCGGTTCAGAACATAAATGTTCATGTCCGGATTGAGCTCTTTCAGCTTCAACGCGCTCTGCACCGAGTGGGTGCAGCAGACGCGGCTGCAGTAAGGTCGCTCCGGCTCGCGGGAGCCGACGCACTGGATGAAGACCACGTTTTGCGCCGTTTTCACCTGCGCCGGATGGTCCCTCAGTTCGGCGTCGAAATCGAGATGGGTCATGACCTTCGGGTGCTGACCGTAGAGGTATTCCGTCGGCCTGTGCTCTTTGGCCCCGGTGGCGATGACGGCAGCCCCGTAAGTGACCGCGCGCATCTCGCCGTCGATTTCGACCTTGCTGACAAAATTGCCCACCGACCCGATGCAGGTCTTGATCTGCGCGTTCTTGTAGACGGTGATGCGCGGATGGCCCTCGACCTGGGCGATCATGTCTTCGAGCAGCGGCCTGAGCGGGGTCCCCCTCCAGGTTTCATTGATGTGCCAGGTGTTGCCGCCAAGCCTCTCGGTGCGCTCCAGCAGCACCACCTCGTGACCCTGATCGGCAAGGCTGATCGCCGCGGTCATGCCGGCCACCCCGCCGCCGATCACCAGCGCTTTCGGGTTGACCTTCACTTCGAGATTTTTCAGCGGATAGTTCAACGAAACCTTGGCCACCGCCATGCGCACCTGGTCCTTGGCCTTCTCTGTGGCGCGCTGCGGGTCCTTCTGATGAACCCAGGAATTGTGATTGCGGATATTGGCCATCTCCAGCAGGTAGGCATTCAAACCGGCCTCCCGCAGCGTGTCCTGAAACAGTGGTTCATGGGTTCTCGGTGTGCAGGCTGCCACCACGATTCGGTTGAGCTTGTGGCTCTTGATGATGTGTACGAAATGTTCCTGGGCGTCCGTTGAACAGGAAAACAGATTGTTTTCCACGTGGACCACGTAGGGCAGGGTGTGCGCATAATCGACCACCTGCTTGACGTCAACCACACTGGCAATATTGATGCCGCACGAACAGACAAAGACTCCTACTCGTGGCTTTTCACCACTCACATCATGTTCGGGGGGATAGGTTTTTTGCCGGGTGAGCGTCCCCCTGGCGGAAACCAGCGCGCGCGATGCTTCTGCCGCTGCCGCCGAAGCTTCCGTTACGGCGCGGGGAATGGCCTTGGGAGACTGCATGGCTCCGGTGACGAAGATGCCCGGTGTGGTGCTGGTGACCGGGTCAAAGCTGCTGGTCGTGACGAACCCATGCTGATCCAAGGCGAATCCGATTTTTTCAGCCAGCATCCGGACGTCCTCGGACGCCTCGATGCCGGTGGAAAGGACCGCCAGATCAAAGTTTTCGATGAAAGTTCGACCATCTTCCAGGCAATAGGAGATGTTCACACCGATGTTGTTCCTGCCTCCCTCGATGGTGTGCGGACGGGCGCGAACAAAACGGATCCCTTTCCCTTTGGCGTCTTCGTAATAGCGTTCGAATTCCTTGTTGTGGCTGCGGATGTCCATGTAAAAAATGGTCTGCTGCAACTCCTTGTTCGCGGTGTGCTCGGCTGTCACCAAGGCTTGCTTAATGGCGTACATGCAGCACACACTGGAGCAGTAGCTGTGAGTGGTGCGGCTGCGATCGCGCGAACCGACGCACTGGATCCAGGCGATCTTTTGCGGCTCCTTGCCGGTGGACGGCTTCACCAGATGACCCATACACGGCCCGCTGGCCGACAGCATACGCTCGTATTGCAGGCCGGTGACCACATCGGGGGCGTGCTGGTAAGCAAAATGATCATATGGAGTCGGATCGAACGGCTTATAACCGGCTGCCAAAATGATGGAGCCGACATTGAAAGTGAAGATCTTCTCGGAGTCATGGAAGTTGATGGCGTGGGTCGGGCAAAATTTTTCGCACGCCCGGCATTTGCCGCGCGTGAGATACAAGCAATGTTGTGCGTCGATGGCGTACTTGAGGGGAACCGTCTGACCGTACTTGATGTAGGCCGCTTTCCTCTTGTTGATGCCCATGTTGTATTCGTCATCAACCTTTTTGGGGCATTTCTCGCTGCACTGGCCGCACGCAATGCATTTTTCCATGTCCACGTAACGCGGCTTCTGTCTGACCGTGGCGGTGAAATTGCCGGCTTCACCGGAAACATCGATCAACTCGGAAAGGGTCATCAGCTGAACGTTCAAGTGCCGACCGCACTCGACCAATTTGGGCGAGAGAATTCACATGGCGCAGTCGTTGGTCGGGAATGTCTTATCGAGTTGCGACATCACGCCGCCGATGCCGGTGCTTTTTTCTATCAGGTAGACATAATATCCGGACTCGGCCAGATCCAGGGTGGCCTGAATGCCGGCTATGCCGCCTCCCACGACCATGATCGACCCAACGGGCTGTTCCGCCATGAGTACCTCCTCACCAACAAAGTGTAATGGTTGAAGCCAAATTCAGCGCACTGTGCAACATCTGCCTGTAGACAAAGTGCAGACTACCCGACGTCAGCATTTGTCTCTTGACCTATCGACTCGATCTCTACCAGGATCTGCTTTTGAAGCCACTCACAACAAGCCTCGATTTGTTTCTCTACTGCAGGGGAAAGCCCCGGTTGCACCTTCTCGGGAATCTCCTTGACCTGCACCGCCAAAATGCGAATCTTGACGCCGCCAAGATTCTGCAGCTCGAGCAGAAGATTGACCGAAGGGAATTGATGCAGGGAAAAGTCGGTCTTCTTGGGCAGGGGCATATCTTCGATGGACAATTCAAACAGTGCACCCGGTTCGCGGCCCGGCTGACTCACTGCATCAACTATGAAAATGCAGGAGGGTTTCGGTTCGATCAGCGCCAGATCGAACAGGTAGCTGCCTATGCCGGTTCCCACATCTGCCGCTAAAACAGATGGGGGCAACGGATAGTTTTTTTGCAGGGCTTCAATGACCTTGGGGCCAAATCCATCATCCCCAAAAAGAGGATTGCCGCATCCGAAGACGACAATGGGGCTGTGAAGAATTTCTTTGATCAATACCTGGACCCCCATTTTCAGGTGAGGTCGTTACCCATTTCGACATGCGTCGGCCGTTGCTTCCTTGGGGTTGCATGCCGGGTCGCAATGATGCCGGTGGCTGTTCAACATCAAGCGCCAAATTCAGGTCACATAAAGTGGCAGCGGCCGTCCGCCCGCACTGCGGTGCAAACCGCATGGCTCCGATTGCCACACCTCGGGGTGATCCTGACGCTGTCCAGTTAGCTTATAGAAACAACGCTTGACCATGTCAACGACAATAAAGCCAAGTATGTGCGAGGCGTAGGTTGTGACGCAAATAGTTGACAATGGTCGATTCGGGAAAGCGTACAATTGAAGCTGCATTCCCCGATCGGTGCCAGGCGGTTGATCGAGAGGTGACCGATCATCATGCACCTTTTTATGAACCGCAAACCCGGTGCAAAGGACGCCGGGCTTTGCAGAGGTTGAATCCATCAGGGAGGACCCTTTGCGTGTCTTTCGTCGCTTCACGGTGCACCACTGCGGTGCTCGGTTGCGGGTTTACCGGCGGTGAGGAAAATGAGAAGAGCGCACGGGCCCCCTGTAATATGCTGGATTCTTCAATCCGACTTTTGTATGCTGCTGCCGCTTGCTGAATGCGGCTTGCAGGTGTACCCCCTTTGCCCCGTTCGTGACCGATTGCGAAATTTCAGCCTGAAGCTGCAAGGGCCCCAGTCGGAAAGTCTGCACGACTGTTTTGGAGAGTTCGGAATACAAGGAGAGAAGTGATGTTCGAGATGCCTGCAACAGGATTCAGGGTGCGAAATGGGCGACCGAGTGCCGTCACACCGAGGCAAGGGATCGCCAGATGGTTGATTCGCACTGCGGCTGCCCTGGTTATCGTTGCCGTAAGCGCATTGCACGCCCACGCCTTCAGTAGAATCATCGTGTTTGGCGACAGCCTGTCCGATTCCGGCAACGTGTATTTTGCTACCGGTAAATTGATCCCGGCCGCGCCGTATCATGAGGGGCGCTTCAGCAACGGCCTCAATTACGCCGACCTGCTGGCGTCAAATCTTGGTCTGAGCCTGAGGCCCGTTCTAGATGGCGGCACAAATTACGCGGTCGGGGGCGCTAAAACAGCTTCCTTCCCGGATCAGCTTCCCTATAATTTTCTCTCCCAGGTTGCGATGTTTCGCAGTCAAATTGCTTTGGGCACTACGGAAAAGCCTGATGAGGACGCCCTCTATGTTGTCTTTATCGGGTCAAACGACATGCTGGATGTTGTTCCCGAAGCACTCGACGATCCGGCCAATCAAGCAGCCATCGTCGGGGCGGCGGTCGAGGAAATTGTGGGAGATATTGAAAAGGGCCTGCAGGGTATCAGGGATGAAGGCGCGGTCAATATCCTGGTCCTTTACCTGGCCAACCTGGCGAGGACCCCCCGTTATGTGCAGAAAGAGGCTGCCAGCCCCGGGACGTTCGCTGTGGTAACGGCGGCCACGCTATCTTTCAATCACGCTCTGGATGACATGCTCGATTCCTTTTCCGATCTCAATATCATTCGCTTCAATACTTTTGAGCTTTTCGAGCAGGCCATATCCAATGGGGCAACTCTTGGTCTGACCGACGTAATCACTGCATGTTACACCGGAGACGGCAGCTTTATGGGAGGTGGCACCGTCTGTTCGGATCCGGCCGGTTATGCCTTCTGGGATACCATTCATCCCTCTGCGCGCTCCCACTCCATTCTGGCACAGGAATTAAACATTACGCTCCATGGCTGGTTTGGGGATGTCTGCTCGTTCTACTGGGCCTACGACCACATTCAGAAATTGAGCGCTGCGAACGTCACCAGGGGCTGCGGCAACGGTTTTTACTGTCCTGAAGATCTCGTCACACGGGCCGAAATGGCTGTATTTATCGAGCGGATCATCAAAGAGGACGCGTTTTTGCCGCCCCCGGCGGTCGGCATCTTTGTTGATGTTCCGACGGATTACTGGGCCTCCGCCTGGATCGAACAATTTTTTCAGGACGGCATAACGGCCGGATGCGGAGAGAATACATTGCAATATTGTCCTGAACAGCCTCTGACGCGGGCGGAAATGGCCGTTTTTCTGTTGCGCGCCAAACATGCCGGTGGCTATTCTCCCCCCGAGCCCGGTGGGATATTTGCCGACGTCCCGAAGGATTACTGGGCCGCCGGCTGGATTGAACAGCTTTACCTTGCAGGCATCACCACCGGATGTGGAGAGAATCCCTTGCGGTATTGTCCGGATGACGAGGTCACACGAGCTCAAATGGCGGCCTTTTTGGTGAGGACTTTTGGACTGTGAGCAACTGCGCGACGGCAGCGGATCCCTTGGCTGAAGTGCGCGCTGCATGCCGGCTGGTTGCCGAGCGGGCGGAGCAGGTAACAATCAACCGGCCCGCCGTTGCGGCATACGTGCAAGCGCTGCCTCTGGAGCAGGCAGCGCTTCCCGCTTTGGATGCCGAGGCGCATTACGTTGGGTTCGGGGATGATACGGTGGCGTTCCTTGTGACCCTGGATGCCATCAATTTCGGTTCGGGATATTTCCCGCATTTGCGTAAAAAACCGAACCGATCCGGCTACTTCACCATAGCCACGGCACTCACCGAGTTTTACCGGAACCACGGTCCACTGTCGGCCCGACAGTTGGTCCGGCTCAGCCCGGAAGATTGCGCCCGGATATTTGGGCAGGATTTGAGCAATGAGCCCGTTGCCGAGCTGATGCGGCTTTTTGCGTCAGCCCTCAATGACCTGGGCAGGTACCTGCTGGATCGATTTGCCGGCAGCTTTATCCGTCTCATCGAAGCTGCGGCGGGATCTGCCGCCAGGCTGACCAAACTGCTCACAGAGATGCCGTTCTTCAATGATGTGCTGTCCTATGATAAATTGCGTGTACCGTTCTTTAAAAGAGCGCAACTCACCGCCGCGGATCTCGCCATCGCCTTCGAGGGTAAAGGGCCCGGGCGGTTCAACGATTTGCAGCGGTTGACCCTATTTGCAGACAATCTGGTCCCGCATGTGCTGCGGGTCGATGGACTGTTACTGTACACGGAGCAGCTGGCTGCGAGAATTGATGCGGCACAGCTGATCCCGCGTGGTTCCAAAGAAGAAGTGGAACTGAGAGCTTGTGCCCTGCATGCGGTGGAACTTATGGTTGCCGAACTGACCCGTGCGGGGCGGGAGATCAGTCCCATGCAGCTTGACTATCTATTGTGGAATCGAGGACAGCAGCCGTACTATAAGAAAATCCATCCGCGTCACAGAACCAGAACGGTTTTTTATTGAGAGCATACGGCAGCCTAATGTGAACACCCGAAACGACAGAGAGACGGTGCATGGTGGTCAGGCTATTGAATGTGATATCCATTCTGATGAGTTTTCTCGGATTGCTGGTTCTCAGCTTTGGGGTATTTCTGGGTTGCATGGCGTACAGCACAAAGTCATGGCGGACCGCCGATGCATGGATCATCGCATCCGAAGTAGTTGAAGTGCGTACCGGGACCGGTTTCAGCTATCGGCCATCAGTACAATACAAGTACACGGTGAATGGGGAAGAATATACGGGGACCTCGATACGGTTCATCGACTTCAACCACTGGGACCGCGCCGCTGCCCTGCGGGTCATTGAGCTCTTTCCCATGGGAAAGAGAGTGGAGGCCAGGTACCACAGGAACTACCCGAAAATGACGGTGCTTGACCCCGGGGCTCATGCCTCGGACCTGCTGGTTCCCGTTGCGGGTATTGTGCTCATAGTGGCCGCTTTCACGCTCAGATATGTGCGCAAGCGGCTGTTGCGGCAGCAAAGTCAGTCATCATCGATGGCTTCTAACCCAACTGCCATGAGATAGCCTCTTGCCCGCTCCGCTTTTGGATAGCGTTTGACCAGTCGCCAGAAGTTGCTGCTGTGGTTCGGTTCCAGCAAATGGCACAATTCATGGATCAACACGTAGTCCTGGACGAACCTCGGCATGGCGGCGATCCTGTGCGAGATGCGAATGGTGCCGCGGTTGTATGTGCAGCTGCCGAGACGTTTCTCCTGATTACTCACCCAGCGGATGGACTCCCACTTCAGTTGGCCGTCAAAATACAGTTGATTCAACGTTTCGGCCCGCTCGAGCAGTTCTTCATTGTCCAGGGTGGCGGCCTTTTCCCGCCGCACCAAACGCTTCTGCAAATGTTCAATGTGCGGTTTCAATTGCTCGTCGGACAGGTGCGCCGGTGCAAGGATTTCAAGCACCCCATTGACGTTGCGTGCCTGCACCGTCTTCTTGCGCCTGGCGCTGCGGGTAATGCGTATTTCCATGATCTCACCAACCTGTTTGCTGTCTCGCTCGACACTCAACCACTTTCCGTCGTGCCGCATGCCGTGCCATGATCATCGCAGGGTGCCCGGTTTGCTTTTCCACAGGAATAAATTCAGTGCCCGGGTCTGCCCTTGTTTGTCCAAGGCCGATCCTTATACCCGGCTTGATTCAAACGCAACCACAAATAACACCTGAAGACCGGTAACTCTCATTTTGCACACGGACATACGGCACGGTGGGTCAAGTCATGCGGCACGCGGGGCAACCCACCATATTCTGCAAATTTTCATTGATTTTTTCGGCTCTTATGCTAAGTATTTCGTTTCTTTTGAAAATTATTGTGAGGCGAGGGGATCGCTCAGGGCGTGCGACGGATGGAAAATTCAATCACTTTAAAGCAATCGGCAGACTCATTTTTGGTTTATCTCGAACACGAGCGAGGTTTGAGCGCTCAGACCCTGCGGGCATATGCCGGCGATCTGGCGCAACTGCAGCACTACGCCGGGGAAAGAACCGGCAAGCGGCCGGTACTGATGACCGATATCACGCAGGATCTATTGCGTGGTTTTATCGCTTCGATGCACAAGAGCAGGGAAAAGACAAGCCAGGCGAGAAAGCTCTCCACGCTGCGCTCCTTTTATCGGTTTCTGAATGATCGAGGGACAGTCGAAGACAATCCGGCGGCTCTGGTCGCTCACCCGAAAATCAAAGCGCGCATTCCTTCTTTTTTGGGGGTCGATGAGCTGTTCCATTTTCTGGACGGCCTGCACCGCATGTGCCTGAGCCCCGCCGCTAGCTGGAGAAAATGGCGCAACCGGGCGATGTTTGAGTTTTTGTATTCCTCGGGTGTGCGGGTGAGTGAAATGGTGAACCTGAACGAGCATGACCTAGCGGATGTCGACGGCATGGTGAGAGTCCTTGGCAAGGGGAGCAAGGAGCGCATCGTACCGGTTGGGAAAACTGCATTGAAGGCCGTGAAGGAATATCTTGCCGTGTTGCAGCAGCAGTATCCGCAAGGGAGAGCGAGAACCGCGGCGCTTTTTCGGAACGCTCGTGGGGGAAGGCTTAGCGCCCGTTCGGTGCATCGCATCCTCCAGGCCGAGCTCAAGCGCTGCGGCCTCTGGCAACACCTCAGCCCGCATGGGCTGCGGCACAGCTTTGCGACTCACCTGCTCAATTCGGGTGCGGATCTGCGGGCCATCCAGGAGATGCTCGGGCACTCGGCGCTCTCCACGACACAACGCTACACACACGTCCATATGGACCAGCTCATGAAGATTTACGATGCGGCGCACCCGAGGAGCCGAAAACGGCCATAAAGCGGATCGATGCCGGGGCGTATGGGCGGATTGCAGACACTCTGGGAGACAGGTTTCATCATGACACAAAAACAAATGCACGGCACTACCATCCTTGCAATGCATAAGGACGGCCAGGTGGTCATGGCGGGGGACGGTCAGGTGACGCTGGGCGACACCGTGGTCAAGCATCAGGCCAAAAAAGTGCGCAAAATGTACCACGATAAAATTCTCACCGGCTTTGCAGGTGCTACGGCGGATGCCTTCACCCTGTTTGAAAGGCTGGAGGGAAAGCTGGAACAATATAACGGCAACCTCAAGCGTGCCGCCGTCGAACTGGCCAAGGACTGGCGCATGGATAGGGCTCTGCGCCGCCTGGAGGCGCTGCTCATCGCCGTGGATCGAAACGACTGCCTTATTTTGAGCGGCAGCGGGGATGTGATCGAACCCGATGACCACATTGCTGCGGTGGGATCCGGCGGATCCTATGCCCTGGCTGCCGCGCGGGCTTTGGCGGCCCACTCCCAGCTGTCCGCCCGGCAGATTGTCGAGGAGGCCATGCGGATTGCTGCATCCATCTGCATCTACACCAACAGTGAATTCACCATCCAGGAGCTATAGCCCAATGCAACAACCTCTTACGCCTGCGGAGATCGTAAGCGAGCTCGACAAATACATCATCGGCCAGAAGGAAGCCAAGAGAATGGTGGCCATAGCCCTGCGTAATCGCTGGCGCAGGCAGCAGGTACCGGAACCTCTGCGGGACGAGATCACCCCCAAGAACATCATCATGATCGGACCCACCGGGGTCGGCAAAACGGAGATCGCCCGCCGCCTGGCGCGACTCGCTCAATCGCCCTTTTTGAAGGTTGAGGCGAGCAAATTCACCGAAGTGGGGTATGTCGGCCGGGACGTCGAGTCGATGATTCGAGACCTGACCGATTTGGCGGTCAACATGGTCCGATCCGAAGAGATGGAGCTGGTCAAAAAAAAGGCCGAAGAGATTGCCGAGGAAAAGCTCCTCGATATTCTGCTGCCCCCCAAGCGCCAGACAGATTCGCGCGATCAGCAGGCGCTTCCCGAACCGGCTACCATTGAAGCCGCCCGGGAAGAAGCGACACAGGCCGACAGCACGCGCGAAAAGCTCAGGAAGCTGCTGCACAAAGGAGCTCTCGATGACCGTTATGTGGACATTGAAGTTCCCGACCGCAACTTTCCAAATATTGAAATCTTTGCGGGAACGGGCATGGATGACATGGACTACAACCTGCGTGAAATGATCGGATCCATGATGCCGCGCCGCACCAAGAGGCGTAAAGTGAAAATTCCCGAAGCTCGTGAAATCCTCATTCAGGAAGAGTCCCAGCGGCTCATTGACATGGATAAGGTGATGAAGACGGCCATCGAAAGGGCGGAGCATTCGGGCATCATCTTTCTTGATGAAATTGACAAAATCGCCGGGCGTGATGCCGCAGGGAAAGGACCCGATGTTTCGCGCGAGGGTGTGCAGCGGGACTTACTGCCCATTGTCGAGGGCTCCACCGTCACCACCAAATACGGCATGGTCAAGACGGATCACATTCTGTTCATCGCTTCGGGAGCGTTCCACATTTCCAAGCCGTCGGATCTGGTCCCCGAACTGCAGGGCAGGTTTCCCATTCGGGTGGAACTGCAATCCCTCAATAAGGAGGACTTCATTCGCATCCTTACCGAACCGGAAAACGCTCTCATCGTGCAGTACAGAGCGCTTCTGAAAACGGAGGAAGTGGAGCTTGAATTCAACGACGACGCCATCGATGAAATTGCCGGCATTGCCTATCATGTCAATTCCAGGACGGAAAATATCGGAGCGCGGCGGCTGCATACGGTGGTGGAAAAGCTGCTGTCGGACATTTCCTTCAACGCGCCGCAAATGAAGGGGCAAAAGATCCCCATCACACGCGAATATGTGCGCCAAGTGCTGCAGGATATCATTAGAGACGAAGATTTGAGTCGTTACATCCTCTAACACAGGTGGCAGGAACAGCAAACACTGCCCAGTCAAAGGCGAGGGGGACCATGATAGAGAAGGCTGAAATTCTTGTCGAAGCGCTTCCCTATATTCGTCGTTTTTATCAAAAGACCGTAGTCATTAAGTACGGCGGCCATGCCATGGTGGCCGACGCATTGAAGGAAAGCTTCGCCCAGGACATCGTCCTCATGAAATACATCGGCATGCATCCCGTGGTGGTGCATGGCGGCGGGCCGCAGATAGGAAAGATGCTGGAGCGCATTGGGAAAAAAAGCGACTTTCGCGCCGGCATGCGGGTCACCGATGCGGACACCATGGACATTGTCGAAATGGTTCTGGCCGGCAAGATCAATAAAGAAATCGTCAGCCTGATCAATCGCCACGGCGGCAAGGCGGTGGGGCTCAGCGGCAAAGACGGACAGCTGATCGAGGCGCGCAAGCTCCATCTTTTTCGCTACCAGGGTGACGATCAACCCCCGGAAATCATTGACATCGGGCTGGTGGGGGAAGTACACCGAATCCACACCGAGATTCTGCGTACCCTCGGCAACAGCGACATGATTCCCATCATTGCCCCGGTAGGGGTTGGAGAGAACGGGGAGACGTACAACATCAACGCCGATCTGGTTGCCGGACGCATAGCCAGCGCCCTGCAGGCCAAAAAATTGCTCCTCATGACCGACGTACAGGGGGTCATGGACGCACAGGGCGAACTCATATCCAGCCTGACCATTGCCGAAGCGGCTGACCTCATACAGGACGAAGTGCTGCGCGGGGGTATGATACCCAAGGTGCAATGCGCCATAGACGCGGTACAGGGAGGCGCTGAAAAGGTGCACATCATCGATGGCCGGGTTCCGCACGCAATTCTTCTTGAAATTTTTACCGATGCGGGTATTGGAACCCAGATTGTCACGCATTGAGGACATCAGATCAGAGAGGTAGAAAACTTTTTAATGGACGACATCCGATCATCATGCCAAAGGAATATCTGCAGTACCTACGCACGGCTGCCGGTGCTGTTTGTGCGCGGACAGGGCTGCCGATTGTGGGATGAAAACGGCACAGAATACCTGGATTTTCTCGCCGGCATCGCCGTTTGCAACCTGGGACACAGTCACCCGGAGATTGCTCAGGTTTTGTGTGACCAGGCCAAGCAGCTGATTCACGTCTCCAACCTGTTCTTTACCGAGCCCCAGGTGAAACTGGCCGCAGAACTCACCCGACTCTCCTTTGCCGACAAGGTGTTCTTTGGCAACAGCGGCGCTGAAGCCAATGAAGCGGCCATCAAACTGGCTAGAAAATACAGCCAGGACCGTCACGGCCCCGGGCGATTTCATGTCATCAGCATGAGGGGGAGTTTTCACGGGCGCACACTGGCAACCCTTTCAGCCACGGGACAGGAAAAGGTGCACAAGGGCTTTGAACCGCTGGTCGAGGGCTTCACCTTTGTTGATTTCAATTCAGTCGACGCCGTCCAGGCGGCCCTCACCGAGCACACCTGTGCCGTGCTGGTGGAGCCGATCCAGGGGGAGGGCGGCATCAACCTTCCCAAGCCTGGTTATCTGGCAGATTTGAAGGTCCTGTGCAAACGGCACGATCTGCTGCTCATCTTCGATGAAGTGCAGGTGGGCATGGGCCGAACCGGCACTTTGTTTGCCTACGAGCAGGAAGGCGTCACGCCCGATATCATGACGCTTGCCAAAGCATTGGGCAACGGCCTTCCCGTGGGAGCCATGCTGGCCTCCGACGAAGTGGCCCAAGCCTTTGCCCCCGGGACTCACGCCACCACCTTCGGCGGCACGCCCTTGGTCACTTCGGTGGCGTTGCGCGTGCTGCAGTTGATCTCACAGCCCGACTTTCTGGAAAGGGTGCGGCAAAACGGCGGTTATCTGAAACAGTGCCTGGCTGATCTGCAATCCAGGCATGCGTCGTTGATCAAGGATGTCCGGGGAAGAGGTCTGATCGTGGGCATGGAGCTTGACAGGCCGGGGCAACAATTTGTCGAGGCCTGCCTGAAGCGTGGAGTGATCATCAATTGTACTCACGACACGGTCCTGCGCATGGTTCCGCCCCTCATCGTGGAACGTCGGGATATTGATCGTCTGGTGAGCGTGTTGGACGAGGTTTTTCAGGAGGAGACGGCATGAAGCGGGATCTTTTGACCATTTTGGATCTTTCCGCCGACGAGATCCACTCCCTGCTGCTCAAGGCCGAACAGATGAAGAAGTCGCTTCAAAAGCGCCGTGACCACTTCAACGGCAACTTGCCCGGACGGGTACTGGGGCTGATTTTTATTAAGCCCTCCACACGCACCCGGGTTTCTTTTGAATCAGCGATGTACCGGCTGGGAGGCGACTGCATCTTCATGACCCCGAAAGAGACGCAGATTTCGCGCGATGAAACCCTGGCGGACACATCCAGGGTGCTGTCTCGCTACGTGGATGGCCTGGTCATCCGCACCTTCGCCCACGCAGACGTGGAAGAACTGGCCCGATTTTCCACTATCCCCATCATCAATGGTCTGACGGATCAGTTCCATCCCTGCCAGGTGCTAAGCGACCTGCTGACCGTCAAGGAAAAGCGCGGGAGCCTTGAAAATCTGCAGGTGGCGTGGGTTGGGGACGGCAATAACGTGGCTCATTCATGGATCAATGCCGCCGGTGTTCTGGGATTCAATCTGGTGCTGGCCTGTCCCGCAGGATACCTGCCGGACGAGGACGTTTTGCAGCGGTTTTCCGGGCACAACAGCATCCGGGTCATTCATGACCCCCGACAGGCTGTGGCTTCGGCGGATGTAATCTACACCGATGTGTGGGCAAGCATGGGACAGGAACGGGAGGCCGCCGAGCGCCGTCAAGTTTTCCAGCCCTACCAGATCAATGCGGACCTGCTGGCTGCGGCACCGCCCCATGCCATGGTGTTCCATTGCCTTCCGGCTCATCGCGGGGACGAAATCACCGATGAAGTGATTGACGGGCCGCAGTCCGTTGTTTTCGATCAGGCGGAAAACCGCATGCATCTGCAGATGGCTCTACTCGACTGGCTGCTTGGCGAAGCAAGCTGACCGATTCAAAGGAGATCGACTCAATCATGGGAATTCACAAAGCAGTATTGGCCTATTCCGGCGGTCTTGACACCTCGATTATTTTGAAATGGCTCATCGAAACCTACGGATGCGAAGTGATTGCCTTTGCCGCCGATCTTGGCCAGGGGGAAGAATTGGACGGCCTGGAGGCCAAGGCAAAGGCCACCGGAGCAGTCAAGGCACGCATTGAAGACCTCAGGGAAGAGTTTGTCAGAGATTTCGTTTTTCCGGCCTTTCGTGCCAATGCCATCTATGAAGGACAGTACCTGCTCGGAACATCCATAGCCCGACCACTGATCGCCAAACGACAGATCGAAATCGCCCGGGAAGAAGGGGCCGATGCCGTCAGCCATGGTGCTACCGGCAAAGGGAACGACCAGGTCCGATTCGAGCTCACTTATATGGCCCTGGACCCGAGCATCAAGGTCATCGCCCCGTGGCGGGAATGGGATTTGAAGTCGCGCACGGCACTGGTCGAGTTCGCCAGAAAGCACAACATCCCCGTGCCGGTGACTCAGGAAAAGCCCTACAGCAGCGACAGAAACCTGCTGCACATAAGCTATGAAGGGGGGATCCTCGAGGATCCCTGGCTGGAACCCGAAGCAAAGATGTTCACTCTAACGGTCGCACCACAGGACGCCCCCGATCAGCCCGAGGTGGTCGAGATCGAATTCGAGCGCGGCGATCCCGTAGCCGTCAACGGCGAACGTCTCACTCCCGCAGATTTGCTGCAGCGACTCAACGAACTGGGAGGAACGCACGGCATCGGGCGCGTCGATATGGTGGAGAGCCGCTTTGTGGGGATGAAATCGCGAGGGGTATACGAGACGCCGGGGGGAACGATCCTGCGCAAGGCCCACATGGCGGTTGAATCCATCACCATGGATCGGGAAGTGATGCACCTGCGCGATTGCCTCATTCCCCAATATGCGCGCATGGTTTATAACGGCTTCTGGTATGCTCCGGAAATGCGTCTCTTACAGAGCACGATGGATATGGCACAGGAAAATGTCTACGGTACAGCCAGGCTGAAGCTTTACAAGGGGAACTGCCAGGTGACGGGCCGCAAATCCGACCGCTCTCTCTACCAAACCAGTTTTGCCACCTTTGAGGAAGACGAAGTCTATCAGCAGAATGACGCCACGGGTTTCATCCGACTGCAGGGACTTCGGCTGCGAATCGAATCCCTGGTGCGCGGATAAGTGACCAGTTAAAGGAGAATTCTTTATTATGGCGGAAAAGCTCTGGCAGGGACGCTTCGATCAACCAACCAATAAGCTGGTGGAAGAGTATTCGGCTTCCATTCACTTTGACAGCAGGCTCTATCGCTACGACATCGAGGGTAGCATAGCCCATTGCAGAATGCTTGCCGAGTGCAAGATCATCACCCACGACGAAGCATCGCTGATCATCGAAAATCTGGGGGAAATTCAAAGAGAGATCGAACGCGGCAAACTGCAGCTGGAATCTTCCCAGGAAGATATTCATATGGCCGTCGAACAGCGCTTGATCCAAAAAATCGGCGAAGTGGGGGGCAAGCTGCATACGGCGCGCAGCCGCAACGACCAGGTGTGCCTGGACATGCGCCTGTACCTGCGCGACGTGCTCTGCCTGACGCGCACTCTGCTGCTCGATGTTCAGAAAACCCTGGTGCTCCTCGCCGAGCAGAACCTGGACGTCATCATGCCCGGCTACACCCATCTGCAACACGCTCAACCGATCCTGCTCGCACACTACCTCATGGCCTATTATGAAATGTTCGAACGTGACGACGCGCGCATGGCCGATTGTTATGGGCGCACCAATGTCCTGCCTTTGGGGTGTGCCGCGCTGGCCGGCACGACCTTTCCCATAAACAGGGAATTGACGGCCCAGTACCTTGGATTTCCAAAGATCAGTGCAAACAGCATCGATACCGTGAGTGATCGAGACTACCTGATCGAATTCAATGCCGCCGCCGCCATACTGATGTCCCACGTCAGCCGCATGGCGGAGGAGTTGATTCTGTGGTCGACCTCGGAGTTTGCTTTCATCGATATCAATGATGCCTTTTGCACCGGATCAAGTATAATGCCGCAGAAAAAGAATCCCGACGTGCCCGAGTTGATGCGTGGCAAGAGCGCCAGGGTTTTCGGCAATCTCATGTCGCTGCTGACTCTCACCAAGGCGCTTCCCCTTGCCTACAATCGTGATTTGCAGGAAGACAAGGAGCCGGTCTTCGATACGGCCGATACGGTTCTGAACACGTTGAGGCTGTTGGCAAAACTGCTGCCGGAAATTCAGTTCAAGCGCGAGCGCATGGTCGAGGAAGCCAGGCAGGGCTTTATTCTGGCAACCGATTTGGCCGATTATCTGGTGCACAAGGGAGTGCCGTTTCGCCGAGCGCATCACGTGGTGGGACAAATTGTGCAGACCTGCATCCAGAACTGTAAGAACCTGGAGGATTGCACCTTGGATGAATTGAAGAGCTTCCACAAGGCGTTTGGTCCCGATGTGTTTGCGCTGCTGGATCTTGCCAATGCCGTCAACCAGAGGACCTCCGCCGGGGGAACCGCTACTTCGCGGGTTGAAGAAGCCGTCCGCCTGGCACGGCAGGCATTGCAGGTGAAACAGGAACGGCTGGACGGCAAGTTCATCAAGACCAACGGCAAAATCTGAAATATCCTCTCGCAAGCCATATCAGGGACTGTATACATGCACGTAACGACAAGATTGACCATCCCTTGCAATGTTTTTGTCGCATTCACCATAGTATGCGCCGCAGCGCTGCTCGTTTCAGGCTGTGGAAAAAAGAGTGCGCCGCGCCCGATATTGCCGGCGGCACCGCCTGAAATCAAGAACCTGGAAGCACGTGTGCGCGCAACCGGCGTCGAGCTCAGTTGGTCGCTGTCACACTTGGACATGGAATCAGACGACGACCACGCTTATGGCCTGGCTGTGCTCAGGGCTCAGGTCCCCTGGGATAAGCGCAATTGCCTCGAATGTCCGGTCATGGCCCAGGAGGTTTTGCAGCGGCTTGAGTTGCCCCGCACGGATGCGGCGGCTGCACAAGATCACAAGATGACCTTGATCGATGCGCAGGTCATGAGCGAGCATGCCTACCGCTACCAGATTGCATTCCAGGATGACAAGGGTCGGGTCCTATCCCTGTCGAACCCAATCATAGCCAAAGTGCTTCCGCCTCCTCAGCCGCCGCTCGATTTCAAAGCAAACGAGCAGGACCAGGGCATTCAATTGCATTGGAAGATTCCGCGCAAGAATGTCGAGCAACAGACCATCGCTCAGGAGCTGCAGTTCGACGTTCAGAGACGTTCCCAGGAAGGGGCCTGGGAGAGCATTTCTCCGGCTCCGGTCAAGGGCAGTACCTTTTTCGATTCGGCGGTCGCCTCCAATCAACTCTATGATTACCGGGCGTTTTCGGTTCTTTCTTTCGAAGGGACTGCGATATTGAGCGAGCCGTCGCCCGTTCGCCGGGCAAAGGCCCCGGGAGCCCTGCCTGCGCCGCCGCCGGGAGCCGTTTGGGTAATTCCTGCAAAGGGTGCCCTGGAAGTCAACTGGACTCCCAGTGACGGTCAAGTCAAGGGCTATCATGTGTACCGCCGGGAAGGCAAAGACATTGTCCGGCTGACCGCAGACCCCGTTGAAAATCCGCCATACGTGGATCACGCCGTCCAGCCGAACCGGGTCTATTTTTATGCCGTATCAGCCGTCGGGATTGAACCGCCCAACCAGGAAGGGCTCCTTTCCAAGTGGCAGGAGATACGCAACGTCCAGTTCCAGTGAATGGATGTCACAGCTGCGGCGCAATCAAGCTTCACTCCGCCCGGAGGGTGGCTTCCCATCGAGTGAAAGAAGGGCGCCATGGGGTTGCTGCACAAACGCATTCGTCGTTCTGATCTGTTTGAATCGAGGTGAAAATGCATCATTTTGAATACAAACAAGGTGAACTCTATTGTGAAAATCTGCCTCTCGACCAGTTGGCCCAACAGGTGGGAACACCCTGCTACGTCTACAGTTATGCAACGCTGCACCACCACTTCAAGGTTTTCGATGAAGCCTTTCGGGATGTACCCCATCTCACCTGCTTTTCCGTAAAAGCGAGCTCCAACATTGCCATTTTAAAGCTGTTTGGGTCCCTCGGGGGCGGGGTCGACATCGTTTCCGGTGGCGAGCTGTTTCGAGCGCGCAAGGCGGGCATCCCCGGCGATCGAATTGTCTATTCGGGTGTGGGCAAAACGTGTGAAGAGATTGATTATGCCCTGAGGGAGAACATTCTGCTGTTCAACATAGAATCCCCCCAGGAACTGGAAGCCATCAACGAGCGGGCCTCACATCTCGGCTGTAAGGCGCGAATCGCGCTGCGCGTGAACCCGGATGTCGATCCCAGGACCCATCCGTACATTTCCACCGGGATGAAAAAAAATAAATTTGGTATTGATATCGAGGGGGCGATAACAGAGTATAGGCGAGCCAAAACTCTGAGCAATGTAGAAATCATAGGGATCGATTGCCATGTCGGCAGCCAATTGACCGAAATAAGTCCCTTTGTCGATGCATTGCGACGATTGCGCATGCTCATGGAGCGTCTGGAAGCCGAAGGAATCGTTGTCCAATACCTGGACCTTGGCGGTGGGTTGGGAATCACCTACGATCAGGAGGCTCCGCCGCATCCCAGGGAATACGCCCGGGCCATCCTGCAGGAACTGCACGGGCTGCCCTGTACCTTGATTTTCGAACCGGGCCGCGTTATCGTGGGCAACGCCGGGGTCCTGCTCACCAGGGTGCTCTACACCAAGCAAACACCGAGCAAGAACTTTGTGATTGTGGATGCGGCCATGAACGATCTTATCCGTCCGAGCCTGTACGGCTCCTATCACCACATTCAACCGGTACGCCCCATGGGAGAAGAAGCACAGATGGTCGACGTGGTGGGCCCAATTTGCGAATCCAGCGACTTTCTGGCGCGCGACCGGGGTCTCCCGCCGGTGCAGGCGGGAGATTGCCTGGCGGTCATGAGCGCCGGCGCGTATGGGTTCAGTATGAGCTCCAACTACAATTCCAGGCCTCGAGCGGCGGAAATCCTGGTGAAGGGGGAGCGGTTTTATACCATTCGAGAACGGGAGAGATGGGAAGATTTGATCAAAGGAGAGGCAATTCCGGGGTTTGTTTGAGTTGAATTGAGTCGCACCGCCCGGATGCGCCCCGCTTGGCCCCTCAAAGGAGATGATTAGAAGCATATGACAACAGACGACACCCCCCGGCGCATACGTTTTTTCAAAATGACCGGCAGCGGTAATGACTTCATCATCATTGACAATATGGATGGGCGATTCTCCTCGGCTGATTCCCCGGCACTGGTGCGCCTCGCCTGCCGCAGGAAGTTGTCCGTGGGTGCCGATGGTTTGATTTTTATCGAACCGGATGCACAGGTGGATTTCTGCTGGAGGTTCTACAATGCGGACGGCAGTGCAGCGGAAATGTGCGGCAATGGAGCCCGCTGTGCGGCGCGCTTTGCGTACCTGCGGGGAATCGTCCGCAAGCCGCGGATCGCCTTTCGCACCGTGGCGGGAATCATCCATGCGGAGATCGTTGATGCGCGGGTCAAGATCCAGGTGTCCCCGCCGCATGGGCTGGAGCTGAATTTTCCGCTGGATGTGGAGGGAAAGCCGTTCCGCTTGAACTTCATTAATACCGGTGTGCCTCATGTGGTGCATTTTCTGGCGGATAGGCGACAGCTTGATGCCGCCCAGGTGTTCACCTGGGGGCGGGCGTTGCGCTTTCATCAGCGTTTTCAGCCGGCCGGGGCCAACGTCAACTTTGCAGCCGTGGAAGCCGTTCATCGCATGGCGGTGCGCACCTATGAGAGGGGAGTCGAAGACGAGACCCTTGCCTGCGGAACCGGATCCATTGCCGCAGCGCTGATTGGGGCGGCGCTGGATCAAGTGGAATCCCCGGTGGAGGTGGTCACCCGAAGCGGCGAGACACTCACTGTTTATTTCACTCGAGAGCGGCAGGGGAATGATATCCGCTTCAGGGAGGTGTATTTGGAAGGAGACGCCAAAGTCGTTTATGAAGCAGACCTTTGGGATGAGACACTGAGAGAATAGGGAGGTAAGCTATGTTCCAGGGTGCCATGGTAGCCATTGTCACACCGTTCAAGAACGGGCAGTTGGATGAGTCGGGACTGCGCGACTTGATCGAATTCCAAATTGCCAACGGAACCCATGGCATCGTGCCATGCGGAACTACCGGTGAATCGGCGACTCTTTCCTTCAAGGAGCACGAACGGGTCATCGAGATCACTGTGGAGCAGGTCAACAAGCGTTTGCCGGTCGTGGCGGGAACGGGCTCCAACAATACCGAGGAAGCCATCCGCCTCACCAAACATGCCAAAGACGCGGGGGCTGACGGCGCACTGATGATCTGCCCGTACTACAACAAGCCCACTCAGGAAGGGCTCTATCGACATTTTGAAAAGGTGGCTCGGGCCGTCGATATCCCGATTATTCTGTACAACATCCCGGGACGCAGCGCGGTCAACATGGAACCGGACACCATCGCCCGACTCGCCAAAATCAGCAATATTGTGGGTGTGAAAGAGGCTTCCGGGTCCATGAAACAGATAACCGATATTATGGCGCGCTGTGGAGACGATTTTGCCGTCCTTTCCGGCGAGGATTTCCTGACCTTCCCGCTTCTCTGCGTGGGGGGGAAGGGGGTCATCTCGGTTTCATCCAACATTGTGCCGCGGGATATGGCCGAGCTGTGCAACCTGTTCTTTGGGGAAAAATTCAGTGAAGCCCGCAAACTCTACTACAAGCTGCTTCCCTTGTGCCACGCCCTGTTCTACGAGACCAATCCGGCTCCGGTCAAAGCGGCTTTACTCATGATGAAAAAGATCGCCAGCGACGAAGTTCGGTTGCCGCTGGTGCCCATGTCGGAAACCAATCGGGAGCGGCTGCGCAAGGATTTGCAGCAGTATGGACTGCTGTAACCGGTCAATTCTTTCATGCAGAGGAGGGCACCATGGTGCGTGTGGCAGTAGCCGGCATTGGGGGCAGGATGGGCTCGCGAATCGCCCAGCTGGTTCGCGAGACGGAAGCAATTGAGCTGGTGGCCGGTTTTGAACACCCGGATCATCCCGGGGTCGGGAAAGATCTTTCCGAAGTGACAGGGGGAGCCCCATGCGGGCAAACCGTGACAGGCAACATCCTCCAGGTGCTGGACAGGGCGGATGTCGTCATCGACTTCACCAATGCTGCCAGTTCTCTGGCGCACATGCGTGCAGCCGCCGCATCACACAAGGCCATGGTGATCGGGTCCACGGGTTTTTCCGCGGAACAGCTGCAGGAGGCGCAGGTCCTGGCGCAGAATTTCCCCTGCGTATTGGCCCCCAACATGAGCGTCGGGGTCAACGTACTGTTCAAGTTGGTTGCGGATGTGGCGACACTTTTGGGTGACGACTTCGATGTGGAAATCGTCGAGTCGCACCACCGTTTCAAAAAAGACGCGCCCAGCGGCACCGCGTTGAAATTGGCTCAGGTGATTGCCGATGCGCTCGGCAGGGATCTCGACAAATCCGGCGTTTTCGCTCGGCACGGCCTGATCGGAGAACGGA
>FWPV01004194.1_pt1 | contig 31176 bp, 24 predicted proteins | sample 2228371 | NCBI WGS metagenome assembly FWPV01 (sample SAMEA103939776, study PRJEB20133) | metagenome | reverse complement strand
CTCGCGAGGAGAAACGGAGTCTGATGCCGTGTCTTGCGGCCCGGCTCAGGCCCGATGTCCAGACGATTCGGCGGTTCATTGACGGCGGCGAACTCGGCGCACTCTACTATGCCAAGACCGGCTGGCTTCAGGGTCGTGAGTCGTGGTCTCTGCCCGGCTGGCGCGGCCAGCGGCTGCGGGCCGGCGGTGGTGCATTCATGAGCCTGGGTACGGCGTTGCTCGACGCTTCGCTGTATCTGCTTGCCGGGCACCGACCGGTGTCGGTTGTCGCCGCAGCCCATCACCGCGACCCGCGGGCCGAGGTTGAGGACACCGCATTCGCAATGATTCGATTCGAACCCGAGCTGTTCTTGACCGTCGAGGTCGGCTGGAGCGTGCTTCAGGAAAAGGACTTCACATATCTGAACCTGATGGGCAACAGCGGAGCGGCACTGCTCAATCCAATCCAGGTTCACAAGGAGATGCACGGCCACCTGGTCAACGTGACACCCCAAATATCACCCAAAGGGATTCAGCGGGCGGCCAATCAGGCGCTCATCAAGGTCTGGGTTGAGTCACTCCTGCACGGCTCGACCCCGATTGTCACCGCGGAAGACGGGCTCCTGATTTCCAAGTTGGCCGACGCATTCTACCAGTCCCAAAAGACCCGTTGCGAAGTCCGGCCCGGCTGAAAAAACCCCTGATACTCACGGCCGCGGCCTTGGGCCTTGGCTTCGCGTTCGCGCCGTTTCCGTTCCGACTGCTCGCGCTTGTCGCCCTCGTGCCGCTGCTCGGCGTAATAGACCACGCCGGTTCGGGCCGGCAGGCTTTCTTCTGGGGCTGGCTGTTCGGCGGGCTGACCGCGGGATTCCACCTATTCTGGGTTTGGTTCTTGATTGTGCCGGTCGAGCCGGTCACCCGAGTGCTGCTGAACATCGGGGTGGTGCTACTGTTCATCTATCTCGGACTCTACGTGGGGCTGTTTTCCCTAATCGTGCATCGGCTCGGGCTGTGGTCCGCGCCCCTGGTCTGGGTCGTGCTTGAGTTCATCCGCAGCCGGACTCAGATTGCCTTTCCCTGGGACCTACTCGGCTACACGATGACGCCGCTGGTCCCGGTAATTCAGCTCGCCGCAATCGGCGGCGTGTTCCTGGTCTCGGCTTGGGTCGTATTGGTAAACACTCTTGTCTACTGGCTGCTCGTCGGGCCGGGCCGCCGGTGGTCCGCGCTCGGACTTGTGCTGGTACTACTCGGAACCGTACTCCACGGCCGGGCCGCAGTCAAGCCGACCAGAACGCTATTTCGGGTGGCGATTGTCCAGCCCAATGTGTCGCCACTGGACAAAGGCGACTGGGAGTCGCGTGAGCGGATTCAGGCCGACCTTGTACGGCTGACTCGCCGGGCAGCAGAGCGACGGCCGGATTTGGTGCTTTTCCCGGAGACCGCCACGCTCGTGGATGTCACCCGCTCCTCAACCATCGGCCCGGTGCTCAGCCGACTTGTTGATTCGCTTGGGGTCGAAATCCTGACCGGCACGCCGCTTCGGGACGAAGAAAGGCACACCTGGCACAACGGTGCGGTACTCATCCGGCCGAGTGAGTGGCCCCCGGGTCAACGCTACTACAAAATGCGGCTCGTCCCCTTTTCCGAGAAGATACCGTACGCTGATGAGATACCCTTGCTCAAGAAGCTCGTCGGCACGCAGGACATGGGTGACTGGGCACGCGGACACACCTTCACCGTGTTTGAACTCAGCCGCGCCCGGGCAGCAGCCCTGGTCTGCTACGAGGCAATCTTCCCGGACCTCTGCCGGGAGTTCGTCCGTCGCGGCGCACAGGTGCTGGCAAACGTCACCAACGATGGCTGGTTCGGCCGACTGCTGGGAGCCCAGCAGCACGCCGAACTGGCGGTGATGCGCACGGTCGAGAACGGCGTACCCATGATACGCAGTGCAAACAACGGCATCTCGTTCATCGTTGACCCGTTTGGCCGGGTGTTGAAAAAGACTCGGCTGTTCACTCAAGACCTACTGATCAGCGATGTGCCGGCACCACGTAACCCAACTCTTTACCGGCGTTTCGGCGACTGGTTTGTCGGACTCGCGGCGGCCGTGCTCCTCGGCGCAGTGGTGGTTCGGCGGCTCAGGCGGACCCGGCGCCGCCGGGCCGCGGTCAGTTCAGTTTGACCGCAAGCACGACCGGCCGGGTAACTGTCTCGGCACGACCGCTGCTCCGTGCCGCCTTGACGTTCACCAAGTAGATTCCGGCGGCCAAAGGCCGGGAGAGCGCATCAGTGCCGTCCCACTTCAGGTCATAGTACCCACCCGGCGCATTGTCCAGCAGGCCCCGGACGTACCTCCCCTCCAGATCATAGATGCCGACGGTAAGACGGTAGCCGGTAGTCGGCGCGTTGAGCTGGATGCTTGCCGCCTCACCCAAGCTCGGCACAAACGGATTCGGTGCGATCGTGTCAACCACCAGACTCGCGACCGGCGGAAACGCGCCCGAGGTATCAAACAAGTCGGACTGAAACCGAGGCATGAGCTGATACCCGCTGGTGTAAGGCGGAGAGTTGTCGTACTGGCCGACGATGCCGATAATGCGGACCCGGCGGCCCTTGGTCAGCGCGCTGGTGCTGATAACGGTCGTATTGTTGATACGAACCGCAAGCGCGGCGTTGCCGTTCTTCACAGTCATGTTGTAACCCGGGCCTGAAGAGTACGGAGGTTGGACGATGTCGGCCACGACCGAGACCAGGTCGCTCTCCATCGCCTCGGTCAGACCAACGTTGAACGGCACAGGACGAGGCGAGATGAAGTTACGCACGGTGTCCAGCAGCACCGCGACACGGCAGTCGGCGATTTCGGTCAACCCGTTGTACTCGGTAACGGTTCCGATGACCTCCCAGTGCGCACCGAGCGAGTCGAGCCAGTTGACCTGTTCCGGGGCATAAGTCCCGCCGTAGACATTCACGCCCGCAGTCGAATCCTCAAGAAACCAACTCTTGGCGCCGCTGGTGAATACATAAGCCGGGCCGGTAACCCAGCCGCGTATCCGCACGACCTCACCCAAACGCAGCGGGGTCACGCCGTCCGGGCCCGGAGCCTGAACCGACTCAATCGGCACAATTGGCATGTCGCTCGCAGTACGCGAGAAGTCGCCGGCAAACCTCGGCAACACCTGATACCCGGCCAGAGGATTCGTCGTGTCGGTGCCGGTGTACTGCCCCTTGATGGCGACCAGTGAGAACGTATCGGGCACGCAGATGATGCCGGCGAGCGCGGTCTGGGGGTCAATGTACATCTTGGTCGTGCCGGTTCCGTCCGAAATGTCATATGTCTTGTTGCCGGCAAGCACGGTCGCGTTGGTAACGATGCCCCGAAGCCGGATGAGCTCGCCTTCGTACTGCTCGGCATTGACTTGTGCGCATGTCAGCACGCGGGGCTCGGGCCGGGGTCGACCCCGGCCAACCACGGTCACGGTCGCTTCCGCTACCTCGGTCTTTCCTCGGTACCAGTCAACCTTGCCCGAGACGACGACGCTGTCGCCGAGGTCGGAGTTCTGCAACGTGAAGCTAAAGACATTCACGCCTGCGGCCGTGTCTTGGACATAGATGTCAGTATAGCGCGTGTCGAACAGACTATCCGGCACGGTGACGATGCCGGTGATGGTGACGTTCTGGCCACGGCGGTCAGGCTTGCCGTCGTTGTCGAGGTCCTCGATGACCGTGGCAATCGGCAGAACTTGGGCCGACACCAGCCCCAAACCAAGTACAAGCAGCAGGAAAGGCTTCACCTTTTCATCTCCTTCGTGACCGCGGCGGCAGCCGCGTCCAAAGCATCTTGAGCACTCGCCTCACCGCGCATCACCCGCTCCAGTGCCTCGCCGAGCAAGCGGCGGCCGCTGAACCAACCCTCGGCCCTGGGTTCGAACGAGACGTACTCAAGCTGACCCAGAGCCCGGTCAAGCCCGGGCACTGAAGCGACGAACTCACGATACTCAGGTAGCTCGAGTGAACTCCGTCGGCATGGAACATAGGCTGTGGCCCGGGCCCAACGGGCCTGATTCTCGGCGCTGGTGAACCACTTGATGAACCGCCAGCAGGCCGCGACCTGTTCCGGCGTCCCGGTACGGAACACACCGACATTGGTGCCGAACGAGAGAACATTGGGCCCATCCCAGCTCGGCACCGGTGCGACCGCAACCGGAAAGGTCATGTTCGGCTTCATGAACGCCCATGAAACACTTGTGCCCCAGATGCACGCAATCTTGCCCGAGAGAAAGTCGTTCTGCGGGTCATAGCCGGTGCCGAACACCGCGCTCGAATCACTCGCCACCAGTTCGTACATGTACTGCGCCGCCCTCACACCCGCAACCGAGTTGAACACTGCCCGGCCCGAGTCGTCGAGAAAGTCACCACCCTGCTGCCGCAGCATACAACCAAACATCCACTCGTTGACACCGCCGGCAGTACCGTAAATCCCTTTGTCCCGGCGGGTCAGTTTCTTCACCATGACACGGAACCCATCCCATGTCCGGGGGAACTCATGAAACCCGGCTTCCTCAAGCAGCCCGACGTTGTAGAAAAAGACCGGCACCGACTTGTTGAATGGCATGGTAACAATCTTCCCGTTCCATGAGTTGTCGTCGAGGAACGCCGGGTAAAAGTCGGCCAGCTCATCATCCGAGAGTCCATCCGGCCCGCGCAGGAGTGAATCGAGCACGACAAGCTTGTCCATGCTGTGGAACTGGCTCGTCCATGACTCGTACATCTGGGCCATGTTCGGCGGAGAGTTCACCTGCACCGCTCCCATCAACTTCTGCGACAACGCAGTATAGCCGCCCATCGAGACCGGCTCGATGTCTATCCCCGGGCTCGCCCGCTCGAACTCGGCGATCATCGAATTGAGTGCGTCACCCAACGGCCCGCCCATCGCGTGCCAGAACGTAACTTTGACCAAACCTTTGTTCGACGGAACAGAACAGGGACCGCAGCCCGAAATCAAAGCCGCAAGCAGTCCGGCCGGGAACAGCGCGGCTTTCAGATTCACGCGCCAATTCTAGCGCGGATACTTCGCCAGTCAAACTTCTGCCGCCCCTTGCTTCCTTGTCCCGCGGGTCCGCTTCTGACCTTTGACTTCTGACTTCGTGCCCGTCCTTCGCGTTTTGCCCTCCGCCCTCGGAAAACCCGGGACTGTCCCGGTTTGCGCCGCGTTCCTACGCGGCGGGAACTATCCCTGGGTTTTCTTCGCCGTTCGCCACTTGATCACTAGACCACTCGACCACTTCTCCTGGCCACGCACTGGTCTTGACTGATAGCGGCTTTCGGCTAGTCTTTGCCTGCCTATGGCGTCCCTGTTCCGGAGCATCGCCGAACGTTTCACCAACGACATTGCGATTGACCTCGGTACTTCGTCTACTTTGATATACGTCAAAGGTAAGGGCATTGAGCTGCGTGAGCCGTCAATCGTGGCGATTGACGACACGACCCACGAGGTCGTTGCCGTCGGCACCGAGGCTAAGCGGATGCTCGGTCGTACGCCCGAGGGAATCCGCGCCATCCGCCCGATGAAGGACGGGGTGATTGCCGATTTCGGCGTGGTTGAGGTGATGCTCAAGACCTACATCAGCCTGGTTCAGAAAAAGAAGCTCTTTGTCCGGCCGCGGGTGATTGTCTGCGTTCCGTCGGGAATAACCGAGGTCGAGAAGCGGGCGGTGCGCGACTCAGTCGAGGCTTCGGGCGCGCGCGAGATTTACCTTGTGTCCGAACCGATTGCCGCAGCAATCGGAGTCGGTCTCCCGGTCGAAGCCCCGACCGGAAACATGATTATTGACATCGGCGGTGGGACGACGGAAATCGCGGTTGTTGCCCTTTCGGGCGTGGTCAACGCTGCCTCGGTCAGGGTGGCCGGCGATGAGATGGATGAGGCGATAATCAATTACATCAAGAAGAACTACAATCTCATCATCGGCGAGCAGACCGCGGAGAACATCAAGATGGCAATCGGCTCGGCCTATGCCACAGGCAAAGAAGAGACCATGGACGTCAAGGGCCGGGACTTGGTTTCAGGGATACCCAAGACGATCAAGATAACTAGCACCAAGGTCCGTGAGTCGCTGGAGGAGCCGGTTTCGCTGATTGTTGACGCGGTGCGGCTGGCACTGGAGAAGACGCCGCCCGAACTTGCGGCCGACATCGTTGACCGCGGTATCTACATGGCCGGCGGCGGTGCACTGCTGCGCGGCCTCGACTTGCTCATCAAAGAGGAGACCAGCCTGCCGGTTTTCGTGGCCGAGAATCCCCTGGAGAGCGTGGTTCGGGGGGCAGGCCGGATTCTTGAGAACATCAGCGTCAACGAAAAGCTCGTCTTCCGCAGTAAGTAACAGGGCAGGCCCGGCCGTGCCCGACCACTGTTCTCGGATCCTCCTGGCATGATGCGGCGCTCATTCTTCAACTGGCAGGACCGTCTGGCTTGGGCGGTCATCGCTCTGGGCTTTGTCACAATGCTCTTGCCCGCTCAACTGAAGACCGCTTTGCTGCTTCCGGTACAGACCGTCCTCCTCGCGCCGAACCGGCTGCTTGCCCGACTGAGCGCAGCCGTCTCAGGTCTTGAGCGCGAAAACGCGCGGCTCTCGCGCCTTGCTGCCGAGCTTGCGGTCGAGAATGCCCGGCTCAGGACCCTGGCCGGCGCCGACGTCCGGGTACCGGAAGATACCCTACCGGCGCTACGGGCGACGGTTATTGGCCGTGATTGGGCAACCTTCGAGCGGTATCTCACGATCAGCCTTGGTCGGCTGAGCGGGGCAAGACCGGGTAACCCGGTGGTCACTGCCGACGGCGTGGTCGGGACACTGGTAGCGTGCGGGGACCATCAGTCTCTGGTTCAGACTCTGCTCTCGCCATCGGCGCGGGCCGCAGTGATGAACCTGCGCTCGCTCACCCCTGGAGTAACAAAATCTAGCCGGGACGGGCTACTCGACATCAGCTACCTACCCAAGGATGCCGACTATCGGCCCGGGGACACGGTCGTGACCGCCGGACTCGGCCGGGTCTTTCCCAAAGGACTGCCAGTCGGCATCGTGGTGATGACACCCAACGAAGCACCCGCAGCGCAGTTCGGCCTCTTTAAACCGGTCAAAGTCAAGCCGTTCGTTGACTTTTCCCGACTCGGCACAGTCTTTGTCCTGCGTCTGCCTGAGACCGCGCCGAATGACGTTCAGCCCGGCAAACGGGCCCGCGTTTGGCTCGAGAACATGATTCCGGACGAAGTTACCCCACCTGAAGAGAACGAGCTCCGGTGAGACTGGTGTTCATGCTGATTCCACTCTATCTTCTGTGCCTGATTCAGGTCGCAGTCGGCCCAATGTTCCCGCAGCTTGCGCTCGTCCTCGTGATACTGCTCTCCTGGGGGCGGGATACGGCTTCCTCGGACCGACACCGTCTTGCTCCGACCCTGCTGGGTGCGTTCGCTGGTCTCTGCCTTGACCTGTCCGCGCCGGGCTCGGCCGGTCTGAACCTGCTCGTTTTTGCTCTTGCCGGCTACGCCGCGGCCTCGTTCAAGCTCATCATCTATCGCGGCCGCTGGGCATTACTCGTCATCTGCCTTGCCGCCCTAATACTCAGATGGTTGTTGCTGTCGGCAAGCGACAGCCGCGCCCTCGGGCTCGCCGCGCATCTCGTCTCGTCAGCTCTCACCTTGCCTTTCGCCTACTTGGGAACGCGACTCCTCGTTGCATCCCGATAACGCCGTGGAACGCCGATTCATCTCTCTGTCCCGAATCCTCGCTGTCCTGTTCGCGGTGCTGGCCATCCGGCTGGCTCAATTGCAGCTCGTTCAGGGTCAACGCTACTCGTACCTAAGTGACCGGAACCGGGTTCGTCAGATTCTGCTGCCCGCGCCGCGCGGTCGAATGCTCGACCGGCACGGACGGGTGATTGCCGAAACCCGACCGTCGTTCACCTGCACTGTTGTCCCGACCGAGCTCGCCGATTCGACCCTGCAGTTGCTCGCCGAATTGCTTGAGATGCCGGAGCAGGAACTCCAGCGGCGCATCAGACCAGTGGCAGCCTACGCCTCACCGGTCAAGGTCAAGCGCGACCTTTCGCCCGCCGAAGTCTGCCGCATTGAAGAGAACAACTTCCGACTCCCCGGCGTGCACCTTAGGATTGACCCGGTTCGCAGCTACCCGTCGGGCGAGGCGTATGGCCACGTGCTCGGACATCTCGGCGAGGCTTCAGACGAGGACCTGCACCGGGACACGACGCTGCGACCGCTCGACTTGGTCGGACGCTCCGGAATCGAGGCCCAGTACGAAAGATTACTGCGCGGCCACGACGGCTACGAGTACGTCGAGGTTGACGTCCGCGGGCAGGAAGTCCGCCCCTTGCGCGAGAAGCGCCCGGTCCCGGCGGTCCCGGGCAAAGAGCTCCATCTCACGCTTGACGACCGCATCCAGCAGCTTGCTGCGCAACTGACAGCGAGCTATGAACGGGCCGCGGTCGTAGGCTTGGCCGTTAGAACCGGCGAGGTCATCTGTCTCTTCTCTCGGCCGACATTCAACCCGTCAATCTTCATCGGCCCGGTTGACACCGCTAGCTGGCACCGACTGACCAGCAACCGCTCCAAGCCGTTCTTCAACCGGGCGATTTCGTCCGGCTATCCGCCGGGCAGCACAATGAAACCGGTCGTCGCACTCGGCGCATTGCGTCGAGGCGTAATCGGTCCGGCGACGGTGCTCGAACCATGCCGAGGGGCGTACCGGTACGGCAACCGCACTTTCAAGTGCTGGTCCAGCCACGGCGCGGTCAATCTGGTCGAGGCGCTCGCCGTCTCCTGCAACAACTACTTCTATCAGATCGGGCTGAAGCTCGGCCTTGACAGCCTTACCGGCTTCGCCGCAGAAGTCGGCCTCGGCCGTACCACCGGGATTGACCTGCCGGGCGAACGGACCGGTAACATCCCGACCCGCACTTGGCTCGACCGACGCTACGGCAAGAACCGATGGGGAGCAGGATCGGTCATCAACCTCGCCATCGGTCAAGGGGAACTACTGGTCACACCGCTTCAGCTCGCTGTGCTCTACGCGGCGATTGCCAACAACGGCATCGCCTGTCGGCCGCACGTCCTCGACCACGTCGACTCGGCTGGCATTGTCGTCTATCGGACACCGGTCGAAACTACCCGGCTGCCAGTCAGCCCGGCACACTTGGCAGTGGTCCGCGCCGGCCTCAACCGTGTCGTCGAATATGGCACTGCAGCCGCGGCTCGGCTGAAAGAAGTCGCCATCGCCGGCAAGACCGGTACCGCCCAGAACCCGCCGCGGCCGGACCACGCCTGGTTCGTCGGCTACGCTCCTGCCGATGACCCGCAGATAGTCTTCTCGGTGCTGGTCGAAAATGCCGGCCATGGCGGCAGTGTCGCTGCTCCGATTGCAGCCCGACTCATCCGCGCCTGGTTCTTTCCTGACGAAGCATCGGCCGACTCAGCAAAACCTTGACCACTGATGAGACGTCTCGACATCACGATTGTCGTCTGTGCACTGCTACTTGCCGTCGTCGGCGTGCTCACGGTTTACTCTGCCGGCGGCAACGCCTACTTTGTGCGTCAGCTCGTCTTTCTGCCGCTAGCGGTTCTCGCTGCACTGGGCGCCTACCTCCTGCCCCGACGACTCCTGCTCGGCTTGGCTGAACCATTCTATGCCGTTACAGTACTTGCTCTTGTCGCGGTGTTGCTGGCCGGAACCGGACCGGGCTCAAAGCGGTGGTTCGCACTGGGTTCATTCTACGTTCAACCGTCAGAAGCTGCTAAGCTCGCACTGGTGGTCATTCTGGCGAAGTATCTAAGCATCAAACGTACGGTCACCTTCTCATTCCGCGACCTCGCACTACCGATTCTGCTGGTTCTGATTCCGGCCACGCTTGTCATGGTCGAGCCGGACCTAAGCACCGGTCTCACCTTCTGGGCAGCGCTGGCCGCACTGCTCTACTGGACCGGCCTGCGGCCGCTGCACGTCTTTCTCCTCTACACTCCAGCGCTGTCGTTCGCTGCCGGTTTCTCGTTCTACACCTGGGTCCCGTTCTTCTTGGTTCTTGTCGCTGTTACCCTGTTCCAATTGGGAATCAGGAAGTCACTCGCTGCGGTTGCGGTCAGCGCCGGATTCGGTCTGCTCTCACCGGTGGTCATCTCAATGCTGAAGGAATACCAGCGCGACCGAATTCGTGCCTTCGTTGCGCCTTGGTTCGACCCGCACGGCGTCGGCTGGAACGTCATCCAGTCACAGATTGCCATCGGCTCGGGCCGACTTTTGGGCAAGGGCTTCCTTCGCGGCACCCAGAAGCGTCTGGGCTTCCTGCCCAACCGACACACTGACTTCGCGTTCTCAAGCGTTGCCGAGGAGTCTGGTTTTGTCGGCTGTCTCGTCCTGCTCGGTCTGTTCGCCCTGCTCCTCTACCAGTTCCTGCGCACCGCCCGCTACGCCCGCGACAGCTTCGGTGCTGCGCTCTGTGTCGGCTTCGCTGCCATCCTCGGCTACCAAGTCTTCACCAACGTCGGCATGCTCCTCGGTCTTCTGCCGGTCACTGGAATCCCCTTGCCGTTCATCAGCTACGGCGGTTCATCACTGCTTCTCAATGCCGTAATCGTGGGCCTGGTACTAAACGTATCATCCCGGCCGGAATGACCAGTTGGGACGAGTGACAGACTCCGGGCCGGACATTCGGTCGCTGACCTTGCCCCAGCTTGAGGCGCTCTGTGCCGAGCTTGCTTGGCCCCGTTACACCGCCAGCCAAGTCTTCGCTTGGCTTTGGCGGAAGGGGGTCCGTACCTTCGACGAGATGACCAATTTGTCAAAAAAGAAACGCGCCCGCCTTGCCACCGAATTCTTGCTGGGCTGGCTTGAGCCGGAAAGAGTAATTGCAGATTCCGACGGCACAACCCGGTTCACGTTCCGTCTGGCTGACGACGCGGTCGTTGAGTCGGTCTACATTCCCGAGCAGAACCGCCGCACGGTCTGTATCTCGTCTCAGGTCGGGTGCGGGCTCGGCTGCGCATTCTGCGCCACTGCCCGGCTCGGTCTTCGCCGCAATCTGGCCTGGCACGAAATGTGTTCTCAGGTCCTCGCGGTACGCGACTATGTCCGGCGTCTGGTTCCGGACGACCCAGGACCGCCACTGACCAACGTTGTCTTCATGGGCATGGGCGAGCCGTTCCTGAACTACGAGGCCGTTATCAACGCTCTCACAGTTATCAACCATGAGCAGGGACTGGGCATCGGTGCGCGCCACATCACCGTCTCGACTGCGGGCATCCCCGACGGCATTCGCGCCTATGCCCGTCTTCCGCTCCAGACGAGACTCGCGGTCTCACTCAACGCGTCGGATGACGAGACTCGGTCCCGGCTTATGCCGGTCAACCGCGACCACCCGCTTCAAGAATTGATGGCGGCAGTGCGCGAGTTCGTGCGCATCAAAGACAAGCGGGTGACGTTCGAGTACGTGCTGATTGACGGAGTCAACAACCGAGACCGTGATGTGACCCAACTTGCGCGCCTGCTCCGTAACCTACCGTGCAAGGTCAACCTGATACCGCTCAATCCGTTTTCCAACTGCCGCTTCCGTCCGCCCTCTCCGGCCGACATCGAACGGTTCGCTGCTCAGCTCTACCCACTCCTGCCCGCGGTCACAATCCGCCGCAGCCGGGGTTCGGGAATCCTCGCTGCCTGTGGCCAGCTCGTTGGCGGCACCGGTAGGCGGTGAGTGGCGGACGGTGAGCGAAAGGCGGATGGCGGATGGCGAACGGCGAATGGCAGGGAGCGGAGGACGGTAAGCGGGATTTGACTTCGGCCTAGTGCTGCCTATTATGTCCTGAGGCTAACGCCCATGAGAATACACCGACTTCTTGCTGTAACACTGGCTCTTGTTTTGGCCGTGGCTCAACCGACCACTGCCGGCGCGTTCGGCGGCGACGCTGCCTGTCTTGGCATCATTGCTCCTGCCGACACCACTGACAGCGGCTTCGCCGTAACACCGCAGGCAGTAGTTGCCAATCTCGGAGCTGACCCGGTCAGCTTCCATACTCGTATGAGAATCGGAGAGAGCTATATTGATTCGGTGCTGGTCAGTAACCTCGGTTCACAGGAGACCGACACCGTCAGATTCCGGTCTTGGATTCCTTCGCGCAATGGGACTTGGTCAGTCCGTTGCAGTACGATGCTGGCCGGCGACCCGGACCCCTCGAACGACGTCCGCGACACATTGGTTCTGGTTCGGGCCTGGGATGTTGGGCCGTCCGTGATTCTCGTTCCGGCCGATTCAGTTGACTCCGGTATGGTATTGCAGCCGTGGGTTCAAATCCGCAACCATGGCACCGAGCCGGCTACCTTCCTTGTCTATCTCTTCATCGGTTCGTGGCGCGACTCGGTCGAGGTTGCTGATTTGCAAATTGGAGAGAACCGGGACGTGGTGTTCAACAGTTGGGCCGCGGTCTACCCCGGTCCGAACGTCGCGCGCTGCAGCACCGCTTGGGCTATGGATCCCTACCTGTCGAACGACACCCTCAGCCGGCGTTTTGTCGTGCGCGGCACCACCGGCAATACCGACATTGCCGCTGAACGACTCATCCAGCCGGTGGCGGTTGTCGTTGAGAGCACCTTGCTGGTCCCGGCAGCACAAGTAGCCAACCTCGGCCTGCATCCGACCGAAGTTGATGCCCGGCTCCACCTCGAGCAAGCCGGGGTTGGAGTGTATGATGACAGCACGAGTGTTGTTCTGCTCCCCGGCCAGCGCGATACAGTCTGTTTTACCCCCTGGGTCGCGACGCCGACCGGTGATTTCCTGGCCGTCTTCTGGATTAGTGCTCCGGGCGACACCAATCCTGACAACGACGTGATTTTCACGCCGTTCAGTGTCGCGACCGACTTGCACGACGTCGGCACCACCGTGCTTATGAGGCCGTTCGGAACAATGCGTGCCGGTACGGTCAGGCCAGCCGCTCAGGTCAAGAATTACGGCACGCTACCCGAAACTTTCCATACCTTGTTCCGCATCGTGCGCGGCACCAGTGTCGTCTACGCCGACTCGGTCCGGACGGTGACTCTGCCGCCGGGCGACTCGGTGGAGCTCGAGTTCCGTGCCTGGGACGCTTCGGCGGGCAGCTACACGGTCACCTGCTCAACGATGCTCTGGTCCGACCAAGTACCGGCCAATGACGGTCTGAGCGCGACGCTGGTGGTTGAGACGATTCCGATGGCGCTCGGCTGGCGTGAGATGCGGCCGATTCCGGTCGGAGCCAAGGAAGTCAAGGGCGGAGGCAGCCTGACGTTCCTTCGCTCGAACGGATACGTCTACGCACTCAAAGGCAATAAGACTTCGGAGTTTTACCGGTATGTGCCGGCCAAGGATTCGTGGTTCGCCCTGCCCGCGCTGCCGCCCGGGGCTGAGAACAAGCCGGCCGACAAGGGTGCGTCACTGTGCAACGACGGCGACCGCTACATCTACGTCACCAAGGGCAACAATACGACCGACTTCCTGCGCTACGACGTCGCGACCGACAGTTGGCGAATACTCCCGCCAGTGCCGCTTGGTCCGAGCAACAAGAAGGTCAAGGGCGGAACCAAACTCGAGTACGTCACGCGCGGCGAGTCCGGCTATTGTTATCTGCTAAAGGGGTACAAGAACGAATTCTATCGCTTCGACGTCCAGAATCAGCGCTGGGAATCGCTCCCTCCGGCTCCACTCGGCAACTCAGGCAAGAACGCCTACAAGGAAGGTTCGTTCATCGTCCACGACGGCCAAAACTTGATTATCGCGGTAAAGGCCGCTTACAACGAAGTCTTCGGCTTTGACATCACGCTGAACGATTGGCTCGCTCGGCAGTATCAAGACCTGCCTCTCTACGGCCGAGCGAATAAGAAGAAGAAAGTCAAGGACGGCGGCAGCGGTACGTGGTGCGAGAACTCGATGGTCTGCCTCAAGGGCGGTAACACCCAAGAGACTTGGCGGTTCTTCCCCGGACGTGATTCTTGGTTTGAGCTTGATACGATACCTCAGGTTGGAATCACCGGCAGCAAGAAGAAAGTGAAAACCGGCGGTGCAATCGTCCACGCCGGCGAGGGCGTCTTCTATGCCCTTAAAGGCAACAAGACCCGCGAGTTCTGGCGTTACCGCATCCCCGGAGCCATCGGCCTTGCCGAAGACCAGACACCGACCCGGCAGCGGAACAGAACCGAGCCGGTATCCGTCTACCCGAACCCAGCAAGCCGGTTCGCGTACCTGCGCATCATCGGCCAAGACCAGCCCGGAACGGTGCGGCTCTACGACTCGCGCGGCGGTCTGGTCCGAGCGTTGCCGGCGCGTGCCCCGGCCATACGGCTCGACTGCAGCGGGCTCAGTTCAGGGGTCTATTTCATCTGTCCGGCCGGGGTGTCACGCAGACACTCGGCGCGGCTGGTGGTCCAACACTAGCACCAACTCGTCCTGCTGCTTCGGCAGGTCCGGCGGCATCGGCGCAGCAGGCTCGACGGTCATCCCGCACATTCGCTCCAGCAGGACAGAGATTCAGTTGTGGCTAGGACGTTTGATTTCGGTCATCACTTGGGTCAGACCGACGGCGTGGCCGTTGTCGAACCGCGGCCGGGTCGAGGTACGAACGCGACGGAAGTCGCCGTACTTCCCGGCCAGACGGATGACATAGGAACTCACCTCGCCGGCAAGGGCCAGACGCCAACGGTCCTGTAGCGTGTGCAGGTCCTCATGGTGCACAAGGGCGATGAGCGGCATGCCGACCAGTTCGTCGGCCTTGAATCCGGTCGCACTCTCAACTAACGGGCTGACGCCGGTAATCCGGCCTTGAAGGTCAATGTCGAACTCAATCCGGCGCGGTTTGGTAGCTGGTTCTGCTTTGGCGTTGTTCCCCAACGTTTTTCACTCCTTCCCCCGTAATTGCTCCAGAGAATTATAGCACGAACCAGCGACTGGTTCAACTCTGACCGAGGGGCCGCAACCGGTCGAGCCAATGACGCAACCGCATGACAATGACCACGACTAGAACTCAACAACCATCCCGCCGACAATCCAACGCCGCATCTGGTAGACGGTCTCGGGTTCGGGTTCGCCTGCCGGGTAGTTGTAGAACCAGACGTTCTGCCGGTCAAGTGCGTTCTGAACTTCCAGATACCACGCAAAGCTCCAAGACTTGAGCAAAAACCGGTGGTCCCAACGCAAGTCAAGCCGCTGGTACGACGGATAGCGGGCCGTGTTGCGCAGGTCAGCATTGTCAATCCAGCGCCGGGTCTCATTCTGCCATTCCTTGGGGGTGTATGGTCTGCCGCCCATGTGGCGAATCCGCAGCCCAACGTCGGACTGGTCGGAAAACAGGAACCCGCCAAGGGTAGAACGGAACCATCCGGGCAGGTTCCGGTACCAGTCCATCTGGTGGAACTCAAGCCGATAGGTCGCCGATACGGTCAGGACGTGACGGTAGTCGTAGTCCGCGGGAATGGTCTTGACCGTGGTTGACTCCTGCGGATTGTCGGTGCGGGACTCAGCCAGTGAGTATGCGAGCGAACCGTGCCAGTTGCCTGAGTGCTTTTTCTGGAGGAAGAGTTCAAGGCCGGTGCTCGTCCCGGAACCAGTATCAAGGTAAGCGGTGACAAAGTCGTACGGGTCGCGAGTAAGCCACGAGCGGGGAATCGGAATGCGGGTGGTCCGCTTGTGGTATCCTTCAAGCGAGAGTTTGACATCATTACCGAAGAGCCGTTCGATACCGAGGACCGAATGGTCGGACCGGCGGCTGCGCAGGTTACGGTTGGCCGCGCTGTCCCAAAGCAGGACGTAGGCGTCTGGGGTCTGGAAGTGCCAGCCGTACCCAGCATGAACGCTCAGACCAAGCAGCAGCGGTCGCGTCGAGAAGCCCAGGCGCGGTGCCAAGTCATAGTGGCCGGTGTACTCAAACCAGTCAAGCCGTCCACCCAAACTCAGGCTGCCGAAAGTACCCAGTGGAATCCGGTGCTGGAGATAGCCAAAAGCCCGGTTTGACCGGGCTGAAGCTTGAGCTGAGAACCGGTTGACACTCACAACCGTGGACTCAACCGGATTGTTGAGGCTATCATACCTGAAGTGCCAGATAGTATCAGGCACGGAGTAAAAGTCGTAGTTAAAGCGGACCCGGCTGGCCCCGATGCCGGCCTGGGTTTCGTGCAAGTGGAGCCAGCGGAGCGTACCGTCGTAGCGCAGCCCGAAGTAACCGTCACTCGTGTTGTTGGTCTGGAGCGTGTCGCTTTCGATTGTGTCGCGGTAGGCGAACCCCTGCCAACGTGCGTCCGAGCCGGAGACCAGTAGCCGGCCATAGCCCTGCTCGCCGAACAGGGTCTGAAGGCTGAGACCGCCGGCATACCGGTCGGTGCGCTGGCGGACACTGTACCGGTTGCTGATAACATCCTCGTCAGGCCGAATATGGATGAAGTCGCCGCCCCAGATGCCGAGCAGGGAAAGCTCGTTGTTCCGACTGAGTCGGAAGGTGAGTTTACCGAGCGCATTGTCGTAGTAGGGAACCGCAGACATACCCCAGACCCCGGCCTTGGCCATCAGTTCAAGAAAGCTCTTGTGGTAGGAGCCGATGAAGCTGCTGCCCCTGCCCGGTAAAGGCCCTTCGAGCACGACCCCGGCGCCGGCCATGCCCAGGTCAATACTGCCATCAAAACCGGTAGAGGAACCGCGTTTGAGGCTGATGTCCATGACCGACGACGAGCGGGTGCCGAATCCGGCCGGGAATGCGCCCGCAACAAAGTCAACCTCGCGGATAAGAATCGGGTCGAGCATGTTGATTGGCCCACCCTGGCTGACAAACGAACCAAAGTGGTTGGGGAAAGGGACCTCAATGCCGTCAATCAGAAACAGGTTCTCGTTCGGATTGCCGCCGCGCACGATGACTTCGTTGTCCTGGTCTCCGGACGAGACGACCGCAGGCATGGCCTGAACCACGCGCTGAATGTCACCTAGGCCGCCGGGTGCGACCTCGATTTCCTCGGCCGAGAAGTTACGCTCGGATACGGGCGCATCTTTGACGCGGGGGAAGTAGTCGGCCCGGACCGTGACCTCAGCAAGCTGGATGGGCGACTGAGAAAGGCGGAAAACCAACTCAGTAGTGCGGGAAGGGCAGACCACGACCATCGTCCTGGTCTGGGGCTGGTACCCGACCATTGATGCCTCGACCGAATAGGTTCCGGCTGGGATGTCGGAGACAAAGAACCGGCCTTCCGGGTCAGCGGCCGCGCCCAGCCCGGTGCTGAGCACGACGACGCTTGCGCCGGCCAGGGGCGTGCGCGTGGCGGCGTCGAACACGACCCCAATGATGCTGCCTGAGGGCACCGCAGTCGCATCAGCGACCGCCAAGACGAAAGCAAGGACGGCCAAATGCCTGAACAAACGTTGCTCCTTTGTCTGATTGCTGGCCTGATTGTAACCGGACTGGAACGCACGTCCAGTGCGACGCAACGCCAAGACCGACGCGGCTGGTTCCGGGGCTTGCTTCTGATTGCCGGCCGGCTATCCTTTGGCGTGCTGCTGGCGCTCGTGCTGATACTGACACGGATACCGGAGCAGCCCGAGACCGCTCGAACGCCGGACTCGGCCGGAATGTTCGCCGTCTCGCGCTGGAGCCAAGGCGGGTGCGATGCAGTTGCGACCCACGCCGGAGTCACCTATGTGGGCTCAGGTTCAGAACTGCTTGTGTTTCGGGATTCGGTGTTGGTGGCAAGGATCGCGACCGCCGGCGCCTGCGAGGGCTTGACGGTCGCGGGTGAACGTCTCTATGCCGCAACCGGCAGGACCGGAATGGTCGTGTTCGATATCACCTGCCCGGTTGAGCCGCAACTGGTCAGCACCACACGTCTGCCCGGCCAGGCTCGAGGAATTGATGTGCGCGGCAGCACCGCCGGAATTGCCGGCGGGCCTGACGGACTGTTCCTGCTCGACATTGAGAACGTGAATCAGCCCAGGGTCGTCGGTGCGGCAGTGCTGGCCGAGTCAGTCAAGGCGGTGGCGCTGCTTGAAGGACTCCTGCTTGCGGCCTGCGGCAGGCAGGGCCTTGCGGTTGTACGGCCTGAGCACGGCCTCAACTTGCTGGCCTGGTTCGAATGTCCGAGCCCGGCCCTGGATGTAGCACACAAGGACAGCGTGGTTTACGCAGTCTGTGGCGACTCAGGCGTGATTGTCGTGGACCTGAGCCAACCTGAGCAGCCCCGTCGAATCCGACGCCTGGACCTGCCGTTTGCCCGGGCAATGGCGATTTCCGACACGTTGGCGGTCGCGGTGTCGGGTGAATGGGGTACGTGGATTCTTAGCGTCTCCAATCCGGCTCAACCCTATGTCTGGTGCTATCTGCCGGTGCCGGGTTATGCCGACGACGTCGCGCTCAACGGAAGCCGACTCGCGGTTGCCTGCGGGCCGAACGGGCTGTACCAGTACAACCTGAGCCGCCCGACGTTCCCGGTGTTAGTGCACCATGCGCCCTTCTCCGGCCTGACAATCGACGTGGCAGCAGACCGAGACGTGGCCTGGGTCTGCACAAGCAGCGGACTACATGCGGTGGACCTCGGCGTACGTGAGGCGCAGGAGCTAGGCTTTCTTGCCCTGCCTGCCTGCCCGACCGCGCTTGCGCTGGGGCGCGGGTTCGGCCTTGCGAGCACGGCCGACTCTGGGATTGTTTCCTTCTCAACCGCTAACCCGAAACAGCCCGTGCTGCTCGGCTCACGCAAGTCGCCCGGCCTACCCGGTCCGATCGTAATTCAGGATTCCTGGGCGTTTGTCGGCGTTGCCGGTTATGGGATTCAGGTACTGAATGTGGCGCGGCCTGAGTCGATGGTAGATGTCGGTGCGCTGCGGGATGTTCCCGGTCCGGTTGACCTGAGCCTGGGCGGGCGTTTCCTTGTTCTTGCTGCGGCCGAATCCGGGCTCTATTTCTGTGACATCAGGCGGGCCAACTCGCCTCAGGTGGTGCAATGGGAGTTGCTGCCCGGCCGGGTGAACGCAGTCTGGTACGACACCACGACCTTTGCCGCGGGCGAGTCCGGTCTCTTCGTCTTCGACACGCGCGATGTGACCAACCCGCGGCTGCTGGCAAGCGTGCCGCTTGGAGCTGAGGCAAGAGACGTCGTTGTCTTCGATACGCTCTGCTACGTCGCATGCGGTGCGGCCGGGGTAATCTGTTTCAGCGTCCGGAAACAGCGCGCGCCCTGCCTGCTCGGGCACTATCGCGGGCCGACCGAAGTACACCGACTTGGTCTCGTTCTAAGCGACATCCTAATCGCCGACTTACGCTGCGGTCTGGACCGAGTTCGTCTCAAGCAAGGAACCGAGCCTGGGGCATTGCCGGCCGGCATCAGGCCCACTGTGACGCGTGGCGTACTCACCCTGCCGGCGGACCGCGGACAGCCGACAGCACACAGGGTCGAACTGCTGGACATCTGCGGCCGTAGAGCGTTAGAACTTCACGCTGGGACGAACGACGTCAGGCGCCTGGCCCCTGGGGTATACTTCGTGCACCAAACAGCCGGCGGCCATCATCGTCCGTCTCGGTCCAGAGTCTTGGTCATGCGGTAGGGCCGCGCCTTAGAATCTCTGACCCTTTCGTCCCGCTCCCCGCTCATCCCGGCCCGCCCATCTTCTGCTTGCTATCATGTTATTCGTCGCCCGCAAGACCGACCACCACTCTTTCTTTCTAGGTCGGCGTCCCAAGCCTGCTCCGAGCCAAATCGCCGTCCCCTCCACTGTCCAGGGGTCATCCCCGGGATAGTCCCCCGGGTGGCCCGGGAGGTCATTCCCAAAGCAATCGTCCGGGCAGAATCCGGCGCAACTCTGCCGGTTCTCCTCCGGGTCGTCCTCAAGGCTAGAGGCCGGATGGTCTGGCGGACGATTCTCCAGACGGTCCGGCAGGCTTACCAGGCGGCCGTCTACCGGACCTACCAACCGGTTGCCGGCCAAACCGCCTTCCGGGTTGCTTCCCAAGCCATCCTAAAGACGACCCGGTCAGCAACTCTTCGCCTGCCAAGCCCGGCTCAGCATTCATCACTCAGCACCCACCCCGGTCTTCCGTCCTTCCTGCCCGAAGCCGCAATCTCGTATCAAGGGGCCTGTCCGAAGCCGACACTGAGCCACGGAATCTACAATTACGCAGGGTCTTCTGGGTGAACTGGGCGAGTGGACGACGACCCGCGACATGTTCCCCCCATCCTCTCGCCCTCACCCCTACCCTCTCCCATTGGGGGCGCGGGAAGATTCGGTCGGGAAGGGCGAAGAAAAGCAGTGGCCGTCAATCTCGGAATTGGGCGGCCGCCACGCTTGATTTTGGTCTGGGTCGGTGTAAGTTTATCGTCCTGAACATGAATCTGCCCGAATCGCCCCCTGGCTCCGGACCCTGGACCGCCGAGGACCGGAAGTGACAAGCGCAAAAGTCAAGATTGGCGGCTCAGTGGGCCTGCATGCGCGCCCCGCAGCGAACTTCGTGCGCGCCGCCGAGCGATTCAGCTCGGACGTACGGCTCGTGAAGGACGGTATGCGCGTCAACGCCAAGAGCATCCTCGCAATTCTCACCCTGGCCGCTGAACGCGGCTCTGAGGTTGTGCTCGAGGTTGACGGCGAAGACGAGGCTGAGGCGCTGGAGGTCCTCAAGGCCAAGCTGATTGACACCGATGCGTAAGTCGGAGAAGAACTACCGCGGACTGCCGGTCTCTCCCGGCCTGGCTCAAGGTCAGGCCTTCGTCTACCGTTCCTACTCGCCGCCGCTCCTCGAGGTCGAGCTGAAGCCAACGCAGGTCGCGGCCGAAGTGAAGAGATTCCGCCAGGCTGTGCGCTCCGCGGAGAGAGACCTGCGCATTCTGCGCGACCAGGTGAAGCGAGACATGGGTCAGGACTTTGCCGACTTCATCGAGGTGCAGCTCGTATTGTTGACCGACCAGGACGTACTCAACTCGACCGAGGAGTTCATCCGCGAACGCCGACGCAACGCCGAGTTCGCCTACTCCGAGACGATGAAGCGGCTGTCGGCTCCGATGCAGAAGTCAGCCGTGCCGCTGTTTCGGGAACGGGCGCTGGACGTCGCTGACGTGTCGAACCGTGTCCTGCGCGTCCTTCTTGGCGACACCACGGCGACCCTGCTCGAAGCCCGTCCCGGAACTGTGCTGATTGCCCATGACCTGCCACCGTCCGAGGCAGCACTGCTCGACCCGCGCCGGGTCGTCGGTCTGGTGCTCGAATCCGGCGGCAAGACGTCCCATACCGGCATCATGGCCAAAGCCAAAGAAATCCCGGCGGTGATGGACGTCGGCCGCATCTGTGCCGAGGTCGAGGACGGTCTGGTGGTTTTCGTGGACGGATATCGGGGCCTTGCGGTCATCAACCCAACCCAGAATCGGCTGACCGCCTACGAACACGAGATGCAGGCGCGCGCCCGCCATCGTGAATCACTCGCCCGGCTGTTCGAGGCCGAGGCCGTGACCATCGACGGCAAAACGATTGACCTATCGGCCAACATCGAGTTCCTGGCCGAAGCCCGGACCGCAAAGAGATACGGCGGCCGCGGCGTCGGCCTGTTCCGAACCGAGTACATGTACTTGGCCAAACGCCGACCCCCGACTGAAGAAGAACAGTTCCAGGTCTACTCCGAAGTGGCACGAATCTTCAAGCCGTATCCGGTGATTGTGCGCACATTCGACCTGGGCGGCGACAAGGTGCTGACCGGTTACCAGGAGGCCAATCCATTCCTCGGCTATCGTGCCATCCGGCTCTGCCTGGAGGAGTCGGATTTGTTCAAGCCTCAGTTGCGTGCCGCCCTGCGGGCGTCAACCGCGGGCAACGTGAAGGTGATGTTTCCGATGGTGGCGACCGTCGAGGAACTACGCCGCGCCAAACTGGTGCTGGAGCGGACAAAGAAGGAATTGAAGCGCGAAGGGCTGGAGTTCGACGATGGGTTCGAAGTCGGCGTGATGGTCGAAATCCCGTCGGCTGCGCTCATCGCCGACCGCTTGGCTCGGGAGTGCCGTTTTCTCTCTATCGGCTCGAACGACCTGACCCAGTACACCCTCGCTGTTGACCGAGGCAACGAACGGGTGGCGCGACTGTTCGACCATTTCCACCCAGCCGTGCTTCATCTCTTCAAGCAGACGATTGATGCCGCGCACCGACAGGGAGTTTGGGTCGGAATGTGCGGCGAGTTCGGTTCCGACCCGCTTGGTTTGCTGATGCTGCTGGGTCTGGGTATTGACGAAATCTCGGTCGTACCGGCGATGATCCCCGAGGCGAAAAGCATCATCCGCTCGATTGATACCGGCCTCGCGGCCGAGGTTGCAGCCCATGCCTTGAAGCTCAGCACCGCGCTCGAAGTCCAGCGTCTGCTCCGGCGTGAGATGGACCGAAAATTCCCCAAGCTGGCTGAGTCGCTGTTCAGCGTCGCAGGCGAAGAGTGGCACAATGCGACCTAACTCCGGAACCGACCAGATGCTAGAGTTGGTGCTCGGGCTGCCCGACCAGTTAGAACAGGGCGAGAACCTGGCGCGCACAGCCGTCCCAATCCGGCGGCAGCGGTTTGACAGCGTGTTTGTCGCCGGAATGGGCGGGTCCGGCATCGGCGGCCGGATCGCCCAGGGCCTGCTTCTTGACTCCTGCCCGGTACCGTTCTACGTCTGCAACGACTATCACCTACCCGCAGTGGCGGGCAGGAGGTCTCTCGTTGTCGCCGTCAGCTTCTCCGGCAATACCGAAGAGACCCTGTCGGCTTATCGCCAGGCCCACTACCGCGGCTGCAGCATGGTGGCCATCACCAGCGGCGGAGAACTGGGCCGACTCGCGGCCCGGCACTGCGTGCCAGTGGTCGCGGTGCCGAACCGAATGCCGCCGCGGGCCGCACTGGGTTACCTGTTCTCGGCGCTGCTCGTGACCTTGGAGCGACTGGGCATTTGCAGCAACCAGCAACCCGGGCTGAAGGAAGCCGCCCAACTGATGCGACGGCGACACCGGTTCTGGCACAGTCGGGCACGAACCATCGCGCGCCAGCTCAAGAATTTGCTCCCGCTGGTCTACTCGACCAGCCGAATGTTGGACCCGGTTGCCGACCGCTGGCGCTGCCAGTTGAACGAGAACTCAGGTGTGCTCTGCCACACGAGCTCACTGCCCGAGCACAACCATAACGAGATTGTCGGAATGGGCCGGCCGTCGTCGGTCGGCCGGCACAGCGCAGTCATCGCCCTGCTCGACCGTCAGACCGACCCACGCACCCGGTTTCGGCTCAAAGCGATGCTCGAGATCACCCTCGGCGCCTACCAGTCTACTCTCATCCTCGACACCGAAGGCCGGTCCCGCCTGGCCCGGGTCTTTTCGCTCGTCATGCTCGGCGACCTGGTCTCAGTTGAACTCGCCCGCCTCCTGAACAAAGACGCGATGGAGATTGAACCCATCAATCGCCTGAAACAGATGATGGCACGGAGACGAAGATGAGACTGAAGGCGGTGATTCCTGCCGCCGGCGAAGGCCGCCGGCTCAAACCACACACTCATACCACGCCCAAGATACTGCTCCAAGTTGCGGGTAAGCCGATTATCGGTCACATCATGGACCGATTGGTCCCGGCCGAGCCGGAAGAGGTCTGCGTTGTCGTCGGAGCTCAGGGCGACCAGATTCGCGCCTACCTTGAGTCGAACTATCGCTGTCGGCTCAGCTTCGTGACTCAGGAGGACCCGCGCGGGCTCGGCGACGCGGTGCTGCGCGCTCGGCCGATGTTCACGAACGAAGCGGTGCTCATTGTCCTAGGCGATACGATCGTGGACATGGACATGCGCGAGATGGTCGGCTCCGAGAATCTGCTCGCGGTCAAGGCGGTGGCCGACCCGAAACGGTTCGGTATCGTCGAACTTCAGGGCGACAAGGTCTGGCGACTGGTGGAGAAACCAGACCGGCCGGCCAGCAACCTGGCCATCGTCGGAGTCTACTTTCTTACTGAGGCTGCCCGGCTGTTCGCAGCGCTTGAACAACTCGTCCGAGAGAACCGAACCACGCGCGGTGAGTACCAGCTCACCGACGCTCTGCAACTTCTCCTCGAGCAGAACGTCGTCATGAAGACCAAGAGTGTCGAGCACTGGCTTGACTGCGGTACCCGCGACGCAATGATTGAGACCAACCGTCACCTGCTTGCTCGAAACGGATACTACCGGCCCCGCCCCGGTACCGTGTTCGTCGAGCCGGTGTTCGTCCACGACTCGGCCCGGATTGAAAACTCGGTCATCGGCCCGAACGTCTCGGTCGGGGCCGGGGCAGCGATTTCGGGTTCGGTCATCCGCGACTCAATCATCAACGACAACGTCGTCGTCGAGCACTCGCTGCTTGAAGGTTCAATTCTGGGCGAGAACTCGGTAGTGCGGGACAGCCCGCGCCGGCTCAACCTCGGCGGATTCTCCGAACTCGAACTGGGTCAGCCGGACGAGTGACCGTGTCGCGCGCATCAGTTGAAAGGAGATGGTTCCAGGAGACCGGGAATCGGACGGCTGAACCGGAACACCACGGCCCCAGAACCCCAGTTCCTCTCTCGGGCGATGTTCGATTTTCGTATTGAAGGAACCGACGGTCTTGCTCGGACCGGTCGCATGGAACTGCCCCACGGCACGGTCACTACGCCGTGTTTCATGCCCGTCGGAACTCAAGGTACGGTCAAGACCCTCACCCCGGCTGAGCTAACTGGTCTGGGCGCAGAAATCGTCGTCGCCAACACCTACCACCTGTATCTCCGGCCCGGACCCCATCGTGTCCGGACCGCCGGCGGCATCAGCCGTTTCATGGGGTGGAACCGGCCGGTGCTGACCGACTCTGGCGGTTATCAGGTCTACTCTCTTGCGGCACTCTTTCGCGTGAACGACGAAGGCGCGCTTTTCCAGTCCCACCTTGACGGCAGCCGGCACCTCTTTACGCCGGAGCTCGTGATTGAAGTCCAGCAGACTCTCGGCTCGGACATTGCCATGTGCCTCGACGAATGTCCGCCCTATCCAGTAAACCGGCAGACCGCCGAGACAGCCCAGAAGCGAACAACCATCTGGGCGCGGCGATGCCGCGCGGCCCAGTCGGCCGAGACCAACCTCTTCGGCATCGTCCAAGGCGCAACCTATCTTGACCTGCGGCGCCGGAGTGCGGGCGAGCTGGTCGAACTCGGCTTTGCCGGCTATGCCCTCGGCGGTCTCTGCCTGGGCGAGCCATCCGAGCTTACCCGGGAAATCGTCGCTGAGGTCACAACAATGCTGCCCGCGAACCGGCCGCGATACTTGATGGGGGCCGGCTATCCCGAAGACATCATCGCCGCAGTCGGACTCGGGGTAGACATGTTCGACTGCGTATTGCCGACGCGTAACGGCCGGACCGGCACCGCGTTCACCAGCACCGGCCGTGTCGTCATCCGCAACGCCCGATACGCCGATGACTTCACACCGCTCGATGAGGATTGTGACTGTTACACGTGCCGAACGTTCACTCGGGCGTACCTGCGCCATCTGTTCATCGCCGACGAGGCGCTCGGGCCGCGACTCCTCACCCTGCACAACATTCGGTTCTTCCTGAATCTGATGGCAGGAATCAGAAGGGCAATTGTCCGGAGGGAACTCCTCAACTGGACTGAATCATTCCTCTCGAAGTATCAAACCACCCAACCGGTCGAAGACTCATGATAACTCAAACCCGCCCCAAGGAGGCAAAATGATGAGAATCCGCACCGTAACGGCCGCACTTGCGGCCCTGCTCGTTTCGTGTTCCGGCAGTGGTGCAATCAAAGTCGGACTTGTTGTCCCACTGACCGGTGACGTCAAGACCTTTGGTGAGTCGGCCCGCAACGGCGCGATGCTCGCCTTTGATGAACTGAACGCCGCCGGTGGTATCAACGGCAGAAAGGTCCAAGTCGTGGCAACCGACGACAAGAACGACCCAACCGAAGCGGCCAATGCCGGCGCCAAGCTGATTGATATGGACCAGGTCGTTGCCGTCGTCGGCTCGGTCTCATCCAAGTGCTCCTCCCCGCTTTCTGACAAGTGCCAGGCGTCCCGGATACCGATGATCTCCCCGACCTCGACCAACCCCAAGGTTACGGTTGACGAACAGGGCCGGCGCAAGGACTACGTCTTCCGCGCCTGCTTCATTGACCCGTTTCAAGGCACGGTCGGTGCCCGGTTCGCGCTCGACAGCCTCAAGGCAAAGACCGCGGCCGTGATGTACGACGTGGGCAACGACTATTCCAAAGGGCTGGCCGACTTCTTCAAAGCCGCGTTTGAGCAAGGCGGTGGCCGGGTAGTCGCCTTCGAATCGTATGCCAAGGATGATGTTGACTACTCAGCCCTTCTGACCAAGGTCAAACAGTCTAATCCGGACGTGCTGTTCATCCCGGACTACTACAACAAGGTTGGACTCATCGCCCGGCAGGCACGTCAGCTCGGCCTTGGGTCAGTACTGCTCGGTGGCGACGGCTGGGATTCACCGGATATGCTGAAGATTGCCGGCGAGGCCATTGTTGGCGGATACTTCACCAACCACTACTCACCCGACGACCCGCGTCCTGAGGTCCAGGAATGGGTTCGCAAATACGAAGCAAAGCACGGCCAGCGGCCTGACGCCCTTGCCACTCTTGGCTACGACGCCGCCCTGCTGCTCATCGAGGCTCTGAAGAAGTCAGCCAATGCCCGGCCCGACGAAATCAAGACGGCCCTGCAGAACATCAAGGACTTCCCCTGCGTGTCCGGCCGCATCACCTTCGACGAGTGGGGCAACCCGATCAAGAACGCGGCCGTTCTCGTCTACACTAACGAAGGCCAGCAGTACGTGACCACGGTCGCCCCTTAGAGCGAACCCATGGCAAGCGGCGGACAACAGCGGATTCCCCGAGTCCTGATTGTTGACGACAACGCCGGAATGCTCGAAACCCTTGCTGACATTGTCGAGGCGGCTGGGTACAGCGTGGACACCGCCCCGGACGGTCGGACCGCGCTCGGCCGCATGGCCGAAGCCGACTACGACATCGCCGTGTTCGACATCGTCCTGCCCGACATCAACGGCATTGAACTGGTTCGCTCAACCCGGCCCGAACACCCCAAGACCAAGTACGTCATCATTACCGCGTACACCAACACCGACCTTGTCGAGCGAGTTCGGTCCGAGCCGGTCGTCGAGATCCTCTACAAGCCATTGGCTCCGGACCGGCTGCTTGCCGCACTGCGTCAATTGACCGCGCCCCCGGGCCGATAGTCGGGTGCGCTACCGTCAGCTCGACCACACTGCCGACGTCATGGTCGAGGTCTATGGCCGAAGCGCGGCTGAGCTATTCGCCAATGCCGCGTTCTGCGTCGCCGACATCATGTACTCTCCTGAGCTGGTCGAAGAGAAGAACACGGTCCGCATCGTCCTCGATGCCGCCGACCTGCACGAGCTATTCATGGACTGGTTGAGGGAACTACTCTACTGCTTTGCCGTACGCCGTCTTGCGGTTCGAAGCACGACAATCGAGTGTCTCACCGACTGCCACCTCGAAGCTTTGGTCCGGGGCGAGACTTTCGACCCGCAACGGCACGGACTGAAACTCGAGCTCAAGACCCCGACCTACCATCAGTATCGGCTGGAGCAGTTGCCCGAAGGTTTCAGGGCAACCGTTCTCTTCGACGCCTAGGAACTGCTAAAGAACTCGTTGCCAATTCAACCACACTGCGCCTCCCAATCTTCAGTCTTCACTCTTCCCTCGACGAATCTGCCGGGGTCGCTCGCGTTCAGGTTGAGGTATTCGGGCCGGCGGGGATTAGGCTTTGTCGAGGACAGAGTCCGTGACTTCCGCCAAGTTCCTGCTCGCTCTTCTGGCGGTCGGCCTGACTGCCGGGGTGGGGTATTGCCAGTTTCTGGAGGCCGTGGTCCCAACTGGCGATACGCCGACCTGGATTGTCTGGAGTCCGGCGGTCAATAAGGTCTACTGCTCGAATGAGCAGGACGCAAGTATCACGGTCATCAGCGGCGAGTCGAACGAGGTTGTCGCCACGATCCAGGTCGGCGACTACCCGTCATTCCTCTGCTTCAATGGGGACGGAACGAAGCTCTACTGCGCGCGCGGTGAGGAAGATGCCCTTGTGGTAATTGACGCAATCGCCGACACGGTCCTGAAGACCGTGAGTATCCCATATTACCCTGGCCACATGGTCTACAACGCCACGATGAACAAGCTGTACATCTCCTGCAACGACGACCCGGTGTACCGCATCACGGTGCTCGACGCCGTGGCTGACACGGTTTTGCGTCACATTCCTGTGCGCGGCGTTGGCCGACTGCTATGGCACCCTCTGACCAACAGGACATTCTGCTATTCCGACCTGGATTCGGATACTGCCAAAGTCATTGACTGCCAGACCGACGAGATCACTGTGGTCATCCCGGTCGACAACGGTGGCTACTTCCTAGGGTCCTGGTGCACCAGCCCGGTCAACGGCCTGGTCTATCTGGCGGGGCGTCGCTGTGTGTACGTGCTTACGCCCATCGGGGATTCGCTCGTGGCGACGGTACCGGTTTTCGGTCGGGACCTGGAGCTCGGGCCATATCCGAACAAAGTCTTCGCAGTTTCGGGCGCGACTTTCGCAATCGATGGGAACACGAATACTGTCTGCGATTCAGTGGCGGTCCCCGGGAGTCAACTAGCGTGCGATACGTTGCGGGGTAGGCTCTACAGTGTGCACTTGAACGGCAGGTTGCTCTACGTTATCGACGCTCGCGCGGACTCGCTAATCAAGACCATCCCGTTGGGCAGGTATCCGGTCCGGCTCTGCCACAACCGTATTGACAGCAGGACGTACATCTCTGATATGATGGACAACGTCGTGTACGTCATTCGCGATACGTCAACGGCTGTGGCAGAGGAGGTACCACGCGACCAGTGGACGCAGAGCGGTGCACGCGTAGTCGCAAAGGCCATTGCCTGGCTGCATGAACGGCCGGGAAGACTGCTAGACATGAACGGACGCGAGGTCGCTGAGCTTAGGCGAGGCAGAAACAACCTGTCTCATCTCGCGCCGGGCGTCTATGTCGTGTTTGAGGCGCAGAGAAGGCCACTCGGCAAGGTGACCATAGTTCGGTAGTAGCGTTCTGGCAGCAGCGCCGGAGGGCGCTCTGTCAGTCAACAAGAAGAGGAGGCCGACATGGCAGCGTTCGTGGTCGGTGTGCTTGGCGTTCTACTCACGATGAGCGCCCAGGCACGCAGCATCAGGCTGGAACCGGGTTCCAGTCACGCGCCCAAGGTGGAGATCGTCCACCAGAGCGCAAACGGCACGACCTTCGAGGTGACGATTCCAGAAGTGAGCGTCACCGAGGTCGAGGCCGATGGAAATACCTACGTCCGATTGAGCTTGCCCGGCGGGCACTCAGCCCGGTTGGACGAAGGTAAGCCCGAAGTCCCGCAGGTGGCCGTGCTTCTCGCAGTCCCGACCGGAGCACGAGTCACGGCGCAAGTCCTGGAGCACAGAACCAGGAGCTTCGAGGTCGGCAAAGTCTATCCCCTACAACCGGTTCCACGAGTCGGCGATAGTCCCGGGCCTTTCGTCGTTGACGAGCGGTTCTATGAGACCGACGCGTACTATCCCGCCAGTCCGTTCGCTGCGGCCGAGCCGGGCAGATGGCGGGACCTGAGCGTCTCCAGCGTGCGGGTGTATCCGGTGCGGGTGAACCCGGCCAAAGGAACCATCGAGGTTGCGAGCAGAATCCGCGTGCGGGTAGATTACGCAGGCGGCGCCTATCCTCGGGCCACAACCGACTGGATGGCAACGCTCTACTCGCGGGTAGTGGCGAACTTCGGGCAGCTACATCTGAGAACCGTCACGGATTCGCCGACGGGGTGGGATTACTTGGCGGTGATTTACGAGGACTACGCGGAGGATAATGACCTCGAGGAGTACCTCGCTTGGATTGGCCAGCGCGGACACCGAGTCCGGCCGATGGTTGTTCACGAAGGCATTACCGCGGACGCGCTCAAAGACTCGATTCGAGCCGTCTACAACGACACCGGTGCGGCGGGGCCGCGCTATTATGAACCTTGATGCCCCACGGGCTCGCGTTCTGAATGAAGCACTGCTCTGAGGCCTGCAAAGGCGCTCTGCAAGCACCTGTGTTCGAAGCGAGTGCCGCTGCGTGGGGACGACCCACGGGCGCAGCACGCCATCATGCCTACCTGTGCGTGGCCTGCCCGCGCAGCAGCAGGCGGGCCGCACGTAGACAGGCCTGCCGAGAGAGACGGGACAGCCGAGAACGGACCGATGCGACAGCCAGCCCGGCCTCAGGAAAGGTCAACTAACGCACGGCTTGACATTAAACCTGGTCGAGTAGGCCTCGTGGCCAACCCTCTTTCGAGAGTCCACCACGAGGCCCCTCACAGAACCGGACTTGCAGATTTCCCGCATCCGGCTCTTCAGGAGAACCTCCTCACCCTCTGTCGAGTGAGTCATGGAGTCGAGTTCTGTTGACTTCCTTGGTCCGGTTCTGAGTCCGGAGGAAGTGTCCCTGCTCCGCGGTCTTCCTGCCAGCCCCTTCGCTCCACAGGCGTTACCCTGCTTCACCACTACTATGAGCTGGTCCGACCCCCAGGACACCATCTGAGCTTCCTTGCCGCTCTTTGACGGCTTGTCGGCCCATATCCTAGCGGAAGCGCCCTGGGTCTCCCGAGTTCCGATGCTGACCCTTTGATACCTTGCCGTGGTCTTCGACCCGCCGGGTTCGCATCACCTCGCGTAGCGGTGACGAGAATGCTGCCTGCGGCTCGGGGAACGCCTCGGCGACTGGGATGACGAATATTTCGGGGCTCAATCCCTTCACTTGCGTTACGGCCCGGTATCTCATTCCCCCGGCTTCACGGCGGCGGATTGCTCCACCGGGTGCAGGGTGCAGTTCTGGAGTGGCAGCTACGCCTTTCCCCAGGTTGGACTCTCACCAACTGGTCAATCATCAGCTTGTCTCGGCGCACTCCCCGGAATTGCCCCGGAATTGCCATGCTTGACTTCGGTCCGGGGCTGGCTTACATGATGCACTGGCGGTTATGATGAACCGGCGCATTCGGCTCGTTTTCCTCGGCTACGTCCTGCTCTGGGGCGCGGGAGTGAGTCGAGGGCAGTGGATTGAGGACTCGATTTGGGTGCCCGGGGCGTGCCTCGACATCGTCTACAA